>Ga0209212_1002188_pt1 | contig 28667 bp, 20 predicted proteins | sample RifGroC2_FD_183996 | JGI IMG/M metagenome (GOLD analysis project Ga0209212, IMG submission 183996) | Groundwater microbial communities from Rifle, Colorado, USA - Groundwater C2 (SPAdes) (version 2) | ecosystem: Environmental > Aquatic > Deep subsurface > Groundwater | place: Rifle, Colorado... | reverse complement strand
CAATATAAAAAGTTGACAAGTTTTGCAACACCTGTTTACAATTCGTTACAAAAATCAAGGTAAAGTTTTTTGTAGATGAATTCATGATTGAATTCACTTTATGATGTATAAAAATAAAAAAACATGCGGTTAGTTCATGGTTGTAATAAAGTTTGAAACCCATATAATTTTTCATGTAAAAACATGCTTGATTAAAAATTATCTGTCATTGTGAGGAAGAACGAAGTACTGACGTGACAATCGCATAATTTAATAAAACTTTGCTATTGCTTTGGTTTTTTCAAGCCTCGCAATGACAATACAAAATTATTTATAAGGGAAGGAGTGATGGCTAAAAGCAGTATATTTAAGTGCTGCAAACGGGAGGAATGATAAAAAGGATTATTAATAAAAACAGGAAATTTTTTCTGTAAAAAATGTTTGATTTAAAAAACCTTTGTGTTATACATGATTATAACCGCAGACAGTCGGTGGGGATGCCCTTTAATAGCGAACGTAGTTGTTGCGTAGTTAATGAGCGATACCCTTTAACAAACCGGAAGCTTATTTAAATATAATTAAGTGTTTTTCAGGTTCACCGACCGAGGGAATATAATACAAGTTAGGCTTTAAGACTTAGTTATTTTTAACGGCTTAATAGAGTCAAAAAACTTTTAATATTCCAAATAAAAATTCTGCGGTAAAAGCAGAATTTTTGCTTTTTAATATGAAGATAATTAAGAAACTACAACATAATCGGAGGTACAAAAATTGGCAACAAAGGCTTTCAAAACAGAAAAAGTTGAAGAAATTAAAGAAGTCATCGCAAAAGCCAAAGTTGCAATTGTTAGTGATTACAGAGGACTTAGCGTTGCTGATATTACTAACTTAAGAAGAAGGCTCCAAAAGGAAGACGGCGATTATACGGTTGTTAAAAATACTTTAGCAAAACTCGCCATCAAAAACACACAATTTGAAGGACTCGAAGAGTTCCTCAAAGGACCTTCTGCGATTGCATTCGGCTTTGGAGATGAAGTTGCTCCCGCTAAGGTTATCTTGAAATACCTTAAAGAAGCAAAGAAAACAAATGAAGTTAAAGGCGGAGTTCTTGACGGAAAAGTTATTACGGCTAAAGACGTAAGAGCAATCTCGGATCTGCCAAGCAAACCGGAACTTATTGCAAAAATCATGGGCAGCTTAAGTTCACCTGCTCAAGGACTTGTTGGCGCAACAAGCGGCGTAGCAAGAGCATTAGTTATTGCTATGGAAGAAGTAAGAAAACAAAAAGAAGCAAAAAGCTAGCACTACATGCTGTCATTCTGAGGGCTATAGCCCGAAGAATCTGTCCCAATTACAACGATAAACAGATCCTTCGCTTTGCTCAGGATGACAATAATATCAAAGTAATAATAGTAAAAAATAGTAATAGTAAAAAGGAGAAACAAAATGAGCGTAGTAGCAGAAATTTTAGAAAAAATAGAAACTTTAACATTATTAGAAGCGGCTGAATTAGTAAAATTAATGGAAGATAAATTCGGTGTTTCCGCGGCTGCCCCTGTGGCTGCTGTAGCTGTTGCGGCTGCCCCTGTTGAAGCTGCTGAAGAAGTTACTGAATTCAATGTAATTCTTGAAAGTGCAGGAGCTAACAAAATTAACGTACTTAAAGAAGTTAGAGCTATCACAGGTCTTGGCTTGAAAGAAGCAAAAGATTTAGTTGACGCAGCTCCAAAACCTGTTAAAGAAGGTATCAAAAAAGAAGAAGCTGCTGAAATTAAAGCTAAACTTGAAGTTGCAGGAGCTACAGTTTCCGTTAAATAATCCAAGCCTTTGGAATTCATTAAACTTGAATACATTCTTGTATAAAGTTACAATTTGAACGAAGGGCAAAGATAATTTATTTTGGAAAATAATATAAAAAATAAAACCAAATAAATTTTTATAGTTAAGAACTTGGGATATACCCGGCTTAAATATGTTTTCGGTAAAAGGTCGATTACTTTTAAGAAATAACGACAACTATTCCGAAAACAAAAATTTAAACAAAGAGTAAAAGCCGATATAAAACTCGAGTTCTTGACTATCATGTTTTTTGCTATACGATATTACTGGAAAAATATACTATTATTGTATGCAAAAATAATAATAATTAAATTCTTCGATTTATATAAAAAATTATGGGTGCACCACATATTAGACGAGGTTAATAATGGCTACAAAATTTGTTGAACGCGTTATCCCGGATGGAATGAAAGCTTCCAGTCTGGATCAAATGCCTGATTTAACAGAGATACAGAAAAATTCTTTTGAATGGTTTTTAAAAGAAGGATTAAAAGAAGAACTTTTATCTTTTTCTCCTATAAAAGATTACACAGGCAGGTTAGAATTACATTTTTTACCTAATTATACATTTGACAACCCTAAATATACCGTTGAAGAAGCAAGAATTCATGACGCAAGCTACACAAAACAGCTTAGAATTATGATGAGGCTTGTCAACAGAGATACCGGCGAAATTAAAGAACAGGAAGTTTACATTGGAGACATTCCAATGATGACTGACAGGGGTACATTTATTATAAACGGAGCTGAAAGGGTAATCGTCAGCCAGATAGTAAGATCCCCCGGAATTTATTACAAAAGAGATATCGCAACAACCGGAAAACGTGTATATAACGCAACTTTGATACCTAATAGAGGCGCATGGTTAAAAATAGAAACCGATATAAATGATGTTATATATGTAAAAATCGATAAAAACAGAAAAATATTGGCTACCACTTTTCTTAAAGCTCTTGGAATAGGTGTCAATGACATGGAGTCAGTATTCAGGCATAGTGATTTCCTGAAGAAAACCATGGATAAAGATACTACGGGCACTAATGACGAAGCTTTAATTGAAGTTTATAAAAAATTAAGACCGGGTGACCCTGCTAGCGCAAGCGGCGGTAAATCAATCATCGAAAGCAGATTCTTTGATGATAAGAGATATGACCTCGGAAAAGTCGGTCGTTACAAGTTAAACAAAAAACTCGGACTTAATCTGCATGAAACACAAAGAACTTTAACCGTTCAGGATATTGTTGCATCAATCGAATACCTTGTAAACCTTACTTATGATGAAGGTGTGGTTGATGATATCGACCATTTGGGAAACAGACGTATCAGATCAGTTGGAGAATTGTTGCAGAACCAGTTCAGAATCGGTCTTACAAGACTTGAAAGAATCGTAAGAGAAAGAATGACTCTTCAGGATGCTGAAACATTAACTCCGTTAAACTTATTAAATACAAAACCTTTAATTGCCGCAATTAAGGAATTTTTCGGTTCATCACAATTATCGCAGTTTATGGATCAGACAAATCCTCTTGCGGAATTAACACATAAAAGAAGATTATCAGCTCTCGGACCCGGTGGTCTTGCAAGAGAAAGAGCCGGATTTGCCGTAAGAGATATTCACCCTTCACATTACGGAAGAATTTGTCCCGTAGAAACGCCTGAAGGACCAAATGCGGGTCTTATAGGAAGTTTGGCTACTTATGCAAGGGTTAATGAATATGGATTTATTGAAACACCTTATTATGTTGTTAAAGACGGTATTGTTACCGATGAAATTAACTATTTAAGCGCGGATGAAGAAGAAACCTCCCGTGTTGCCCCCGGCGATATTCCTATAGATAAAAACGGAAAAATATCTGTTGACCAAGTTCCATTCCGTTATAGAAGTGAATTTACAATAGGGGAATCAAATAAGGTTGATTATGTGGGTGTTTCTCCTATTCAGATTATATCGGTCGGCACATCTTTAATTCCGTTCGTTGAACACAATGATGCTAACAGAGCGTTAATGGGTTCAAACATGCAACGTCAGGCTGTTCCTCTTTATAAGGCACAAAGACCGGTAGTTGGCACGGGTCTTGAAAAAAGAGCCGCTTGTGATTCCGGAATGGTAGTTATGTCAGAGCACGAAGGTGTTGTTGACTATGTTACCAGTGATGAAGTAAGAATTAAAGACACTCAAGGCAGAATACATAAATATCCTTTAATGAAATTTGTAAGAAGCAACCAGGATACATGCCTTAATCAAAAACCGATAGTCAGAGCGGGCATGCCTGTTAAAAAAGGAACACCTCTTGCGGATGGAGCATCAACCGATCAAGGAGAGCTTTCTCTCGGTAAAAACGTTCTTGTGGCATTTATGCCCTGGGAAGGATATAACTACGAGGATGCTATTTTAATCAGCGACAAGCTTTCGCATGAAGATGTTTATACAAGTATTCACATTGAAAAACTTGAAATCGATGCAAGAACAACAAAGTTAGGACCGGAAGAAATTACAAGGGAAATTCCTAACGTTAGCGAAGACAGCTTAAGACACCTTGATGAAAGAGGTATAGTACGCGTTGGAGCTATGGTTCAGGCTGATGATATTCTTGTAGGAAAGATTACACCTAAGGGTGAATCAGAACATCCACCCGAAGAAAAACTTTTACGGGCAATTTTTGCTGAAAAAGCAAGAGATGTAAAAGATAACAGTTTAAGAGTTCCGCATGGTGAAGGCGGTAGAGTCGTTGACGTAAAAGTTTTTGACAGAGAAAAAGGCGATGAACTTCCTCCTGGAGCTAATACAGTTATCAGAGTTTATATAGCTCAAAAACGTAAAATCAGAGTAGGCGATAAAATGGCAGGAAGACACGGAAACAAAGGTATTATTTCCAAAATCCTTCCTAAAGAAGATATGCCGTTCCTTCCTGATGGCACACCTGTTGATATAGTTCTTAATCCTCTTGGCGTACCCAGTAGGATGAACGTTGGACAAACTTATGAAACCCTTTTAGGACTGGCAGCTTATCTGACGGGAAATTATTATGAAGTTCCTGCGTTTGATGAAAGATGCGGCGTCACTGAGGCTTCTTTGAATGCAACATCTAATGAAGTTCAAAAAGGAATAGATAAAACCGGATATGATTGGGTAAATACAAACGGTAAAGTTACACTTTATGACGGAAGAACGGGAGAACCGTTTGATAATCCTGTTTCTGTCGGACTTGCATATATTTTAAAACTTGTCCACCTTGTAGATGACAAGATTCACGCAAGAAGTACCGGACCTTACAGTCTTGTTACCCAACAGCCATTGGGCGGTAAAGCTCAATTCGGCGGTCAGCGTTTCGGAGAGATGGAAGTTTGGGCACTGGAAGCATACGGTGCTGCTTATACACTTCAGGAAATGTTAACCATTAAATCCGATGACGTTAACGGTAGAAGTAGAGCTTATGAAGCTATTGTAAAAGGTGAAAACCTCCAAAGACCGGGTATCCCTGAATCATTCAAAGTATTGGTTCGAGAACTTCAAAGTATCGGTCTTGATATTACAGTTGCAAAACGCGGCGGCTTCGAAGTTGATCTTATGAGTGATACCGATGAAATGAAGAGAGCTGTTCCAAAAAGAACACTTAGCGATATTGATTCAGAATTGCTTAACATCAATTTCTTCCAAACACCGGGAAGTATTACTTCAGATTAGTCCTCTGTCATTCTGAGGGCTTTAGCCCGAAGAATCTGTCCGACAAACAGTTTAAGAATTTATTCCCAAAATGACAGATCCTTCGCTTTGCTCAGGATGACAGGAAAAAATAAAAGCAAACTGTCAAACAACAAATAATAAAGGGAGAATAACATTGTCTACCAGTATTGATTATTTTGATTATATAAGAATAGGTATAGCATCCCCTGAAAGGATCATGAAATGGTCTTTCGGAGAGGTTACAAAACCGGAAACTATTAACTACCGTACATTAAAGCCGGAAAGAGACGGATTATTCTGTGAAAGAATTTTTGGTCCGTCCAAAGATTGGGAATGTTATTGCGGTAAGTATAAAAGAGTTCGTCACAAAGGCATAATCTGCGAAAGATGCGGGGTTGAAGTTACAGACAGCAAAGTCAGACGTCATAGAATGGGACATATTAAACTTGCTGCACCTGTTTCTCATATATGGTTCTTAAAAGGTATTCCAAGTTATCTTGGTTTATTGTTGGATATGTCTTTGAGAGATTTAGAGCAGGTAATTTATTTTAATAATTACATTGTTCTTGATGCAGGTGATTCGGAATTCAAAAAAACACAGCTTTTATCTGAAGAAGATTATGAAAATTATGTGCTTGAGCATGAAGCAACAACTTTAAAAGTTGGAATAGGTGCTGAAGCAATAAAAGAGCTTCTTGCAGAACTCAGTATTTCAGGAATGATTGAAGAATTAAGGGAAGAACTTAAAAATGCGGGAAGTTCAGTGCAAAAACGCACAAAAATTATTAAAAGACTTCGTCTTGTTGAATCTTTAACCTCCAGTAATACTGATCCTACCTGGATGATTATGGATGTGTTGCCTGTAACACCCCCTGATCTTAGACCTATGGTTCAGTTAGACGGCGGAAGATTTGCCACCAGCGATTTAAATGACTTATACAGAAGGGTTATCAACAGAAATAACCGTTTAATAAGATTAATTGAGATGGGCGCTCCCGAAATTATTATCAGAAACGAAAAAAGAATGCTTCAGGAAGCAGTTGACGCATTAATTGATAATGGCAGAAGAGGAAGAACCGTAATAGGTCCTAATAACAGACCTTTAAAATCTTTAAGCAACATTATTGAAGGTAAACAAGGTCGTTTCAGACAGAACCTTTTAGGAAAAAGGGTTGACTATTCAGGAAGAAGCGTTATTGTTGTCGGTCCCCAACTTAAATTACATCAGTGCGGATTGCCGAAAGAAATGGCTGTTGAATTATTTAAGCCTTTTGTTGTGAACAAGCTTATTGAAAGAGGCATTGTTCAGAATATTAAATCAGCTAAAAAGAAAATAGAACGTTCAGAAAACGTTGTTTGGGACGTATTGGAAGAAGTAATTGAAGGACATCCGGTAATGTTAAACCGTGCTCCTACACTACACAGGCTGGGTATTCAGGCATTTGAACCGGTACTTGTTGAAGGTAGAGCTATTCAGTTGCATCCGTTGGTTTGCGCGGCTTTTAACGCTGACTTTGACGGTGACCAAATGGCTGTTCACGTTCCGCTTTCGATTGAAGCTCAAACTGAAGCCAGAATGCTTATGCTTTCTGCTAATAATGTTTTATTTCCTGCAACCGGAAAGCCTTGTATAACGCCAACACAAGATATGATTCTGGGTATTTATTATTTAACACTGGATACTCATTTAAATGAAGAAGATAAAGTTGAAAGATATTTTCTTAACTTTGAAGATGCCATAACAGCTCTTAATGCAGGTGTAGTCGGCTTACACTCAAAAATAGGTGTAAGGGATGAAGCAGGTACAAAAATCATTACAACAGCCGGAAGAATTATATTTAACCAGATTGTAAGTAATGCAGTTTTAGCATCATAAATTCCTTGTCATTTCTATCTGCGTTAGCACCTCAGAATGACAGAATAAAGAATAAAAACTAATAAATTAAAGAGGAAAATATAAAACTATGAGTACAATGCTTTCAAAAGGTCCAAAAAAATCATTTGATTTTATAAATGAAGTAATGAATAAAAAAGCTTTAAATAAGCTATTTTCTCAAATATATTTAGATTACGGTACTTCAAAAACAGCTTATTTGGCTGATCAATTGAAAAACTTGGGTTATAAATATGCAACACAGGCCGGTACTACAATTTCAATTGAAGATTTAACAATTCCTAAAGCCAAAAAACAGCTTATTAAAAATGCTGAAGATGAAATTGAAAGAGCAACTTATCGTTATTTAAAAGGTGAAATAACCGAAGTTGAAAGATATACAAAAGTAATTGATACCTGGAGTGAAACAACAGAAAAATTAACACAAAGTGTAGTTGAAAACTTTAGCAAAACCAATCCCGTTTATATGATGGCATTCTCCGGCGCTAGAGGTAACCTTTCTCAGGTTAGCCAGTTGGTTGGAATGCGTGGGTTAATGGCAGACGCGCAGGGTCAAATCATCGATTTACCGATTAAATCAAACTTTAAAGAAGGGTTAAGCGTAACCGAGTACATTATTTCAAGTTACGGTGCAAGAAAAGGTCTTGTAGATACCGCGCTTAAAACAGCTGACTCCGGATACCTTACAAGAAGGCTGGTTGACGTTGCTCAAGATGTTATCATCAGGGAAGAAGACTGTAAAACAGAGAAATTTATTGAAATTGAAGCTATCAAAGATGCTGAAAAAGAATATGTTTCCCTTCATGACAGACTTTTAGGAAGAACAATTCTTGAAGATATTCTTGATGAAGACGGTAATGTTTTATTAAAGAAAACAGCAACTTTAAATAATGAAGATATTAAAAAAATTGAAAGCTTGAAATTAAAGAAAATAAAAATTCGTTCACCTTTAACATGTGAATCCGAATACGGAATTTGTCAAAAATGCTATGGATGGGCTTTAACTAAAAACAATCCCGTTGATATCGGTGAATCTATAGGTATTATAGCTGCACAGAGTATCGGAGAACCAGGAACACAGCTTACCATGAGAACATTCCACACAGGCGGTGTATTCAGGGGTTCTTCCAGTATGAGACAAATTAATTCAAAAGTAGCAGGTAAAGTTATTACAGCTGTTGCTACAAAAGACTTAAGAACCAGACACGGTGATGATGTACAAGTAAGTATCAGAGAAGGTAAGCTTGAAATCGAAGATGCAAAAGGAAAAAAACATGCTTATAATATTCCTTACGGCGCAACAATTTTCCATAATAAGGGAGATGTTGTTAAAACAGGGGATGCAATTGCTGAATATGAACCCGGCGCAGGCGCTGATGGCGGTCGTTTAACAGAAAGAGCCACAAAAGATATTACTACCGATATTGGCGGTAAAATCTATTTTGACGGCTTTAGTGTTGATGAAAAACGCGACAGACAAGGTAACATCAGCAGAACTGCAAACAGAAGCGGTAAAATCTGGATACTTTCAGGGGATGTATATAATCTTCCGGGCGGTTCGGAAATTCTTGTAAAAGATGGACAGCTTGTTAAAAAAGGCGATGTGCTTGCCGAGACTGTTACATTAACTGAACATGGCGGTGAAGTAAGACTTTCCGGCGAGCTTGAACTTCAAGAAATTACAAAAAACGGAAAGAAAATTAAAAAAATCGTTAACGGTAAAGAAATTACTATAGTTATCGCATCCATAACTCCTAAAAATGCTGAACTTGAATCAACAAAAAAAGAACAGCTATGGAAAGTTCAGGGATGCGAAGAAAATTATGTTATAAAATCACCTATTGATACTCTTGTAGAAAACGGAATGGTAATTGCAGAGCTTATTGATGAAGAAAACTCCGTAACTTCAAGCGGAGAAATCCGTTATGCCGGAGTCGAAACAGATGAAAATCAAATAGTAACTACCCCCGGTAAAGTTGTTTTCATTCCTGAAGAAATTCATCAAATAAATAAAGATTCAACATTGAAAATGGTTGAATCAGGTACTTATGTAATTGCCGGAACAGAAGTGGTAAAAGACGTAAGAACTCATATCGACGGTGTTATCGAAATCAAAGAATACAATGACATAATTCATGAAGTTATTGTAAGACCGGGACAGCTTATAAAACTTGATGACGCAAATCTTTTAAAAGTTGAAGACGGCGAAATCGTTGATATTGGAACAGAAATTGCAAAAGGTGTAAAAGCTAAAGAAAAAAGCATGGTTAGTATTATTTCAGGAATGCCTGCTGAAGTGGGAGTTCTTGAAATAACCGATGAAGATGTTGAAGTTGAAATAGATGAAGACATTGAACTTACTTCAAAATCAATAGAAGTGCTTATAAGACCTGTTCAGGAATATGATATTACTCCTAAAGAAGTAAAAATAGCTTTTAATACAACGGAAGATTTGATTGAAATTGTTCCTGTAACTCAACTTCAGTACAGGGATGGAGCAAGAATTCGTCAATTGGATGGCGCAAGTTTAACAAGAGTTAGTCTTGTTCTTCAAATGAGCGGGTATTTGAGCCATTTGAAAGGTCTTGTTGAGCTTACATCAAAAGATAGCGAAGAACAAAATCTTAAAATAGTTGTTCTTGATAATTTAATAGTTAGAAGAGAAACAGAAACAGGTTCAAGAGAAAAAGCTTCTCTTCAAACAGAACTTCTTGTTCAATCAGGGCAAGTTATTGAACCCAAGACACCTGTTTCTAAAACACAGGTACTTGCAAGAAATGATGCAAAAGTAAGTCTTAGTTCTACTGAAAAAGCTGAAATGAGAAGACTTCTTCTTATTTCTCCCGAATCAAAAGAAATAGTTAAATTAAAAACCGCTCCTGTAGTTAAAGAAGGCGATTTAATAAGTCTTGATCAGATAATTTCCGAAAGCGGCGAAAAAGCCCAAATTGCGGGTAGAGTCTTTGAAATTAACAAAAACGAAGTTGTTATTCATAAATCAAGACCTTATCTTATCAGTCAGGGCGCGCAGCTTCAGGTTGTTAACGACAGTCTTGTACAGCGCGGTGATTTCCTTGCAACTCTTGTATTTGAACGTATGAAAACAGGGGATATTGTACAGGGTCTTCCAAGGGTTGAAGAACTTTTAGAAGGCAGAAAACCTAAAGAAAGCGCAATTCTTGCTGAAGAAAACGGTGAAGCCGTTCTTGAATATGAAGAAGATGCTGTCAGACTTTTCCTCGTCAGTGAAACAGGACGCTCAGAAATTAAGGTTCCTATTGATTCAAGTATTATCGTAACCGATAAACAAAAAATAAAACAGGGGCAGCCTCTTACAAGCGGTCCTCTTAACCCTCATGATGTTATAAGATTAAGCGGTGTTGAAGCTGTTCAGCAATATCTTCTTGATGAAGTGCAAAGGGTATACCGTTCTCAAGGTGTAGAAATTGCTGATAAACACGTAGAAGTTATTGTTCGCCAGATGTCTAAAAAAGTTAAAGTTGATGAATCAGGCGATACAAAACTCCTGCCCGGTGAACTTACAGAAACTCAAACAGTAGAAGCTGAAAATAAAGCTGTAGGAGAATTAGGCGGCGAGCTTGCCACATGGCATCCTGTTCTTCTCGGTATTACAAAAGCAAGTTTGAATACAGAAAGCTTTATTTCTGCGGCAAGTTTCCAGGAAACAACAAGAGTTCTTACAGAAGCTGCTGTTGAAGGCAAAAAAGATATGCTGAGAGGTTTGAAAGAAAATGTAATCATTGGTAGATTGATACCTGCCGGAACAGGCTATTATCACCTTACACATTCTTCCGAAGATCTTGAAGAAGAAGAAAGAAAAAGAAGAAGCAGAAACAGCGCAAGAAAACCATCCGCAATTCTTGAAGAAATTGAAGGATTATTTGGAGCTCCCGATTTTTCAATTGAAGAAGCAATGGGTGCTGTTATAGAAGAAGATATAGAAGAAATTGCTAAAGAACTTCAAGGCGTCGAAGAAGTTGAAGAAACTGGCGATGTTGAAGAAGACGAAGAAATTTAATTAAATTTCAATTTATAAAATGATAGGGAGCAGCAAAGCTGCTCCCTATCATTTTATTCACTCAAACCTGAATTTGATTTTAACCTTAAATTCTTCCTCAAAAAGGTCTTTTTTGCTTTGAGCTTTATTAATTTCAAGAGAACAATCAGGCATATTGAGTTTTAATAATATAAAAAGATTTTGTGAATAAATATCATAAATACAATCCAAATCAGTTACCAGAGAAAGGTGGGAGTTGTCTAAAGAGTCCGCAAATCTTACAAATGCGCTTAATTTTCGTGTAAGAGCTTTTGTGGGTTCAGATAAAGAAGCATAACTTTCATGACTTTCTTTTGGTTTTTTGCCGCGATGATAGCGGGCTATATTTGCTATTATTGCTATTTCTTCATCAGAAAAGCCGTCGGGTTTTTCTTCTTTGATTATCTTAGCGGAATTTTTATGATGACCTTTAGCAGAAGTATAATATCCAATATCATGAAGAATTGCCCCTGCTTCCAGTAAATCTCTTTCATTATCGGAAAGATCATGCAAAACTCCTTTTGTTTTGTCAAAAAGAGTGAGGGCAAGTTTTTTGACCTGATTGGAATGATCAGAATCGAGTTCATATTTTCTTAAAACAAATAAGATGCTTTTTAATTTTGTAGTATCAAGCATTTTTTAGCCCAATAATTTTTTAACATTTGCTAAAAGTTCATCCTGATTAAAGTTTCCTTTTGTAAGGTAAGCATTTGCACCGAGTCCCAAGCCTTTTCTTCTGTCAATTTCTGATGAGAGAGAAGTTACAAGAATAATAGGTATGTTTTTGAATTTTTCCTGTTCCCTTAATCGTTCGGTAAGTTCAAAACCGTTTATTTCAGGCATTTCAACGTCTGTAATTATAATATCATAATCATCCGTTGCTATTTTTGTCAGAGCTTCAAGACCATTAACGGCTACAGTTACGTTGTATCCTGCGGCTTTAAGTATATTTCTCTCAAGAATTCTGGTAGTTAATGAATCGTCAACAACCAGAATACGTTTTTCGCATGTTTGTTCTTGTTCAGGATTTTTGTCCGTAATCAGCCGTTTTTCTACCACACCAAATTTTGAATAAGCTGATTTTACAAGATCTCCGATATTTAGAATAAGGCATAGTTCTCCTGAACCTAAAGTTGTAACTCCTGCGATATTTCTTACCCGTAATAAAGGTGGGGAAAGATTTTTATGAAGAATTTCCTGATCTCCTATAAGTTTATCTATAACAAAACCAACTTGAATATCTTCTGATTGCACTACAATCACAACAAGTTTTTTATTTTTTTGTTTGTTTTCGGCTAAATCAAGCGCATCACAAAGATTACATATCGGGACAGTTGAATCTTCTACGATAATGGTTTTTTTGCCTTCCTTGTAGAAAATATTTTCAGGAGAAATAAGAAGAGTTGTTTTAATTGTACTTGTCGGAATAGCAAATTTTTGATTATTTACTTCAACAAGAAAAGATTTAATTGTCGCCATTGTTACGGGAAGTTGTATTGAAACTCTACAGCCTTCGCCTAAAGTTGACTTTATTTTGACTTTGCCGTTGAGTTGGGAAATTTTTGTATAAACTATATCAAGACCGATTCCTCGTCCTGAAATATCTGTAACAGTTTCTCCTGTTGAAAATCCCGGCCAGAATATTATGTTCATAATTTGTTCTTCTGTCATTGAATTTAGTTCTTCTTGTGACAGCAGCTGCTTTTGAAGAACTTTTCTTTTGATTGCTTCAATATTAATACCATGACCGTCATCTATTATTTCAATCAAAACACTGTTTTCAAGGTGATAAGCCGCAAGAAAAATTTTCCCGACAGGATTTTTACCGTTTTTAATTCTTGTTTGAGGGTCTTCTATGCCGTGGTCTATAGAGTTTCTTATTATATGAATAAGAGGAGATTTAATTTCTTCAATAATTTTTTTATCCACGCTTGTTTCGCTACCTGAGATTATAAGCTCGATATTTTTATTTTTTTCTCTGGCTATATCTCTGACCATTCTCGGGAACATGTGAAAAATCGTCGCAAGAGGCAAAACCCTTACGCTTTTTATTCTTTCTTCAAGTTCATTTACTATAAGATGCAGTCTTGTGTCATCTTCATGAATAATTTTATAAAGTTTATTCATATTATTCGTTAAACCGGTAAGTTTAGCGGAATTTTCTTCAAAAAACACTGTAAGATTTTTATTTTGTGAATAAATTGATGAACCTGCAGGAAAATCAGGTGATTTGTAATGTGGTTTATCAATATGTTTAAAATACTGTTTTGTTTTATTCCATTCTCTATGCCATTCTTCAACAGATCGAATTATTTTTTCCAGTTCCGACAAATGATCTTTCGCTTTAATTTTTGCGATAATCAACTCTCCAACCTGACTTACAAGCTGATCAAGTTTTTTTGTATCAACACGAAGTGTTTTTATGGTATTGCTGTCGCCGGGTTTTATCTCGAAGGCAGAATTGTCATTTTCAGACGCGGGTGTATTTTTAGATAAAATTTCTGTTCCGGTGTTTACGGTTGATAATTTTGATGAATTTTCTTCGTTAGATTCTTTAATTTCTTCTTCAATAAGAAATTGTTGATTATCCGTATCTGATAATTTAATCATCTGGTAAAGAACAGCCAGCCTTTGAACAATCAGAACAGGATTATCCTGTATTTCAAAAGGAGAATTAATCATCAAGACAGCCGCTTCAAAACTTTCTTTGATTATTTGTACAACATCGGTACTTATAGGAATATTTTTTTCTTTTGAATAAGTAAGTAATTCTGTAAGTTTTTCAATAATATTTTTGATATTTTCATCTTCGATTGTAATTAAAAAATCATTTAATTTTTTTATTACTTCATCAAATTTTAAGATGTTTTCCTGTGAATGAATAGAAAAAATAGTTATATTGTTTTTTATAAATTTAAGGTCTTCTTTTAGATCTTTACTTTCTAAATTTGTATTTAAAATACTGTTTTTTAAATCTTCGTCGATATTTCCTTCTAAAATAAAATCAGAAAGAGGATTTTTACCTTGAGATTCTTTTTTATCAGCTTCGTGTTCAGAATGACAATTTTGATTATTTAATAATTTAGGGATGTCTTTTTTATTTTCAGGAATTGCCGTCAATCTTTCAAATAAAGAAGAAAATGTTTCAAAATTTTCTTCAATTTCCCAAACTTCGTCAGAAGTTAAAATACCGCTGCCTTTTAAGGCTGCTTCCAGTTTAATTTTTATGTCTTCAACAATTCCTGACAATCTCTGATTGTCAAGTGCATTGATTGCTGATTGAAGACGTATGATAAAATGGAGAAGTTCTTCTATTGCATCAGAACTTGAAGAAAATATTTTAATTTTTTCTATATTTACTTTTGTTTGAATTATAAGAGTTTTATTGTCCTTACTTATTTTATTAATATCAAAATAAGTAAGATTTTGCTGATCAGATTTTCTATTATTTAAACTTTGATTAGATTCCGGGGAATAATTTTTTTCTTGGTTTGAATTATTTTTATTATCAGTTTCTAAATTTTCCGAATTTATAATATTTTCAAGTTTTTGTACCATTTCAGGAACTTTATCAAAAGAGGCATTTCCTCTTGTTGCGATGGACTCTTCCACTATTGAATTTACACAATCTACAGCTTTGCAAAGTGTGTCAATTGTTTCGGCAGTTACATCAAGGCGGCATTCTTTTGCCATTCCAAAAACATCTTCAAGCTTATGAGCAATAAGTTGGATGTCATTTAATCCTATCATCCTCGCAGCGCCTTTTAATGAATGAGCTTCTCTGAAAAGTTCGGAAATTGCTGTACTATCTTTCGGATTAGCTTCAAGTTTTAAAAGGTTTTTATTAAGTTTTTGAATTTGTTCTTCGCTTTCTTCTCTGAATATATTCAGAATTTCTACGATTTCACTTTCAAGAAAGTCCATCTAAGATACCTTTTATATCGGTTTATTCTCTTTGTTGTGGTCGTTGTCATTGCGAGGAGGAACGAAGATCCGATGCGGCAATCTCAATATTAGTAAAACATTGCTATTCCTTCGCTTTGCCCGGAATGACAATCTTGCTTAAGTTTTATATTTTTTATACTCTTTTTTAAAACTTTCGATTGTTTTGATATCAGAATTTCCAAGAATATTATCCCTGAGATCTTTAGAAACTTCCACAAGACCTTGAAGTGCGGAAATGCTTTGATGTATGCTCGAGGATGATTCTAATAAGCCTTTATCAATCATGTTTATGGAATTATTTACTTCTCCTGTGCATTCCATTTGTTGTTCGGCATCTTTAACGATATTGTCGACGGCATGAACTGTTTCATTGATTGTATTTCTTAATACATCAATATTTTGAGCTATTTGATGGGCAAGTTCTACGCCTGATTCAATTTCTTTTGTTCCTTCTTCCGTCGCCATAACGGTTGAATTTGTCGCCTGTTGAATATCATAAATAAGAGAAGTAATTTTAGTGGTTGCCTGTTTGCTTTCATCGGCAAGTTTTCTGATTTCGCTTGCAACAACAGCAAACCCTTTTCCGTGTTCACCTGCTCTTGCCGCTTCAACTGCCGCATTAAGAGCAAGCATATTTGTTTGTTCCGTAATGTCTTCTACTGCGCCAATAATACTGCCTATTTGCTGTGTATGTTCACTTAATTCAAGGATTAATTCAGCAATAATTTCAATTTTCTGTTTGAGAGTTTTCATTTTTTCGATATTACTTTTAACAGCTTTTTGTTCTTTTGCTGATAAGTCAAGTGATTCTTGTGATTTGTCAGCTACTTTTATAGCGCTTTCTTTAGTTTTTTGAGAGGATTTTTTTAATCTGTCCAAAATTTCAGAAGTTGCTTTTAAAAGCTGGATATGATTATTTACAACGGTTTCCTGCTTGTTGGTTTCTTTTATAATTTCATTTGAAGTAATACTTGCATGAAATATAGCATTATATATAGGGTTTGTTAAATTATCATTTATGATTTTTTGAATTATTTCTATTAAGATAATTGAAATAATAGCTACTACAAGAAGTCCTATTCCCCAGTTAAGTCCGCTTTCATGATGGATTTGAACTTTGTAAAGAGCTATTAGTGCAATAGAACCTATTATAGAAATGGAACTCTGGCTTAATAAAGATTTTAATTTAATTTTTTCCTCAAGATTTAAGTTTTTAAACATTATTTATCCTCTTATTTATTAAACAAACTCTTTTGAACTAACCTAATTGTACAATATCTTTTTATTTAAAGCACTTTTTTATAGATTGTTTCAATTAAATTGAGGAGTTGTATTTTACATGAGGATAAATATAAATAAATTCAGACATATAAATAAATGATTTAAACACTTCCAGTTTTTTAATATAACTGATAGTATAATTATATTGACTAGAGATTGGGATTTTAGATTAAAAAATTTATGAAAAAGAAAATTTTATTAATAGAAGATAGCCAGCTTCAATTAAAGAGTATCGAATTAACTCTTTCCAAGCTCGGGCATGAAGTATTAACGGCAACAAACGCTATAGACGGAATTGAAGTTGCTTATCAAACATTTCCCGATTTGATAATTTCGGATATTATTATGCCGGAAATCAATGGATATCAGCTTTGCAGATTATTAAAAAACGATGAGTTGTTAAAAAGAATTCCTATAATTTTACTTACCCAGCTTAATGAAAAATTGGATAATTTCTGGGGATTAAAAGCCGGAGCCGACAGTTTTGTAACAAAAAGCGAAAATCCTGAAGAATTTCTCAATCATGTCAGAAATTTTCTTGAAAATACTCATAATATTACATCGGAAGAACGACAAAAATTTATTGAAGAAAAAAAACTTGAGAATAAAAATATACAAACAAGAATAAATAATCTTCTTGACCAATCGCTTATTGAATCTACGATTATTAATGAATTTAGAAACCTGTCCGAATTTATTTATGCTACTAAAATTCTTTCAAAAGAAATTTTTTCTCTTATATTTTCATTGATTGATTTTAATGTAGCAGGCATATTTTTTAATGAAAGAGACGACAAAAAGAAAAAAACTCTTAATCTTAGTGTTCAAGGCGTTATCCTTGATGATAAGGTTCTTAAAGAGATAAAAGAAGATTTCTTTTCGGCAGCGTTTAAAGAAGATTATTACAGAGACGAAGCTATTTTTGACTATGAAATAGTCGATTCTGCTCTTGGAAAAGAAGAACTGATAGAAAATTCAGATATTTTAAGGTCTAAAGTAGTTATTCCTATAAGTTACGCAAATAAAATTATAGGCGGTATAGCTTTATACCATAAAAAAGGCGCCAGGTTTGATTCTTCAAGAGTTCTTGAAATAATTGTTCAGGAACTAAAAGTATTAATGAGAATTAAATGGCTGTATTCAGAAACAAAATATCTTGCAATAACTGACGGGTTGACAGGTCTTTATAACAGAAGATATTTCCAGCAAACCCTCGACAGAGAATTTGCAAGAAGTAAAAGATATAAAAATCCTCTTAGTATTGCTCTTTTTGACATTGATTTCTTCAAGAATGTCAATGACACTTATGGACATCAATTTGGGGATAAGGTTATAGCTGAAATTTCTAAAATCATAAGAACTTCATTAAGAAAAACTGATTATGTTGCCAGATATGGCGGAGAAGAGCTGGTTCTTATTCTTCCTGAAACACCTATCGATCAAACAATGATTCCTATTGAAAGAATAAGAGTTAAAATACAGGATCATCCTTTTGTTTTTGGAGATAAACCTGTTCAGGTAACTGCAAGTTGCGGACTCGCAGGAGTAGAACCTGATGTTAATACTTATGAAGATTTAATTTTAAGAGCCGACAAAGCGCTTTATGAATCTAAAAGAAACGGCAGAAATCAAACAACAATCTACCAATCGTGATATTAATTGTCATTCTGAGCAGAGCGAAAGAATCGCATGATGTTACAAGACCTTGCGATTGCCGCGTCGAGACTAAATCCCATCCTCGCAATGACAACAAAATTTAAAATAGAGGGCTTAATGGAACAAAATTTTCTTACAGTAAGTGATTTTTCAATAAATAAAACTTCCGAATTATATATTACTTTTAATCTTTCGGAAAAAGTTTATGCGATTCCCGCGGAAAAAATAATTGAAATAGTTCAGCTTCCTGCTTTAACACTTCTGGAAAAAGCTCCTGACTATATTGTAGGGCTTTTAAACCTTAGAGGAAATATTATTAGTATAATAGACCTTTCAATGATACTTGGTTTTCAACGAAAAGTTTATTCTGCCGAATGCCAGATATTGATTTTAAATGTAAATGATAAAAAAGTCGGAATAATTATTGATTCTGTAAAAGATGTAATTCAGTTTGAAAAAAAATTGCTTGAACCGCTTCCTTATGCATCAAAAGAACATATAGTAAACGGTGTATACAAAGATGATGCCGGTCTTATAGCGTTTCTTGACCTTGATAAAATAGTTAAAAGCATTGAAGCGATTGAAATAAGTGAGGCAGAGATAAAAGAGACAAACCTTGATACGGCAGGTTTGTTTCCTATAGATAAAGTTTCCGTTGAAAAATTTGCCAAAAGAGCTTTAAAACTTCAAAAAGAATTAAGGGATGAATCAAACAGTTTAAATTATCAGGAAGATTATTTTATTTCATTTTCTTTAAATGAAGAAATTTTTTGTTTAAATTTAAAATTTGTAAGGGAAATAACAAAATTAAAGAATGTTAACCTGACCAAAGTACCTTGTGTCCCTGATTTTATTATAGGAATTATAAATTTACGAGGGGATTTTATTACTATAATTGATATTAAGAAGTTTTTAAATATTCCCAAGACTGATATAACTGAAAAAACAAAGATTATTGTTATAAGAACAGAAAATATACAAATAGGGATACTTGTTGATGATATTTTTGGAATTGAAAATATCCCGAATGAAAAATTCAGTCATAATATTCAGACTAAGTATGAAAAAAATAATTTTACCGCTGCGGAAATTATGCTCAATAACAAAGTTATGTGCGTATTTGACCTGAAAAAATTCCTCGAAGACGAAAGACTTTTTATAGAAGACGCTGTTTAATTCGGTGTGGAATTGTCATTGCGAGGCATAAATCAGGGCTTTTTAGTTTTAATCTGACTTACGAAACAATCTTCCTAATGACAACATGCCTCTTAAGAAGATTGCTTCGTTAATTCAATGGTTTTATTTTATAGGCGTTTAATGCCCCTATCCGTTGAAATTTTCCAGGATTTCACTGACTGATTCATTGCTTTGAATTCTTTTTATTGATTCGGCAAGAAGCGGCGCAATACTTAGCTGGGTTACTTTTGAGAAAAAACCTTCTTTTAAAGGAATTGTATTTGCCACTATTACTTCTTTTATAGGACTTTCTTCAAGTCTTTCCATTGCAGGACCGCTAAAAACAGCATGAGCCGCGCATACATAAACTTCTCTTGCTCCTTCTCTTAGTAATAATTTGGCTGCTTCTGTTATTGTTCCTGCTGTATCAATCATATCATCAACTATAATAGCGATTTTGTTTTTTACATCCCCAATAAGGTGTTCAACTTCTGCTACATTGTGAGAAATACGTCTTTTATCAACGATAGCAAGAGAGCAGTTAAGTTTTTCCGCAAATTTTCTTGTTCTTGCAACACCGCCGCCGTCAGGGCTTACAGCAACCATTTCGTCAGTTGAAAAACCCTTTTGTTTAATATAATCAATTAAAACAGGAGTTACACTGACGTGGTCAACAAGAATGTTAAAGAATCCCTGAAGCTGACCTGTGTGAAGATCAACGGCTAAAACTCTTGTTGCCCCTGCGGTGGCAAGTAAGTCAGCAACAAGTTTGGCTGTAATAGCTTCTCTTCCGGAAGTTTTTCTATCTTGTCTTCCGTAAGCATAATATGGAATAACTGCGGTTATTGATTTTGCGCTTGCGCGTTTAAAAGCGTCAAGCATAATCAATAATTCCATAATATTTTTGTTGACAGGATCGCATAATGATTGGACAACGAAAACATCATCGCCCCTTATGCTTTCATTGATTCTTACATAAATTTCGCCGTCGCTAAAATTTTTAATTTGCAGAGTGCCGAGGTCTTCGCCGAGATGTTTTGCTATATCCTCTGCTATCTCGGGGTTTGCTCTTCCTGTAAAAATTTTGATGTCCTGAATAACTTTTATTTTGTTTCTTTGTCCCATTTCACTTACTTCCACTGCCATTTTAGTAATCCTCCGGTTTTTAGTTTTTACACAATGTTGTGACTTCAACTTAATAAATCCGAAAAAATTTAAGTCGAGTTTGCTTCAATCTTACTTTCTGACTGAATTTGATTAATTCTTTTTTCTACCCAATTATCAATATTTTTTTGTTTTTCACGGGCTATTGCAAGTGAAAATTCGGGAACTTCTTTTGTAATTACCGATCCCGCGGCTATATTTGCGCTGTTTTTAACAATAACAGGCGCAACCAGTACAGAATTTGAACCTATTTTTACATTGTCTTCAATTATAGTTCTGCTTTTCTTCTTAGAAAGCGGGTCATAATTTGCTGTAATTGTTCCCGCACCTATATTTACATTGCTTCCGACGGAAGAATCCCCGACATAGCTTAAATGAGAAATATTTGTTGAAGAATCTACAGTAGATTTTTTAATCTCTACAAAATTGCCTATTCTTACATCTGAATTTATTTCTACTCTGTCCCGTAAGTGCGCAAAAGGTCCTATAGTTGAATTTTTCCCTATATAAGCATTAGAAACTTTTGATTGAACTATTTTTACGTTGTTTCCTGTTTTAACATCACCTTCAATAAAAGTATTCGGACCTATAACGCAATTTTCACCGAAGATATTCGCGCCTTCAATTACGCAACCCGGATAAATTATGCTGTCCTGACCTATTTTTGTTTCCGGCGAAACAAAAGTGTTTTCGGGCGAAATGAAAGTTACACCGTTATCCATTAATTTTTCTATGGTCATGGTGTTTAAAAATCTTGCTGCTTCAGCCAGATGCTGTCTTGAGTTAATTCCAAAAATCTCTCTGTTATTTTCAAGAATAAACCCGCAGGTTTTTAAGCCTTTTTTAACCGACCAGTCAACGATATCCGTTAAGTAATACTCGCCCTGCTCGTTATTTGTAGTAAGTTCAAAAAATGCAGGTGATATTTTTTCCCATTCGATACAATATACACCTGCATTAATTTCTTTTATTCTTTTTTCTTCGCTATTTGCGTCTTTTTGTTCAACGATTTTCTTTATGTTTTCATTCTCGTCCCTTACAATTCTACCGTAATTCGTCGGATCATCGAACAAAGCAGACATTACCGTAAGCGCCGCATTTGATTTTTGATGGTATTCAATGAAATTTTGCAAAGTTTGTGTAGTTAAAAGCGGGGTATCTCCGCAAAGAACAATAACTGTTCCTTTAAAATTCTTGAGATAATCATAAGCCTGAAAAACAGCATGCCCTGTACCGAGCTGAGGTTCTTGAAGAACAGTTTTTATGGCTTCATCAAAAATGAGTTCCTGCCCGTCATCGCCGCCGCCTTCGCGTCGCCGTTTCGGGCTTCCACTCCCGCTTCGCATTTTATATTTATTATTTAAAAATTCTGTGACTGATTCTGATTGATGCCCTGTAATAACAAAAATTTCAGATAAATTATTAATTTCTAAAACTGAATCTATAACTCTTTCAACCAGAGCTTTGCCTGAAATTTTGTGCAACACTTTGGGAAGCGAGGATTTCATCCTTGTTCCTTTGCCTGCCGCAAGTATTATAGCCTTCAAAGAATTGTTCATTTTTTAAAGTTATTCCATTTTTCTGTTTTTTGCATTTAATGTCATTGCGAGGCATGAAACATTTTTTTAATTATTGATTTTTTTCACGAAGCAATCTTCTTAATAACAACATACTACTTCAGAAGATTGCTTCGTAAGGTCAATTTTGACTTATAACCTTATTTTATGCCTCACAATGACAACTTTCATTAAAATGGTAATTTACGTTTACATAAATATTATGAACCAAACATGTTTCATATTTGAATTTTGTAAACTTTTGTTGCAGAGGGTGTCAATTTTTTTTATTGAGAAGGTTTATGTAAATATCGATTTATTTATTTTACAGAAAAGGATGGTAATACAATAATGAATGGAATTTCTAATCAAAAAAGCGTAGCTTTTGGTCTCAATCCCAAACAATTTAAAAACTTTTTGAATTCGCCTGAAGCTAAAGAACTTGGTGTTAGCCTTAAAAGAGAAATTGGAACTGTTCAGTTAGTTGATAAAGAAGAACCTGTAAAAGCAATGGTGCTTTCTTTGACGCAAAAAGGAGATGTGCTGAATATTAATAACGGGAATGGGATATCACAGCCTTTACAAGCAATAGGTAAAAATGCTTTGACGAAATTAATGGGCAAACTTCAAGATATCAAAGGTGCTATAATTCCCGATAAAGAAGATTTTGCAACTCGCGTTTGTTTCAGACCTTTAAAAGACACTGTTAAGGCAGGTTCTGAAAAATTAAAAGCTGCCATTACAAGAGCAGCTAAAGAATAAAATTACTTAAGAATAATAGATTTAAAGGCGGTAAAAACTTTACTGCCTTTATTTTATTTAATATCTTTAACTTCTTCAAGAACCCTTTGTTTTGCGATGTCTTTTCGATATTTCATGCCGTCAAAACGGATTAAATCAATTGTTTCATAAACTAAATCGCGAGCCCTGTGTTGAGTAGCGGCTTTTGCAACTACTGATAAAACACGCCCGCCGTTTGTAAGAGTTTCCTCATAAATGTTTTTTGTGGTGGCAGCATGGAAAATTAAAATACTGTCATCGTCAATTTCATCAAGACCTTCGATAAGCTGACCTTTTTTAAATTTGTTGGGATATCCCGAAGAAATCAGATTTACACAGACAGAATGATCTTCGCTTAAGTTCAAAAATTCGTAATCATCGGATAAAGCACCGATAGAAGCTGAGTACATAACCGCGAATAAATCATCATTTAAAAGAGGAAGTATTGTTTGAGCCTCCGGATCGCCAAAACTTACGTTTATTCCGATGAGATAAGGATTATCCTTGTCGTCTATGATTATATTTGCTTTTAAGACTCCACAGGAACTCATTTTTTCGGAATTTAAACCGTCAATCAGAGGAAAGAAAATTTTATGGGCAATTTTTTCTTCAAGCTGCTCATCCAGATAAGAAACAGGTGCAGAAGCTCCCATTCCTTCCGTTAAATAGCCGCTGTTTCCTTCCTCTGATTTTTTATATACATAAGCGGAAGAAAGAGGCAGGGCATTATAACCGTCTGTTATTACGTGAAATGTGACATGCCTGCCTATTATAAAGTCTTCTATAATTATAGGTTTATATAAATTATTCATGCAAAACGTTATTGCGTTTTTGGCTTCGTTGAAAGATTCGCAGATTATTGTTCCTGAACCGGGAGATCTGCTGTCAAATTTTATAACCAGCGGATATTTTGCTTTTCTGGCATGTTCAATTGCCGGTGCTTCTTTATCATAAGTTCCAAAAGGAGCTGTCGGGATTTTGTATTTGTGGAAAAATTTCTTGGCAAAACTTTTGTTTTTTTCTATTTTTGAAAAAGCAATCCCTGCTCCAAATACAGGAATATTTTCCATTCTTAACAAATCGGCGATGCCTGAATTTATAGCGGTGTCGGATTCCACAACAGTTAAGTTAATTTCATTGGTTTTTATGAATTCTATCAGGTTTTTTGTATCATCTTCGCGAATTTCAATGAATTCAGCAAGATTTTTTATTCCCGCGTTTTTAAAAGTGCAGAAAATTTTAGTCACCACAGGACTTTGCGACAATTTCCAGATAATGGCGTGTTCTTTTCCGCCTGAACCTAAGACTAAAACTTTCATACAAATCTGCTTTCAATCAAATACAAATTTAATTATAACAATAAATTGTTTTTTGTAAATTTTTGTTGCAGTAGGTGTCAATTTTTTATATTCAGGAGATTTATGTAAGTGTATTGATAAAAAAATGAAATTTAAAACTTATAAGGAGAAACAAATGCAAACAATAGGACTTAATATTCAAAAAAACAACAAACCGGCTTTCGGGTGTAATGCTTGTGGGGAGATTAAACAAATTTTCTTAAACAATAAAATTAAAGAAGAGATTGCTGATAAATTTATAAAAGAAGAAACCAAGCCATTAAGTGCAGGGCTTTTCAGGAAGGCTCGCAGTCACGAATCAATGGCTGAATATTGGGTAGATAGATTTAAGAAGGTAGGTTTTGTTGAGGCTACCAGTTCGTTTTTTAAAGACAGCGGCGGTTGCGCCGGTTAATTAAAAGAAGTATTTAAAAGCAGTTATTAGAATTATTTAAAAAAAGAGGCATAAAAATGCAAATTAATTCAACACAAAGAAATTTAGGGTTTTCTTCAACACCGGCACAACTTAGAGCGTATTTGAAATCGCCGCAAGCTAAAGAAGACGGCGTAAGACTTTCTCATAAAACCAGGTCTAATGCGGATATGAAAATTAATCCGCCCGGAAGAAAATTTTGTCTTTTTTTAACAACAGACCCAAAAGGCGCTCCGGCATTTCCTAATGTAAAATCAGACGGTAAAGATCTGTTTGTATATGGGACAACACCTAAAGAAATGATTGCTAAATTGGCAGAAAAAATTGGCGATGATTTTCTTAGTTTTACAAAAAAAGTAAAAATTGGTTAATTACAAAAATTACAAAAATTACAAAAATGCTGTGGATAAATCTACAGCATTTTTATTGTATATGCTTTATTATTACCATATAATGTCCTTAAATTATATTTTAAGGATGATTGAGAAATGGGAAATAAAAAAGCCTTTATAAGTGTTTATAATAAAGAAGGAATCGTAGATTTCGCAAGGAAACTTCAGAAAGAGTTTAATTATAATATTGTTTCAACCGGTGGAACATATAAGGAACTTAAAGAAAACGGGATTGAAGTAACTGAAGTTTCAGAAATAACAGGATTTACAGAACTTCTTCACGGAAAAGTAAAATCTCTTCATCCCAAAGTTTTTGCGGGAATTCTTGCGTCAAGAACCCGTGAAGATGAGGTTAAAGAGCTTAAGGAAAACGAAATTGACACTATTGATATGGTTGTAGTTAATCTGTATCCTTTTGAAGAAGTTTCAAAAGATGAAGAAATGTCTGTTGACGAGCTTTACGAATATATTGATATAGGCGGAGTCACTTTATTAAGAGCTGCTGCAAAAAATTTCTTTAGTGTAACGCCTGTTTTTTCTTCCGGCATGTATGAAAAAGTCATCGATGATCTTTATGAAAATGATGGAAACACAACTTATGAGCTTAGAAGAGAATTGGCTGTGAAAGCTTTCAGTTATACCGCATCTTATGATTCAGTTATATCGGAGCAATTAGCAAAAAGATTATTGGATGAGCAGGAAGAAGAAATGCCCGAAGTCTTTAATTTGAATTTTGAGAAGCTTCAGGACTTAAGATACGGAGAAAATCCACATCAAAAAGCAGCCCTTTACGGTAAAACTTCAAATATAAAATTCGAGGTTTTGCATGGGAAAGAGCTTTCTTACAACAATATAGTGGATTTAAGTACAGCTTTAAATATTGTCAGCGAATTTATAGATGTTCCAGCCGCGTGTATTATTAAACACAATAATCCCTGCGGTGTAGCGCTTGGTAAAACAATTACAGATGCTTATTTAAAAGCTCATTGCGGTGATCCAATAAGTGCATTTGGCGGAATTATAGGTGTAAATCAAATCATAACTAAAGAAATAGCTGAGCATGCCGTACAGATATTTTTTGAAGTTATAGTTGCTCCTGATTTTACTGAAGAAGCTCTGGAAATTCTTAAATCCAAGAAAAATTTAAGACTTGTGAAAATTCCTGTCAGTCTTTTGGAATATAGAATGGCGCAAAAATATACGGTAAAAGACTTACCGTTTGGAACTTTGATTCAGGATGCTGACAAAGCAGAATTGACAGCAGACAATTTTAAAGTTGCAACAACTCAAAAACCTACTGAAAAACAAATAGAAGATATGATTTTTGCCTGGAAAGTAGTAAAACATGTTGGTTCTAATGGAATAGTTATTGCAAAAGACCTTAGAACGATTGGAATAGGAATGGGACAGACAAGCCGTATTGCTTCCATAGAAATAGCTCTCAAGCAGGCATGTGATGAAGCAACCGAGGCAGTAATGGCGAGCGATGGATTTCTTCCAGCTGTGGATAATATTCATGCGGCGGTGCAATCAAGAATAGGAGCTATAATACAGCCCGGCGGAAGTATAAAGGATAATGATATTATTGCGGAAGCCGATAGATACGATATTGCAATGATTATGACAAGATTAAGGCACTTTAAGCATTAAACAACAGGAACAGCAGGATTGTCATTCTGAGCGAAGCGAAGAATCTATCCGGCAACATATTTTATTAGATAGATTGCCGCGTCGGGGTTTTACCCCTCCTCGCAATGACAAATGAAAGGAAAATTTTTATGATTATACTTTATATAACAACAATAATTCTTGCTTATCTGATAGGCTCTTTCCCGACGGGTTATATTCTTGTAAAAGCCATAAAAGGTATAGATATACGGGAAATAGGAAGTGGAAGCACAGGAGCTACAAACGTAAAAAGAGTTCTTGGAATGAAAGCCTATATTTTTGTAATGTTTGTTGACGCTCTGAAAGGGCTTTTGCCTGTTCTTGCTGCAAAATATATTGATTCCAAAATGGGCATTATACTTTCAGATTTCCATATTTTGCCTGTACTGGTTGCTGTTGCGGTTATTATGGGACACAGTAAATCCATATTCCTAAAATTTACAGGCGGAAAATCTGTTGCTTCAGGCGTTGGAACAATTCTTGGTTTAAATCCTATAGTGGGGCTTATTACAATCTTAAGCTGGGTGGTTTTGACTTATTTTACAAAAATTGTTTCCATAAGTTCTATAATAGTTATTCTTCTCACGCCTGTTTGGATGTTTGTGTTTAAACAACCTTTAAGCTACACAATTTATTGTCTTTTAGGGGCGTTGTACATTGTTTATCTTCACAGGGAAAACATAAAAAGACTTATTTCGGGAAGTGAAAATAAAATAAGGAAGTAATTAGCAATTCACATATTTATTCTGCTAAAATAAAATTACTATTTAAATTAGAGGAAGAAAAAAATTATGATGAAGGGTTTTAATATCCAGCAAATGATGAAACAAGCGCAGCAAATGCAGAAAAAAATGGAAGAAACGCAGGATGAATTAAAAAATATTCAAATAACTTCCGAATCAGGCGGTGGAGTTGTTTCAGTTGTTTTTAACGGAAAAAACGAATTTATTTCAATAAAAATCAAACCGGAGGCCATAAATCCGGACAATCCTGAAAACGTTGACGCGGATACGGTTGAAATGCTCGAAGATCTTATTGCCGGCGCACTTAAAGACGCAAACAAAAAAGTTGCGGAAATGGCTGAAGCAAAAATGGGTTCAATCACTGGCGGAATGAATATCCCGGGACTCTTTTAAATGCAATACACAAAACCTTTAGCCAGACTTATCGAGGAATTCCAAAAACTACCCGGTATCGGCCCAAAATCAGCACAGAGAATGGCTTTTCAAATCCTCAAAATGCCTTCTGCGGAAGTGCAGAAATTTTGTGATGCGATACTTGAGGCTAAAGAAAAAATAAAATACTGCCGCACATGTTTTAATATGTCCAGTGAAGATCCCTGCGAAATTTGCACCGACACAAGACGCGATAAACATATGATTTGCGTTATTTCAGAAACAAAAGACCTGATTGCCCTTGAAAGAACAAGAGAATATAAAGGCAAATATCATGTCTTGCAAGGCTTAATTTCTCCGCTTGACGGCATAACTCCCAATGACCTCAGGATAAAAGAACTTTTGGAAAGACTCGATAAAGAAAATCCCGAAGAAGTTATACTTGCCTTAAATCCTTCTGTGGAAGGCGAAGCAACAAGCCTTTATTTAAGCAGATTAATAAAACCGCTTGGAATAAAAGTTTCAAGAATTGCTTTCGGACTTCCTGCGGGGGCAGATTTAGAGTATGCCGACGAAGTTACCCTCGCCCGCGCCCTTGAAGGACGAAGAGAAATTCTTTAAGAAAATATATTAAATTTATTGGCAATTATTTTAAATTGTTTGTTTTTATATCAGTAATAATTTAGACAAGGGAAAGATATAAAAATGTT
>Ga0209212_1002183_pt1 | contig 28692 bp, 25 predicted proteins | sample RifGroC2_FD_183996 | JGI IMG/M metagenome (GOLD analysis project Ga0209212, IMG submission 183996) | Groundwater microbial communities from Rifle, Colorado, USA - Groundwater C2 (SPAdes) (version 2) | ecosystem: Environmental > Aquatic > Deep subsurface > Groundwater | place: Rifle, Colorado... | reverse complement strand
CGAGGGCCTGCGCTACGGCGACTACCTTGTGGCGCGTATGACCTGGATGCCGGCCATTCTGGTGGAGAACGCCTATATGATCCTGCCGCGGCAGGAAGAGCTTCTCAATTCCCCGTCTTTCCAGGAGCAGCTGGCCTCGGCCCTGGCCGAGGGCGTGCTTGAATTCTTCCGCGCGCCGCCCAGGCCCGCGGGCAAAAAGGTGAAAAAATGAGCGACTCACTCGAGCTTATCTCCAAATTCGCGGACGGGCTGCCGGCCGAGGCCGCCAAAGGCGAGGAAGCCCTTTGGGACTACCTGGCGCGGCGCGGCGCGGGCATCGTGAACTGCCACGCCGCCAGTTATTTCGAGGCGGACGAGGTTAAAAAACGCCTGACTTTTAAAAACAGCATCGGCCCCGTGGGCGGTGATCTGGTGGGGGTCAGCTTCGCCTACCAGGGCGTGGTCGGTTTCTGCGCGGAGGGCCGCAAGCCGGTGCTGGTCAACGACGCCGAAACCAGCCCGCTGTTCACCAAAAAGGTGGACAAGGGCTCGGGCTTCCAGACAAAGACCGTTATCGCCGTTCCCGCGATCGCCAACGGCGAGCTGCTGGGCGTGATAGAGTTCATAAATTCCATTTCCGGCTCCTTTTCGGATACCGACCTGAAGGTGGCGGAGACGCTGACCGCGCTGGTCGCGCGCGACGTCTATATCCGCAAACTGGAAGCCACCATTAAACAGCTCAATCTTAAAGGGGAAAGCACCATAAATAACCTGTCCGGCGGGTTTATCGGCTCCGACATGGAAGGCCGCGTCATATTCTTTAATCCCAAGGCCTCCGAAATATTCGAGGTCGGCCAGGAATATCTCAACAAGCCGGTGGTGGAGCTGTTCCAGCTCTGCCCCGAAGTGGTGAGCGCCATAGGCGACGTGTTAAAACAGGGGAAGACCGTGCGCCGCATGGAGTTTACGTGCACCGTCAACGGGAAGAAAAAAGTGATAGGTTACAGTTCTATCAATATAAAGGGCGTGGACGGCAAGATAATAGGCGCCGGGATGATCTTCCAGGATATCACGAATCTGTAGGTTCTTGGTCGCAAAAGCGGGTTGGGCAAAGAAATTCGGTTGATAAGCTGCCTGTAAAACCACTAACATTTCGTCGAGCTACCCCCTCCCTATATAGGATAATTCGCATGTATGATTACTCTACATGCGAAATCTCCATGTTGTAATGCCGCCGTAAGAAGATTTGGTCAGCGTCGCCGCCAGTGCACTCAGTGTCACCGGACCTGGCGAATTCGCATCAAAAAGCGTGGTCGGCCTCAGACTAGAATTCACGTAGAGGTGCTGCATCAGGTGCTATTGCGTCGGTTTTCCCTTTGCCAACTACTTGAACGTCGTCCGACATTGTCGCTCCCGGCTTTTAGATATCGATTCCGGCAAACACTCCAACATTTCGTTAAACAAAAGCACGTTCATCAAGTCCCAGAGGGACCTCTTATTTTGCTGGCAGACGGAATGCGTTTTAAATTTTCAGGCAAAGTCTGGGTTTTATACCTTACTGCACTCAAATCATGTCACAGAAAGGAGGCTATCTTTCTTGATCCATTATTAATCTCTGGCATGGAAGGCGCTAAACGCTGGGAACAAGTATTTGCAGCTATTCCTGCTCATGCATACCAGCGTGTTTGCGCCCTCGTCGCCGATAACCTGCGAGGCATGCAGCTAATAGCAAGGCGTCGCAAATGGGTCCTTCAGTTGTGTCAGTTCCATATGATACACAAGCTCCAATTTCATCGCCGGGGATTGCGTCGTAAGCTCAAGGGTGGAAAGATTCGGGAAGAGATATACTTGTTGATTAGAAAAGCATTGCTCCTACCCGAGGGCCCTGCGCTCAAAGACACTCTGGACCGGTTGTGGCATCTAACTGAGACATCTTGTGGGACTAGGCGAATGCGTCTCGTTGTCCTTGAGTTCCTCTACTGCATCGACTATTATCGGGCATTTGAAATACACCCTGATCTTGGCCTCCCTTCTACAAATAACACCATGGAATCCATGGGAAGTGTTGTTCGTGATGCTCTCAAGAGAAGTCACGCTGCATCTAATCCAAAGTCGCTGCTCTTATGGGCGACTGCGCTACTCAGGTTACGCCCTGCAGTAATATGCAACAACAAGAGACTTCAGCCAAATTAGTTTACTCTCCCCCAAAAGCCCACCGCTGCCTGAACCCGGCCCTGCGCCGCTCCAAAACGCGCCGGCCCTGAGCCCGGCGCGGCGGCCGGGCCGCTATTTCGCCTGCGCTATCTTAGCCAGCGGGCTGGATTTATAAAGGTTCTCTATGAAGTCTATGCCCGCGTAACCGGCCAGGAAGGCCGTCTTCCAGCTGCTTTCAGCCAGCGCCCCGGCTATTCCGCCCAGTATCCCCGAAAAGAAGACAGTGGTGAAAAAGTAGGCGTAATTGAATTTGCCCATGGTCCCTTTCTGGCGCTTTTTCAGTATGCTGGAAAGGCCGCGGGCTATCCCGCCCACGAAGCCGGCTATGATGTAAAGTTCGTATTTGTTCATTGTCAGAGTCCTTTTTTGGGGCACAGTTTATTTAGAGGGCAGCTGCCGCAGAGGGGCTTGCGGGCGTTGCAGACGGCGCGGCCGTGCAGCACCAGCGCGTGGGCGAACCAGATCCAGTCTTTTTGGGGCAGCGCCTCCATCAGGTCCCGTTCCACTTTTACGGGGTCCGTTTCCCGGGAGAGGCCCATGCGGAAAGCCAAGCGCTTTACGTGGGTGTCCACCACCACCCCGGCGGCTATGCCGTAGGCCGAGCCCAGCACCACGTTGGCGGTCTTCCTGGCCACGCCGCGCAGCGTCAGCAGTTCTTCCATGGTGTGCGGCACCTGCCCGGAGAAGCCGGCCATTATCGCCTTCGACGCTTCTTTCAGCGACAGGGCCTTGTTCTTGTAAAATCCGGTGGAACGCACCACATCCTCCAGGTATTTGAGCGGCGCCGCGGCCATTTCCGCGGGGCCGGGAAATTTCCTGAACAGGCCCGGGGTCACCATGTTGACCCGCTCGTCGGTGCACTGCGCCGACAGGATAGTCGCGATCAGCAGTTGGAAGGGGTTTTTGTGGTCCAGCGAGCAATGGGCCTCCGGATAAGATCGCTTTAAGAGGGTCAGCATCGCCGCCAGGTTATTGCGTTTGTTCATATGAAGGGTCCGGTTCCAGTGCGTTACAGGATGAAGTCCGTAGAGAGGAACTTCGACTTGCGGCTCCTGAGCAGGCCGCGTATGAGCTTTTTATTGGCGTCGGAGTCTTTGGCGGCTACCAGCGTGCGTATGGAGAAGACGCGCAGCGCGTCGGACACCGACAGCGTGCCCTCGGCCGAATCTTTGCGGCCGGTGAACGGGAACACGTCGGGCCCGCGCTGGCACTGGCTGTTGATGTTGACGCGGCAGACCTGGTTCACCAGGGTGTCGAGCATCGGGGCCATCTTATCGGCGTCGCGGCCGAAAACGCTGACCTGCTGGCCGAAGTTCGAGTCCACTACGTAGCTGAGCGGTTCCTTTATGTCGCTGAACGGGACCACCGGGATCACCGGGCCGAACTGTTCTTCGCGCCACAGCCTCATTTTGGCGGTTACGGGGTAGACCACCGCCGGGTAGACGAAATTCGCGTTGGACAGCCCGCCGGCTTCGTTTATGACCTTCGCCCCGTGCTTGCGGGCGTCGGCGATGACGGCTGCCAGGTAGGGGGCCTTCTCGTCTTCGGGCAGGGGGGTGATCTTTACCTTGGGTTCCCAGGGCATTCCCAGTTTCAGGCCCTCTATGGCGGTCACCAGCTTCTCGAGGAATTCGCTCTGCACCGAGCGGTGGACGAAAAGTATCTTGAGGGCCGTGCAGCGCTGGCCGTTGTAGGAAAGGGCGCCGGTAAGGCATTCGCCGACCGCCAGGTCTATGTCGGCGTCGGGCAGCACTATGCCGGCGTTCTTGGCGTCCAGGCCCAGCACGCAGCGCAAGCGGTGGGGCGCCGGGTGCTGGAGCTTGAGGAGATCCGCCACTTTGCTGGAGCCGATGAAAGCCAGCACATTGACCTTGCCGGTCTTCATGATGGGGCCGATTATTTTGCGGCCTTCGCCGTAAAGAGTGTTGACCACGCCTTTGGGGAAAGAATTCCGGAAGGCTTCCAGCAGCGGCCGGTGCAGCAGCACGCCGTATTTGGGCGGCTTGAACACCACCGTGTTGCCCATGAGCAGGGCCGGGATAAGAGTGGTGAAGGTTTCGTTGAGGGGGTAGTTGTAGGGGCCCATGCACAGCACCACGCCCAGCGGGGCGCGTTTGATCTGCGCTATTATGCCCTGGGTAACGGAGAGGCGCGACGAGGCCCTGTCCAGGTCCTTCATGGCGTTCACGGTGTCGGTGATGTACTCCACCGTGCGGTCGAATTCTTTCCGCGAGTCTTCCAGCGACTTGCCTATCTCCCACATCAGCAGGTTCACCACTTCCGCGCGCCGCTCTTTCATGCGGTAGACGAAGGCCTCCAGGTGGGAGATGCGGGCTTCCACGCCGAGCGTAGGCCACAGGCCTTTGCCCTCGTCGTAGGCTTTGGCCGCCGCGTCCAGGGCTTCCAGCGCCTCTTTCTCCGTCATCAGCGGGTAGGAACCCAGCCGCACCCGTGCCTGGCCTTTTTCCCCGCGCAGGCTGACCGGCGAGAGCACTTCGTGACGGGGGCCGGCCCAGGCCTTTATCTTCCCGTTTATCAGGTAATCCTTCTGCTCCAGCGGGGTAATGCGGGCTTCCTTCGGAACAGCGCCCTCCGAAGGGAAAATATCCCCGATCTTTTCTTCAATGGTCATAGCCGCGTCCTCCCCCGTTCCGCGAACCGCATGAGCCGCGGGCGGATCCCTACTTCAGGATCCTGCCGAAAAATATTTTCTTGCCGTTCACCAGCGCCCCGTGCTTTATGCGCGACAGGTCGGCGCCGAATTTATCTTTGAACGAAACTTCGCGCACGGAATTGGTGTCCCCCGTGGCTTCTATGAGCTTGCCGCCGCCGGAGTAGATCATCACGTGGTTGATGAAAGTCGGCTTGGTGCCGTCGGAGGAAAAGACCAGGTCCGCCGGTTTAAGGTCCTCTCTCGAGATCCTTTTTGAGGCTTTATACTGGTCGCCGGCATTGCGCGGCAGGTCCTGCCCCCAGGCCCGGAAGGCCAGGTTCACCAGGCCGGAGCAGTCGATGCCCCAGGCGGAGCGGCCGCCCCAGTAATACTTATCGCCCAGAAAGACCCTGGCGGTGTCGAGGATCTTGGCGCGCAGGTCGCCGGGTTTGCCCTGCTGGGGCAGCGGATTGATATTCTTTTCGGCCAGGACGCCCATGGTCCCGTCGCCCAGCAGCACCCGGGTTCCGGCCGGGCCCCGGCCTATTACGCGCAGCTTTACGCCCAGGGACAGGTCTTCGCCGCCGGCGGCGGCCGTCTTGCTCCTGACCACGGCCGTGGGCGGCAGGGGCAGGCTGAACGCCAGCGTGTCCAGCGCCAGCCAGCCCTCGTAGGGGGCCAGCGTTTTGCCGTCCGCGGAAAGGCTGCGCTGCTCCACGGCGCGGGCCCTGGCCCAGGCCCCGGAGACTTCCAGCAGCTCCACTCGTTCGTTGGCCAGCAGCTGGCTCTCTATGAGCCTGGCGCGTTCGGCGGCGTCGGCGGGGGGCATGGAATAGAATTCCGCCATGCGGCCTTTTACGGCCAGGAATTTATTCAGGTCTTTGGCCAGCACGTAAGCGGTGCCGTACTTGTTCTTAAGCCAGGCGGCGGCGAACTCCGCCCTGTTGTAGACGCGTTCGACGGTCTTCTCGTCGGGGGCGGCCGGGTCGTTGGTGATGACGTCGCCTTTAGCATCGAAACCGGTGATCGCCAGCAGGTGGCCTTTGGTCTTCTTCAGCGGGGCGTTCTTCAGCTCGTCGGGGCCGAAAGTCACGCTGGCGATGACCGGCGCGCCGGCCGCCAGGAAGGCGCGGGCCTCCTCCAGCGAGTTCATGCGGGTGAGGAAAGCGTAGAGGCCGCGCGAGCCCGCGTGGGCCGTGTTCAGGAACCAGTTGCCGTAGATGTTCTCTCCGGCGTCCAGCACCGCGGCGGCGGTTTCGAGCGGGCCGGCTTTCAGGCCCAGCGCGGCGAAGGCCATGGAAAGCGAGACCGGGCTGCAGATGTCCCCGGAGTAATTGACCTGCTGGATCATCTGGGAATAGCGCGGCAGGACCAGTTTCACCGGCTTGAAATCGGCCGGTTTCTCAGCCGCGGTGTCGGCGAAGTAGGCGGCCGCGGCGTCGGTGTAGGAGACCGCGGCGAGGCGCAGCACCGGGGCCGCGCGGCCGGCGGAGGTCAGCGTCAGGCGGTAGCGGAAAGAGGAGGCCTTTTCCTTCAGACGTAAAATATCCACGTCCAGCCTGCCGAAGGGATTGTCCTGCCCTTTGACGCTGGTGCGCGCGGCTCCGGTATCGAAGCGTCCGAAACTGAACCAGGGGCTCCAGCCGGCCGCGGTCCTTACCTGGGCTTCGGCCTCCAGGGTCCCGCCTTCGGAAAAAAGCGCGTCGGCGGACAGCAGCAGTTCGTCGAACGGGAAAGCGCTCTGCAGCTCCCCGGAGGTCAGCACGGCCGGGCGGCTGGAGTCTTCCACTTTGAAGAGCCCGGCGGGAAAGGCGGCCGGTTCCAGGTTCTTCAGGGAGGCTTCCTTGAAATCCCCGGGCAGGAAGTTGACCACGGTCCAGGAGCGGGGCGCGCGGGGGGGCTGGGGGAGGGCGACGGCTCTAGCGGTCATAAGCAGCAGTCCTGTTAAGAGCAGTAGACGTGTTTGCACGGGAATGTTCCATAGGAGAAGATTATAAATCCTATCAAAATTGAAAAGCCTTGTCAGAACATATATGATGCTAGTGTGAAAATAAGCGTTATCGTCCCCGCCTTCAACGAGGAAAAGCTGCTGGGCGCCTGTCTGGACAGCGTGCGCGCGGCTTTTTCCGGGCTGCCCGGCGCCCCCGAGCATGAGGTGATAGTCTGCGACAATAATTCTACCGACGGCACCGCCGCGGTGGCCGCCGGCCGCGGCGTCAGGGCGGTCTTCGAGCCGCTCAACATGATCTCCGCCTCCAGGAATTCCGGGGCGGCCGCCGCCTCCGGCGACTGGCTGCTGTTCGTAGACGCGGATTCGCGGCTTTCGGCCGCTACCCTGGGGGAAGTCATTAAGCTTATCGGCTCCGGCACCTGCGTCGGCGGCGGGGCCCTGATCGTTTTTGACCCGGCGCCGCCGCCCTGGGGCCGCGTTCTCACCGGCCTCTGGAACGTTATTTCCCGCGTTTTCGGCCTGGCCGCGGGTTCCCTGCTTTTCTGCCGCCGTGACGCTTTTGCCGCCGTAGGCGGTTTCAGCCCCCTGCTTTACGCCGGCGAGGAGTTGACCCTGAGCCGCGCCCTGAAACGCTGGGGCTTGGCCCGCGGCCTCGGTTTTGCGATAATAACATCGGCGCCGCATGTGAGCTCCGGCAGGAAGTTCAGGATCTATACGTTCGCGGAACTGATCCTTCAAGCCTTCAGATTCTCGCTGCGGCCTTTCAGTTCGGTCAGAAGCCCCGCGCACCTGCGTATTTTTTACGACGGCCGCCGTTAGCCACTTCAAGGAGACATTATGAAGAAATTGTCGCTGCTGCTGCTCTTAACCCTGCCCTGCTGGCTTTTTGCCGCCGGGACCGATATGACGCTGAAGGGCGTGACGCTGCCCGGCAAGCTGCAGCTTGAAGGCAAGCAGCTCCTGCTCAACGGCATGGGGCTGCGCACCAAGGTGGTCTTTAAGGTCTACGCGGCCGGCCTCTACCTGGAAAAGAATTCCAAGGACGGCCTGGAGATAGCCGCTTCGGAGCAGGTCAAGCGGATAGAACTGGCATTCCTCCGTTCCGTGGACGGGGCCACCGTGGCCGGCGCCATAGCGGAAGGTTTCGACAATAACGCCGGCGCCGCGCTGCCCGCCTTGAAAGAAAGGATAGAGAAATTCCGCAAAATGATCCCCGATGTGAAAAAAGGTGACAGGCTGGTTTTCGTATACCGCCCCGGCAGCGGGCTCGAGCTGCAGGCCAACGGCCGCACGCTGGGTTCCGTGGAGGGTAAGGATTTCTCCGACGCCCTGTTCAAGGTCTGGCTGGGTGAAAAACCGGCGGATAAGGCGCTTAAGGCCGGCCTGCTGGGCCTGTAAACGGACCGGTTCCCGCGGCGGGGAACTTAAAAACAATGACCCTGATCTCACTGTTAGTCTCCCGGCGGTCCCTGTCGGCCGGCGCAGCACTGCTCCTTATGGCGCTGTGCTCGCTCTGTCCTTTCTGCAGGGCGGGGGAAAGCTCTTTCGCCGGGGAAACCCTTTCGGCCGCCGGTTCCGTCCTCACGGCCCCGCTGCGCCTGGGCACGCGGGACGCCTACTGGCTGGGCGGCCTGGCGGCGGGCGGCCTGCTGGTGTATTCCGGCGACGGCCAGTTGCGGCATCTGGCCGGCAAGAACAAGTCTTCCCTGAACGACAGCCTCGCGTCCGGTTTCGAGAAGTTCGGCAACGGCACCTATGAGCTGGGCCTGCTGGGCGCCTACGGCGGCCTCTGCTACCTGTTCGACGGCAAAGAAGGCGGCCGTACGGCGGCGCTGGCTGCTCAGTCCTTCCTCGCGGCCAACGCCGCCGGCACGCTGCTTAAATACTCCGCGGGCCGGGCCAGGCCCTATGCAGAAGACGGCAAGCGCCGGTTCACCCCTTTCAGGTTCAAAAGCGCGCGCACCTCTTTCCCGTCCGGACATACTACCAGCGCTTTCGCCATAGCGTCGGTCTTCTCACGGCGCTGCGCCTCCCCGGCTGTGGGCATTTCCGCTTATGCCCTGGCGGCCGGCACGGCGCTGCAGCGCGTCTACGACGACAAGCACTGGGCGTCGGATGTGTTCGCGGGCGCGGTGCTGGGCACCGTGGTGGGCCGCTGGATAGCGTCGCCCGCCCGCGCCGCGGGGCGGCCGACGGCCATGCTCCTCCCCGTTTATTCGCGCGGTTACTCGGGCGCTGCCGCGGTCTTGAGTTTCTAGGCTAAAATTCATATTGTGGTGGAAGGGATCGGAAAAGATTATGAAAAAACTGCTGCTGCTCTGTTTATTCTCCGCGCCGGCGCTGACCGCGGCCGCCGTGGATCTGCCGGTGGTGGTCTTTCAGCCCTCGCACCAGAGCGATACCGGCGAGAACTATAACGAAGCCAGGACCGCCGACGCCATGGTGGAATACGCCCTGCACGAGCCGCCCTATTACGACGAGCACAAGGTCTGGAGCTATTTCCAGCCGGGCCTGCACCACGCCGACACCGGCACCAATACGCTGATAGCCCATACCACGGCCCTCGAGGACGGCAAACTGTCCGGCTACGCGTGGGAACTTAAACGCTCCAACGAACTGGCGCCGCTGGTATTCATCGGCGTGCATAATAATTCCGGCACCGGGCGCCACGCGCTCTGGGGCTATATTCACGACGGGGACCCGCTGATGGCCGAGAACCGCCGGCTGTCCGATATCCTGATAGAGGAGATCGCGCGCGCGACGGACCTGGAGAACCGCGGCACGCACCTGGACAGTTCCACCGGCCGCAACGATTACCGCTGCGCCGCCACCGGCCGGCTGGCCTTTTACAGTATAGACGAGAACGTCAACCGCGCGCCTTACCGGGTGCTGCTGGAGATAGGGGATATAGAAAAAAGCCGGGCCTTCCTGCTGGACGAACGGTCCAGGCAGGCGGTGGGCGCCGCCATAAAACGCGGGCTGGCGAGATTTTTGCAGAGCAGGTAGTTCCGTCGGGGGGCGGGGGATATGAAAAAGATAAAAGCTTCCGTCCTGGTCATAGACGACCAGGAGGAAATGCGGGCGCTCTGCGCCAGGGTGCTGGAGGAGGTGGTCTCCGAAGTGGCGGAGGCCGGTTCTTCCACGGAGGCCCGCGCCGCTTTCCATAAAAAAACCTACGACCTGGTGCTGACGGACATAAACCTGGACGCCAAGGGCAACGGCGTGATGCTGGCCCAGGAAATTAAGGGCATTTCCCCCGGCACCAAGGTGATAATAATGACTGCGGACCCCACGCTGGAAACGGCGATAGGCGGCCTTAAATCCGGCGCCGAGGATTACATCATTAAGCCGTTCTCTACGGATTATTTAAGCAGCGTCATCCGCGGGGTCTTTGATAAAGCGGCCCTGTCCTCGGAACTGGCCAGGGAAAAAGCCATGAAGCACGAACTGGAGGACGCCTACACCCAGTTGAAGGCCTCCGAAAGCGCCAAGGACGCCTTCCTCGCGCGCGTCAACCATGAACTGCGCACACCGCTGGCTATAGCCCTGACATCATCGGAATTGCTGGGCGCCCGGCTGGCGGATGAAAAACAACTGGAATTATGGCAGCGCAGCGACCACGCGCTGAAAGGGCTGGAATTGGAGATCGGGAAACTGCTGCTTTACAGCGGCCTGATCAAGGGCGAAATAAAAATAGAAAAAAAAGATACGGACCTGGACGCCCTGCTGGCGGAGGCTTCGCGCGGCCTGAAGTTCCTCTACGAGGATATGGCTATCAGCGTACAGTTCTCCCGTGAAGGGACGCCGTACCCGGTGCCCGCCGACCCGGTGCTTATGTCCGAAGTCTTCAAGCAACTGCTGGTCAACGCCGTTAAATTCAACAAGAAGGGCGGCGCCATAACCGTGCGCGCGCATTATGCCGAGGACCGGGTTCTTTTCTCTTTCACCGATACAGGGCCCGGCGTCAGCGATGAAGCGATGCCGCACCTGTTCGACAGTTTTTTCCAGGCGGCTGATTATCTTACCCGTGAGGTGGGGGGGATAGGCCTGGGCCTGGCCACGGTGAAGAAGATCGTGGAGGCGCATGGCGGCGGCGCCTCCGCCCAGAAAAACCCCGGCGGCGGCATGACCTTTGCTGTTTCCCTGCCGAAGCCCGTGAAGCCCGAGGCTTAGCCCGCGTTTGTATATCCCCGCCGTAATTTATAGACTATACGCTTGTCTTACGGCCTGGCCGCCCGGAGTTATGCGCGGTGCGGGCGGCCGCGATAATGCGGGGCATAGTGAAATGGTTCTCACGCGTGCTTTGGGAGCATGAGTTCCGGGTCCGATTCCCGGTGCCCCGATAGGTTTTCAGTTTAGCGGCAAAATTTATATAATAGTAACAGCGGTTCTTGTACCGGGATGGTGTAACGGTAGCACAAGGGACTCTGAATCCCTTTGTCTAGGTTCAAATCCTAGTCCCGGTGCCACATTTAAAAGCCCCTTTATAGGGGCTTTTTTAATTTAGCACCGGGACAGCAAGCCATAATTATGGCTTGCGTTAGGATTTGAAAGCCGGACGCGCGAGGGCAGCAGCCCGCAGCGCGGAGGCGGGGTCGCGGCCCGAAGCGCGCGACGGCGCGCTGAGGAGCCGTGACCAAATCCTACTCCCATCCTACTGCCAGGGGGCGCTGCTTCCTAACTTCCCAATTGTTACTCCCAAACGTAATGTCCGTAAGTTAGGAAGTTAGGAAGCAGCGTCCCCTCATATTGTTATAATTTCGGTATCTAATCGCGATAGGAGACCACTAATGAGCGTATCTTCGCACCTTAACCCAGAGCCAGAACGGCGGCTTTGGATCATACACGGCAATATGCGCCGCGCGGTGGAGTGGACCGACATAAAGACCGGGGCGCTGATGGCCTTTGCGGCGGCGGAACTTGCCCTGATATTCGGTGTAATGCCCGTCGGGCCTTTCTCTTTCCCCGCTCTGGTGCTTTTGTCGGCGGTTCTGCCTGTCGGCATAATAGCGCTGTCCCCTTTCATCGAAACGGCGCGGCAGATCCCTTTCATCGACCCTAAAATGGATAAGCGCTATGCCGGTGACTGTCTGATAACCGCCCGCGACATAGCTAAGTATCCGCATATAGAACTCGTCATCCGCCTGGATAAATACCTGGGCGGCGGGGTGACGGCCACGCCCTATTACGAGGACATCGTGGCGCAGATCATAATGGCCGCGCGCATCTCCACGCGCAAACACCGCCTTTTCCTGGGCGGGTGCGGCCTGGCCGGCCTGGTTCAGATCGGCCTGCTCTGGCAGATCATCTGGCTGTAACCTGGGCTTCAATAAATAAAAACCCCGGAGACTTGTCGTGTCTCCGGGGTTTTTCTGTCGTCGGGCTCTCTTACTGCTTTTTGCCCATCATCTTATTCATCATGTCTTTCGCGGCGGGTTTGGGGTTGTCCTTCTTGAACTGCTCTATTTCGGTTTTATTGGCCTTTTCCAGTTCTTTGACGGCGGCTTTGAGTTCGGCTTTTTTGGCTTCCAGGGCCTTTCTCTTCTCTTGGGGGGCTTTGCCCTTGAGGGTCTCCCTGAAGGCCTGCATCTCGTCCACGTGCTTCTTCTTGAGTTCGGCTACCGCGTCGATATGTTTCTTTTTCAGTTCGTCCAGCGTCATTTTCTTTTCGGGCTGGGCGGGCATCGCCGGCATGGCGGCAGGTTGGGTGGACATAGTCGGCAAAGCTGTGGGCTGTGCCGGTTGGGCGGGCGTCTCCGGAAGGGCCGCGGGCTGAGCCGGGGTGGCGACGGTCTGGTCAGGCTGGGTAGCGGTGGCGACGGTCTGTGCGCCGGCGTACGCGCCGAGGCAGGTTACAAAAGCGAGAGCTAATAGGATTTTCATTTGTTTTCCTCCAAGTGGATTACCGCGACTGCTTACTTTTATCCTAGCATAAACGCCGCATTTTATTCACTCCCGTCACCGGATTTCCTACAATATACACATGCAAAATATTTCCGCCCTTTTCGGTCCCTGGATAATCGGCTTTTACACTTTCCTTCTTCTGGCTATCGCCGCCCTTTATAAAGCGGATCCGTCTTCCCGCAAACGCCTCGGCGGCACGGCCCTGATGGCTATTTTCTCGATAGTCGGCGTCCTGGCGGTGCATGTCATGGGGGGCGCGGAGTCCGGCCGGCTGGTCAAGATGATGGAACTGGCCTCGCGTATGCTGGCCGTGATAGCGGCTATCAACGTGGCCGGAGTGTTAGGCTTTTCGCTGGTGATGCCGCGGATGCGGGCCGGCGTCTCCAAGTTCGTGGAGGACCTGATACTGGCCGGCGCCTATGTCCTGGGCGGCCTCGCCGTCATATCGTCTTCCGGGGCCAACCTGAGCGGCATACTGGCCACCTCGGCGGTGGTCACCGGCGTGGTGGCTTTCTCCCTGCAGGACACGCTGGGCAACGTTATCGGCGGCATGGTGCTGCATCTTGAGAATTCCTACAGGCCAGGGGACTGGATAGCGGTAGAGAAATACGAGGGCGTCGTGCGCGAGGTGCGCTGGCGCCAGACCACCCTGGAGACCCTGGACGGGGACCTGGTGGTCATCCCCAATATCATACTGATGAAAAGCCCTGTTACGGTGCTGGGCCGCGCGCAGGCCAACACCCATTTCCGGGCCGTGTCTTTTAACGTGTATTACGACCGCACGCCCGGCGAAGTGACGGCCGCCGTCGACCAGGCCCTGAAAGAGGATCCGCCGCCCTGCGTGGCCGCGTCGCCGGCGCCCTACTGCGCCATCAGCGGCTTCCAGCCGAATTGTGTCGCCTACGAGGTGCGCTATTATCTTTCCGACCTGTCGGCGCCGGGCAGGACCGACTCCGGAGTGCGCTCCAAGGTCTATTACGCGCTGGCCCGCGCCGGCATAAAACTCTCGGTGCCGAACCGGTCCGTGGTGGTGAGCGAAGCCGCCGAGGCCGAGGCAGAGCGGAATCTCCGCTCCGAGCAGGAGCGCCGCCTGGCAGCGCTGGACGGGGTGGACGTTTTTCAGGGCCTTACCAAAGACGAGAAGAATATCCTGGCGGGCAGGCTTAAACCTACGCCTTTCGCCGCCGGGGAAACGCTTATGCGCCAGGGGGCCGTGGCCGACTGGCTTTATATCGTTTACGAAGGCGGCGCCGAGGTCAGGGTCTACTCCGGCGGTACGGGGTCCTACCAGACGGTGAAGACACTGGGGCCGGGGGATTTCATCGGAGAGATGGGCTTATTCACAGGAGAGCCGCGCTCCGCTACGGTAGTGGCCGCGGCGGACGCGGGCTGCTACCGCCTGGACAGGGAAGGCTTCAGGAGCGTCCTGGCCAGCCGGCCGGAGATAGCCGAATCTATCGCCGCCATGCTGGCCAAGCGCCGGCTGGAACTGGCCAAGGCCAAAGAGCGCCTGGCCGGCGAGATGGCCGCCGCCGGCATGGGCCTGGCGCAGCGCGACCTGCTCTCCAAGATAAGGAATTTCTTCAGACTGTAGGGCTTACAGCCATTTGTGCCTGGGGTAGCGGCGCGCCAGCGCCGGCTTCAGCTTCGGGTAGCTTTCCGCCCAGAAACTCTTAAGGTCCTTGGTCACCTGTACCGGGCGCATGGAAGGGGCAAGTATGTGCACCACCAGCGGCACCCGCCCTGCGGCTATGCGGGGCGTTTCCGTAACCGAGAACAGGTCCTGTATCTTGGCTTCCAGGTAGGGCTCGCGCCCGCGGGGATACTTTATCTTCGCCTTGCGGCCGCCGGGCATTTCCAGGCGCGCCGGAGCGTGCCGGTCTATCAGCCGCGTCTTATCCCAGCCGAACCAGGCCTGCAGGGCGGGCATTACCGGGCGGGTTTTCGCTTCGGCCACGCTGCGCGCGCCGGAACAGACCTCGGCGATAACGAGTTTTATGTCCTCTTCTCCCAGCGGCTCTATGCCCAGATCGGGGCAGGCCTTGGCTAAAAATTCCACCCTGGCCAACCAGTCGTCCACTTCCTCGTCCCAGTGCTGCAGTTTATGTCTGCCGCTTATAAACTCGTCGGTTATCAGGTCCGAGGACGGCTTGTCCGGTTTGGCCGCGGCGATCTCCCGCCGTACGGTTATGCCGCGGTAAAGCGTAAGGGTCTCGGTGACCGGGGTCAGCATGTTCTCGTCCAGCGCTGGGCGGGAAAGCGTTTCTATGTCTCCCGGGAAGGCCTCCAGCAGCCAGCTCTCTTGGATCTCAGCCGCGAAAGACAGCGTGATGTCGGCGCCGCCTTTCTGCAGGCTTTCAAGGGCCTCCCCGGCGCAGATCAAGGGCGCGCCAGCCGCGGCGCTCTTGGGGCTAAGGCGCGCCCGCCGGCCGCCCGGCAGCTGGTAGCGCCCTTTTTCCGCCGAAAACAGGGCCGCCACGCGGTCAGGGAAGGCCCGCATGAAGCATTTTGAAGCCAGGTTCGCGCCGGTGCCGCTCTGCCCTGCTCCCCCGGCCAGGCGTTTCGCCAACCGCCAGGCGTCGCGCGCCGCGGCGTGCTTGATCCCCGCGCGCTGGCAGGTATAGGGGTCGAAATCGGAATTCGCGCAAAATTCCAGGGCTTTTATAACGGCCGCCAGGTCCGAGCGAAGCTCGGCGTAGCGGTTCTCGGCCTGACGGCCCTCGTCCAGCCACAGGCCGCGTCCCTGCGCGGCCGCGGCTATCAGCGCGCATTCATAAGCGCAGCCGAGCCGGACCGCTTCCACCATCATGCGCGAGTAGCGCGGGTGCAGTGGATACCCGGCCATGGCTCGGCCCGCCGGGGTAAGCGCGCCGTCCCGGGTCGCCGCTCCGAGTTCCCGCAGCAGCTTTTCAGCGCGCTCCGTGTCCTGGGCGGCCGGCGGGTCGAGCCAGCGCAGCGCGCCGAAATCCTTCAGGCCGCAGGCTTTCAGCGTCAGCAGGGCTTCGGAAATATCGAGCCGCAGGATCTCCGGCTCCAGTGTTAAGGGCCGGCCTGCGTTCTCGCGCTCGGTCCAGAGCCGCGCGCACACCCCGGGCGCGGTGCGGCCGGCGCGGCCGGCGCGCTGCACGGCGGAGGGGGCCGCGATGTTCTCGGTGAAGAGTGTGTTTATCCCGCGCGCACCGTCGTAGCGGGCCACGCGGGCCAGGCCGCTGTCCACTACCGCGGTGACGCCTTCTATTGTAAGAGATGTTTCCGCTATATTGGTGGCGATAATTATTTTGCGGCGGGAGGAAGGGGCGACGGCGGCGTCCTGGTCGCGCGCGGGCATATCCCCGTGCAGCGGCATTACGGCGAAGCCGGCCAGCGCCGGTATTTTAGCCAGCTCCGCCGCCGTGCGGTTTATCTCGAAGGCGCCGGGCATAAAAACCAGGGTGTGGCCTTCCTTTACGGCGGGCAGGGCCTGGGCGCAGGTCCTCGCGGCCGCCTCCCAGGGCGGCAGCTTGGCCGTTTCCGGTCCGCAGTAGGCGATGGTCACCGGGTAGGCCCGGCCTTCGGCTACGATTGTTTCGCAGGGCGCCAGGTAGGCGGCGAGTTTCTTTTCGTCCAGGGTGGCGGACATCACAACGATGAGCAGGTCGGGGCGCGCGCCCTGCTGGAGGGCCAGGCAGGCGGCCAGCGTGAGGTCGCCGTGCAGGTGGCGCTCGTGGAATTCATCCAGGACCACGGCTGAATATTTCTTCAGCTGCGGGTCGGAGACCAGTTCGCGCAGCAGTATGCCTTCGGTTTCGAATATCAGGCGGGTCTTGGGCCCGGTCTTGTCCTCGAAACGCACCCGATAGCCCACCTCGCCGCCGGAGAGACCGCCGCGTTCTTTGGCCACGCGGTCGGCCAGCATGCGCGCGGCCAGGCGGCGCGGCTCCAGCACGGCTATTCTGCCCCGCAGCTTGCCGCTGTCCAGCAGCAATTGCGGTACTTTGGTGGATTTGCCGGAGCCCGGGGGGGAGGAAATAATGAGCCGGCGGCTTAAGGCCGCGGCCTTAAGTATGCGCTCCGCGCTTTGCAGTATTGGAAGCCGGTCCATCACCACTATTCTATAAAAAGCGTAAAGCTTATTGTGGCGCCCAGTCGTATTCGGCTTCGGCGAGGAAGCCCGCGTGGTCGGAAATATCCTTCCAGGGGCCTTTGTTGAGAACCTGCGCTTTGAGCACCTTGAACCCGCGCAGGTAGATCCGGTCAAGGGGCAGGGCCGGCATAAGGGCGGGGAAGGTGCGCAGTTTATGCCCGTAAAGCTGCAGCCCCGCGTCCTTCATCAGCAGGCGCGTTTCCAGCTCGTCCTTCCTGTTCTTGCGCCACTCGTTGAAGTCCCCGGCCACTATGACCGGCTCCGTGTCCGGCACCACGCGCTGTATGTATTCCCGTATTTTGACGAACTGCTTTTTCCGTGAAACGCAGAGCAGGCCGAGGTGCACGCAGATGCAGTGCAGCGGCGGCTTGTCTTCCGGCAGCTGCACCTTGGCGTACAGCAGACCGCGTTTCTCCAGCCGGTTGGTGGAAATGTCCACCTTTTCCGAGTCCAGTATCGGGAAACGGGAAAGTATGGCGTTGCCGTGGTGGCCGGCGGTGTAGACGGCGTTCTTGGCGTAGGCGTGGCTGAAGCCGGACCTTTCGGCTATGTATTCGTGCTGGGGTTTTGCCGGCCAGCCGAAATACCTTTCGGCGTGGCGGAGGTTCTGCCCCACTACCTCCTGCATGAAGATTATATCCGCGCCGGAAGCGTGCACGCATTCGCGCAGCTCCGGCAGCGCGAAGCGCTTATTGAGCGCGGAAAAACCCTTGTGGGCGTTGATCGTAAGGAAACTGAGCCGCATTTGCTACCCCCGGGTATAATACAAAAAAAAGCCCGGGTTTTTAGCCCGGGCTTTGCGGTGTAAGTGAGGCTCAACCTCAATTTCCCCGAGGTTGAGCCTCCACCTTATTACACGCTTAGTAGCGGTAATGCTCCGGCTTGTAGGGGCCTTCGGCTTTCACGCCTATGTAGTCGGCCTGGGCCTTGGTGAGCTTGGTCAGCTTCACGCCGATCTTCTCCAGGTGCAGGCGGGCCACTTCTTCGTCCAGGTGCTTGGGCAGGCGGTACACGCCCACCGGCATATCCTTGGTCCACAGCTCGAGCTGGGCCAGCGTCTGGTTGGAGAAGGAGTTGCTCATCACGAACGACGGGTGGCCTTTGGCGCAGCCCAGGTTCACCAGGCGGCCTTCGGCCAGCAGGTAGATGGAGCGGCCGCCGGGCAGGTCGAAGCGGTCCACCTGGGGCTTAATGTTGACCTGCTTCACGCCTTTGGCGGTCTTCAGGGCTTCCACCTGTATTTCGTTGTCGAAATGGCCGATATTGCAGACGATGGCCTGGTCCTTCATTTTAAGCATGTGCTCGAGGCGGATGATGTCCTTGTTGCCGGTGGTGGTGACGTAAACGTCGCCCTCGCCCAGGGTGTCTTCCACGGTCTTCACTTCGAAGCCTTCCATGGCGGCTTGCAGGGCGCAGATGGGGTCTATCTCGGTGACGATGACGCGCGCGCCGAAGCCGCGCAGGGAGCGGGCCGAGCCTTTGCCCACGTCGCCGTAGCCGCAGACCACGCAGACCTTGCCGGCTATCATCACGTCGGTGGCGCGCTTGATGCCGTCCGCCAGGGATTCGCGGCAGCCGTAAAGGTTGTCGAACTTGGACTTGGTGACGGAATCGTTGACGTTTATGGCGGGCACCATAAGAGTGCCGGCTTCGTGCATCTGGTACAGGCGGTGCACGCCGGTGGTGGTCTCCTCGGAGACGCCCTTCCAGTCCTTCACGGCCAGGTGCCAGCGCTTATTGTTCTTTTTGAGTTCGGCTTTCAGGCACTTGTTGAGTTCCTGTTCGTCCTCGCCGCCGACCTTGGCGTCGAGGATCCTGGCGTTCTTTTCCGCGGCCACGCCGCGGTGCATCATCATGGTGGCGTCACCGCCGTCGTCCACTATCAGGTGGGGGCCTTTGCCGCCGCCGAAGTCCAGGGCGCGCTCGGTGCACCACCAGTATTCGGCCAGGGTCTCGCCCTTCCAGGCGAACACCGGTATGCCGGTGGCGGCTATGGCCGCAGCGGCCTGGTCGGAGGTCGAGAAAATATTGCAGGAGCACCAGCGCACTTCGGCGCCCAGGGCGGAGAGCGTCTCTATAAGGACGGCGGTCTGGGTGGTCATGTGCAGCGAGCCCATCACGCGGGCGCCCTTAAGGGGCTTTTTGGCCGCGAATTTCTCGCGTATGGCCATCAGGCCGGGCATCTCTTTTTCCGCGATCTCTATCTCGCGGCGGCCCCAGGCGGCCAGGCTCATGTCCTTCACTTTGAAATCATTTTTCATGGCGGTATCGGTCTTCCTTTTTTCAGTTGTGGTTTGCATAATATAATTATATCCTTTTTGCCTGTTCTTCCGGGAGGGGGGGCTGATGTGCTTTGCCCCCGTCCCATCGAATAATTATTGGAAAGTACCGCCGGCGGCGTCGGCAAAGTTGCCCGCGGCGGTCCCGGTCGAAACCACCACTTTTTTGGGGACACAATCCGAACAATAGTAAAGTTCACCCTCGGTGGCCGGGACCATAAGGAGCAGTTCCGCCATGAGCCTGGAGTAGAGCCCCAAGGTCCCTCCTGATAATGTCTGTTTGCCGGTGAAAGTGTTCGCCCCTGTTCCCGCTTTGCTGTTGAATGTCGTCCAGTCTCCCTGTGCCAGGTAACCGTCATTGCTGCCGGTTGCCGCGCCTATCTTCGTTCTTATGCCGGCAGCTGATTCGTCCCCGGTATTGATGCCCGAGACGCTGGCGTCGGCGCCGGTGACGGTCAGGGTGCGCGGCGTCGTGCCGCCGGTCGCCGTAAAGCCGTCGGCCGCGGCAAAGAGCGTCAGGCCGTCATAGGTCTTGCCGGTCAGCGCGGCGGCTATGTACGCGTTGGCGACCGCCGTGCCGTTCCAGGCGCCGGCGGCGATAGTGCCGAGGGTGGTGATGTTGGCGGAGCCGGTCCAGGTGGTAAGGGCGGTGTTCTGTACGTTGTCGAGCGAGAGCAGGGTCTTAACCTGTACAGGGGTCAAGGCCAGCGGGGTGATCGCGCCGGCGGTATTGTTGCCGATGATGCTGTTGGCCGCCAGGGCGGCCATCTTGGGCAGGGTAACGGCGCCGTCGGCTATCACGGAAGCGCTGACGCTCGTAAGGGCCGAACCGTCCAGGATGGGAAGCTTGCCGGCGCTGTCCAGTTGTACCAGCTGGCTGTTGCCGTTAAAGGTGTTACCCTGCAGGGTAACCGACGAGGCGGCTAGGGCGATGGTGACCGAGGGGGCCGCGGCGGCAAGATCGAACTGGTTGGCGTCGAAATCCAGGGTGGTGGCGGGGGTAAGCGTGGTGACGCCACCCTCCTTGAGGGTCAGCGCGCCGCCGGTGTCGTCGACGCCGTCGGCAAAACCCGCGGGCACGCTCTTAAGGGAGGACCAGTCCACGGGGTTGGTGGCCGTATTAATGGTGGAGACCGCCGACGGGTCCTTTTCCAGGTTGGCAAGGTTGATTATCGCGTTGGAAGAAAGGGCCTGGGCCATCAGCGAGTAAGGGGCGGAGACAACTTCTTCCCTGGGGGAGAGCAGCGTGCCGTCCACCGTTATCTCCACGTACCTGGCGCCGGCAAATGTGGCGCTGGAAAGATTGACCGGGGTGCCGGTTTCCAGTACTACGCTGAAAACCCCGTTAAGCACGCCCACGGCGTTGGTCTGGCTGGTCCAGAGCAGCGTGCCGCCGGTGAGGGCGTCGTAGATCTTGAATACGAAACTGCGTGTGCCGGTGACGGGCGCGCCGCCGTCCTCTAGCTTGCCCTGGTAGTTGATCCTCGCCGGTACGGCGGAGGCGGCCGGCAGGGCGGCGGCCAGCGCGGCGGCGGCGAATAGAAATATTATAAAGTTGCGTTTCATTGGTTCCTTCTCCTTGACTAGCCGGCCCGGACGGGGCTACCTGATAACCATCAGTTTGCCTTTCTTCACTTTTCCGCCGGCCTTTATAATGTAAACGAAGACGCCGCTGGCCAGCGCTTCGCCCCTTGAGTTCTTGACGTCCCAGTCGAAGTAGTCGCTGGTGTCGTCCTTTACTAGGGCGCGCACCAGCTCTCCGGCTATGGTGTAGATCCTGATCTCCGCCTTGCCAGTTAGGTCCTGAAAGGTAATTTTTGTGTGCCCGGCGGACGGTTTGAAGGGCACGGGGTAACAGTGGGCGGCCGACAGGTCGGTTCTGGCGCCGCTCACGATGACGATGACCGGGACAAGGCCGCCGGAAAGCGTAAGCGTGCCGCCGGTCATATTGGCGCCGCCGGTGGGCTGCCCGAAGCTGGCCGCGCTGACCCCCAGCGTGCCTCCGCTCAAAGCCGCGCCCGCGCCCGAAGTGGCGGTGAGGGCGGAAACGGTAAGGGTGCCGCCGCTGAGTGCGGCGCCGTGCAGCCGGAGGGCCGCGCCGGAGAGCAGCGTAACGGTTAAGGCTGCGGTAAATAGTTTTATGGTCTTTTTCATCTTGTTCCCGCCGCTGCGGCGCTCTTGTGCTTTACCAGGACTTCGCGCATTTCCCGGGTAGAGGCGGGGTCGGTCTCGGTCTTCAGGGCTTTCTCTATGGCCGCCGCGGCCGCGTCGCGGAATTCTTCCCGGTCCGACGAGAGCAGGGGGAGCAGCAGCCCGGCCGATTTCTCCCATTTGTAGGCGGCTAGTTCCCGTATGACGGCCAGTTTCTCGGTGGTCTTTCCGAATTTGAGGGTTTCCGCGTAGCAGGAGAAGGGGATCTCCTCGGGGTCCTCGGGGCGGCGCTCAGCGGCGGAAGCGGGTTTTGCCGTGACGGGCCGGGGCGCGGGGCCGAACTTGTAGAGAAGTCCCAGCTTATGGATGGCGCCAAGGTCGTAAGTGCTGCTGAAAGAATAATCTATTTCCACGCGGTTGCCGGAGAATGCCGGCAACTTGAGGCCGAAGCCGAGGCTGAAGCCCTGCGCGACGTCGCCGAAAGAATTGTAGCCCGCCCGCAGCGCGAACAGGTCCATGAAGACGTCCTCCAGCCCGGCCGCTACGGTGGCCGGTCCGTCGTCGGGGAAATTCCAGCCCAGGGAGAGCACGGCTTCGTTGTCGGCGGCCAGCGGCAGCCTGTAGGCGGCCGCCGTTTTAAGGTTGCGCGGCTGCTTGAAGCCGGCGTCTATGAACTTTAGCTCGGAGGAGTAAATGTTGTCCACGGCGGCGGCCAGGCTTAAACGCGTGTCGGTGTGTTTTAACAGGACGCCCGCGTCCAGGCCGTAGCCCGCCGCGCTTTCCGTGTCGAGCTTCTGGGTTATATACCTGGCGTTCACGCCGTACAGGACCGACGAGAAAGAATCGTTGTTCAGCGCCCTGCTGCCGGCGTAGGCGAAGTTGGCCGCCATATCATAGGCGGAAACGGAACCGGTCCTGGCGTCGGCGGCGCTGTAGGAGGGAAAGGGGGGGATGGACAGATAGTTCAGCGCGAAGCCGAAAGCGCCGTGCCTGGAGGGGAAAGCCGCGGCGAACCACTGCTGGGTTATATCCTCGAAATACTTGTTATGGACCAGTACGGCCTGGGGCCCGTCCAGTTGCGCGAGGCCGGCGGGGTTGTAGTAGATGGCGGTGGCGTCGTCGGCCACGGCCGTGAAGGACGCGCCTGTCGCCGTCTGCCTTGCGCCGACCGGGATCTTCAGGAAGTTGGCCGAGGTGGTGCCCGGGCCGGCGGCCGCGGCATTCCCGCAAAGTGCCAGCGCTATGGATATTATTCTTAAGGACATCTTTCCAGGCATCACCGAACGCCCCCTACCCGCCGACTATTGAGGATAGATGAATTATAACAAGTATTTAAGAAATATTTAAGGCGGCGCGCCGCCAGCCGCCGCCGGCGGGGCCCTCCGGTTTTGTACAATTGACCAAATGAAGGACCTTACTACCGGCGGCGAAGGGCGGCTGATCTGGAACTTCACGGTGCCCATGCTTATTGGCAACGTGTTCCAGCAGTCCTATAACGTGGTGGACAGCATGATCGTGGGGCGGGTAGTGGGCAAGTCCGCGCTGGCCGCCGTGGGCGCGAGTTTCCCCATAATCTTCCTGCTGGTGGCGCTCATCATCGGCGGCACCATGGGGTTCTCCATACTTATTTCGCAGTTCTTCGGCGCCAAGGATATGGCCCGCGTACGCCGGGCCATCGACACGGCCTACCTGTTCCTGTTCTTCTCGTCGCTGCTTATGACCGGCCTGGGGCTGGCCTTCGCAAGGCCTATCCTCGGGCTGCTCAATACTCCCGCGGAGATACTGCCGCAGGCGCTGACCTTCCTGCGCATCACCTTCGGCGGGCTCATCTTTCTCTTCGGCTACAACTCCATCAGCGCGGTGCTGCGCGGGCTGGGGGATTCCAAAACGCCGCTTTATTTTCTGGTGTTCTCCACCCTGCTCAACGTGGCGCTGGTGCTGCTGTTCGTGAACGTGCTGCGCTGGGGGATAGCCGGCTCCGCCTGGGCTACGGTAATAGCGCAGGCCGTTTCTTTCCTGCTGGCGGTGCTCTACCTCAACAGAACGCACCCGGTGCTCAAATTCAGAATAAAAGGTTTCGAGTTCGACCGCGCCATCATGAAGCGCAGCCTGGCCATCGGCCTGCCGTCGGGGGTGCAACAGATGCTGGTGGCGGGCGGCATGATGGCGGTGACGCGCCTGGTCAACGGCTTCGGCACCGACGCCATAGCGGCTTATACCGCCGCGGGCCGCGTGGATACTTTCGCCGTGATGCCGGCCATGAGCCTGTCCGTCGCCATCTCCACTTTCGTCGGGCAGAACATCGGCGCCGGCAAAATGGAGCGCGTGACGAAGGGGCTTAAAATGGCGCTTTACATCTCCGGCGCCACTTCGCTGCTCACCACGCTCGCGGTAGTGGTCTTCGGCTGGCACCTTATTTCCATGTTCAATCCCGACCCGGCCGTGGTCGCTATCGGCAGCCGCTATCTGCTTATCGTGGGCAGTTTCTACATCGTGTTCTCCAGCATGTTCGTGGTTACCGGGGCGCTGCGCGGGGCGGGGGACACTTTTGTCCCGATGATCGTTACCGTGCTGGCGCTGTGGGGGATAAGGGTGCCGGTTTCCGTCTACCTGTCCGGCCGTATTGGCACCGACGGGATCTGGTGGGGCATGCCCCTGGCCTGGCTGGCGGGGCTGGCGCTTTCGTCCGCCTACTACAGCACCGGGCGCTGGAAGCGCCTGGCCGCGGTAAGGCCGCCGCCCCGGCCCGAACCGGCGCCGCTGCCGGAGGAAGAGGAAGCCGAGTGGAACGTCTCTAATTTCTGAGGAGCGCTATATGTCCGAAAACGACAGACTTGTCTATTCCACGGGGCCCGACGGAAAAGTGAACTGCCCTAACTGCGGGAAGACGCCCTGCGCCTGCCCAGAGGGGCTGGCGGGGGAGCTGAGAAAAAGGACGCAGACCGAACCTGTGCGCGTCTCTTTTCGCAAAACGGGTAAAGGCAGCGGGCTTACGCTGGTGGAAAAACTGCCCATGCACCCGGCCGGCAAGGAAGAGCTGCTGAAAAAATTCAAGAAGCGGTTGGGGGCAGGCGGGACCGTGAAGGACGGCGTGCTGGAGGTCCAGGGGGACCGCCGCGCTTTCATTAAAACCGAACTCGAGGCCGCCGGTTATAAAGTAAAAGTCTTAGGCTGACCAGTACCATTCCAGCTGCACCGGCGTGGGGGCCACGTCGGCCTGGCAGGCGTCGCCGCCTTCCTGTTTCATCCTGGGCAGTATCTCCTCGAATTTCCAACTCTTCCCGTCGCGCGCGAAGACCCAGTATTCCGTGAACGGCTGCGGCACGGTGTCGCGGTGCAGGTCTTTGCCGCCCCGTCTAAGAGCGCGCGCGGCGCTGGCGTTGACCCTGGCGGTGAACTCGTCGCGCCCGCTGGCGGTCTTGCGCGCGTGGGCGGTCATTACGATCTCGGCCTTGCGTGTGTAGAGGTCCCTGAATTCAAAGCTAAGCCCGTCGGCGGCCGCCGCCGTTATTATCTTTTTGACCTTTTCAGCGGTTTTAGGCAGGATAGAATCCGCGTCCAGTTCTTCCGCTTTGCCCTTTTCCCAGGCCCCGTAGACGTTCAGGAAGGCCAGCGTCGCGGCTATTTCCATTTTCTGTTTGTCCCACGGATCTCCGGAGGACTCATAATCCTTCGGTTCCGCGGGCGCCGGTGAAGCGTTAAACGACGGCGCGGCGGCGGCCAGGACCACGCCCGCGGCGGGGAAGCCGCCGGGGACGGCGGCCGGGGCGGGGCCGGGCTCCGACGGGAGGTTGGGGGCCATCATAATATAATCTTCCGTGGTCTGGTCTATACGCGCCGGGACCCAGCCGCCGTTCTGCTGCTGGAAAGTCCAGAATTCCTGGAAACTCCCCAGGTCGCGGCTGCCGCTGATGAGCGTCGAGCCGGCCTCGTCGGTAATATAGTCCCTGGCGGAGGCCGAGATCAGCACCGTGAACGAGCGGTCCTCTGTTTCCGGCGTATATCGTATATGGACGAAATCCACGTCCTGCACGGAGACGTCTTCCATCCTGTTTATCTCGCCGCGGGCCCGCATGGCCGCCACTTTGGCGCTGTGCCCGGCGTAGAGTTCCGGAGAAATATGGCCGAGCAGGGGGGTATAGTCGCGCGCCTGCCAGGCCAGCTGCATCTCCAGGAAGATCTTTTTAACCGCCTCTTCCAGGGCTTCCGGTCGCAGCGACGGGTCCGACGCCGCCAGCCCCTCTATTATCGCCCGGGTCTTGGCCGCGCGCAGGCCTTTCTGCTCGCGCGACACGGTCCGTTCCTGCCGGGGTGAAGCTCCGAAAAGGGCTTCCTTGGCCTTTGTCAGCATGACGAAAAAGATCATGACCAGCGGAACTATCAGGTCGCCGATGCCGCGGCGGCCTCTCCTGGAGCGGTAGCCCCCGCCGCCGCCTTTGTTGTGGACGACGAAGCCTTCCGCTATGAAAGTATGAGGGGGGGCCACTTCCAGATTGTAGACGTCGGCTTCCCCGCCGTACCGCAGTTTCTTTATCTTTACCCAGGTCAGGCGGCCTTCCCGCAGCAGGCCTATTTCCTCGCCCGGTTTGAGCTTGCCCGCTTCGGTAAAGCCGAAGCGCGTCAGCAGGGGATGTTCCCCGGTAGTGACCAGGCGGTCTTTGGCTGTTGTTACGGTGAGGAGACGGGAGTGCTTCTTATAGAAATTAACAACGGAAACCTGCATCAGGCGGCCGTCCGAGTAGGCGAGTATCTTGTCGCCGGGGCGCAGACTCTCTATGGGGGCGGTCCCCGCGGTGGTGGCGATCAGGGTGCCGGCGGGGAAACAGCCGCCGCCGCCTCCGCCGCCGCCGGCCCTGGGCCAGGCCGGGGCGCAGGGCAGGGACAGCAGGAAAAGCGCCAGCAGATATTTCATTCTTTTAATGCAGAGCCGCTATAAGGCCGCCGAGCACGGCGGCGGCTATTATCACGCTTACCCCGAGGATGGCCGCGGACACGATGCGTCCGAAGTAATCTGCCACGGCGCGGTTGCCGCGCAGGATCTCTTTGCCCTCGTCCAGGTCGGGGGTTATCTTGTTGAAAATACTCGGGATGCGCGACGAGAACCAGATAAGGAGGAAAGCCCCGGCAGCGCCCCCTACGAGCGAAAAAGTTATTGCCCAAGCGATGTTTATAAAGGTTTCAGACATGTTGCCTCCAGACTCTCAGGTCCAGTGTATATTTTTTGGTGTTTAAAGTCATCATTGTCCTCCGGATAAACGGGGCCTGCCCAGGCCGCGCTTTTAAGGGGGGCGGGAAAATGCTAAAATATATTCTCGGCAGACCCGGTTGGCTAGATTTTATCTGTCCTGTCAGTTCCCGGAAAATTTTACTGCTAAAAAACCCGTAAGGCGGGCCATGCTTCTATGATAACCCTCAGGAACGTATATAAATCATTTTCTTCACAGGTCCTTTTCGAGGACGCTTCGCTGCAGATAAACGAAGGCGAGCGTTTCGCCCTGGTAGGGCCCAACGGCGCCGGCAAATCCACGCTTTTCAAGATGATGCTGCGCGCCGAGGAAGCGGACGACGGCGAGATCCAGTTCAAGAAAGGCGTAGTGGTGGGCTACCTGCCGCAGGAGAATCCGCCGACTTCCGACCGCACCGTCATAGAGGAGACCCTGGACGGCGTTGAGGACTACGACGGCCGCATAGAGGCCGAGGGCAAGTCCATACTGATGGGCCTGGGTTTCAAGGTCACCGATTTTACCCGCCGGGTCAACACGCTCAGCGGCGGCTGGGCCATGCGCGTTGCTATGGGCAAACTGCTGCTGAAGAAGCCCGACCTTCTGCTGCTGGACGAGCCCACCAACCACCTGGACCTGGACTCGCTCATCTGGCTTGAGGAATATCTGGGCCGCTACCAGGGCGCCATCTTCGTCATCTCCCACGACCGCGACTTCATTAACAAGATCTGCAACGCCATCGTGTCCCTGCAGGAGAAGACCCTGCGCGTCTACCATGGCGACTACGAGAATTTCCTGGCCCAGCGCCAGTCCGAAAAAGAGAAGATCTATTCCGCCTGGCGTCTGCAGCAGGAGGATATCGCGCAGATGGAGGACTTCATCGCCCGCAACCGCGCCCGTGTTTCCACCGCCGCGCGCGTACAGAGTATGATAAAGCGCCTGGATAAACTGGAGCGCATAGAACTGATCCAGGAAGTGAAGACCGTAAAAATGCGTTTTCCGCAGCCCAACCGCACCGGCACCAATGTGCTGGAGCTCAGGAATATCAGCAAGGTCTACAACGTTGCGGACCATGAGCCGATAAGGGTCTACGAGGGGTTCGATTTCCAGCTGCAGCGCGGGCAGAAGATGGCTTTCGTCGGGCATAACGGCGCGGGCAAATCCACGCTGCTCAAGATGCTGGCCGGCGTGATAGAGCCGGATTCCGGCGAGCGGGTCCCGGGCCTCAACGTGAAGACCGGCTATTTTTCCCAGCACCGCGAGGGCATCCTGGACCCGCGCAAGACCGTGCTGCAGGAAGCCATGGACAACGACCGGATGAACCCGGAGCTGACAGTGCGTACCGTGCTCGGCACCTTCCTGTTCCCCGGAGACAACGTACACAAAAAGACCGCCGTCCTCTCGGGCGGAGAAAAAAGCCGCCTGATGCTGGTGAAACTGCTGATGGACCCGCCAAACGTGATACTGATGGACGAGCCCACCACCCACCTGGACATGGCCAGCGTAGAGGCCCTGGTGGCCGCCCTTAAAGAGTTCGAAGGCACGATCTGCTTTATCAGCCACGATATATATTTCATAAACGCCCTGGCCGACTCCGTGGTGCACATAGAGCAGGGCAAGACTACCGTCTACCCGGGCAACTACGATTATTTCCGCCACCGCCAGGAGCAGATACGGGCCGAGAACGCCGGCGCCAGAAGGAAAGCCGAGCCCGCGGCCGCGCCCAAAGCGGATAACTCGGACTGGGAAGAAAAAAAACGCCAGGAGGCCGAAGGCCGCAAAAAGACGCGCCGCGCCGAGACCCTCAAAAAAGAGATCGCCTACTCGCGCAAAACGGTAGAAAGCCTCGCCGCCAAAATGTCCGCCCCCGAGATCCACGCCGATTACAAGCAGGTGAAAGAGCTGGGCGATAAAATAGCCGCCCTCGAAGCCAAAATAGCGGCCTACGACACGGAACTCAAGGCGTTGGAGAGCGTCGGGGAAACGGCCGCTAACTAGGATTTACGGTTTTTTTAAGGAGAACTACTAACACATGCAACAAGATAACGCAAAGCGCCGGCCCGACCTGCGCAACATCGCCATCATCGCCCACGTCGACCACGGCAAAACCACCCTGGTGGACGCCATGCTCAAACAGACCGGCGCCTACCACGACAAGTCAGGCGAAGAAGCCATCTGCATCATGGACTCCAACCCCCTCGAAAAAGAGCGCGGCA
>Ga0209212_1002181_pt1 | contig 28737 bp, 23 predicted proteins | sample RifGroC2_FD_183996 | JGI IMG/M metagenome (GOLD analysis project Ga0209212, IMG submission 183996) | Groundwater microbial communities from Rifle, Colorado, USA - Groundwater C2 (SPAdes) (version 2) | ecosystem: Environmental > Aquatic > Deep subsurface > Groundwater | place: Rifle, Colorado... | reverse complement strand
CAGGCGATATCCCGGTGGGTCGGACCAACCGTACAAGGTGAATCGGAACAGCTTGCCTCACGTATCGAACAATTCCTACTGGACAATCGCCACCCGGACGGATTCTTTCCCAAGTTCCTCGGTTCCCAGACCATCGATGCCAGCCTCCTCTGGTTGGGCATACCCTACGGCATCATCCCCCTGGACAATCCCTCGTTGGTCGAAACCATCACCCGGATCGAACACGAATTGTTGCACGACGGGGGCGGGGTGCAACGGTATCCGCAGGATACCTATTACGGTGGCGGGTTGTGGATACCCCTGGCAGCCTTCCTCGGTTGGTATTATCTCGCAACGGATCGTCCGGTTGATGCACAGCGGCAGTTGGAATGGATCGCACGGCAGCAGACCACCGGTGGACTGTTGCCCGAGCAGGTCTTGGTACATACGAACAAGCCGTCCATGATCGGAGCTTGGGAAGAGCGTTGGGGGAAGGTGGCCACCCCGTTGTTATGGTCGCATGCAATGTTTTTAATACTCGATTTCGAGTTATCACGCTATTATTCGTAAAAGGAGAGTTATCATGAAGCGAAGGACAACTATGGTCAGTTTGATTGCTGCTGTTGTACTGCTTGCCGTAACCGTGCTGCCAGTGGCGGCGCAAGGTGCGGGGGAAAAGGAGATCGTGCTCGACTACTTCTCGGGAAGGGTGGAGACGGTGGATTGGGATGCCGAGAAGATCGCCGGTTTCGAAGCCGAGAATCCCGGGATAACGGTGGAGTACGAGTTCCAGAAGGATGCCTCCAATGTTATAAAGGTCAAGCTTGCCTCGGGAGAAGTCCCCGACATCACCACCGTGGTGAATCAGGATTTCATCGACCAGGGCATCTACATGGACCTCTCCGATGCCGCGTTCTGGAATCGGATACTTCCCTCGGTCAAGGACCTATGCACCGATTTGCGCACCGGAAAGCAATATAAGGTCGCCACCAACGTGACGATGGGCGGACTCTTCTACAACAAGGCCGTCTTTACCGAGCTGGGACTTTCCGACGCCCAGACTTGGGAGCAGTTTGTCGCCAACCTCGAGGCCATCAAGAAGGCATATCCGGACAAGACACCCCTGTTCCTCGGTGGCAAGGATTCCTGGACACTCGGACACTTTGTCGAATTCTGGGCGCATGGCATTGTGAAGCAGCAACTCGGTATCCCCGGATCCCGCCAGGCATTCCTGGACAATACGGTGGAATGGGATGCACCCAATGGCATCATGGAGAATTTCGCCAAGGCACTGCTTGAACTGCGTGACAAGGGCTTGTTGAACTCCGATGCGATCACCGCGACCTACGACAACCAGAAGGAAGCTTTTGCCAGTGGCGAAGCTGTTATCATCAACCAGGGAATGTGGGTTGTGGGCGATATCGTCAAGCTCAATCCTGCGATGGCAACCAATATCGGCTTCGGTCCATTCCCTTCTGTCGTCAAGGGATTGTCTCCCATGGTCCTGTGTGCCGAAGACAGTGTGTATGCGATCTCGGCAACCTCTGAACACCAGGACGCCGCGCTCAAGTTCCTCGAATACATGTTCAGTGTGGAAGTCCAGAAGGAATATTCGGAAGCCCGCAGCATGCCATCGGCCTTCATCGATGTGGAATCGAATTGGAGTCCCATAAAGGATGATGCGAAACGCCTGGCTTCGGCCTACGTCAACATCAACTTCTCCACCGAAGCCCCCTCCGGCCTTTCGGTGGACGATACCGGCCGACTCATCCAGAAACTGCTCAATGGCGATTATGCCTCCCCGAAGGTGTTCGCGACCGAATACCAGAAGCTTTGGGACAATGCGTATTGACGCAAGTACCTGGTACCAACTGTAGGTTTTGTATACAAAATCGCCAAAGTGGTGCGGAAATCTTGGGCGAGGGTTGCCTGCCGGTGTATACTGATACATCGGCAGGTACCTTCCTTATGTTAGTCGGGACGGATTGTGCCGTCAGAAGGATTGTCAATGCACATCGACACAGGCTCGTGGCACCGGTATATGGCACTTCCAGCGTTCCTCCTCTTCTCGTTGTTTTTCCTGTTTCCGTTGATGCAGGGAGCTGTCCTCAGCTTCACCGATTGGGACGGCTTTTCCACACCCAGCTTCATCGGATTCCAGAATTTCGTGGATTTCCTCCATGATGCCAGGGCCTTGCAGGATGTCAGGACGACGGTGTTGTTCGCACTCGGCAGCGCGCCGCTGTTGAACCTCTGCGGACTAGCCTTGGCCCTGTTGCTCAACAAGAAATTCCGCGGCAAGCAGGTGGTGCGGGCATTGCTCTACCTGCCGGCGGTCATAAGTCCCATGATCATGGGATCCATCTGGTACTTGCTGCTGCAACCCAAACGGGGTCTGTTCGCACTGTTGCTGCAACGGGTGGGAGTATCGGGGCAGGGCAATTGGATGCTCTCCAGCAATCTGGCGCTGGTGATCATCGTGTTGGTGAATGTGTGGCAGTATGCGGGCATGACCATGGTCATCTACCTCGCGGGGCTCCAAGCGATTCCCTTGGAGCACTACGAGGCAGCCGATATCGAGGGAGCCTCCTCGTCGCAGACTTTCCGCCATATCGTATTTCCCCAGCTCATCCCATCGTTGAAGATAAATATAATCACCAACATCATCGGATCCCTCTCGGTATTCGAAGCTATCCTGGCCCTCACCGACGGGGGACCCGGGTATGACACCGAGTCGCTGAGCATCTACATACTGCGGATGTGCTACGGGAACAAGACCGGGTACTCGACAGCAGTCGCACTCATGCTGTTCCTCATCATCCTGATACCGGTGTTCATCTCGCTTCGCTTTTTCAACAAGGTGGAGGAACGATGAAACCGAATACAACGATCGTTGCCGATGCACGAAAAACCCGATTGTCCCCACGTAACAGATTGGACTGGTACCTGCTGGCGATTGTCGTCCTGATCTCTTGCGTAGCCATCATCCCCTTCTATCTGCTTGTCCTGCTGGCATTGAAAAGTCCGATCGGCGGATTGGCTGCGATCCGGTTGATGCCCGATTTCCACTTTGTGAATTTCATCACCGCCTGGCAACGTTCGGCGCTCGGCAAGGCCATGTTCAACAGTCTGGTGATGACCGCCGGGGGTGTCGGGTTGCTGGTTTTCCTCTCGTCCATGGCGGGCTATACCATCGCCCGTTTTCCCGGCAAGCTCAACCGCACCATATTCACCATCCTGCTGCTCTGTATGATGATTCCGGGAATCATCAACACCGTTCCCCTCTACACGCTGCTCATCCGGCTGAAAGGCATCAACACCTACTGGGCGATGATCTGCGTCATGGCGGTGAATGCCATGCCGTTCGCGATTTTCCTCTATTCCTCGTTCATCCGCGCGATGCCGGTCTCGTTGGAGGAGTCGGCTATCATAGACGGTTGTTCCTGGTTCGAGGCCTTCTGGCGGATCACCTTCCCCTTGATCGGGCCGGTCACCTCCTCGGTGGTAATCCTGCAGGGACTTGGCATGTGGAACAATTATGCCCAGGCGGTGTTTTTTCTCCAGGACAAGGCCCACCGCAACATCCCGCTGTCGATTTCGCTCTTTTTCCAACAATACGGTGCCGATTGGCCGCTTATGGCCGCTGCCGCATTCCTCGGACTGTTGCCAGCCGTCGCGGCATTCCTCGTATTCCAACGCTATTTTGTCGAAGGTATCACAGCTGGAGCCCTCAAAGGGTAGCGGATATCCAAAGGAGAGCACGCCATGGGTCCTGCACAAGCACATGATTTCCACCTTTCCATTTGTCCCTCCGTTTCCAGGTTGGCGGATGATGCCTTCACGCTGCCCGTTCGTGTCGGGTTGCATGGAAACATACCCTCCGACGGGGCAGCGTCAGGAGCCTTGAGTTTCCGTATCACCCGCTTGGCAGAGACCATCGTTACCATCAATCTTCCCCTCTCTTCGGAAATACTCGAGGAACTCGCCGCTTCGGGCGAGGTCTCATTCGAAACCATGCTCGACCTGGAGCCACTTGTTTCTTCAGGTTCCTGCGGATTGGGAATCCATGCCCGGGTCCAACTCGGCGGTGGTATCGAAGGGGAGGCCCGGACCTCCATCGATCGGGGCGAAGGACCGGTTCGGTATGGATTTCTCAGCGACTTTTCTCCACAGGATAGCGACTCGCGCGATGCGGCTGTCGATTTCCTGCTCGCAAACCATATCACCCATGTGCAGTTCTACGATTGGTCGTTCCGTCCCCACCAGTACCGTCCCCAGGTTGGGCACGACGTGTCCGAAAGCGATGTCTACCAGGATACCATGGGCAAGACCATCGACCTCAAGGTCGTGCGCGATCTCATCGGCGAACTGCACGACCGCAGGATGCGTGCGCTCGGTTATGGCGCGGTATACGCCGCAGAGGCCGAGTATGTCCACAACCATCCCGAACAAGCCCTCTATGACCATGAGGGGCACACGATCGACCTGATCGGAAAGTTCTTCATCATGGACTGTGCCGAGGGGAAGCCATGGCGCGCGTGTATCCTCGACCAGTACCGGTATGCCGTCGCCCAGGTGGGTTTCGATGGAATCCACATGGATACCTACGGGTTTCCGAAAACCGCGTGGGATTCGGACGGGCAGCTGGTGGAACTTTCCCCACAATTCGTCTCCCTCATCGATGAATGGGCGGTCCATGGCGATGTGAACATTTTCAACAATGTAGGTGGGTGGCCTGCCGAGGCGACCGGACGTGCCCACCAGGAGGCTGTGTATATCGAAGTCTGGCCACCGCATACCCGGTATCGACATATGCGCCAATTGATCAAGGATGCACGGCGATCCGGCAAGCCTGTGGTGATGGCTGCGTATCTCGAGCCGTTCAAACTGCGGCAAGTCGACCTGAGGATCGGCACAACGGGAGCTTTGCAGGCCTACCGGTTGCTCACCGCCGCAATTTGTGCCTATGGCGCCACGCATCTTATTCTGGGAGAGCAGGGTGCCGTGCTTACCCAACCGTACTATTCCGATTACACGCGGTTGACCGATGCGGAACGTCGGGTAGTCCAGGCGTACTCCGATTTCCAAGTCCGGTATCGTGAGCTCCTCTATGACCCGGCCTCGATCGAAATCACCGAGAGCCATGTACTTGGTGAGAATCGCGAATTCTCCGTCGAAGTGGATGGTCTTGGGGCACCTAGGATCTCCTTCGACGGTGAACCGGGTACCGTATGGACGGCGGCGCATCGCCAGGAACAGCGGATTGTCATCAATCTGATCAACCTGACGGAACAGGACGATTCGAATTGGAATACTGCCAAAAAGGATAGTACAACCGCAGCTGTGGTGAGAATCCAAATCCCGCGCTATACCGATACCATGAGGATATTCGTAGCGTCACCCGACAAGGACCATGGCGATGCCCGCCAGTTGGATAGCACCTTGGTCACCGGTCCACGCACGTCTGCCATGGAAGTAATAGTCGAGGATTTGGCGTGGTGGAGTGTCATTTGGGTCGAACTCACGTAGTACCAGGTACCGATTTTGGTTTTTGTATACAAAATCGATGAATCGTATGAACAATTTTATGCAGGTATGCTCGGAAGGGTATTGATGACGTGAAAAGAGATACTATGTCCTTGGATTTGTATACAAAAACAAACTTTCGTACCAGGTACTTCGTTTACGACATAAGGTGTTCAAGCGCTGGATATAATGCCTTGTAGATATTGTAACCTTGCATATAGGACTCATATCCAGGAGACAAGGTGGGTTGGTACGTTTTTCCATCGGGTTTGAGAAACGGGATGGATGGGTCGAGGGGGCTGCTGAACAATCCGGCGGCGATACCTCCCATCAAAGCAGCACCATAGGCCGATGCATCGGTAAAACTCGTGGTTGCATAGTTCACTTGCAATACATCGGCTTTCATTTGACACCAACGGGTGCTTTTTGTACCGTTACCCACCGCGATTATGGAATCGATGGAAATTCCCAAATGTTGTTCACCGATATCACGGATTTGTCGTAACGAAAACGCTCCGGCTTCAAAAACCGATTCCAATAAATCCAATCGTGAAGTCTCCAACGTCATCCCATACCAAACTGCCTTGGCGTGTGGGTTCCATACTGGGCATCGTTCACCAGCCAAGTAGGGAAGGAATACCACACCATGGGCTCCAGGCTCAGCATGCGTGACTTCTTCATCCAAGATTGAATAATCGTGGAATTCAGTCAGCACATTTTTTCGTAACCAATCGATAGCTCCACCCATCATGGAATTTGCACCATGGGAAACCCACAATCCAGGAATCACATGGCAACGGTTCATGAACAACGGATTGAATTTGGGTTTGTCCAAAACGAAGGTGAGGACACCTGAAGTTCCTGCGGATTCGAATGCTTGATGGGAATCGGTGAAACCGATCGCGAATGCAGCTGCAGCGGTATCTCCCGATCCAATCGCGACAGGAGTTCCTGGTACTACATGCAGCGTGTCGGCCATCAGTCGGGTGACACCACCGATGCAGGTTGATGGTTGAACAACATCCAACAATTTTCCACGTGGGATACCTGCGACGTGCAGAAGGTCGTCATCCCAATCCTCAGGATTCGCGAGTCGAAAAATACCTGAGTATGAGGCTTGAGTGGTATCTATGGCTGAATTTCCTGTAAGTTTCGCAGCGATAAAGCTGTTGAGCATGCCAATATGACTAGTTTTCCGCCATCGCTCGATTTCATGGTTGCGAATCCACATCATGGTTGATGCACTGCACGTCGACACCGAGCAGCGATTTCCAACCAAGTTCTCATAGGCTTCCGCACTGGCAAAGGATGAGGCATACTCCTGGGCTTCGTTGGCTGCCCGATTATCCAAATATGTGATTCCTTTGCCCAAGGGATTGTAATCACTGTCCATCATGACAATTGTTGGGCACGTAGTCGACAAACCAATCCCGATTACCGTAATCGCAGGATTGGTTGTTATCCTTTTGACGCAATCCTGGATTAGAGTCCAATAATGCAAGACGTCGATCTCAGCATATCCTGGTTTGTCTGAAACTATTGAGATGCATGATTGTTCTTTTTGGATCAATGCACCATCAGGAGTGAAAGCACAAACCTTCACCCCGCTGGTACCAGCATCGATACCGAGAAGCACAGGCTGCTGTTTCATGGAACAAGGACCACCTTGATAGCATCCCCCGATTCTGCTTTGGCAAAAGCCTCTGAGATTTCTGCAAGGCCATATGAATCGGTAACCAGTTTGCCGACATCGACCGATCCACTTGCAATAAGATTTACAGCAGTTTTCATATCCCTTCGTTGGAGGGCACTCGCTCCAACAACGAGCAACTCGTTGTAATGGATAAGATTTACATCAATCGAGGGTTTGTCTCCAGTGGAGAATCCCGCAAACATGCTGATCCGACCACCTTTCCTCGCAATCAGCAAAGCGTCGTTAACAATCTTGGGGTTGCCTATCGCCAATATGACGACATCGGCACCCAATCCATTCGTAGACTTCAGGACAATATCTTGAAGGGACTCGTTGATGGGATCGATCACAATATCCGCACCAAAATCTGCCACCGTTCGTCTTCGCATGGTATTTGGCTCGCTCACAATGACTTTCGACGCTCCGGAGGCCTTTGCGACCATCATGTGCATGATTCCAATGGGTCCAGCTCCGATTATCACCACAGTATCACCAATACCGATATCAAGTTTGCGCTGTCCATTGATGACGCAAGAGAGTGGTTCAGCCAAGGCTCCCGCAACGAACGGAAGGGAATCGGGGAGTTTCTGGATATTGCCTTGAGAGATGAACTTTGCGGGAATCCGTACGTATTCGGCAAAACATCCATCGTATTCATATCCGATAGCAACCCTATTCAAACAAACATTCTCCATCCCATTCAAGCAATAGAAACAGCCTCCACAAGGCAATACCGGATCTACACACACATGTTCCCCGACAGAAAAACCTGACACCGAAGCACCGACTTGCGCGATCTCCCCAGCAAACTCATGGCCTATCACTGAAGGGTAACGTACCCCTTTTGTTTTTTTACCACGATAAATTCGTAGATCGGTTCCACAAATGGATGCCGCCTTGACCCGGACCAGCAACTCTGAATCGGTTATATTAGGGGTGTCGATTTCTGTGTAAACCAATTCGTCAACACGATTAAGTACACCTGCTTTCACTTGAGTTTCTCCTTCGTAGCTACTTTGCGTTGGCTTGATATACGGCGAGAGCGTCCTCGACAGATACATCATCGTGTATCAATGCCTTCAATGCAAGCACTACTGCTGTCGGATACGCATCCCCCCATACACTCCTTCCGAACGTAACTCCAGCCAGCCCAATATCCAGTGCTTCACGCGTCATTTTCAAATAATCGACCAACTCGTTGCCAGCAGCTCCACCAGCAAGACAAACTTTCGCTGGGCAAGATTCTATGACTCTTTGAAAAGATTCGGCCGATCCACTCCAGATTGTCTTGATGATGTCGACACCAAGCTCTGCTCCAGCCCGAACCGCGTAAGCAATCCTGTCCGCATCCGAGGAATCTTTTATCATGGAACCCTTTGGATATATGTGGGCGACCAATGGCATCCCTGCCCTGTCGGCTTCCTTGCTGATTTTTCCAAGTTGCGTCAATTGTGCAGCTTGTTCGGGTCCTCCTACAATCATGCCTACGGAAATGGCATCGGCACCTAGGGTGACGGCTTCCTCAACATCGGCAACCGGAGTGTCGTAGTACGGATGGTAGGGTATGGAATACGATGTTGATTTCATGATCAACGCGACTTTTCCTGCATATGGTTGGAACCAGTTCCTTGCAATGCCCTTCTGAATGGTGATTGCATCAGGTTTTCCGGCACAAACAAGCCTCATGACCTCACGGATATTCTCCAATCCGGGAAGTACGCCTCGGGTAATCGGGTGATCCATTGTAATTGCAAGCAATCTTCCCGATTTCTCATTCAATAACCTCGCCATCCGGATTTCTTTACCTACGCTCATAGTACTACCTCTTGTATAGTTAATATATATTTGTTGTAATTCATGGTACAACAACCATTTCTGTTTATATTTACGTGAATAGTCGAACAAAAACGAGTGATATTTGTGGAGTCATGGCAAACACACAGATGAATATGAAAATCGTTACATAGAACCGCCATGAGGCTTTCACAATATTTTCTATTGAAATATTCGCAACCAATGAAGTGGCGAAGAGACAGACACCGACAGGTGGCGTACTTAATCCGATAGCGAGTGCAGTGACCATAAAAACCACGAAATGCACAGGGTCTACACCCACCTGCACAGCTGTAGGCATGAGTACAGGGGTGAGTAAAAGGATTGCCGCTGTAATATCGAGGAACATCCCTACTATGATAAAGATAAATCCCATGAATACCATTATCAGAGCAGGGTTTTGTGAAATTCCCAACAGGAATGAACTTACTTTCATAGGCAGTTGGTCAACTGCGAAAATATAAGTTGCGATTGAAGCGGTCATGGCTACCAACAGGATTGTTCCCGAAGTGATCCCTGCTCGGATAATCATCCGGGGGAATAATTTCCATGGCATTTTCTTGTAGACGAAAGCTGAGATGGATACGGTGTATATGACCGCTAGCGCCGCAGCTTCTGTGGGAGTAACCAAACCGCTGAACATGCCAACCAAGATGATTACAGGCGAGAACAATGCTGGAATGGAATTCACGATAATACGAATTATCTCATTGAGACTTCGTCGTACAATTTTCCCATATCCATGCTTTCTTGCTATGAAATAGTTTTGGATCATGAATATGCCGGAAAGGGTGATCGCCGGGCCGAAACCACCGGCCAGACACGCTCCTACCGACTGCCCGCCGGCAACAGCGGCTACAATCATGAGGATCGAGGGAGGAACGACGGAGGATAGTGTCGAAGTCACCATGGTCAGTGCGGCACTATAGCTTCTATCGTACCCTTCCTCGGTCATAGCTTTGATCTCAAGTGGACCTAGGCTTCCCACATCGGCAACCGATGAACCTGAGATTCCTCCAAATATGAAGGATGCAATGATGTTCACCATGCCGAGTCCACCACGGAATCTTCCTATGAAGGAGTTCGCGGCGTTGAATATCCTGTCCGCTACACCACCTTTTTCCATCACCGTTCCGGCAAGAATAAACAACGGCACGGCAACAAGAAGGAAACTATTCATCGATGTGTACATCAAACGGGAAATGATGGTTATGGGCAAATCGTACATTACTACGGTAATGATAGATGATAAACCGAGAGATACCGCCAGCGGTATACCAAGGAAGCTTAGGAAGAAAAACAACCCGAGAAGAACCAGACTCATATCGATCCTCCTTCAAGCCGCTCCAGTGATTCGTTTTGTCCCAACATGACAATCCGTTCTCTCGTTGATTTGTCAAAAAAGGCACTTTGTACCAATCCTACCGCTGCAAGGATATCGCAGACAAAAAGGGGAAGGGATACCAGGAACATCGGTAATTCCAGAGCTGGCGACATCTCTCCACTATTGAATTGACGAAATGTCATGCCAATGTTCCAATAGGTCAACAATGCAAAGAATACAACACAGCTGGTTGCGTAGATGGAAAGATGGATCCGGCGAACAATTTTTGTTTTGGGGAGCAGCAAATAGATAACATTGACAGAAGCGTGGTCGGCATAGCGCATACCTACCGCCATTCCGATATTGACAGTCCATAAAAACAAGTATCGGGTTAACTCTTCTGACCAAGGGACCGATTTGCTGATAATACGGCCTACCACTTGAATGATGACCACCAACAACATGCCGCTGACTGTGAGGAGCAGAATGGAATCGACAACTCTCCACAAGAAATTCCTTTTCGCCATAGCAAAATCCTTATTGTATTTGTTCCCTGCCATTCACTGGCAGGGAACCATGCTTCAAGAAACCAATTATCTACCCAAGAATTCCAAGGATTCCTTAACAAACTCCGGTCCAACCATCGATTCGAATTTCGGATACAACTTCATTGCCTCATTTTGGAACATCTTCACTTGGTCCGCTGTGAGTCTGTTGACTTTCATCCCGTTCTTTTCGAGTTGGCTGATGATTTTCTCTTCTTCTGCAATATCGGTGGTATTCTTGTGATCGGCAGCCTCCACGGCAGCTTCCTTAAGGAGCTTTTGCGTAGCGGCATCGAATGAACTCCACACCGTATCGTTCATGAAGATACCGAATGAGTCGGCAATGTGATTGGTCAATGACAGATATTGCTGAACTTCATAGAATTTGTTTGCGAGTGGGACTTCGACCGGGTTCTCCTGAGCGTCGATTGTTTTCAATTGGAGAGCTGTATAGACTTCGCTGAAGTTCATAGGTGTGGGATCCGCACCAAGGGCACCAAAGAAATCCACCCACAACTTGTTGTTGGGGACACGGATTTTCAGGCCTTCCAAATCGGCTGGTACGGATATGGGGCCACGTGAGTTGGTGATGCTTCTGTACGTGCGAATCGCCAAGGATAATCCGACAATGTTCATGCGGTCGAGTGAGTTGAGCAATTTTTGCCCGGGTGCACCGTTCAGATACCCGATGAATTCATCATAATCACTGAATAGGTACGGGAGTGAAATTGCATTCATCCGCGGTTCAAACGATGCGAACACAGAAGTTGAAAGAATCAATGCATCCAATCCACCATCTTCAAGCATGTTGATTGCGGCATTTTGATCGCGTCCAAATAGGACACCATCGGGATACACTTCGATAGTCACGTTGCCATTCGTCTTTTCCGCCACTTTTTCAGCGAACACTTTGGCGAATGAGCCTACCGATGAATTCGCTGGGTCGGGAATGGAAAGCTTGATCGTCGTTTGTTTTTCCGTTGTCTCCTGTTGTCCCGCAGCAAACGCAACATTCGTGAACACAAGTGCAAGTACCAATAATGATAATGCTATCTTCTTCATAAAACCTCCCTTGGTTTTTATCGCTGGGTTTGTATTCAAGCTGAATCGATTTCCCAGCTACCTTCTTTGTTGTTAAAAAAACTATACATCACGATTGAAGAAAATTCAAACAATATTTTAAAAAAATGGAAATAAATTCAGTAATGTCCATGGTTGGAGTTATTTATTATGGTAATTAGATGTATGTGTATTAATATAAATCGATATATATAAATATATTAAGTATTTCTCCCGTCAATTATGTTGTGGAAAAATATACCAATAATAATATAATATTATGGAACTTTTCTTAGTCTTGCCTGTATGCTATAATTAGGTCCAATAGAAAAGATTCGCAACACATGGAAGGAAGGCCACAATTATGGTGCCCACAACTTTTAATAATCCAGACATATCATTCACCCAGCGGCTAAATCGTGAACTCCGTATCCTGAGCAAGAAAGAGAAGGAAGTCTGCTCATATCTCATGGAACATTCGAAAGACGTTGTCCACATGGCCATTACCGAGCTGGCGGAGAAGTGTAAGACGAGCGAACCCTCACTGGTACGACTTGCCCAGAAACTTGGTTACAAGGGATATCAGGCAATGAAAATATCCATTGCCCAGGAAGCCATCGACACGACGCAACAAATATACGAGTCATTGGCTCCAACAGACACCATCTCGACTATTGTGGATAAAGTGTTCAATTCCAACATGAAGGCATTGCAAGATACTTTGAGGATCCTGAACAAGGATGGGATGGAGAAGGCCATCGAATTGATTATCGGTTCCAAACACTTGGTATTTTATGGGGTGGGTGGGTCGAATATCATTGCCCAGGATGGCCAGCACAAATTTCTTCGCATCGGGTTCCTGCCTCTTGCTTTTTCCGACTCGAATGTACAGTTGATGTCTGCTGTAACACTTGGCCCTGGCGATGTGGTTGTTGCGGTTTCTCACTCCGGAGCTTCGGAAGCCACAATCGAGATGGTTGCTTTCGCCTCTCGTGCAGGCGCAAAGATCATTACTATTACCGATTATAATCGCAGCCCGATTTTAAAATACAGTGATGTGCAATTGTTCACTTCATCACCTGAGACTGCCTTCAAGCCTGAAGCGCTTTCATCACGAATTGCCGAATTATCAATAATCGATTCTTTATTCATCGGTACAGTCATGAAGCGGTACAACGAATCTTTTGAATACATGAAGATGACCCGGAGTGCTTTGGATTCAAAGAAAATATAAAGTACCTGGTACCGATTTTAGTTTTTGTATACAAAATCGATGAATCGTATGAACAATTTCATGCGGGTATGCTCGAACGGGTCTTGATGACGTGAAAAGAGTTACTACGCCCATGGATTTGTATACAAAATCAAACTTTCGTACCAGGTACCTTGCTAGCAAGATTTTAACAATACCACCCCGTAGGAGGCGAGCACCAGATTCGTCCTTCCATCGGCACGGGTTTGGAATTGCCCTTGCGCAAAACTCTTGTCGCCGGCAAGGAGGTTCTTCCACGTGGGTGCCGAAGTATCGCTTCCAACCGAAGGGACTTGTCCGAACAGATGCTCGGAATCCAGAACCAGGGAGGTTGCGGTGACATTCACGAGACACAAGACGACATCAGATGGAGCAGGGGGAATGCGAAGGAGGGCGAGGACACCCGTGCACCCGGAGTCCAGGACCATCTGGGCGGACGTGGTGCGGAACGCAGGTTCGCATCTTCTGATACGCAACAACCGGAGGTAACGGGAAAGGATCTGGGAACGCCTGCTGAGCGGATCGTCGAGCTGCGCGCACAACACGTGGTAATCCAGTTTTTCCCTATTGATTTTCCGCGGATGCGTAGCGAGAAGTGGCGCATCATCCCAGTTCGCCGAACCGAGGAGGCTGTGGATGTAGACACCGGGGATACCCTGGAGGCAAATCATAATCGTCGTCGCTGCGATGAACCGGTCGATATGCGATGATTCGGGTTCATCGGCCACAATGCCCTGCAACGCGGAATAGTAGTTGATATTCAGCTCGTAGGGACTGCTGGAACCATCGGGATTGGTCTTTTTCGATATGAAACCGCCCTGGGCCAGCACATGGTCGGCGAGCGCCTCGATTTCCTGCGGCGACAGGAGATCCCTCACGGGGACCAGACCGACACCATCGTGCGATGAGAGGAAATTGAAGAACGAGACCTTGTCCGAGGGAAGGGCGAGCTTCGAGATCCAATCGGCCAGGCACGTGGCATCCTGTGCCAGGAACGTATGGAGGACCAACGGCGGCAGGGGGAAATTGTAGACCAGCGAAGCCTCGTTCGTCCCATCTCCAAAATAGCTGATATTGTCGATATGGGGAACATTGGTCTCCGTTATTATCAACCTGCCCGGAGCGACCGTGTCCAGGATCCATCGGAGGTACTGGATGATCAGATGGGTCTTGGGATGGTGGATGCAGGCACTCCCCAATTCCTTCCAGATGAACGCGACCGCATCCAGACGGATGATCGATGCGCCATGCCGGATATAGGTCAACAGGACCTCGGTCATACGCAGCAACACATGCGGATTATGGTAATTGAGATCGATCTGGTCGGCACTGAACGTTGTCCAAAGCCGGCGGATTCCGGTTGGGGTTTCCAACGGGGTCAACAGTGGATGCAATCGCGGTCGGAATACGGCCTTGAGATCCTCCGTGCCATCCATGGTGATCGCGAAATCGGCGAATTGCGGATTGCCATCCAAGAATTCACGAATCCATCCGTTGGATACCGACAGGTGGTTCGCCACGAAGTCCAGCATCAAACGATAGCATCCCGCAAGTTCCTCGATATCATCCCAAGTTCCCAGCGAGGCATCCACCTGGAACGGATCGACAACCGAAAAACCATCGTCCGATGAGGATGGATAACAAGGGAGGATGTGCACGGTGGAGATCGCCGAGCCGACATAATCGCGCAGGAAGCGCAACAACAGGGCAAGGGGGAGTTGACCTGATCCATCACCGCTGCGGTCCCGAATGGAATCCCCATAGGTTATGAGAATCGCCGAGTGCGCATCGAGATCCGACATGTCGGCATCCACCGTTTTGGCAGATCTGGCGGCCATAGTGGAGGCGAACCGTTCGAGGATCCGCATGAATTCGGCATTCCAGCGCTTTGCTGTATCCACACCATAGATGCGCGTGAGCCATGCGAGAGAATCTGCCGTAGTATGTTCGTCGTACACTCGTTCTTGCATATGCAACCTCAGTTGGTTTCCAATGTGGAGTTCAGGTCGATTTGCGGACAACCAGATTCGGGCGGAGGAGCAATTGCCTGTGCGATACCGTATCTTGCCGGGATTCGGCCGCGGACTCTTGACGGGTGGTCTTAGAGTACTTCTCCTGTATGGTATCGATGAGGGAACTGGTCACCATCTGCCCGATTTCCTTGATCGGCTGGCGGACCGTGGTCAGGGGAGGGCGATACATCGCCGCCATGGGGATATCGTCGAATCCTGTGACCGCCAAATCGGAACCGATGCGAAGCCCACGATCCTTTCCCGCATTGATGGCACCGAAGGCGATAAGGTCGTTGAATCCGACAATCGCGGTAGGCGGATTGGGGTGCTCCAACAGCTTGCACGCGTGCGCATATCCGTCCTCCTGGTCGAAGGCTCCCATGCCGATCATATCGGGATCAAGTCGGATACCACGTGCCTCCAACCCCTTCCGAAGTCCCTCGAGCCGGACCTTGGAATACAGGACCGACTGGGGTGGGCAGATACAAGCGATGCGCGTATGTCCACGGGAAACGAGGTGCTCGGCGACAAGCTCCATGGCATATTCCCCATCTTCCTCGATGTACGGATAATCCTGCATCCCGTCGATGCGTCCGAAGGCGGCGAAGGGAAATCCGATCGAATGCAGATAGTGCGCCCTCGGATCGTCGACCAGCGTCCTGCTCAGGATGAATCCATCGACCTTGCGTCCGGAGACCAGCTTGCGGTAGATTCCCATCTCGTTGTGGTCATGCGCGTAGGCAACCAAGAGGTCGTAGCCGAATTGTGCGGCTTGTTCGCCGATACCCGCGAGGAATTCACAGAAGAACGGTTCGGCATACCCTTTCGATGAAACCGGTGCGACCACGCCGATCGTATCTGACGACTGCTTCTGGAGTCTCTGCGCCATGATATTCGGGACATAGCCCATCGCCTGGGCGGCCTCGCGGACTATACGGATCGTTTCCTTGCTCACATCGGGACACCCTGCCAATGCCCTGGAGACGGTGGTTACCGAACGGTCGACCTTCTGTGCGATATCCTTCAATGTAACCATGTGCTAACTCCAGCTCGACATCATAGGTGCAAGATAGGAATCCAACGCCTCTAATGAAAAATTTTGTTGTGCGATCCGATAGTTCGATTCTACCATATTCTCCCTCTTTTGTCTGTCGAGCAGGACTTCCAGTACCTCGTCGGCGGCAGTTCCGATGGTATCCGAAGCAACGCAGGCCAGGCGTTCCGCAGTCCAGGAATCGATCGTCGCACCGAGCGAGATCATGGAGAATCCCAGTGGCGCGATATCGGCGCGATACACCGGATACTCGAACAGCACCACCGGCAGACGGGCCTTCACCGCCTCGAGCAGTTGGTTTCCCCAACCCTCCCAGTAGGATGGATAGGTGACGATATCGGCATGCACGTAGGCATCCCACAGGGAATAGGTCTTTTCGTTTCCCCGCATCGCACGTGTGGAGGTGACCCGATCTCCGATTGTGACCAGGGTGATGCCTTCCGCCGCGGCTTTCCTGGTCAACTGCCCCATATAGGTTCCCGTAGTGTCGTCCTGAACGTATCCGGCGAGCACCAGCACGATCCGGCTCGTCTCGGTGAACACTTCCCCGTTGTACAGTTGTCGACCTACCAGGGACTTCTTGCGTCGCTCCAATGCCGCGACCACATCGATCGCCAGTTCGATGCCCTTGCGTGGAATCACCCGGGTCGCCTGCAGCACCACTATATCGGAAGGAGCGATAGCGAATGTGGTGCGGAAATCGGCATTCCAGGCATCCCGCTGCCAACCGGGTCCGGAAAAGTCGAACACGTTGGGAATCACCGTGGAATCGATCCCCTTGCGTTTCGCCAACATCTCCTTGGCAAGCGAGTTGATCACCACATGGGCATATCCCTTGGTATGGGGTGGCATATACGTATCGGTGAACTCGATTGCCGATGAACAGGTGAGTCCGATCCCATCGACCCGCTCCCAATAGAAGTCATGGTGTTGCGCGAGGACCTGCACCCCCGTATGTTCAATCGCTTGGGCGAGGGCAATGGCTGCCGCCGGATGGAGTCCCACCGACCAGATGTTCTGGGGGATCACGACATCGAGCCGGTGGTCGCCGATCCATGCTTCCAGTTCACGCCGCAGGATATCGGCTTGTTCCAGCATCTGTTGGCGGTATGCCTTCTCATCACGTCCGTCAGGTATCCGATAGAACGTCTCGCGGTTCATCCGTGTCGCCTCGGCACTATGGTAATCGAGTGCTTCGATGATCGTCACCCCAACCGGGCCGTCGGTCGCGGCGTGTCCGATTTCCGTTGCGTCGGTGTGCTGGTCCCGGCCATGTTTTCCACTGCACAGGAACACCGAGTGTCCAGCCTGTTGGAATATGCGCGTCCACTTGTCGATTTCCAGGGATACCCCGTCGGTATCGCCGGTCTTGAAATGAATGATCCCGATTCGCTTGCCAGTGTGTGATGCCAATTCGGGTACCCTTTCGCCACTCATTCCTTCACCCCTCCGGCTGCCATGCCTCCGGTGATCTTGTTCTGGATAGACATGAACAAGGCCATGACCGGAACAGCGGTGAGCATGGACGCCGACATGATGCGGTCCCATATGGCGTTCTTGGAAACGAACAGGGTCTTCAGTCCGATCGGCAAGGTGTAGAGCATCTTGTAGTTTTTCAGGAAAACCGATGCGAACAGGTATTCGTTCCAAGCGATCATGAACGAGTAGATGTAGACGGTGGCGATTGCCGAAGCCGAGAGCGGGATGATGATCTTCATGATGATTCCCATCCTGCTGGCCCCTTCCAGCATCGCCGCCTCCTCGAGCGAGAACGGCACGGTCCTGAAGTAGTTGCCCAACATGTAGAGCGAGACGGGTAGGGTCTGCACCATGTAGACGACGAGCAGTCCGACGAAGGTTCCTGTCGGTGTGCTGAGCAGGCCCATGGAGGCGAACAGGCGGTACAGCGGGATAAGCAGGAGTATGCCTCCGAACATGTACACGAACAGTACCCCGCGCTGTATGACCGAACGACCGCGATAGCGGAGCCGGCTGAACGAATAGGCGCCGAAGATGGCCAGACAAACCGACAACAAGGCCGCGCTCAGCGACAACAGCAGCGAGTTTCCGAAATATCGGAGGAACGGGAATACTTCACCGGTACTCTGGTATTTGGAAAGTATGGCGGCACGTTGTAGCGAGGTCAGTTCGGGGGTCTCGTCCAACAAGGTGAGCACCGATTCGGGGACATTCTTCAGGTCCTGTCCGATATTCAACAGCTCCTTGTAGGCTTCAAGGTTTATTTTCCGTGGAATCAACGAGGGATTTCCCCAATCCCACTGGTATTTCAACGACAACGACAGCATTTGGACAAATGGGAAGATGCTGAATGCCACGATGGAAAGGATAAGCAGGAAAAATCCGAAACTTTTCAGTGGGTTTTTTTTCTTTACCATTTGAGCACCTTCTTGACGTAGAATAGGATGAATCCGATCAGGATGACGAACTGGAGCACCGCGAGGGTTGAGCCTTGCCCCAAATCCATCGTTCCCGTGAACGCCTTGAGGTAGGTGTAGACCGAAAGGACCTTGACATTGCTGGTCAGCAGGTACACTTCCTCGAACTTGTTGAAATTCCATATCACACGCAGCAGGATAAGTGCCGAGACGACAAAATACACTTCCGGTAGGGTAATGGACTTGAATTTCTGCCAGCCGCTGGCGCCATCCACCTCCGCTGCTTCATACAGCGTCTCGTCGATCGCCTGCAGGCGTGAAAGGATCATAAGGTAGGTGAAGGGGAAGTTCTTCCAGATACCGAAGAGGATAGCCACCCAGATCGCCGTGTCCGGGGATCCGATGAGACTGAAGCGTTCGGCGAACAGGCCCAACTTGTTGTGGAACACATCCATGAAGATGCCGTTCACCGGGTCGAAGATGAATTGCCAGGAGAATACCACCGAGATTACCGGTGCGACATAGGGCAGCAGGATGAGGCTGCGTACGAACCCCCGCAGCGGGAATTTCTTGTTCATCACCAATGCCACTCCCAGCCCGAGGAGGGTTGTTCCCACTGTCGAGAAGAAGACATACACTAGGGTGGACCGGATCGCCAGGTGGAATTCGGAATCGGTGATGACCCCCACGTAATTGCGCAAGCCTACGAAGATATTGTCGCCGGTCAGCTTGAATTCGAAGAAGCTGAGGTAGATGTTGTAGACGACCGGGTACAGGATGAGTGCGAGGATGATGAAGACCGAAGGGGACACCAAAGCCCACCCGAACCGTTGCTCCCGTAATGCCCGGGCATTCATTCCAGCCAGTGCGATGGGTGGAGGATCATGTGGAAGTGTCGGTTTCCGAATTTTCAACTCACGCATGTTGGTTTCCTTTTCCTTCTATAGTTCTTGCATCGGTTCCAGCCGGTCCGGACCAATCGATGGATCGCGGGGAGCTTTCGTACGCCCCCCGCGAGTCGAACAGGTGGTTAGTCGGTCAGTTTCTTCATTTCTGCCTCGGCCCAAGCCATGGCATTGGACACGCTCACATTTTCCTGTGTGACTTTGTAGAGCATTTGGGGAATGATCTGTTTTGCGGTTATTTCGCTCGCAGCTTCGATCCTGTTTCCACCGACTATGCTGAAGGTTTCGATATTCTCCAATCCATCGATGATCTCGGCCATTTTCTCCGTGCCATACCGTTTGAAGATTCCCACCGGATCATTCTGGAAACGGGCATTGGTCGCGATTTCCTTGAGCATCGGATTCATTCCTCCCGGAGCCATATGCAGGAAGGTGATGTAGGCATTCGGTGTGTACAGGTATTCTAAGAATTTCTGTGCGGCGGCGGTCTTCGCCGGATCCCCCTGGTCGAAGAGTCCTAGGGCCACGACTGTCCCGTATCCTGCCGACGAAGTGTTGGTCACAATCGATGCCACCCGGGTTTTTCCTACGAGATCGGGGTCGAAGTCGGCACCGGCCAAATCCTTGAAATTGTCTCCGGTGAGCGATCCCATCGCAGCTTCCTGTAGGGCCAGGTCGTCCATGATGTAGGTGGAATAGAAGAACATGGCCATTTTACCCTGAAGGTAATAATCCCGAGCCCTCCACGTCTGGGGTCCAGGTGGATTGTATTTGGCCAGCTCGGCGTAGAATTCGACCGCTTCCTTCATTTCGGGCGAGTTGAACACCAGGTTCTTGTCGGCATCGAAGAGCGCCGCGCCGTTGGACATGGCGATCGGGGTGAAGCATTGCTCGGCATACGCTTCGGGCAACGTTCCGACAAGAATTCCATACTGGTTCAGTTCGGGTTTGTAGAAATACTTGGCGGCTTTCAGGATGTCGTCCCAGGTTGTGGGAGGATTCAGTCCGGCCTTCTCGAACCAGTCCGAGCGATACCAGATACCTTGGATCCAGCCATGGTAAGGAAGGGCGTAATAGCTTCCTTTGCTGGTGGTTTCCAGAACCTTGAGCGGACCGGCATAGAATCGATCCTTTCCGATCTTCTCAATCAGTTTGGTTGTTGTAGCGACGTCGACGATACCTTGGGTTCCGAAGGATACTGCGGTTTCGGCCGGTCCTTCGAAAATTGCCGGCAGGCTTTTCGCCGCATAGGCGGTCTGAGCTTGGGTCACCAGGCTGTTCTCATCCACTGGCACCAGGTTGACGGTGATATCGGGGTTCAGAGCGCTGAAGGTATCGATAAGCACTTGGATGGTCGCCATCCGGTCGGATTGAGTTTCCGTAGTCCAGAAATCGATCGTGACCGGTCCTGCCGGACGAGTCTCAACCGCCTGTTGGCCCTGTGCGAACACAGCGGCTGCCGATGTGAGTATGAGCAGCAATGCGATGAAGCAAACAGTTCCTCTTTTCATAACGTTTCTCCTTTCTCCTTTTGCGAGTCTCCATTGGCCAGGATGTATCCAAAACGTTTTGGAGCTGGTTATAGTTAAAACCAAAACGTTTTGGAAGTCAAGAAAAAAGTACCTGGTACCGATTTTGGTTTTTGTATACAAAATCGATGAATCGTATGAACAATTTCATGCGGGAATGCTCGGAAGGGTATTGATGACGTGAAAAGAGATACTACGCTCATGGATTTGTATACAAAATCAAACTTTCGTACCAGGTACCTTGTCAGTGCGATCACATTGGAACAATTGAAAGGATAAACAAGAACATGGTGCCAGGTTCCGGGTGCCGGGCGAACGGGTAGCTGATACTCCGTGGGCCAGGCGTGTGCTTCCGATCGCAATATTCGCCGAACTTTGGCTGACCTTCATAGTCTCGGCGCATAGGTGGTCCATGCGTCGAGAAATCGGAGAAAATCCCCTGCAGACCGCTCACAGTCGCTATCGGTACAAGTGGCTGCCAACAACGCGTTGTTGAGGAATTCCTCGAACTCCCGCCTATCATGGTGGTCCACAAAATATTTTGCTCCAGCTATACTGGATGAGATGATCTTGAAATCGAGATCATCCCGGGTGAAATAGGCGAGAAAACTTCCGGCAGAATTCGGGTCGATATTGAGGATCTTGAATTTGGCCCGTGCATACTTGAAGCGTATGATATCCTGGCGGTGCCTTGTCCAGAATCCCGTGTTCCGTTTTGGTGGTAGATGCAACAATGTGAGATTCTTGTCGAAGAAGAAGGGGAAGCCGACGTATCGGGCATTGATTACGTAATCATCATCCTCTCCTCGGGTGCCGAACGGATCGAAGGGCACCGTTCGGAATAGTTTCCTGGAAAGGACCATATTGCCACCGAATGCTACCGTACACGGAGTCAATTCACCGGGTGCTTCGATTTCCAGAAGCACATTTTCGTTGAACAATTGATCCTTTGGCCAATCCTGAAGTGTGAAGGTCGATTGTCCGTCATAGTATTTTTTGCCCGATTCATCCATAACAGCGCCGGTTTTCCCCAAGATGGTGAAATCTCCGAATACTTCATCCATGTGGAGCAACGCTTGGTGATGATATTGGAGATCGATACACTCGTCGTCATCGATCATGACCACGGTATCGAATCCATGGACCAATGCGTACAATAGGCCCATGTTGCGTATTGCCCCATAGCTGTGCATCGAAATCGTATGCATATACGCTTTTGGGAACCCGACTTTTTCAAGACAAGTCCTGATATGATCAATATCCTTCGCAGTGCAAATGCGTATATCAAGAGAAAATTCCTTGGCAACTTGAGCAACTCGACATTCGATTTGTGGTGCCACCGGGGCGGGAAACAAAATGATCGGGTCGGGATACGACACCTCCTGCAAGTTTTGGAGCGTTCGACGCAAGGTTCCCTCTTCCTGGATGGGAGTGGGATGATCGAAGATTTTCCATGAATTGATGTCGGGTGTGGACCAATAGGTAGGTATGATCATACAGTTGGGCATAGTGTCTCCTTTTCATGCAATGTATTATTCTTTTGATATGCCGGCGGCGAATCCTCGTTCGAGATATTCATGGAATATGAGATAGAAGAGGATCATCGGGATGGTTCCAATGACCAATGCGGAAAATTGTAGCCCGTAATCGCGGGACATCCCTCCTGCGAACGAGTTGATGCCGACGGGTAGGGACCTTATCGCTGTCTTGCTGGTGAGTGTCAGGACTAGAACAAATTCATTCCAATTGCTCAGGAAAGTGTAGATGAACATAGTCGCGATTATTGGAGTGGCTACCGGTACAATAATATACCGGAATATCTGCATGTATGTCGCACCATCGATAAGGGCGGCCTCCTCCAGGGAATCCGGGATACCTTTCAAATACCCCGTCGCCAAGTACACGGCGAATGGAAGACCGAATGCAATATAGGGGATGATCACACCAAGACGGGTATTGCCGATCCCTGTATACGTTTCCAGCACGAACAGGGGTACGATTACCGAATGGACGGTGATGAGTAGCCCCAACGTATACAATGCGAAGAAGAATTTGGAAATCCTGTAATTGAATTTGGCAAACGTGTAGCCGGAACCGAGAGCGAATAGAGTCGTTATCGAAGTTGCTATGATGGAATAGAAGACGCTGTTCATGAAATAAACCCCGAGACTTCCCTGTGTCCAAGCTCTGCGGAAGTTCTCCATATACCAGGTCCGAGGTAGTCCCAACGGATTTCTGACGATTTCGGCATGTGGTTTGAATGAGCTGGTCAACAGCCACAAAAGTGGAGTGATAGCCAATATGGTGAAGAGTACCATGATGGAGTATGCAAAAATCTTCCAAGGTAACAACGATTTTCTTACAGGCATGTGCGGTATCTCCTCTACCCGTTCCGACGTTCGATGCGTCTTGTGAAGAATTGCAATATGAGTATGAGACCTACACTCAATAGGATGATGATTATCGAAGCGGCACTACCGAATCCGTATTTGTAATATTTGAATGTATTCACATACATGTAGATCGCTATGACTTCGGAAAAATGGGCTGGACCTCCGCCGGTCATTGCATAGATGAGGTCGAAAGCCTTCAAGCTGCCCGATATGGCGAAAATGGCAGTCGTGGCTATGACCGGGAACATGCTGGGAAGAATGATTCTACGCAGTGTCTGTCCCTCCGAAGCACCATCTATCTGAGCCGCTTCAATTATCGATGGGGAAATTTTTTGTAGATTTGCCAGATAGATGACCATATAGGTTCCGGTATGCATCCACAATAGGACAAACAGGATCGGAACGATTGCCAGGTTCTTTTGTTCGAACATACCGATGACATACCGGGGATCCTCGGTGATTATTCTCATGAAGGCTGTGAACAAGCCTGAGGCGGAGAAAATCTGGTTCCACAGGAGGGCTACGACGACCGACGAGATGGTGATCGGGAGAAAAATCATGGTTTGGAAGAATCTTCCGCCGCCGACCATCCTACGATGCAATATGTAGGCAAATATGAACCCCAGGGGAATTTGTCCGAAGACGGAAATGAACACGATCAGGAGATTGTTGCGCAAGCCGTGGAGAAAGATGGAATCGGAAAGGATATCGATATAATTTTTCATTCCAACGAATTTCGGTGTCCCGTATCCCGACCATTCGGTAAAACTCAAAGAAACGCTGTAGATGACCGGGAACATGATCACCAGTAGGAATACTACGAGACCTGGTGCGGTCAATAGCCAATAGCTGTATCGTTTTCGGAATCTGTTATGCATTGTTCTCCCTTCGCATGAGGCTCTCCAAAAGGGCAAACCATGCCGATTGCACATTGCATCGGCATGGTAGGATGGAATATCTAATTTCCGCGATCGATCTCGTCGACCATCGTCTCAAGCTCGTCCGCCACTTGCTGCGGGGTCTTGTTTCCAAACATCATCTGCTGCAGGTTGTTGTTGAACACACCGATAGGTTCTGCTCCGATAACGGCATCGAGCACATACCCCATGGGAGCTTTCGCTGCGTATCGGATCAGCTTCTGGATCATGGGGTCGGCTTCCTTCGGGGTATCCAGATTATAGGCGGGAAGGCGTCCGTGCCTTTGCCTGATGGCCGAACCTTCAGGCCCCGAGTAGAACCATATCCATTTCCATGCGGCTTCGGCTTGTTTTTCATCCAGTTTCGCGTTCATGCCGAAACCTTGCCCGGCAGTTGCCGAGGTCGACCCGCTCTCGCCCGCCTGGTTCGTTATATCGGGAAAGGATTCGAGTGTCACGTAGGCCTTCTGGCTATCGGTCAATTCACCGACCAATTGGTTCACAGTCCATCCGCCATCGATCAGGTACACTGCGCGTTCGTTGACAAAATCGTCCAGACCCTGTCCATAGGCGAGCTGGTTCACACCTGGTGAAAACATATTCTCATCATGCAATTGCTTGATGATTTCCAAGGATCTTACGAAACGTGGTTCGCTGAAGGAGGCTTCTCCTGCCAAGGCCGCATCAAACCACTGTAACCCACACGTCCTTTCCGCAATCATGCCGGCGAAACAAGACTGCATCGCCCAGTCGTCCTTGTTGGCCATCGCCAGGGGAATGAGGCCTGCCTTGCGGATGGTCTCTCCCTGTACCAGCAATTCATCCATCGTCTTCGGGAGGGTAAGGCCCAATTGTTCCAGCAGCTTGTTGTTTGTGTACATGATCGATGTGATGCTGATATCCTCCGGCAGTTCCCAGATTTCTCCATTCTTTCCTTGTGGTTGCATCGCCATCGAAGCGAATTCGTCTTCGTGTCCCTGCAACCATGGCCTGAGGTCCTTCACCAACCCCGCCGATGTCACTTGGGCTGTTCGTTTACCGGGATACAGCAGGATGATATCGGGGAGTTGTCCCGACATCGCCAAGGTTTGGAGCTTGTTGTGGAACGATTCGCCATAACCGAATTCGAATGTCAACTCAATTTCCGGATACTGCTTGGAAAAGGCATCCACCAGCTCCTGGAAATTTGGTGCGGTAGTCTTATCTGTCTGGTCCAAATAATGATAGACCGATAGGGAAATCTTTTCTGGGCCAGATTGCCCGGCGGCCTCCTCCCTTTGCGCTCCGGCAAACATCACCGCTGGTACCAGCAACAGCAACATGCCGATGAGCAACCCATAGCGTGTGGTTCTCATTGCTTTCTTCCTCCTTTCGTGCTACTTCCTCCATACGGAGGACTATGTTTCATTCATGAAAAATAGTGGTTTCAACCGACTTTTCTCAAAGTGGTCCAGTGGTTCCAGGTTCATGAAGACTGTATCCAGAACCAGTGCGGCAGCACCGAACGATACCGCATGGTACCCAAGTGTCGATAATTTGATTGAGTGGTGCAGTTCTCTTCCCTTCAGCGAATTCAAGTCAATTTCCTGATGCAGCAGATCAATGATGAATGATGCGAACTGCTCTGTGTCTCCCCCGATGAAGATGGTGCTGATATCCAACACGTTGGTAAGGAACGCGACATGGGAGCACAATTCCTTGATGTATGCCCGTAACGCGGCGGGGTCTCCGGTGATATCCCAAGTCGAATCGGGTGAGGGGAGGGCAATCTGTTCGCAACTCGAGGGATCGGTATTGAGCATGCTGCGGAATTCGCCTGAGGACCACTGGGATCCATGGTAGATTTTTCCATTGAATGCCATTCCCAAGCCGATTGTCGGGCGGGGCCGTCCTATCTCATCATGGTGGTGTTTCCAGAATTCGATCAGGATAAAGAGGAAATTCTTCAATTGTTTCCGTCTATGCTGAACCACTTCACCCCAAGCTCCGCAATTGGCATCATTTTCCAGAAGTATCGGAAAATCATACTTGCCTTGAATGCTTTTTCCAAAATCGAACGGTTTGTCGAATTCCAGGGAAATGGATTTGATGATGATTTGTTTTTCTGTGTCCACGATTCCCGAGAATCCGATACCGATTCCCAATAACGGCCTATCGAGGAAGGTCGTTTCAGCAACTAGATGGCTCACCAGCTTGTCGAAGTCTTGTATAAAGTTTTCCGAACTGAACCCTTGGGGTACAGTATCGGAATAGAGGATGTTGCCCTCTATATCGATTGCCAGGGCTGTATAGGAATCGGAACGCAACTCGATTCCCATGATATAGAACCAGTCTTTGTTCAATCTGAGTTCGGTGGCTTTTCTTCCACCTTTCGGCCCAGCCTCGATGATGGAACCTTCTTTCAGCACGTGGTATCGAATGAGTTCCTCGACAATCTGTGTCATGGATGATTTGTTCATGTCCAAGGATTTGGCTATCGCAGCACGGCTCATGGGACCGTTTACCCACAATTCCCGTATTACGCGGGAAGAATTGATTATCCGTGTTCTCCGGGGAATCGGCAACGGGGCCTCCTTAAGTTGGTATGTTTTTGTACCAACCTAGGAGTATTTTACGCCCTGCCGCTCCAGTTGTCAATAATTTTTCGTACCGGGTATCCGCTACTGTATCGGCCGGTCCGCAGCACGCGAGCGCAGTGTGCGCAACTCGCCGTTCTCGAGGTGGGTGTAGATGGCCTTCTCGATGCACTGGACATCCTTGCTCCTGAGGCATTCGAGGATCTGCAGGTGTTCGGTGCACACCTCGCGCATGATCGCCTCGTTCCGCTTGGAGAAGTTCTCCGCCTGGTAGCGCATGCGTAGGGAGATATTGTTGATCTTCTCGATCGTCTCCAGCATGAAATCGTTGTCGACATGCTTGAAGAACAGCATGTGGACATTCTCGTCGGTCGCAATGTAGAGGTCCCGCTCGAAATTGTTCTCAAGGAGCGTGCGGACATCCTTCTCCAACTTGCAGATATCCTCTTCGATATCATACTGTGCCGTCGTCTTGGCGGCGTAGGGCTCGATAAGCTTGCGCATCTCCCAGATATTGAGAATATCCTTCTGGGTGACCTCGACCACCATCGCTCCCCGGTTGGGAATCAATGTGAGCAGTCCGGCGCTTTCCAAGCGGATGAAGGCCTCGCGTATCGGCGTCGAACTGACACCGTACTCGCGGGCGATCCTATCGATAGGTATGATTTCTCCCGGCTGGTAGTCGTTGCTCAGCACCGCGTTGCGTATCTTGTTGAATATCTGATCGCGGACAGGGACGATCAACGACTTCTTCTTTTCCATTCAGGGACTCCTCATGTATCAAACAGTATAGGACAAAATTGTGTTTTTTCAAAGAACATTACATGTTGGATGTTGCCAGGTATCCAAACCATCCCGACCATCTTCGCCTCGACACCCTTGTCTCCGGTCCGATCCGCTCCAAGTAAACCCGCAAATCCATGTCGGTACAGGCCACCAGGCAAACTTATGAAATATTTGCTTGCAAAAACGGGTGTAGTACTATAGTATCACCACATCATATAGGATGTCTAATACAAAATATATGATATATGCAACTCTGTATATATGGATACTGGAAGGTGAAAGCGTCAATGCCTCCTAAAGATCTCGGGAAACGGGGTTACAGGCAGACGGTTTTATATATTCATGAGGAGGAGATTTATGAGAAAATGGAGATTGGCACTCGTAGCGATACTGCTGCTGGGTTGTACATTCGGGATGCTGTTCGCCTCGGGCCAGAAGGAACCGGCCGGTGTGCAGACCACGGAAAGTGGAAAGAAAATCCTGTACGTAGCCTACGATCGGGAGCTTGATGTTCTCAATCCGTTCACCAGTCAGATGCTGTGCGACTTGCAGCACAACGTGAGCGAAGGATTGATCATCACGAACGACAAGAACGAATTCATCCCCGTCCTCGCGAAGGAAATCCCAACCTTCGAGAACGGTGGAGTCGTCAAGAACGCCGACGGCACCTACGACATGACCTGGCATTTGCAGGAAGGTGTCCTGTGGCACGATGGCGTGGAATTCACCGCCGAGGATGTCAAGTTCACCCTTGATTTCGTACACAACACACCCGCGGTCTACAACCAGAGCGAATACAACAAGATCATCAAGGCCACGATCGTCGACAAGTACACTATCGTGTTCACTTGGGACGACCTGTACACATTCTATCCCGGTATCTTCGAAGCGATGTTGCCGAAACACGTGCTCGAGAACCTGAGCTGGGACGAGATCGCCCGCTACGAACCCTATAACC
>Ga0209212_1002180_pt1 | contig 28740 bp, 25 predicted proteins | sample RifGroC2_FD_183996 | JGI IMG/M metagenome (GOLD analysis project Ga0209212, IMG submission 183996) | Groundwater microbial communities from Rifle, Colorado, USA - Groundwater C2 (SPAdes) (version 2) | ecosystem: Environmental > Aquatic > Deep subsurface > Groundwater | place: Rifle, Colorado... | reverse complement strand
CTTCGTGCCGGAAACAGAAAATACCGGCGGCTGAGCTTGTTCAGCCGAAGGATTTAGAATTGGTAAAAGTATAAAACTATGAGTAACGGAGCGATGTTTCATATTTGCTTTTACAGGAAAGAAAAGACTTGACCTTAGTATTCTTTCAATACCTTGATAAAACCGGCTTTTCTTCTTTATATTTCCCATAAGCTTTTTTCCAAAAACCAGACATTTCTTCCTTATTTGTAAAATTCGGATATTTAAAATGCCCGCAATATCTGCAGAATACATTGAACTGATCCGTCATTTTATCTCCGGAATCCGGAATTTTTTTTCTTGCCAAATCAAATCCAAGTATCCGGTCAATACCTCCGGCAATACCACAACAATAATACCCAAAAGGTGTTAAACCGATTCCGCAAACATCAGTAACATAACAACCATTAGAATAGTCTACAGTTTTATACCTAAGCAAGTCAACCGGGGCAATATTAAAAGTGTCGAATAACTGCCTTTCGTCTGTTTTTTTTGAATTTTCAATTTCAACTTCCCCGGGAATTTCTTCCAGCACCTTATTAACTTGGACTCCGTAGCCATTTGTAATCAGCTGGATAATCGTATCCTTTGAATATTCTCTTTTATACCTTATAAGTAACTTGATTATAGCAAGGATGTCAGGATGCAAGGTAGGCTCTCCTCCCATTATCCTTATTTTTCCCCACTTAATTCCTGCTGTAATGCTTTCATCAATAAACTTTTGTATCTGTTCTAACGACATTTTTTCGTTGGCTGGGGCCTGTCTTGAGGAAATATCGCAATTTAAACAGTTCAAATTACAACCGTATGTCAAGTAAATTTCCATAAAATTTTTGCTTCTCTTCCATTCAGAACCCAAAAATTTTGTAACAACCCATTGTTTTCTTATGATAAAAAACGATTCTCTTAAAATACGCAATAAAATCCTTAAGAAGACATATAAAAAAGGGACAGTTTTTTTAATTAGGGCCTTCATTATTTTACAAAAACCTCTCTTCCCTTTTTAATTTGCCCCATTATCATCTTCGATACCTGCGGGCGCAGGAACCATTGTGGAGGCATCTTCTTCTCAAGAAGCATCTGCCGTGCCTGAGTCCCACTTATATTAAGATGGCCAGCGCTTCCGTGGTGGCAGTCTTCAGCGAATTTTTTGCATTTTTTGCAAAAATGCACCTCTTTAAAAAATATCGGCGTTATCCCTATGTCTCCAATTTTATCAAAAAGCCGAGTAGTTGCATCAGGCTCATAGAAATTTTTTACTCCCGTATGGTCCCTGCCGATTATAAAATGGCTGCATCCGAAATTTTTCCGGCAAATTGCTGTAAAAATCGCTTCACGCGGACCGGCGTAATGGGAATATGCCGAAAAAGCTCCTAACACAACTTTTCCTTTGGGGTAAAAATTATCCATCATTATCTGATAGCTCTCCAGAATAATATGTGGCTTGAAATCATGGGGTTTTTTAGGCCCTATCGCCGGATGAATAAATAAACCGTCTAGTGAATATTTTTCTATCGCTGACATTTGGATATGCTCATGCGCACGGTGTATCGCATTACGTGTATGAAAACCGGCCACTTTACTCCATTCCTTAAATTCAAATATCAGCCTTGTCTGTTGAGGCATAAATTCAAATTCCTTATGCTCGGATTCTTTTCTTTTTACCAATTCAATAGGGCCACCGATGAAAATATTTCCTTTTTCATATAAGCGCTTCACTCCTGGATGTTCCTTGCTTTTCGTACCAAACCACTTAAACGCTTCCTTATCCAAATCTATGTTAAAAATATCTGTGACGTGCATTACGGCATAAATTGATCTGTCTTCTTCAAAAACAAGGGCGATGTCATCGTTTTTTTTTAACCGCTTACTTTCCTCTAATGGCATCTGAAGGGTAATCGGCAAAGTCCAGACTTCTCCGCCAGGTAAACGGTAAGTATCCAAGACACTACAAAGCTCATTCTTATCCATAAAACCGGTCAAAGGCGAATAAGTGCCTATACCAATCTGCTCTGCATCGATAATAGTCCGTTCATCTACGATTATTTTAGGCAAATTCTTCAAGACATTCAGATCCGCATGCCTGTTATAACTGTTAATAAGCACTCCACCGTGCGGTTCAACAAGCAAAAAAGAATCATTTTTCAACAGCTCATTAAGACAGTATCCTTTTGTTGCTACCTGATGGTACTTTATCATCCGTCTTATCATATTTGCACATTCAACGGGATAATCACCTATCGCGGTTTCTGCGGCAAGCACTAGACCGTCGGCGCCGTCTAAAAGCGTGTTAATAACATCATTCACTTCTGACCTTAACGGTTTTTTTGTTTTTACCATTGATTCAAGAAGATTGGTGGCAACAAAAACGGGTTTTTTACTATCATTTGCAGCCCGTATTATTGTTTTTTGAAGAAGGGGTATCTTGTTAATAGGCTCTTCCCTGGAAAGATCTCCGCGGTCTATAAGTATTCCGTCAGACACATCAATTATCCCTTTTAAATTCTGCAAGGCATTATTGGTCTCAATTTTAGATACAATACGAACCCCGGAACCTGCAATTTTTCTAACTATACTCACATCCTCAGGCTTGTTTACAAAAGATAATGAAATGTGTTTTAATCCGCATTTTTTTGTAATTTTCATACCTAACTCGTCTTTTTCAGAAAGGATCGGAAGAACTACCTTCTTATCTATTGTCACTGCTTTATTACTTCTAATCCAACCGCCGCTTATTATCTTTGCCTGTATAAAGTCTTTTTCAATCCTACAGATGCTTAAAAGAACCGAATCAAAATCAACGCTTACAAGGTCTCCCTCATTTAGTTGTTCGAAAATTATCGAAGGCCTTAAGTTAAAACAGCAGGCATCCCCGATTACTCTATTTTTAGAAATCGTAACTGAATTGTTCTCTTTAAGGAGGGCGCCGCGCCCCTTTATTATTCCAGTTCTCACTTGAGGCCCTTCTGTATCCAAACAAACCGGTACAGAAGTATATTTCTGAACAAGCCTGACATTTTTTTCTATTTCTTCTGCCGGCGTATGGGAAAGATTAATCCTAAAAATTGAAACACCAGTCTCCTCCAGCCTTCCTATAATCCTCTTATTTAAAGATGACGGGCCCAGCGTACACCAGATCTCAATGTTTGCGGTTTTTTCTTTCATAAATTATTTCCTGTTCTCGTATTCGCGGACCATTTCATTCAAAATCTTCATGCTCTCTTTTGAAGCTAAGCGCTTTATTTCCTTTAGGCTCGCTCTTCTATCTTCTTCCTTCAAAATCCTAGGGCACCTTTCTTTGGCCAAGACAATAGGAGTATGTAAAGTCTTTTTAACACCCAGGAACTTTGAAATTTTCCTTACGGCAGGCAGCGGCTTTGTAACTACATCTTCAAAATAAAGAACTAACAATTTCTTTTTAACTGATACCGGCAAATTACTTATTTTTTCCTGTTGTTTTTTTTCTACGATATTAAGCAGGTGGACAATCCTGTCCATACCCTTTAATTTTTCGAATAAATCTTCCCAACCCACCGCAAAAATTGGGATAAGCTTCCTCTTGCCTTTTATAGTCAATACCCCATTCCTGCGGTTTTCGCAGTAATCTTCGCCATATTCCTTTTTATACCAGATATGGACAAGGTCAACCGGATGCCGGCGCAAGTGAATCATCTTAAGGTCAGGAAATGCTTTTAAGAAAATTTCTATGTTTATTACTCCATAGTGGACGTTTAAAATATGCAAGGGATTTAATTTTTTTATTTCTTCATAAACAGCATCGCCTTCCTTTGCGAAAAGCCTCTTAAAATAAACAGAGGGATCCTTCACTTTCCATATACTGGACATATCCCCCGGCCTAAAGTTTGCGTTCCTGCCAAGAAAAAGATCATATTGCATGAAATCAAGCGCATATCTTAGGAGATATACCGTTACCTCATCTGAGATATACCCAAAATTATGCAGCATGGGAAATTGCTCCATAAGAAAATTAAACTGTACCACTTCCGACGTTTCAAAGCTGGAGATAATTGATTCCAGAAGTGACTTTCCGGTCTGCGTTATACCTGTAATAACTACGATGTTTTTAGGAAAATACTTCCTTATTAATTTTTTTTCAGGATACGGCTTTTGCATATTTCCTCCGTCTGACATTTCAGCTTAATTTCTGACCTTGCCCTTTCTAAATCATTTTTTGTATCCACTTCCAACCATAACTTATCACTGATATCAACATAACCAACTTCGGTTCCTCCCCGCGCAAGTTCATCTATGGCTATTGTGTAATAATCACTCTGGCATCCTGATGCCATCTTATCCATTTGATCAAGAAGGATTTTTGCACCTTTTTTTGAAAATTTAGCAATCCCTAAAAAATTCCCCGAGCCATCCGAAACAGTAATATGGCTACCTACCCCCGTAAGTTTCTCTGCGGTTAATTTAATTCTCATCGTTCCTTCTAAAACTCTGTTTTTATCTATTACCAGGCATATATCTTTTTGCGAATCTTTTGCCCTTCTTATAACTTCAGTATCAAAAATGAGATCAGCAAAAAAACACATAAAATCTGTGTTTAATTCATCCTTTACGCTCCAGAGAGTGTGGAAATTATTTGTCTTTGCAAAATCGGAATATTCTCTGAATTTCACGCTACCACCAAGCACATCCATTATCATTTCTTTTTTGTACCCTACTATCACCGTTATGTCCTCTATTCCTATTTCCCGTATGCACCGAATCATCCCCTCTATTATCGTTTCCCCTCCAACTTCCAATAAGCACTTTGGCCTTTCAAGAGTAAGCGGGTAAAGCCTGGTACTTCTTCCTGCAGCAAGAATAATTGCTTTCATATTAATGTCGGTAAAAAACCTTGATTCTGCGCATTCCTTTGGCTGCGCATACTACCCCTTCCTTCTCACCATTACCAGAGTCCTTAAAGCCTCCAAACGGCGCAGCTTCTGACCTATAACTTGGGATTCCATTCCAACTAAATTGCCCTACCTTTAAAGAATTAAATACTTGTTCGGCTATTTTTCTATTTTCAGTCATTACTGCTCCAGCTAAACCGTAATTTGTCTGATTGGCTAGCTTAACAGCCTGATCAATATTTTTTACCCTAAAAATTGCACAAACCGGGCCAAATGTTTCCTTAGCCGTTAAGAACGATTTAATATTTACCTTATCAAGTACAGTCGGCGAATATAAAGCTCCCTTCCTGATATTCCCGGTTTTTAATACTGCTCCTTCACGAATAGAGTCACTTACTCTTCTCTGGATTATCCGGGCCGCTTCTTCCGAGATAACCGTTCCCATATCAGTGTTTATATCATAGGGATTTCCGTATTTAATTTTTTTAGTTGATCCGGTAATCATATCAACGAATTCATCGGCTATGCTTTCTAGGACAATAACCCTTCTTATAGCTGTGCACCTTTGCCCTGAATTTTTGAAACATCCGCTCATCGCTACTTTAACCGCATTAACAATATCTGCATCTTCATGAATTATAAGAGAAGAACATCCTCCCAGCTCAAGTACAGATTTCTTTAAAACATTTCCTGAAGTTACCATCTTTTTGATAATAGATAACCCTACCTCTAGTCCACCCGTAAAAGTAAGCACATCCATAAGCGGCGAAGAAACCATCTGATCAACAATTTTTTTAGGAGGCAGGCCGGTAACTATATTAAGCATATTCTTCTCTAAACCTAGTTCCAATAAAAGTTCCCCCAGCTTAATGGCGGATAAAGGAGTTTTTTCGGATGGCTTTAGAACCATAGCTGCCCCTGCAGCTATCGCAGGGAAAACTTTATGGGCAACCTGGTTTAAGGGGTGGTTGAAAGGAGTTATTCCCACAACTAAATCAAGAGGCTCAGTAATAACTCTCAGTGCTGGCTTAACGCTTCGTTTATGAAAAACATAGTCATCGGTTGTTTCCTTATTAATATTTTTAGCTACTATCGAAGAGACGCGGGCGACTTCTACAGCCCTATCGACTTCATGTAATGCGTCCTTCAAAGATAAGCCTGATTCATCGATTATTAACCGGGCAAACTCATTTTTATTCTTATTTAATCCGTCTGCGGCCTTATTAAGTATGTTTGCTCTTTCGTTAACTGTTAATCTTGTTTCTGCCTTATACGACAATCGCATGGCACGATCTATCTGCTCAAATGAAGCAATCTGGGCAGAACCAACTTTTTTACCAGTAAAAGGGTTAATTACGCTAAAACTTCTTGCTGATTTTTCTCTTTTTCCGTTAATAATCATCTAAAATTAATCTTTTTTAAAATCTCCATAAATGATTTTTTATTTTCACACGGGGAATTCACTGGCCTGCCAAGCTCTTTCCTTGAAAAACTTTTTACTTTCACAATAATTATTGCTGGGCCTTCCTTAAAACTCTCTATACTTTTTAAAATATCTTCTTTTGTATAACAGATAACTGCATCCAAGTATTTACAAGCAAGCGCAATCCCTTTTATGTCTATCTTATCCGAAACAGTTAGCTGGCCGCCTGTAGACTCATAAGATTGATTATCAAATAGTATGTGTAAAAAATTCTTTGGCGCATAGCTGCCTATAGTTGCCAAAGTCCCAGCATGCATTATCAAAGCGCCATCCCCGTCAAAAAGGCAAATTTTTTTCTCCGGTTTCTGACAGGCAATTTCCATTGCTATCGCCGAGGCATGCCCCATTGAGCCAACTACATAAAAATCTCTGTTGCATAATTGTTTTTTCGCCTGGCGGTATTCGAAAAGTTCCCTGGATATTTTACCAGTTGTTGCAACAACAAAACAATCCTTACTTATGGCATCGGCAGCTGTTTGGATTGCCTCCTCCCTGGTTAACTGAAAATTGCTTTCCTTGCTATTCTTTATCAAACATTTCTCAAAAAAATTTCCTTTAACAATTAAAGCAACCGGAGCTAGCTTTTCCTGAGCTTCTTTTTTTGCTTCACTAATCTGCCGGCCTGCATCTTGATCGTCCAGTATTTTATATGTAAGCCCTATGCTCTCAAGGAAAGGTAGCATGACTTTTCCCATTTTTTCATGCTGAGGTTCGCTTTTTTTACCAGGCTCGCCACGCCATCCGATTAACAGCAGCATAGGAATCGCAAAAACTTCACTATCAGCCAAAGAAATTAAAGGATTGACCGCATTACCCAGTCCTGAGTTTTGCATATACACAATACCGATCTTATCGGTAGAAAGATAGTAACCTGCCGCATGCGCTATAGCAGCGCCTTCATTTGCGGCAATTCTGTGGATAAATTTATCTTCATTGAGATTAACATAATTTAACCACTCCTTTAAAATGGTATCAGGAACACCTGTAAAATACAAAAGGTCATTTTCCCTTAAGATTTCATACATTTTTTCACAAGATATCATGTTTTCCTTTTAAAATTAATCAATAAATTCCCTAAACCAGAGTTCGACGTTCATTAACATCCAGATTTTCTTACCCCAAAAATCATAATCTAATTCCTGTTGATTATTCAATAATTTCTCTAATTGGCTCTGCTTAAAGATCCCTCTCCTTATTGAAACGGGATCAAGCAAGATCTCTCTTGCCCGCTCAATAAGCCCTTGCTTAATCCAGATATCCAAAGGAACAGGAAAACCTAGCTTTTTTCTATTAGTTATCTCAGGTGGTAATATTTTTTCCGAGACCTTACGCAAAATTGCTTTAGACTGATCCAGCCTTTCGCTTGCACTGAAACTATTGGTAAATAATGCCCTGAATTTATGGATCGGCGAACGCCATTTAAGTTTATAATAATATGGTATCTGAGAGACAAACTCAAGTAATTCATGATCAACAAAAGGAACTCTTGCCTCTACGGCAGCTGCCATTGACATAGAATCCAGGCGATCAAGTAAGCAAACCAGATGCCTCTTCTGAAACATATAAAGGATCCTGTCGTAAGGATCTGCTTTTTCGGTATATTCAAAATCATGCCTCCACTCGTTTATATCCTCCTCATCAAAATTAAGCTGGTGGTTTAACTCATCGGTAAATAAAGACCACTTCTCTTTAAAAGGCATCCAGTTGTATACTGAAAAGAAATGATCCATATGGCTACCTATGGCGCCCCAATTTTCTGCTTGAGATCCAGCTCCAAGTAGTTTAAAGATTTGTTTCTTCATGGACGAAGGAATATGCCTATTAACAAAAGCGATCTTTTTAAAATCCATCGGCGACCTTTGAACCCTTCCGTAGCCGCCGAAAATTTCATCCGCCCCTTCTCCGCTTATTACAACCGTAATATGTTTTTTAAGTTCTACGCAAAGCCGGTAAAGCGCTACCTCGTGAGGAATAGAAAGCGGAGCATCTTTTTGACGGATAATTTTAGGCAACATATCCATATAGTCTATTTGTGATAATAAAATAGGATAGTATTCTACATTATAGATTTTGCTGACTATCTTTGAGAAATCAAATTCATTATATCCTTCTTCGGGAAAACCTATTGAAAACGCTTTAACTGCATTTTTGGAAAACCTGCTCATTAGAGCAACCACAATAGAAGAGTCAAGGCCGCCTGAAAGCAGCGCCCCCAAAGGGACGTCACTAATCATTCTTCTTTTTACCGCAAGGAATAATAATCGCTCAACTTCCTTAAGATAAAATTTCTCGCCCTTGTCTTCTTTACTGACGCGAAGAGGAATTTTCCAATATTGACTTACTTGCATTGCACTATCAGATACTTCCATTATATGTCCAGGCGCTAACCGGTTTATGCCAGAAAAGACTGTTTTGGTACCCTGTGGATATCTAAAAGTTAAAAAAGAAGAAATGGCAGAAAGATTGGCCTTACGATTAAAATCTGGATGATTTAAAATAGCCTTCATTTCGGAACCAAAAAGCACGGAATTGTTGATAAAGGAATAATAAAGCGGCTTTATCCCTAACTGGTCCCTTGCAAGAATAACTTTACGGTTTCTTATATCATAAACAGCAAAGGCAAACATTCCGATGAATTTTTTAACGCAATCTTTGCCCCACTCTTCATATGAATGAATTATTACTTCAGTATCGGATGCGGTTTTGAAGATATGCTTACGCTTAATCAACTCCTCACGAAGTTCCGGAAAATTATAAACTTCACAGTTTGCGATGACATAAACTGAACCATCTTCATTTGTCATCGGCTGATGTCCTGTTTTAAGGTCAATAATAGCAAGCCTTTTAAATCCGAAACCGACAAATTTGTCTTTATAATATCCCGTATCATCTGGGCCCCTGTGAAAGAGGCATTCAGTCATAGCTTCAAGTTTACCTGACTCCACGCCTTTTCCTTTAAAATCGATTATTCCTGCAATTCCGCACATTTTAATTTGTTTTAAATAATTGAATGGGCCAATTTATAATTTTTTAAATTCCTTATCTCTATCCAACCGCCGTTTACTTCCAATCCCGAAACAAAGACTCTGCTGTCGATAATATCCTGGATTACGTCAAAAAAATCAACTTTAATATTTAACTTACCACCAGAGTCTTCTTTTAACCGAAAATAAGACTCTTTCAATGCTTCAATCCCTTTTTTGGAAAAATAAGCAAGTCCAATAAATTCAAAATTAGCATCCTTGGAATCCATATTTTTATCTACTTTAAGAATCTTATTAAGCCTCTTAGGGCTTATTTTCCTTGCGCCGTTAACTGAAGAATACTCTGCTCTGACGTAATCACTTGCCTTGCTGTTTTCAATCATTGAGCTGTCGATAACAAGGATAACATCGCTCTCCTTTGAGCTTTCAAGCAAGCGTTGGATTATTTCCCTCTCAAACAAAACATCCGAGAATGCCAAAATAACATCTTCCTTCAACTTCTGGTCCGCCATGATAACAGAATCTATTTGGCTTGTATTAGCAAAATTTTTATTTTCAATATAATTTACTCCCTTTACCGTAAATCTATGTGCATTATACCCGGTAATAACGGTGATGTCGAATATCTCGGCTTTATTTAGAACAGCCACATTTCTTTCTAAAATAGATTTACCATTAATATCAAGCATGGCAACGGGATAGTCCCTTACAACACCTTCCAAAGAAGCTTCATAGCTTGGATCTCCTGCCGCCGGAATAATAACTTTGACCGAATTTTTATTTTTATTTAAAAATGATTTTTCTATTTCCTGCAATTGTCTCATACCCTGTAAAGTAAAAACTTCATCCATAGAAGCAACCGAATCACTGATTGTCATAAGGCTATCTGATTTCGCTATTTCCGAGAAAACTTTGTTCATGGCTTTTATCGAAGCCCTTATACCCAAGTTTGCATAGATAACCATTTTTATATCCAATTTTTCCATCTCTTTAATACCAAACATGGGATAGGTTGTGGGAACAACTACTAAAGGGGCCCTTTTGTTCCATCTTTTGCAAAATTCTACGATTTCTTCCGGAGTTTGAGCCTTTGAATGCATAAGTATAGCATCAGCTCCCGCGTCGGCATAGTTCATAGCTCTCTTTAACGCTTCATCCATACCCCAACCTGCGATAAGGGCTTCTACTCTGGCTATTACCATAAAGCTCTCATCGCTTTGAGCGCTCTTTGCCGCCATAATCTTACCTACGAATTCACCTAAGATAAGTTATTCCTGCCTTCCGGGTATATAACTGTTTACTTTAGGGAATAACTTATCTTCAATACATACTGCAGCTATCCCTGCCGCCTCGTATTTTTTAACCATATGAATAACATTATTGACATTACCATATCCCGTATCACAGTCAGCAACAATCGGAATATCAACCGCATCGTTCATTTCACAGGCACGCTCAAGGTATTGGCTCATAGTAAGTATATTTGCATCGGGAACAGCATAAGAGGTTGATATCTCAAGCCCAGAAGCCCATATTCCATCTAATCCATTAGATTCAACCAATTTAGCACTCAAACCGTCATGAGCACCGGCTATCCTGATTACCTTATCTTCTTTAAATAATTTCCTTAGTTTTTCAGTTTTCCTCATTTTTTCTCCCGACATTTATAAGTCCTTCTAATAATCTACCGGATACTCCGCAATAACTCAAATGCCTCCGCGGCTTTAAACCCTGCCACGCTCCCCCACCTCTTGACAGAGGCGATAATTGCCTCCTTTGACCGCGGATGCGGAAACTTACGCAGCTCAGTGCCATATAATTTCATGGCGTTGATCTTGGCATCAACCGTTTTACTAACATCATAAAAAATATTGGGATTAAAAACAGGTTTAAATTTACCTAAAGACCATTCTGTTGATGAGGCAACCTCAAACATCAATATGTCTTTGACCGGGCATCCCAACATTGGCCGGGCGGCAGTCATTACCGCCCTATGCACTATAACGTGATCAATATTAAGGTCTGAGCCATGATGCGTAAAAATAATTGTTGGCCGGACATTACCAATAACTTCCTCAGTTATTTTGATGATATCCAGCAAGGGAACCGTATCAAATCTGTTATCGGGTAAATCAAAACAAAAAATGGCTTTTGCGCCAAGATACTTTGCAACCTTCTGGCTTTTTCCCTTTAATTCATTAACCGCGCCTCTGCCGGCGTCTTCTCTATTTTTATAACGCGAGGTGATACCCTCCCCTAAAATAGCTATATATACGTCTTTGCCTTCCTTTGCAAAACGTTTTAACGTTGCTCCGCAGCCTAACACCTCATCATCGGGATGTGCCGCAATTACCAGAATTTTATCTTTCAATGTTTTCCTCCTTAGGCATCCTCATTCGCTACTCTTCATTTTATCACATATGCTCTTTATCTTAGGCGCTACTTCCAAAAATTCATTCTTAAGGACCTCCACCCTGATCAGGTCTATATAACGGCCTTCATGGTAGATCTGCTCCTTAAAAGTCCCCACGGTTTTAAAATTGAATTTTTCATGCAAAGAGATAATCCTGTCTCCTCCTTCCAATACTTCGGCATACACCTTATGCAGATTAAGATAATTAAAAGCATATTCTAAAGTTACCAGCTCCATCTCAACCGCATAACCTTTGGAATAATATTTAGGATCGCCGAGATAAAAACTGAATTCCGCATTACCGTTTTTCAGATCAACCTTTTGCAGGTATGTTAAGCCGATCGGGTTGTTATCATCTAACTTGGCCACTATAAAAAACTTATTTTCTTTGATATTGCAAACGGTATTTTCAAACCATTTTTTTTGACAAGACATATTTACGGGTTCATTATCAGGGAAATACTTATAGATATTTTCGGAGAATCTCCAGTCCCTTATTATCTCAAGATCAGCCTCCTCAATAGGCCTGAATATCAACCTCTTTGTCTTAATCATGATTTTGCCCCCGTTAGATTTAATTCTTTTACGATATATTCCTTCTTGCAGTTATCTGAAAATATAACCTCTCTTGCCTCCTGAGCTCCTCTGTTAAACAAAAGGTCAACTATTGAAAGATTGGGTACAAACCCGCCGAAACGCTGTGCGTAAACAGGATGCCTATAATCCTGGAAATAAACTTTTACCCCTTCTCTTTGGAAACTTTCTAAATCTAAATAATCCCTGCCGAGTGCACCCGAGATATATATATCTGCCTTGCAATACTTACATAGATCCAGTACAAGCTGCGACTTTTGCGATGAAACCGGTATCTGTGAACTTCTGATGATATTAACCTTGAATTTCAGTATATCCATAAACAACTTAAGCATATTAAAAGTGAGCTCGCAAAAATTATCCGAAGAACCCAAGATCTGGCCGGCTATCAAAGGAAAATATTCCTTAAAATAAGGGGTTTTCGAATAGCCGGATTCCAATGTCTTTATGTGCTTTTTTTTCCAATCTTCTTTTTCAGATATCTTAAGGTCAATAAGCTTGCCTTTTGTGTGCCCAAAGGTTTTGACAGGGACAGTCAACCATACCGCTCCGTTAGCCGTAAGGACCTTATTCCTGTTTGTGAAACTATTCTTTTCAAACTGAACCGTATCTAAAAAAACAAACGTATCAGATAAGATTATTTTATGAAAATAACCTAACCACGGAAAATAAGCAGGCTGATGAATAGATACTATCTTCATTTCTTAAATACATCCCATGTAACAGGCTGATATTTTTTTAAATTACAAGTTATCCGCTTACCGATGACCGCGTCATAATATTTGGGAGACAAGCCTCCCTCCGGCCTCTTTATTTCAATATGCCTTGGCTCTAATACCGTGCCTTTTGTTATATCGCATGCTAAGTGCAAGCTTCTGCGGTAAATAAATCTCTTATCCCTGTCCGGCCTGTTAGTTAGAGATCCGTTATCCTTGACGGCAGAGTCAATACAGCTTATCCCCTCAACTAAATCCTTCAGATCTTGCGGTTCAAGCGAGAAAAAATGCTCCGGGCCTGACAATTTCTTGTTCAGGGTAAAATGCTTTTCAATAGCCTTAGCCCCCAATGAGACAGCTGCAAAAGCCAGGTAATTCTGACAAGAGTGGTCTGAAAAACCGACAACAAGGCCATATCTGTCTTTTAAGGCCTTTATCTGTGCAAGATTGGCATCTTGAGGTTTTAAGGGATAATTTGAAAGACAGTGCATCAGGACAATGTCATTTTTACGGGGATACCCCAAAGCTTTCAAAGCTTCGTCCAGCTCATACAACTCCGACATGCCTGAAGAAATAATGACCGGCTTTTTCAAGCGGCCGGCTTTTTCTAAAAGAGGGATATTGGTAACATCCATTGAGGCGATCTTTAAGGCATCCGCTCCGGATTTTGATAAAAACTCGGCAGCCTCTATACTACAGGGAGTCGAAATAAAAGCCATATTCAGGCTGTGCGTTTTTCTGATCAGTGATGGATACCAGTCGAAAGGCATCGCTAATGATGCGGCAAACTCGTAAAAACTTTTGAACTTTTTTGCTGTCTTAAAACCCCTGGGGGCAGGCTGGTTCTTTAAAACGATATCGTCAGCTTTGAATGTTTGGAATTTTACGGCATGAGCACCGGATGAAGCTGCTTTTTGAATAAGTTCTAAAGCACGTTCTTTCTTGCCGTCATGATTATTGCCAATCTCGGCAATAATAAAACAGCTGCTTGCCTGATCAAAACGATGATTTTTAATCGAGAACTTCTTTGTTTTTTTCATTTACCTGCCCCACCAATGATATTCATTCACGGAATTGTGGATATAAAATCCATTTTTTATATAGAACTTTACCGCGGGTAAATTTGTTACTTGAGTATTAGTCAGAAAATATCTGATATTCATCTTAAGCATCTGCCATTCTGCAAAATGTAACAGGTTAGTACCCACCTGTTGATTCAGAAACTTCCTGTCTACTAAAACAAAATACATCAAACCGTATTTCATGCTCGAAAATTTAGGGGCATGATTGGCATCAACGACCATAAAACCTGCAACCTCTTTTTCTTTTACCGAAACGTAAATATCATGATTTTTGGCAATCAGTGCTTTGAGCCAATCCGTATACAGATTATCCGCGATTTTCTTTGAGATATTCCTATCATTATAGAATCTTGAATACTTAAACGCATTTCTCATGATCTTCTTTAGCTGCAAGTAACCGAAATCAGTATCCTCCAAACGATAGATGCTCTTATCAGCTTTTTTTATCTGCTTGATCTCCTTGCTGAAAAGAAGTTTTGTATTTACGTATTTAAATCCCAGCTCTGATAACATATTATTTTTTGCATAGCTTCCGGTAGACAGGGCTGTAGAAATAAATTTATAACCTTTGTTTCCGGAATCGGCTATGTATTGTTTAAATTTTTCCAGGCAGTTCCCTTCCTTGCCTCTAAACCAGAGCAACTTCCTGGCTTTGCAGATATTTTTACTTTCATATTCAAGATTACTGCTGATGAATATATTACCGGTATCAAATTCGTTTATGCTGACCGAATCTCTGTTAGCCTCTAAATATTCAATAAACGCCTTCTTCAATTCTTGCGAACCGACCAAGCCGTCAAACTGACCGTAAAAAATATCCTCATCCAGCGCTTTTAAAAGATTAGACACTAAGTGCTCCATTCATAATGACTTTGGCATTAAAACAAGATACATCTATATCCTTGAGCAAGAAAAAATCCATAACTGAACGTAACCCGGAAAGAATATTTTTATACTTATCTTCTACGTTTGTTTCGGCTACATAATTAATCTTTTGGTTTGAAGAAATCAAACAACAGAGTAAAGGAAGATCCAGATAAAGCCCTTCAAAAATAGTACTTCCTCCTGCAAAAATTCCGGTATCTGCCCACTTCATCAACTCCGGCATCTGCCTGCCAACATTCCTCAACACCTCTATTCGGTTTTTTGAAACCCCACTATATGAGAGAATATCTTCATAATGCGGATTCAGCGCTCCCACAAGGGCCTTTATATTCATTCTGGGGCCGTCTAAAGCATCGAGCGCCCGGCAAACTTTGCCTGTCACATTTTCAGGGTCACCGCCACCCATTGTGACTAAAACGTTCTCTATTTTTTCAGTAGTTCTTCTTTTAAACCCTGATTTGGCCTTAACGTATTCTCTCCTTAAGATGGCATTCCTTGGCCCCAAGATAAACTTGGTATAGCTTTCCGCGGAATAAAGATCACGGGAAGCGTTGATATTCTGGTTAACAACCAAATCAGCAAGAAAATGGCCTTGAGCCAGATCATCCACACACATCAGCTTCAATCCATGCTCCTTGATTATTCTCTGATAAGCAGTATCAAACTTATAGCCGTCCAGGATAACCCAGCTGGCACTTATCTCCTCTGCCAGCTTGACTAATTGTTTGGCATCCTGAGAGTATTCCCATTCTCCGTCCTGGCTGATCCGGTGAATTGTAAATCCTTCCTCAGCGATCCTGCCGAGTATATCTTTATTTTCTGTTATCGTCAAAAAATGGACCGAGTTGCCCTCATCCTGAAGCATCTGCCCAAGAGCTATCATGCGCATCAGGTGCCCTGAACCGATAGAAAAAGAAGCATCTGCTCTAATAAGATAGTTCTTTGGCATAATCAGGAAACTTTCTTCACTTGCTGATAAAACCGGTTAATATAATACTCCGCCATTATAAATTCATCTTGGGTATCTATTTCCAAAGAATACATCTTCTTTTTTTGTATAACGGGAATAATATTATTGCCCAAATAAATGTGGGCCTTTCTAATGCCCCGGGTGCTAAACAGATTCTTCGCTCGCATGGCAAGCACAGAACCATCAAGACGGTACCTTTTTGGGAATTCCTGGCAGCGGATCCTGTCGACATCCTTAAACAGCGGGATCAGCATGCCTTTTTCATCGATGGCTTTCATTACTTCAGGAAATTCTTCTGCCTCACAGACAGTAACGCAGGAATCGGCGTCAGATTCAATAAGCTTATTAACGACTGCATCGATAAGGCCCGCCTCCTTAATCGGAATGTTTGCCTGCATCCAGACAACGATATCAGCCTTATATGAACCGTTTTTTTCAAGATATTCAACTGCATGCAACAAAGCTTCTTCAATAGGAGAATCATCCCTGGCAAATTCAGCCGGGCGTTTTATAACTTCTACGGGATAGTTTTCTCTGACTACTGCGGAAATTTTCTCACAATCAGTAGAAACAACTACCTTATCAATTGATTTGGCAGCCATTGCATCTTCAATGACATATCCTATAAGCGGTTTTCCGGCAATCGGAAGAATATTTTTATCTTTCAGGCGCTTACTGCCCCCGCGGGCAGGTATTATACCGACTACATTCATCTTACTATCGTGCCTCCGGATGTTTTAATTTATTTAATGCCCCCAATTCAGCTATCATTTCAGCCTGGACCTTATATAACTTATCATCTGGAATATCTGTAAAATTGATCCTGATCTTTTCTCCCTGCTCTCCCAAACCGAGAATATATTCCTCCTCATCTTTTATTTTTCCCTGTTCCAGCGCTATGCGGTAAAGCTCTGTGCCGGGATATGCGGTCATAAAAAATACAACTTCCGGCCTTAACTCCAATTCTTTACAAAAATCAACCGTCTCCCTGATCGTCTCTATAGTCTCATGCGGAGAACCGATAACAAATGAACATTCTGCCCTACCGATAATCTTCTTAGTAAGGAGGATGGATTTTTTTGCCTGTTGCACCTTTACTGCTTTTTTCATCACGTCGAGTATTTTTTGGCTGCCGCTTTCTATCCCGTAACCAACCAGGACACAACCTGCATCCTTCATAGCGGTCAAAAGCCCTTCGGTCATCAGGTTCACTCTTCCCGAACAACCCCACGGGATCTTTCCGTTAAACTTCTTCTTTAAGCGAGCGCAAAAATCAAAAACAAACTCTTTTTCCATACAAAATTCATCATCCATAAAATGGATAGATTCTACCCCGTATTTCTCATGTAATATCGTTATCTCGCTGACGATATTCTCTGCAGAGCGGTGCCGGTACTTATGGCCCATAAAATCATGATAACAATAAATGCATTTATATGGGCAGCCTCTGGTACCTACCAGGTTCATAGTAAGCAGTTGCTCATTGTTAGCAGAACCATCCTCCCATTTATTTCTATTTGCCGCACCAACAGGGTTCTTCAGATAAATATCCATCGGAAAAAGATCCCAGGCGGGAAAAGGAATACTATCAAGCTTATCAATTGTTTTCCTCGGCCTATTTCTGTGGATATTACTATCCTTATCTTTAAACCAAATACCATCCACCTCACTAAGATCCTTTGCGTCTTCGATAGCTTTAACAATATCAACGGCTGTTTCCTCCCCCTCCCCTATACAAACTATATCTGCTTGTGTCTTACTAAGAATAATTCCCGGTATGGAGGTTCCAACGCTCCCTCCAACCATGATAAACTTAGACGGATGGTATTTTTTCAGCAGAGAAATTAACCATTTTACTTTCTTATATACTGTTACAATGGCTCCGATACCGGCAATATCAAAGTCGGCATTCTTAATCTTTTCTTCAACCTCATTACCAGGCCATCTATAACCGTTAATATCCAATACCTCCACTTCATGCCCGCAATTGCGCAACACCGAAGCGATATACCCCAGGCCCAAAGGGACAATATTAGGTTTAGACCACTCCCTTATAGGGGGATTAATCAATAGGACTTTCATAAGAGGACTTTCCTCAAGGTATCTGTAACATAAGATATTTCTTTATCTTTTAGTGCCGGATAAAGCGGCATTGAAATAGTTTGCCGGTAATACCTCTCTGCTTTTTTATAGTCACCTTCTTTATAACCGAAATTCTTTCTGTAATAGGGCTGAAGATGTACCGGGATATAATGAACTTGTACGCCTATATCTGCCCGGCGAAGTTTTTCAAAAACCCTCTTCCTCTTTTCTTCTTTTTTAAGCCTGATACAATAAAGATGCCATGAAGATTTTACATACGGCCGCTCTACCGGCAGAGATATTTTATCGATGCCTGCAAGGCTCTTATTGTAAACAGAAACTATTCTCCTTCGTTTGGACAAAAAAATATCAATCTTTTTTAGCTGGCTTATACCTAAGGCACACTGGATATCGGTTAAGCGGTAGTTAAATCCTAAAAAGTGTTGCTCATATGACCAGGGCCCATCGTAGTTGGCCAACTTTTTTCTGTCTTTTGTGATACCGTGATTCCTGAGCATAAGAAGTTTTTCGTACAAATCCCTTCTATTGGTTGTAATAGCGCCACCCTCACCCGTTGTGATGTGTTTTACCGGGTGAAAACTAAATGTAGTGATATCTGAAAATCTGCATGAACCAACTTTATTCCCCTTGTATTCGGCGCCAAACGCATGAGAAGCATCCTCAATAACAAGAAGGCAGTTTTTACGCGCAATCTTCTGAATTTCTTCTGCTTCAACCGGATGCCCCGCAAAATCAACCAGAATTATTGCCCGGGTCTTTTTTGTTAGCCTTCTTTCTACTTCACAGGGATCTATATTGATCGTATCCTCTTGAATATCGGCAAAAACGGGCTTTGCCCCACAATAAATGACAGAGTTTGCTGAAGCCACAAAAGTAATCGGAGAGGTGATCACTTCATCTCCGCTGCCTATTCCTACAGCCAGGCAGGACAGATGTAAAGCTGCCGTTCCACTGGAGACTACTACAGCATGTTTGGCCCCCGTATACCTACATAATTTATTTTCAAGTTCGGCAATTTTTGGACCCTGGGTAATCCAACCCGACTTAAGAGCTTTAACAACACTACCGATATCGGCTTTATCCAATTGCTGCCGGCCATACGGAATATATTTCATTTAATGAAATCCTTGATCATATTATGGATCTCTTTCTGTAAAACCCATTGATCATTAGTATCGCTTGAATACCTAAAACGATCAGATAACTTTTGGCCTTTGTTCCACTTCTTTGAATTCCACCAAGGACGTTCTGGCATAATTACAAAATAGTTTTTAAATTTTAGCGTATTCCTGGATTCATCTTCCGTAATAAGAGATTCATGGAGCTTCTCTCCGGGTCTGATGCCTATCTTCTTAAGCTTACAACCTGGAGCAATTGCCCTGGCTAAATCAACAATTTTCATGCTGGGTATTTTTGGAACAAAGACTTCGCCTCCAGACATTTCCTTAAGTGAACTCAAAACAAAGTGAACTCCTTGCTCAAGTGTCATCCAGAATCTAGTCATCTTCTCGTCGGTTACAGGAAGGGTCCCCGTTTTTTTCATTTCCAAAAATAAAGGAATAACACTACCCCTACTACCGACAACATTACCGTACCTGACCACGCTAAAACTAGTCCGGGCTTCTCCAACATAAGAATTACCAGCTACAAATAATTTCTCGGAACAAAGCTTTGTTGCTCCATAGAGGTTAACTGGATTAACAGCCTTATCAGTGCTCAGAGCAATTACTTTTTTTACTTTTTGATCAATTGCAGCATCAATAATATTAACTGCACCCATTACGTTGGTTTTCACTGCTTCGCATGGGTTATATTCAGCTGCGGGAACCTGTTTAAGGGCTGCAGCATGGATAACAAAGTCAACCCCGTGGAATGCCCTGTGTAAACGCTGCCTGTCCCTAACATCGCCTAAGTAATAACTTATTTTGCAATTGAACAAATCGCTATTAAAAATCTGGCTCATTTCAAACTGTTTGAGCTCATCCCGGCTAAAAATAATTAACTTTCTGGGCTTTGCATTTTTTAATATTATCTCAATGCACTTTCTGCCAAACGAACCAGTTCCTCCGGTAATTAAGATTGTGCTATTCTTTAAATTATTATACATATTGTTATCCCCCTTATCTTCATCATTAATCCTACCCCTAAGAAATTACTGCCTCCCTGCATTTTCTGCATGCAAGTGGCTGATCTTGACCCGTTTTATTTAACTTCTTACGTAACTCTGACATTGCTGGGCTATTCCAGATATTGTAAACGGAATCCTTATTTATGTTTCCAACAACCAAATTCAATCCGTAGTAAGAACAACACGGCAAAACATTTCCATCACAAGTTATCATTAAACGACGGTAAGGTTCAGTACAAATTCCGAAAGGAGTGTCCTTAAAACGGAATTCATCTTCTATGGCCTTGTGATGCTTTTGGCCTACAAATGGGTTATAAAAACTTTGAATGGCAAAGAAATCAACCTTCTTTTCCCAAAATGACACAAAATTTTTTAATTCCAGGTGATTCAATTTATTTTCGACAAAAGAAACCCTTGTTAAAGGCAAAGTTCTTTTTAGTTTCTTCTTAAGCTTTATAAACGATGAGACATTTTTTACCAGCCTATTAAATCCATTATTGCGCCTAATCTTTTTATATGTACCCTCTGTCGCCGCGTCTATCGAAAACATAATTATTGTCAGTCCCGAATTAATAAGCCCTAATGATAATTTCTTTGTAAGCAAGAGCCCGTTTGTGTGTAAAGTTACGTCTAAAATACCGGATTTTCTTGCGTAATTAATATATTTGACAATATCACCCTGAAGCAAAGGCTCATTTATACCGTTAAGGGCAACCGAACATAATCCATTTTTGACGCCCTCATCTATTATTTGGCAATACTTTTTAAAAGAAATCTTATCTGTTGGCCTCGCCTTGTAGGATTCCTTAAGCGCAGGTGAGCTCAAAAGACAAAACTGGCAACGAAGATTGCAGCCATAAGTGAGTTCAAGATTAAGATGCAAAGGGTATTTAAAAAGTACAGCTCTCTTTCCTGCTCTTTCCCAATTACGGCGATAGCCCCTGACAGCCGGCCCTAGCTCTTTTTCTATAATTTTGTAAGGATCATTCTCGTAGCAAAGCGATTTAGCTAATCCTTCATGAGTCTTTATTTTATTCTTTTCTTTTTCCATTAACTAATCCTTAATTATAATTCTGTAATAAGAGATGTAATCTATTTACCGCTTTCCCATCGCAGTAATTATCAATGTATTTTTTTATATACCGATCCTGAAAATCGCTAAACTCTTTTCCCCCGCCTTCTTTAAGCCAGAAGCGGGTATATTTTTGCAAATCATCATAACCATGCACACTGAAATTAGGAAAATTATTTACATCGAAGAAATCTTTGTTAAACCTGTCCGGGATATAACATAGCGTAGGAACGCCTCCAGAGACAGACTCCAGCGGAGCGCTTGCAAAAAAAGTTCCAATAACAAGATCACATGCCCCCATAATTTCAAAAGCGTAATATAAAACCGGCAGTTCATTAATATAAATCAGCCTATTATGCTCTTTTAATTTGTTAAGCGCTTTTCTCAAATCACTATTTTCCAACTGATGAGGATTTAATCTTGAGCGATAGACAATAAAATATTCTTTATTTGATTCTAAGAGGCGACGCATATCATCAAACATTCTTGAACCTTCATCATTTGTAAAAACTCCCTTTCTCCCTATATTTGTATCAAAAAAACCGATAAGTTTCTTATCCAAAGATATTCCAAATTTTTTTCTTAAATCAATCTTTGCCTGCTCATCCTGTTTCATCTTATAGACAATATCGGATCGCAAGATACCGACATTAACGTATTTATCAATAAAATTGTTATTTTTTTTCAAATATTCATTGGACACAAGGCTTGAAACTGCTGTATCAAAAACCATGTAGGAATAATAGCAATCAAAATGATTTTCCATGTTTTCCTGATAAACCGGATCATAAGAAGTCGACCAAAAAACAAAAATACACTTTGAACCATGCCCCTGCTGAATCAATGCCCTGGCAATATTACCCGGCTCCTGTAAAGTAATGAAGTTATCGACTGAATATTTTGAATAAAATATTTCCCAATGAATATACCCCTGTATCAGGCGTAAAAATGATTCTATTAATATATAGCTTATTTTTCTACTTGTTAAAAATGACTTAACGCATAATTTTAAATGCGGCCACAGCATCATTTTTATATATTTAGATGCCGGATAATCACTGATCATTTCTTTAAAACAACAACAACCATACCCGTTTGACTTCGCTTTTAAAAGATTGCTTTTGCTGACGTGCCCGTCGATTATATAAAGGGTGTTCTCTTGATTCATAAAATCAGTGCCTTCGAGAAAATCCATATGGTATGGCACGGTAACTGAACTAATCCAGCTATCCCAGATATGAACACCAAATCTGTATTTCTTCGGGGGGATAGAAATTTCTTTTTTTACGTTCATTCGTGAAAGAATCCATAAGGGATACAGGATAAGCTTAGCCTTGTACAAGATATTTTTAAAAACCTCTTCATGTTTCATGGCCCTTATGTATTCTTCGGGTATACGGACATTTTTAGAAAATAACCCATTCTTTGTTGAAATAATTTTATATATCGAATAAAGGAATGGCGAAGGTATAAAATCTACCGGCTCTTTTATCCCGTATCGTTTAATGAATTTTCCTGCAAGGATAAAAGAATAAAATAAAGCTCCCAGCGACTTTAAAATATTTTTTTTGATTATAAGATGGGCCCTCTTATCTTTAATTACTGAATTTAAAACCTCCTCTTCGGGACACTTCACATATTGACTGTATACCCAATCAATCTCCTGACCGGCTTTATAATGCGCAAAATGAAAATCTATCTGATCAAGCATATCACCCGGGATTTTTTTAGCATTTTCCAAATTACCGCAATATAAATATACACTATGGTATTTTTTTGCTATTTTACGGGAGAAACCATTACTCTGCTCCAATAAAACTATGTTATTTTTTATTTCTTTTCGCATGAAATCCTGATTCCTTCTTTAAGATTAGGTGATTATTCAACAATAAACCGTCTAGTTCCGTTTCAATGAAAACTTTTGCTGCATCTATGGCCGAGCAAACAATGGGATACCCATGAAGATTAAAACTTGTATTCACTAGAGCATAAACTCCAGTTATTTTACCAAACTCATGGATCAAATCATAATAATCCGAGTTTGCCTGGCGATTCAAGATTTGAGGCCTCACAGTATCATCATAAGGATGTTTTGCAGCAGCTAATTTTGCTCTTCCTTTTTCTGTTGTAGGAAATGAAAATGTCATGTATGGAGATTCGGCCTTTTTACTATTTTGGATATAAACTTTCTCGTGCTCCTTCAGTATAACAGGGGCAAATGGCATCCAGAAATCCCTCAGCTTGATCTTTTCATTCATCTTCCTTACGTTATCGAAAGAAAGTGGATTTGCTATAATAGAACGATTGCCCAATGCCCTTGCCCCGAATTCCATTTTAAACGCTGCTCTTGCAATTATTAGGTCTTTAGATAAATATAATGCAACTTTTTTGGCAGTAACACTAAGGCACACTTTGTATTTTATTTTATTGCTAAAAAATTTGCTTATTGCATCTAAGCATTCTTTATCGGTAATTTCATATCCTAAATAAATTGAGGGAAAAGGATGGACAGAACGATCAAAATCTTTATCATGCTTAGAAGCAGTATTTAAGCAGGCGCCAATACAAGTAGACTCATCCCCTGGGGAAGGAGAGATATAGATATCTTTTACGCTTTTCAGTTCACTTACTTTATAATTTGCCTTTACATTCATGGCTGCACCCCCGTTTAAAAACAGTACATTTTTTTTGTACCTTTTTAAACTAAGATCAACCATACGTGTCAGAAAAACTTCGAAATAATATTGCACACCTGAAGCTATCTCATCAAAACGGTAAATTTCGAAAAGTTTTTTAAAATAAAAATATGAATCCTTAGCAACTACCTTTGAGGTGAGCCCTAAATCATCCTTTATCCAAAGTGCATTCTTATAAGCATTAAAAATTTCTTCCTTAGCTCTCTCATTCTTACAATAGGGAGCCAATCCCATTACCTTATATTCGTGTTCAAGAGGTTTCATTCCCAACAATAAAGTACAATATTTATAAAACCTTGCGATATTTAAACGCGAATAAGAAAACAGTTCTCTTATATTCTTATTCTCATCTACATAGCTGATCAGGCAATTATTAGTATCTCCAAAGGCATCGATAGTTATAATCAAATTTCTTGAATTATTCCGAATCGAATAAGGAGCTGCCCAAAAAGCATGAGCTGAATGGCAAATATGGTGGTCATTAAATAAAATGTTTTTGTGAAAACCAAAACTCTCGAAAAATTGCTCCCTCCTCATTGTTTGGTAGAAATGAATCGTCTCCATCGTCCTAACAGTAGCATCTCTTCCACTTGAATATTTACGGTATTCTTTTAAATGTTTTTTTAAAAGGCGGCTCTGTATATTCTTTTCTATCTGCCTAATAAAATAATCCGATTTCTTGTTATGATAGAGAACTGGGTACCAGTATTTATTCTGTTCTTCTATATAATCACCTACCGAAAACTCATGCATACGTGAATCATACCAAAATGGGTCCGTATTAGTCGATGCAAAAACTACATAATCAATGTCCAATGCTTTAAGCTCCATTGATTTTAATCCATAGGCGATAGCTCTTTTAGGAAATCCTCCTTGATTCTTTTCTCTAGAAAATCTTTCTTCCTGCGCAGCATAAATTATACAGCCATCTTTATAAATGGCAACAGAAGCATTATGGCTGTCACATATGCCAAGAATAATCATTCTTTCATCTCCCTCTCTTCCAAAAATTTCTCATTTTTAGGCCAAACCTTGGCTGACTCAAAAAATTTTTGTTGGTTATAAAGGCTAAAATATAAACCATTGCTATTTATTAATTCATTGTGGGTTCCTTGTTCGCGTATAGAACCATTTTCCAACACAACTATCTTATCAGCCTTCTCAACTGTAGATAAGCGGTGAGCGATGATTAATACCGTCGTATGAAGAGAAACACGATTTATCGCCTCCTGTACTTTTCTTTCTGCAATATTATCAAGGGAACTTGTGGCCTCATCCAACACAAGGATCTCCGGCGCCTTGAGCATTGCCCTTGCAATAGCAATGCGCTGCCTCTGCCCTCCCGATAGCTTTACCCCAGAATCACCTACCAACGTTCCATATCTATCAGGCGTTTCCATTATGAAATCATGTGCATTCGCCAGTTTAGCTGCTTCTTCAATCATGGCATCACTACAGTTTTCAATTCCAAAACGTATATTTTCTTTGATAGTGTCATTGTAGATAAAAGTTTCTTGCCCTACATAACCGAATTTCTTCAAATAAGATTCATTAGAGTAGGTAAAAATATCTGCCCCATCAAAACAAATAACTCCGCCATTAAGCTTATATAATTTAAACAAAAGATTGACGATTGTTGTTTTTCCTGAACCGGAAGGCCCAACAATAGCTGTTACCTGCCTTCTTTTAATATCAAAATTTAAATCTTTCAGCAGATATTCTTTTGCTTTTTCATACCTAAACTTGACATTTTTAAAAGAAATTCCGCTATTAAATTCTGTTAAATTCCTATTACCCTCTTCAATAATATTGATCTGCTTATTATGAAGATCGTAGACTATGAGCGAGTTTGGTAAGCTGCTTACAACACCCATCACATCACTGCCAATAGCAAGGATGGTCGGCATAAAGCGATTTGCAACCATAATAAATACACCAAATGAGGGAATTAACGAAATTAACTTCTCGGATGACTGACTACTTAAGAGCATCCCCATAATGGCTAAGATAAAATAATAAAATAATTTAATAAATGATTCCGGAAGAATATTTGCTATTAAAGTTTTAAAATGGTTATGCAATTTTTTGTTTACAGCATTAACATATTTATCCTTCCAGCTATTTAAAACATGGTATATCTTTATGGCCTTGATTCCGCTTATGAATTCATTCAATATTACATTCTTTTTCCTATCTTCTTCATTAGCTATATTTACACATTGGTAAATTACCTTCTTCAAGATTTTTTTGACAAATAAAAAATAAACCGTTCCAATTGTTAAAATAAGCAAGGTTCCTTGCCAAGTAAGAATAAAAAGCAGTGAAAGCAAGAAGGACGATTGGATCAAATCGTATGAAAATCTTATTGTAAAGAGCACAAGATTAGTAACGTGTTCAGGGGCAATCATTCCCATGTGGATCAATTTCCCTTGCTGATTTCGTACAAAAAACCCATAATCTGCGTTTAAGAATTTCTCAAAAACCCCTTTCTGAACATCCCCCATAATGGTTATCATCAATTTACTTGAAAGATAAGTATAAATAATTTTTAAAATAACGGTTATTGCAGTAATAACCATAAGAAAGATGCATGCCACAAAAAACTGATTATCCGAAGTAAAAAAGTTAATAAGCTTATCAAAAATCCTTAAAATAAGGGTATTATTTTCCAATTTAAGACCATAATTTACAACCGGATAAAGAACTGCAAGGTTTAACATATCCATAAAACCAGAAAATACCATAGCAAATAATAAAAGTGCCGAATGGCCCTTATGCGGCTTGAAAAAATACCAAATAACCTTCAATTCCTTTAAGCTTAGTTTCATTTTTCTTTCAATGATATGAAATTAATCAAATGGGTTACGCAAGTTTTCAAATCTTGCTTTTCCGTATCCAACACCAAATCAGCGTTCGCGGGAGGCTGATAAGGCACCTCTTTAGCAATTCCTATAAAATTACTGAGCTGCCCGCTCAGAGCTTTTTTATATAAGCCCTTTGGATCTCTTTTAATAACTCCCTCAAGAGAACTCCTACAATAAACTAGGGAAAATGTGCTACCAAGTATCTTTTTTGCCTGACCCCTTGATTCCTCAAAAGGAGAAATAACCGGAACAAAAATATAATCGTATCTGTTGCTATTTATATCTTTTAAGCAAAGCTTGGCTATAATCTTATTATTCTCTTTGATATCCCGCGGGGTAAATTTTAGATTTTTATTAATCTGTTGCCTTACGAGATCTCCGTCATAAACCTTAATCTTTTTTTTAGGTCCTGCCAATAAACTCTCAGCTTCTTTCACAAGTGTTGTCTTACCTGATCCTGATAACCCAGTAAACCAAAATACTAACGTTTTACTCATCTAAAAAATATTCTCTCAATAGATCAACTTAAGTTTTTTTAATACAAACATCTATATAGTTTAATAATTCGTTAATAACACCCTCTCCGCCATTTGCCTTTGTGATGATTTTTGCTATTTTCTTTATCTGCGGATGAGAATCAGCCGGGGCAATAGGGAAACCGACTATCTTCATAACCTCCAAGTCATTTAAATCATTACCAACATATACTGCCCGATTCAAATTAAAACCTTTTTGCGTACAATAACTCCTTAAAGCATCTTTTTTATCCCTGCAAGAATCAATAACCTCTAATTTAAGTTTAGCAGCTCTTACTTTTACAATAGGATTTGTCTCAGTGCTTATGATAAGCTGGGCAACACCAAGGGAACGGAGCCGCTCTACCCCTAAACCATCTGCACGATTGACAATAACAGCCTCAGAACCGTCCTGAAAAACAAATACTCGATTATCGGTCATCACCCCATCAAAGTCATAAACGATAATATCAATATCTTCTAACCGTAATATTTTCTTTGTTTTCATCATTTGCGCCTTATTCTTTCACAATATAACAAGGTGTCATGCAAAAAGGAAATTTACGAATCGAAACATTCTTCCCCTTGAAATAATCGTCCACGGCCTTGGTCTCCCCGGGAAAAACTCCATAGTCATCTAAAATAAGAATCCCGTTTTTTTCGATTCTCGGGTATAAGTTTTCAAGGATCGTAACGGAAGGCTCGTAAATATCTGTATCCAAGTTCAACAGAGAGATTTTCAGCTCAGGATGATCACTCATATATTTGGGAACAGTATCGCAGATATTACCGGCAACAAGCTCTACAGCCTTATCACATCCCTTGTGCTTTAAAACCTGCGTCATTTGATCAACAGAAATACTCTGGATTCCGGATTCTTTAATAAATAGCTGACGCGCCCCTTTATCCGCTTCAAAAGACGTTTCCGGGAAAGCACCGAAGATATCAAAACCGATTATTCTCTTTGAATAAGGATTACCGAAAAGGTTACGGAACATCGCAAAGCGCGCCAAAGATGCGCCTTTGAATACGCCGCATTCAACGATCGCTCCTGGCACATCAAGCACCATTTTAAAAAGCTCATAATGAGCAAGTATTTTACTTATACGCGTAGCGTCGCAGGACAGGTAAAATCCGTTTTCATACTCAAAAGCTTTATCAAATTCCGGAAGTTTAATCACAGTACTTTGTTAAAAAATATTTTCGTTTGAGATTATTTTTAAAATAGTAATAGTCGTAACTTTTGCGGCATCATAACTTACGTAATTTCAATGCGTTGCGTCAATTTCCTGCTTGCTTTTTTACCCTAACTTCTGCTATTCTATAGGCATATATCAGATTGCTAACCCCCT
>Ga0209212_1002179_pt1 | contig 28743 bp, 26 predicted proteins | sample RifGroC2_FD_183996 | JGI IMG/M metagenome (GOLD analysis project Ga0209212, IMG submission 183996) | Groundwater microbial communities from Rifle, Colorado, USA - Groundwater C2 (SPAdes) (version 2) | ecosystem: Environmental > Aquatic > Deep subsurface > Groundwater | place: Rifle, Colorado... | reverse complement strand
CCTCCCTCGCCTTCTTCTTCGGCACCCTGCCCTTGGCGCTGACCAAAGGCGCCGGAGCCGCGGCGCAGAATGCCATCGGCACCGCCGTCACCGGCGGCCTCCTTTCGGCGACCTTCATCGACCTGATTTTCATTCCCTTCTTCTTTGTCCTGGTTTCCCGGCTCTTCGGCCGGAAGAAATATCTGCGTGAGGGAGCGTGACATGAACCGACCGACCTGTGCCACCCGTTACGGACTGCGGACGACGGCCGCCGTCCTCGCCTTTTTCGTCCTCACCGCCTGCACCCTGGCCCCGCCCTACGAGCGACCGGCGGCCCCGGTCCCGGCGAACTGGCCGACCGGTCCGGCCTACCCGGCGCCGGCGACCGCAGTTCAGCCTGCTCCTTTTGAACCGCAGCCCGCGCCAGCCCCCGCCGGCGTCCCCCCCTGGCGCGACTTCTTCGCCGAACCCCGGCTGCGCCAGGCGATCGCACTCGCCCTGAGCAACAACCGCGACCTGAAGCTCGTTACCCTCAACGTCGAGCGCTACCGCGCCACCTACCAGATCGAACGCTCCGCCCTCCTGCCAACGGTCAACGGCACGGCCAGCGCCAACATCCAGCAGTTCCCCGAAACCCTCTCTGAAACCGGCGAGCAGGAGGTCGTGGAGCAGTACGGCGTCGGCGTCGGGGTCAGCGCCTGGGAACTTGACCTCTTCGGCCGGGTGCGCAGCCTGAGCAAAAAAGCCCTGGAGGAATACCTCGCCACCGACGCGGCACGCCGCTCGGTCGAAAATGCCCTGATCGCCGCCGTCGCGGAAGGCTGGCTGACCCTGGCGGCCGACCGCGAGCAGCTGACCCTGGCGAAAAAAACCCTGGAGAGCCGCAGCGCCTCCTACGAGCTGATCCGCCAGCGCGCCGCCGCCGGAGTCTCTTCCGATCTCGACCTTTACCAGGCGCAGAGCACCGTCGATGGAGCCCGGGCGCTGTCCGCCCGCTATACCCGGCTGGTGGCCTGGGACGAGAACCGCCTGAGCCTCCTGCTCGGCACCCCGCTGCCGCCCGAGCTGCGGCCGGAGCAGCTGACCGACGACGCTTCGTTGCTGCAGGAGCTCGCCCCCGGCCTGCCGTCGGAAACGCTCCTTATGCGCCCCGACATCGTCGCCGCCGAACACCTCCTTAAGGGGGCCAACGCCAACATCGGCGCGGCCCGGGCCAACTTCTTCCCGCGCATCACCCTGACCGGCGCGGTCGGGGTCGGCAGCGACGATCTCGGCCAGCTCTTTTCCGGCGGTGCCGGCGCCTGGAACTTCCTGCCGCAGGTGACCCTGCCGATCTTCACCGCCGGGCGCAACTGGGCGCTCCTGAAAGTCTCGGAAGTGGACCGGGCGATCGCCGTCGCCCAGTACGAGAAGGCGATCCAGTCCGCCTTTCGCGAAGTCGCCGACGCCCTCGCCGAGCTCGGCACCATCGACGAGCAGTTGGCGGCACAGCAGTCGATGACGGCGGCCTTCGCCGAGAGCTACCGCCTCGCCGATGCCCGCTATAGCCGCGGCATCGACAGTTTCCTCGCGTCCCTCGACGCGCAGCGCTTCCTCTTCGCTTCCGAGCAGGAACTGATCTCCACCCGCCTGGCGCGCCTCTCCAACCGGGTGACGTTGTACAAGGTTCTCGGCGGTGGGGCGGAATAACCTCATCGGTTTCTCAATAACTGACCAGATTGGTCGGAAGGCTTTGGCATTCCCATGGTGCGATTAGCGGGATGGGTTATCCTGTGGTTGCTTTTGTTTCCGGGAATGGCTGTCGCCGCCCAGAACCCTCTGTGGGAATTTGGCATACGCGGCGGGAAAAAAGCGTGGGGGGTCGATGAGGATTACAGGGTCCGCGAGATCTACCTGTTGCGGGCGCTCCCCTGGAGTGCCGCGCTGGCCAAAGGGGTACTGACGACCCGCCTCGACTTTAGCACCGGCCATCTCGAAGCCGATGGCGACGAAGGGGCGATCTTGGCCATGGGACTCGACCTGGTCTGGCAATCGGCGGAAGGCGAGGTTGAAATCGAGGGGGGATTCCGCCCCACCGTGCTGGATGAGCATGTCTTCGGCAGCGATGACTACGGCGGCTTTCAGCAATTTACCAGCCATCTCGGCATCGCTCTGAAAATTGCCCCTTTCATGTGCAGTTATCGCTATCAGCACACCTCGAACGCCGGCATCTATGACAGCAATGACGGGCTTAACCTGCATTTGTTCGGCATCGGCTACCGATTCTGATGCTGAGCAGGGGCAACACCAAACTACTCTAAGCGCATATCGTCAACGACGGAGTCCCGATGCTCGCCCGCCTCCCCAAAGGGGTCATTGCCCTCGGTCTGGTCAGCCTGTGCATGGACCTCTCCTCGGAGATGATCCACAGTCTGCTGCCCCTCTTCCTCGTCACCACCCTCGGTGCCGGCGCCCTGGCCGTCGGCTTCATCGAAGGGGTCGCCGAGGCGACCGCGGCCATCGTCAAGGTCTTCTCCGGCGCCCTTTCCGACTGGCTCGGCAAGCGCAAGCCGCTGGTCCTCCTCGGTTACGGCCTGGCGGCGCTGACCAAGCCGCTCTTCCCGTTAGCCACCGGCCTCGGCACCATCCTCACCGCCCGCTTCGTCGACCGCATCGGCAAGGGGATGCGCGGGGCGCCGCGGGATGCGCTGATCGCCGACCTCACCCCCAAGGAGCAACGCGGCGCCGCCTACGGTCTGCGCCAGGCGCTGGACACCGTCGGCGCCTTCGCCGGACCGCTGGTGGCGATGGCGCTGATGGCGGCGAGCGGCGACAACTTCCGCCTGGTCTTCTGGGTGGCGGTGGTGCCGGCCATTCTCTGTGTCCTCCTCATCGTCTTCGGCGTCGAGGAGCCGGAGCGTCCGGCCGCCGCCAAACCGGCCCATCTGCCGCTGCACCGCGCCACCCTGGCGCTGCTGCCGCCCCGTTTCTGGTGGGTGGTCGCCTTCGCCGCGGTGTTGACCCTGGCGCGCTTCTCCGAGGCCTTCCTGCTGCTGCGCGCCAGCGACCTCGGCCTCGCCGTTACCTGGACCCCGCTGGTCCTGATCATCATGAATCTCGTCTACGCTGCCAGCGCCTACCCCTTCGGTCACCTCGCCGACAACGGCAGCCGCCATCATCTCCTTGCCTGGGGGATCGTCTTCCTCATTGCCGCCGACCTGCTTCTGGCGCGGGCCGGCAACCTCTGGTGGGTCGGGGGCGGCGCCGCGCTGTGGGGGCTGCACATGGGTGCGACCCAGGGTCTCCTCGCCGTCCTCGTCGCCGATAGCGCCCCGCTGGAGCTGCGCGGCACCGCCTTCGGCGTCTTCAATCTCGCCAGCGGCCTCGCCCTTTTGGCCGCCAGCGTCATCGCCGGCGCCCTCTGGGCAACCCTCGGCCCGGCCCTGACCTTCTACGCCGGCGCGGCCTTCTCGGCGATTGCCTTGGGGGGATTGTTGTTCGGTAGGCGGGCGGCTTGAGCATTTCATCTAGGGGGGAGGTCGCAACAAGAACCGCACCCCTGGCGCTATTGCGACCTTAGTCGGTCTTGCCCGGCCGGGCGCCTTCCTTTCTTTGCTTGCCCTCTCCCCCTCTGCCGTCGCCGGAGCGGAGTGGACGTTTGGGGGAATTGCCGCGAGGTTGAGCGTAAGCGAATGGGAGCGGCCCCGAAACGTCTGCGTAGCGCAGGGAACCCGCGCAGCGGGCGACGGCAGCGGGGCGCGTTTTTCTGCTTACTCTTTTGCCGCGCAGTAAAAGAGTCAGGCGTCGGCGGGGGGCGCACCCCCCGGAACCTCTTCGCTCTTTGAACGACACTCTTACTTCTTGCGACTACGCGGATGTGCCTTGTCGTAGACCGCCATGAGGTGATCGACACTGACCTGGGTGTATTTCTGCGTCGTGGAGAGAGAAGCGTGGCCGAGGAGTTCCTGAATGGAACGGAGATCGGCACCGCCGTCGAGGAGGTGGGTAGCGAAGGAGTGGCGCAGGGCGTGGGGGGTGGCATCCTTGAGGATGCGGGCTTGCAGCAGGCGGACCTTGAGATTGCGTTCGATACTGCGGGCGGTGAGGCGACCGCCGCGATGGTTGAGGAAGAGGGCTTCGTTGTCAGCGGGGTTGCCGCGTTCGCCGAGATAGGCGGAGATCGCTTCGAGAGCCTTGCTGCCGACCGGGACGATGCGTTCCTTGCGCCCCTTGCCGACAACCCGCACCAGCCCTTCGCGCAGATCGACGGCGCCGATGTCGAGGCTGGTCAGCTCGCCGACGCGCAGGCCGCAGGAGTAGAGGGTTTCGACGATGGCGCGATCACGCAGGGAAAGCTTGCCGGCGGCGGCACCGATCTCCATCAGGGCGAAAGCTTCGTCGACGGAGAGGGTCTTGGGGAGATACTTCTCCTTGCGCGGGGTGGCGACGGCATCGCCGGGATTGGCGACAAGGACCCCCTCGCGCACGAGGAAGCGGAAGAAGGCGCGCAGGGACGAGAGCTTGCGACCGATGGTCGATTTGCGGCAGCGCTTGTGCAGCAGGGCCAGATAGCGGCGCAACACCAGCTTGTCGATGTGCTGCACCTGCCCCGCCCCGCTCCACTTCAGCTCTTCGGCGAGAAAAAGCCGGAACTCCTCGAGATCCTGCAGATAGGCGCGACGGGTATGGGGAGAAACGTTGCGCTCGACGGCGAGATGGTGGTCGAAGCGGTTGATGAGTTCCTGCATCGTTGGTCACCCTCTTTTCGATTGCGGCGGCGAAGCCCGTATGATGCCCGGAAGGATGATGCCCGGAAGGATGCCCCGGAATCATTGACGCTATCGGGGCCGCGTGCCATAATTATCGCCTTCCGGGAGAAATCATGTCCATCATAATCGTGGTCCTTGGCCTCTTCATGCTGGCGGTCGTCTGGGTCGTCACGGCGAGTTACGCCATCGTCTGGTACGAATACAGCAACAGCGACCCGGCGGCTCTCGACGAGCGCTTCAGCGCCCACAATCTGCTGCTGGCGGCGCAACTTCTGTTCAGTGAATGCGGCGCCCTCGGCTTCAGCCTCCTCTGCTACCCCCTCGGCTGGTTGGCCCTGCGCATCCCCGGCCGCGGCGACGGTGCCCGGACCCCGGTCCTCCTCCTCCACGGTCTCTTCCACAACAGCGGCTGCTGGCTCGTCACCGCCCACCGCCTGCGCCGCCTCGGGTTTGAGGAGGTGCACACCCTCAACCTCTCGCCGGTCGAGGATATCGACATCCTGGTCGAGCGCGTCGCCCAGCGCGTCGACGACCTGCGCCACAACCTCGGCGTCGACAAGGTCGACCTCGTCGGCCACTCCATGGGCGGCATCCTCGCCCGTTACTACGTGCAATGTCAGGGAGGTGAACTCTACGTGCGCAACTGCGTCTTTCTCGCCACCCCCCATGGCGGTTCCCGGCTCGCCTCCTTCGCCCTCACCCGCCTCGGCAAACTGCTGGTTCCCGGCTCGGCCTTCCTCACCGCCCTCGCCGCCCGCCCCCTCCCTGCGGAGGTTGCCTTCACCGCCATCAGCAGCCGTCACGACAACATGGTGCTGCCGTGGCAGAATGCCAGCCTCGCCGGGGTCCGCAATGTCGAACTCGATGCCATCGGCCACACCGGCGTCCTCTACCATCCCGACGCCTTTGCCGCCATCGTGTCCGGCCTGGAGGGATAATCCCTTGCACACCCTGGAAATCACCAGTCAGTCCCCGCAAGAGTTCATCGACATTACCGCCGCCGTGCGGCGGGCCATCCGTTCCACCGGCGTGCGCGACGGCAGCGCCCTCCTCTTCGTCCCGCACACTACCGCCGCCGTCACCCTCAACGAGAATGCCGATTCCGGCGTCACCCGCGACCTGATCGTCGACCTGCGCCGCCTCGCTCCCGCCAGCCCCGCCCACCGTCACGGCGAAGGGAACAGCCCCGCCCACCTCCTGAGCAGTCTGGTCGGCGTCAGCCTCACTCTCATCATCAGCGAAGGCGCCCCCCTCCTCGGCACCTGGCAGGGGATTTACTTCTGTGAATTCGACGGTCCCCGCCGCCGCCAGCTGCAGATCAAGGTCATCGCCGGATGAAGGAACGCGTCGCCTTGACCGCCGCCGCCAGCTACGACCGCGCCGCGATCGAGGCGGCGCTGGAGCGCCTCCTCACCCCGTTGGGCGGCCTGGCGGCCTTCGTCCGGCCGGGGGCGCGGGTCCTGCTCAAACCGAACATGCTCGCCGGCAAGGCGCCGGACCAAGCGGTCACCACCCATCCCGAAGTCGTCCGCGCGGTCATCCTTCAGGTTCAGCGGGCGGGGGGGATCGTCAGCGTCGGCGACTCCCCTGGTGTCGGCACTCCGCGCCAGGTCGCGCAGCGCTGCGGCATCCTCGATGTCATCAACGAAACCGGCGCCCACTTCGCCCCCTTCGCCAAATCTGTCCCGGTGGCAATTGCCGCCGGAACCTTCCATCACCTGGAACTGGCTCGGGATATTCTCGACGCCGAAGTCGTCATCAATCTGCCCAAACTCAAGACTCACCAGATGATGGGAATGACCTGTGGCGTTAAAAACCTCTTCGGCGCCGTCGTCGGCATGCGCAAACCGCAGCTCCATCTCCAGGCCGGCACCGACAAGGCCTTTTTTGCCCTGATGTTGCTGGAACTGGCCGAACAGATCCGCCCGGCCCTGACCATCGTCGATGCCGTCACCGGCATGGAGGGGGATGGCCCCGGCAGCGGCGACCCGGTGCAGATCGGCGCCCTCCTGGCCGGCAGCAACCCCCTGGCCGTCGACAGCGTCGCCATCGCCCTCACCGGCCTCCGTCCCGAGACGGTCTGGACCCAGCAGATTGCCCGCCGCCGCCACCTGCCGGGTTCCTCTCTCGACGAGGTCGAGATCCTCGGGGCTGAGCTGGCGACGCTGCGTATTCCCCGTTTTCGTCCCGCCAAGTCGACGGATGTCAATTTCGGTCTTCCCCCGTTTCTCTCCCGCCCCTTGCGTCGGACACTGACCGCTCGCCCCGTCGTCGACCGCAAACGCTGCCGCGCCTGCGGCCTCTGCGTCAAGCACTGCCCCCCCGCGGCCATGCTCATCCGTGACGGTCGACTGCACATCGACGAGCACGCCTGCATCCGCTGTTTCTGCTGCCAGGAGCTCTGCCCCCATGCCGCGCTGGAAACGCACCAGGGCGCCTTGTTGCGACTGCAGGCGTTCCTCGCCCGGGAATAACCCCGTTGCCCCCCTCAACATCGGGCAATTAATGGTTTTTTCCATTCAGCTTATGTGCTATTAATGGCGCGTTGCCCGCCCGCGCCGACATGTAAGAGGGAACCATGAGCCGACTGCAGCGGTTAGAACATTTCGACAGTGGACTTCTCTACGCTCTTATCGGTACGTTCCTCGGCCTCCTTGCCCCGGTTGGCTGGATACTCATTGAAGCGATTTTTTTCCCGCTGGGACCCGGCAATCTCTGGGCGCAAACCCTTGCCTACGCCACCGGCAGCGCTGAAGCCTTTGCCCTGCAGGTTTACATGGGCCTTGGCACCGCGGCTGTTCTCGGCACTTTCGGCTATTTTCTCGGTCAATACGCGCAAAACATGCGGGCGCGGGCACGCGAACTCGATCAGGTCAACCAGGCGGTCAGCGAGCAGAAGGAAGCCTTCGAGGAAAAATTTCGCAGCCTCAACGACAACCTGAAAAAATTCCACACCAGCAACGCCCGCATTCAAAAATCCCTCGACCGCGGCGAAGTCCTGCGCCTGGCCGCCGACGCCCTCCATCTCATCCTCGGCTACGATCGCGTCAATATCCTCATGCTCGACCGCAGCGGCAACCGCCTGGTACTTGCCGCCAGTCGCGGCTGTGGCGACGACCATGAACCAAACATTGCCCACCCCTTCGATCAACGCGCCGGCGTTCTCTTTCAGGCCCTCCGCGATAACCGCCTGATGCTGGTTGAGGATATCGGAACCCTCCCCCCCGAATCCCGACTCGCTCCACCGTGGGACAGCGTCAACCAGCTCCGCTCGCGCAGTTTCATCATCTGCCCGGTCGCCCTGCATGGACAGGCTATCGGTCTCTTTGCCGTCGACAACAAGACCCGGCGCAAATCGCTGGATGAAACCGATGTCGACACCGTGCGCCTTTTTGCCGACCAGGTCTCCGCAACTCTCAACAAGATTCAACTCCTCGATGGGGTGGAAACCCTTGTCGGCCAATTGCAACTGACCTTCGGCGAGATGAAAAAATACCGGGCCCAGTTTGCCGGACTCGTCGGCGCCCTCAAAGCGGGAGCTACCGCCAGCGCCGAAAGCGTCGCCACTATTGCCGCGTCGGCTGAGGTCGTGCGGGGGGTTGTCGATGATACCGTTTCGGCGACGAGTGAAATTTCCATGGCGGTGGAGGAAGTCACGGGCAATCTTGACCGCCTGCAGCAATTCATGGAGATTTCCGTCACCGCCATGACCGAAATCACCGCCACGGCCCGCGAGGTCGAAGGCAACGCCAATCGCAGTCATGAAACTTCGGAGCGGGTCAAGGAGCAGGCCGAGGATGGGGTGCGCACCGTCAACAACGCTTTCGAGGGGCTACAGGGCATTTCCCTGGCTGTCGACGAGGCGATCGGCGCCATCGACGCCCTGGCCAAAAAAGGCGAGGAGATCGAGCGGGTCATTGCCGTGATCCGCGAGATCAACCAGAAGACCAACCTGCTCTCCCTCAACGCCTCCATCATCGCCGCCCAATCCGGGGAAAACGGCCGCAGCTTTGCCGTGGTGGCCGAGGAAATCCGCAAGCTCTCCCTCGAGACCGGTCAGTCGGCCGGGGACATCGAAGCTCTTGTCGCGGAGATTCGCACCCTGAATCGTCTGGCGGTAGCGAACATCAGCGAAACACGCAAGCTGGTCGATCGGGATGTCGGCCATGGCCGCGAGACCGAACTTGTCCTCGGACGCATTCTCGCCAGTTCCGGCGAAGCCATGACCATGACCAAAGAGATTCGCAAGTCGACGGCCGAGCAGGTCCGCAGCGCCCAGTCGGTGTCGCGCTCCATCGAAGAACTGGGAGACATGTCGAGCCAATTGACCCACGCCTCACGCGAGGAAGCCCAGGGGATCCGCCGTATCGTCCAGGCGGTCGAAGAGATCAAGAGCATGGCGGAAGAAATGGTTCGCACCACCGCCCGGCAATCCCAGGCCAACCGCAAGGTTGACGACGAGGTCGATCTGGTCGAGGCGATGGCGGCTCGGATCTTTGCGGTGCTCGGTGAACGGGAAGGGGAGAGTTATCGGGTCATCGAACAGTTGGAGGCGGTTAAAGGCCCGGCGATTGCGACCACCGGAGAAGCCGGCTCTGCTTCGCCATGAGGACTGCACCTACACGCGCAAAAAGAGCAGGGGCCGGGAAGTTTCCCGGCCCCTGCTCTTTTTGCGCTACTAAAGCCGCCGGTCAACCGGCGAAATGGTGCTGACTGCGCACTCGATTGGCCAGGATCGTCGTGTCGACAACCTCACCACAGCAACAGCACTTCCAGGCATCGAAGGTGCGGACAAAGTCATAATACTTTTCAGCGTACATCCGGCCTCTGCATTTCGGGCATTTCATGGGGTACCTCCCTGGGCATGGAATCCTAAGACCATCGCTGTCCATCAATGGACGCACAGGGGGTATTACATAACTTGTGCCAGCTACGCCGGCCACAATCGTCATTGTCTCAGGAAAAATATCAATCTGTTATTATTCGACAGGTTACGTTGTGGCCGGCCCTGCTAAAAAAATGGCCGCCAACTTCTCAGACGACCCGAACCGACCCCTTTGACCCGCGTCACCCCCTCCAACGAACCGAAATCGCCATTTTTTTGGCGATCCTGCATGATCGCTGTTGCAAGTTTTTCTCCGACTCCGGGGAGTGCTTGCCAATCGTCGCGACTCATCAGATCGGGATGCAGAGGGATGGCAAGGTTGATACGCGCCTCGGCGGTCATGAAACTTCGCCGCAGAGTCAGCCCAGATGCCGATCCCGGGATCAGATCGAGGCGCTCTCCCGGCACCAGGGGGAGGTGCCAGCGGGGATCGCCATCGACAAAAACAGGTCGCACCGTTTGTGCCATTTTAATGACGTCAGCCGGAGTGAGTGCGTCAGAAAATTGGTGAACCCCGGCATCGGCAAAACCCTCGCCGAACATGACCTGCATGCCACCGGCGGCAAAGACAACGGCCGGAGAGTCGTTCCCGCTTGCGGGAAGAACTCTCCGGCCGAGGTTTATGGCCAACCAGAGGGAGAGGAGGAGAACCAGCAGCGCCGTGCCACGCTGCGGGATCATGCCGGGCATCAGCTCTCCTGATCCTGGTCCTTGACCAGTTTGTAGAGCAGGGCGTCGACGAGGGCGAGATAGGAGGCATCGATAATGTTGTCGCTCACCCCGACGGTACCCCAGCGCCCATTCTTGTCCCCCGACTCGATGAGGACGCGCGTCACCGAAGCTGTCCCCTTGCCGGCGGGGAGGACCCGGACTTTGTAGTCGAGGAGGCGCATTTCCTTGAGTTGCGGGTAGAAATTTTCCAGGGCCTTACGCAGGGCGTTATCGAGGGCGTTGACCGGACCATTGCCGTCGGCGGCGGTGTGCTCGATGCGGCCGCCGACCTTGACCTGCACTGTCGCTTCGGACAGCGGCTTCTCTTCCTCGTGGCGCCGCGTATCGATGACGCGGTAGCCGATAACCGAAAAGTGATGGCGCATCGTGCCGAGAGCACGACGCATGAGGAGCTCGAAGGAGGCTTCGGCCCCTTCGAACTGGTAGCCTTTGTTCTCCATCTCCTTGATCGTCTCGAGAATTTCCAGGGTCACCGGGTCTTTGCTGTCGACGTTGATGTTGAATTCCTCGGCCTTGGCGAGGATATTGGCGCGCCCGGAGAGGTCGGAGACGAGGACCCGGGTGACATTGCCGACCAATTCGGGACGGATGTGCTCGTAGGTCTCGGGATGGCGCTGGATGGCCGAGACATGCACCCCGCCCTTGTGGGCGAAGGCCGAGTTGCCGACATAGGCCTGGTGCTTGTGCGGAACGAGGTTGGCAAGCTCAAAGACATAACGGGAGACTTCGCGCAGGTGGCGGAGCTGCTCGTCGGTGAGGCACTCCTTGCCCATCTTCAGGCGCAGCGCCGGGATGATGGAACAGAGGTTGGCATTGCCGCAACGCTCGCCAAAGCCGTTGATCGTCCCCTGCACCTGGACGATGCCGTGGGCGACCGCCATGAGGGAGTTGGCGACGGCACACTCGCCGTCGTTATGAGTATGAATCCCCAAGGGAGTGGAGATGACCTTCTTGACTTGCTGCAGGATGGCCGGAATTTCGTGCGGCAGGGTGCCGCCATTGGTATCGCAGAGGACGATGCAGTCGACCTGGGCCTCCTGGGCGGCGGCGAGGGTCTTCAAGGCATAGTCGGGATTGGCCTTGAAACCATCGAAGAAGTGCTCGGCATCGTAAATGACCTCGCCAATCTCCTGCTTGAGATAGACCAGGGAGTCGTTGATGAGTTCGAGATTCTCTTCGAGACTGATACGCAGCGCTTCGTGGACATGAAAGTCCCAGGTCTTGCCGAAAATGGTGACGGCATCGGGCTCGGCCTGGACCAGGGTGCGGATGTTGTTGTCCTTGTCCGGCGTCGTCTTGGCCCGGCGGGTCGAACCGAAAGCGGCGATGCGGGCCTGGCTCAGGTGAACCTTCTTGATCTCTTTGAAGAAGGCGATGTCCTTGGGGTTGGAGCCGGGCCAGCCCCCCTCGATGTAGTGAACCCCGAGCTCGTCGAGTTTCTGGGCGATGCGGATCTTGTCGACCACCAGAAACGAAATGTCTTCCGCCTGGGTCCCATCCCGCAGGGTCGTATCGTACAACTTGATCACGCTCATCGCTTAGATCCTCGACTGACGCGCAGGGGCGACGCATGCGCCGCCCCTGGCTTATTTATGGTTGGTTCGTGTCCGGGAAGATCAGGCGCCTTTTCTGGCCAGCCCAAAGGCTTCATGCAGGACCCGTACGGCCAGTTCGGTGTATTTGGCGTCGATGACGCAGGAGACCTTGATCTCGCTGGTCGAAATCATCTGGATGTTGATCCCTTCCTGCGACAGGGTCTGGAACATCTTGCTGGCAATCCCCGAATGGGAACGCATGCCGACACCGACGATGGAGACCTTGGCGATATTCTCGTCGGTCACGACCCCGGCGGCGGCAATCTGCGCCGCCGACTCCTGGACGATCTTCAGGGCCTTCTTGAAATCGGCCTTGGGGACGGTGAAGGTCAGGTCGGTATAGCCTTCATGGGAGACATTCTGAATGATCATGTCGACCGAAATGTTGGCCGCGGAGAGGGGCATGAAGAGCTGGGCGGCAATCCCCGGCTTGTCGGGAACGCGCTGCACCGAAACCTTGGCCTCATCCTTGCTGAAACTGATTCCCGAAACCAGAACGGTTTCCATATCCGCATCCTCCTTCATGACCAGGGTTCCTGGATTGTCGTTAAAACTCGAACGGACGTGAATGACCACGCCGTATTTCTTGGCGAATTCGACGGAACGTATCTGCAGTACCTTCGACCCGAGGGACGCCATCTCCAGCATCTCGTCGTAGGAGACCTTCTCCATCTTCGAGGCGTCGGCGACAATGCGCGGATCGGTGGTGTAGACCCCGTCGACATCGGTGTAGATTTCGCAGACGTCGGCTTTGAGCGCGGCCGCGACAGCGACGGCGGAGGTATCGGAGCCGCCGCGGCCGAGGGTGGTGATGTTCCCCTCGCGGTCGATTCCCTGAAAACCGGCGACGACGACGATGACGCCGTTCTTCAGATCCTCGCGAATTTTCTTGTCGTCGATGGACTCGATCCGCGCCTTGGAGAAGGAACTGTCGGTGATGATGGGGATCTGGAAGCCACAGTAGCTTTTGGCCTTGTAGCCCATGGACTGCAGCCCCATGGCGAGAAGGGAGATGGCGACCTGCTCGCCGGTGGAGACCATGACGTCGTATTCGCGTTCACCGGGGATCTCGCACATCTCGTTGGCCAATGCCACCAGCTTGTTGGTCTCGCCCGACATGGCCGAGACGACCACGATCATCTGATTGCCCTCTTCATAGGTCTTGATGACCCGCTTGGCAACGTTTTTGATCCTTTCGACGGTCCCCATTGAAGTCCCGCCGTATTTCTGCACAACCAGGGCCATAGTCTTGACATCCTCCTTAGGGTTGAACGGCTACCGCCACTTCGCAACAATTCTGAGTCCCCGCACACCGCCTCACCCTACTGCGGCTTGCGCCGTCCGACCTTGTGCACCGCCCGGCCATGGACATCCTCGGCAGCTTCCATAACCAGTTCGGGGAGACTGGGATGGGCATGAATGATGGCACCGAGGCGCTGCGCCGTCAGCCCCGCCGTCATCGCCGCCGCCACCTCGGCAATCAGGGCCGAAGCTTCGGCGCCGACGATGGTGGCCCCGACGATACGATCATCGTCGCGGGCAGCGATAAGTTTGATCGAACCGCGCGGCTCGCCCTCGCACAGGGCCTTGCTCGACGCCTGGTAGGCAAAACGCCCGACCTCCACCGCAAGTCCGCGCTCCTTGCACTCCTCTTCGGTCAGGCCGATCTGGCTCACCTCCGGTGAGGTAAAGATACAGCTCGGGACGACGCGATAGTCGGCGGCCGCCTTGCCGCCGAGGGCGTTGGTCACGGCAACCCCGGCCTGATAGGAGGCGACATGGGCCAACTGGATGATATTGGTGACATCGCCGATGGCAAAGATGCCGGGGACGTTGGTGCGCATGCCGGCATCGACGACGATGGCGCCACGTTCCCGGGCCACCCCGACCGCATCCAGACCCAGCCCGGCGGTATTGGGCGCCCGCCCGACGGCGACCAGAACCTTTGCGGCGGCCGACCGCCGGCCACCACTCAGGCGCAGGTCAAGCCCCGTAGCCGTCGTCGTCACCCCCTCGACGGCGGTGCCGGTAAGGATCTCGACCCCGAGCCCCTGCAGCCCCTTTTCGACTTCACGCACCAGCTGACGATCGCTGCGCCCGAGAATGCCGGGGAGCTGTTCGATCACCGTCACCTTGACCCCGAAAGTCGCCAGGATTCCCGCCAGTTCGCAGCCGATATAGCCACCACCGACGACGGCCAGGGAGGCCGGACGCTCTTTCATAGCAAGAATTTCCCGGCTGGTCAAAATATTTTTCCCGTCGACCGCCAGCACCGGCGGGGCAACGGGGAGAGCTCCGGTGGCCAGGATGATGTTGTGCGCCTGCAGATAGCCGACGCCACTGCTGAAGGCCAGACGAATACGGCCAGCCTCGACGAGGGTGGCGGTGCCGTGAAAGAGATCGACCCCGTTCCCCTTGAGGAGTTGTTCGATCCCGCCGACCAGCTTCTCGACAACACCATCCTTGCGCGCCATGGCCCGGGCAAAATCGAAGTGGATGGCACCACTGGTCACCCCATGGTCTTCAGCAGCCTTGAACCGTTGCAGCAGCACCGACGTGGCATAGAGGGCCTTGGTCGGGATACAGCCATGATTGAGGCAGGTTCCCCCGACCCGCTCCTGCTCGACCAGGCAGACCGTGGCGCCGGCCTGGGCGGCGCGAATGGCGGCGACATACCCCCCCGGCCCGCCGCCGATGACGGCGATATCGTAGGCCTTCATAATTCCTCCCCCGTTGCCGGCCAGGCTCGGGCCAACGCCTCGACGACGTCGGAGAACGCCGCCCCGCTGGCGACAAAAGCGACGGTCCGCCTCTCCTCCCCGGCATGGCGCAAGACGATGCGCAGGTGGTCGTGCGGTGGCACCCCGGCCCGTTCGGCCCATTCGACCACGGTCACCCCGGAACCGGCGAGGTAGTCGTCGTAGCCGATCTGCTCGAGTTCTTCGCGACCATGCAACCGGTAAAGGTCGAAATGATAGAGGGGTGAACGCCCCTGGTACTGGTTCATCAAGGTATAGGACGGGCTGGGGATCGGCTCCGCCTCTGGCACCCCGAGACCGCGGGCCAGGCCGCGGACGAAGCAGGTCTTGCCGGCGCCGAGTTCCCCTTCGAGAAGAAGGAGAGCCGTCGGCGGCAACAGGGTGCCGAGGCGGTGGCCGAGGGCCGCCGTCGCCTCGGGCGCCGTCGTCGTCACCTGCCAACCTGGCACCGTCTAGCGCCCCATGGTGCGGATGAGATCGAGACGGGCAACCACGCCGACCAGGCGCTCGCCATCGACCACCGGCACCAGATGGACCTTCTTCTCGCTCATCAGCCGGGCGATGTCGCCGACGCTGGTGTCAGGGGCGCAGGTCACCAGTTCGCGACTGCAGATCTCGCCGACCTTGCGCGCGCTGATGCGACTGACTTCGGCCTGGAATTCCTTTTCGCTTTCGAGATAGAGGACCCAGTCGAAAAGGGCGATCACCGTCGGAATGTGCAGCGGTTTGTTCTGCTCGATGAGGTCGGTTTCGGTGACAACTCCGATGAGTTTGCCGGCGCCATCGATCACCGGCAGGGCGCTGACACCGGTGCGCAAAAAGGTTTGCGCCAATTCTTCGACGGCGGTCTCCGGTGTCACGGTGTGGACCTGACGGGTCATGATTTCCTGGGCGGTCAACATACGTTCATGCCTCCTGATTTCGGCGCGTTATTTTTTTGAGCGGGTATAAATCGAGATAACAACTGATGAGATCATTTGAGCGCAAGAGCTCGTCGCGCCAAGGGCAGCTCGCGCGCCAGGTCGCCGGCGATGAGGCCGGCATCGCCCATGATATCGCGCAGCCGGTCGGCGGCGGCGCCGTGCAGATAGACGCCGAGGACGGCAGCGTCCAGGGTGGTCAGCCCCTGGGCGAGGAGCCCGCCGATGAGCCCGGTGAGGACATCGCCCATACCCCCGGCGGCGAGACCGGGATTGCCGCTGCCGTTGATGAAGATGCGCCCGTCGGGGGCGGCAATGACGGTGCGCGCCCCCTTGAGGACGAGGACGACGCGCTGGCGGGCGGCGAAATCGCGGGCAACCCCGATGCGATCGGCCTCGATTTCGGCCACGCTGAGACCGCAGAGCCGCGCCATCTCGCCGGGGTGCGGGGTGAGAATGGTGTTGCCGGCACGGCGCTTGCCCAAGGGAGCAAGTTCCCCGGCCAGGGCTCCGAGGCCGTCGGCGTCAAGAACCAGGGGCAAGGGCAGCGCTTCGACCAGCCGTCGCACCAGATTGGTCGTCGGTTCCGCCAATCCCAGCCCCGGACCAAGGGCGACGGCGGCCTTGCCCGTCAGCAAAGTCTCGATGCGGGCCAGAGCCGAAGCCGCCAATACGCCATCGGCCTCAGGCAGAGGCTCGCTCATCGCCTCGGTCAACTGGGCAGCCAGGGCCGGGTGCGCCGCTGCCGGAGTTGCCACCGTCACCAGCCCGGCACCGCTGCGCAACCCTCCGGCGGCAGCCAGGGCAGCGGCGCCGACCTTGCCGCAGGAGCCGGCAACAACAAGGAGATGGCCAAAGGTCCCCTTGTGCCCGGCGATTGGCCGCGGCGGCAGCAGTTCGCCCGCGGCGGCGGCATCGACCAGAACCAGCGCATCCTTGACACAGGCGGCGCTGAAAGCGGCGGGAATACCGATATCGACCAGCGTCAGTTCGCCGAGAAGACCGGCGCCGGGATGGAGAACATGACCAACCTTGGGATAGGCAAAGGTCACCGTCAGATCGGCCTGCACCGCCGGGCCGAGGAGTCGTCCCGTGCCCGCATCGACCCCGGACGGGATGTCGACGGCAACCACCGGCGCGCCGCAACCATTGAGCCAGTGGATGGCCGCCGCCTGGAAACCGCTGACGGCGCTGTTGAGGCCGGTGCCGAAGAGGGCATCGACGACCAGACCCTGCGGCGGCAAAACCGCGAGTTCGAGGTTCAGGGTTGCCCGGTCGGAAGCAAAACGCAAAGGCGCGCCGCTCTTTTTCAGGATGGCCAGATTGACCGCGGCATCACCGCGGACGGCGTCTTCCTCGGCCAGGACCAGCGTCGTCACCTGCCAGCCCCGGTTGCGCAAATGGCGGGCGAGGACAAAACCGTCGCCACCATTGTTCCCCTTGCCGGCAAGGACCAACAGCGGGCCGGGGAAGGCGGCGCCATAGCGGGAAGAGATAAGATCGGCGACGCCGCGTCCGGCGTTCTCCATGAGGACCGCGCCGGAGAGACCGAGCTCGTCCATGGCGCGCCGTTCGAGTTCACGCATGGCAGCGACCGTCAACAGCTTCATGGTTCCTCCAGAATGACCGTGGCGACGGCGTAATCGCCATCGTGGCTGTAGGAGAGATGAGTCGCGACGATTTTCCGCTCGGCAAGAATGGCGGCGGCGCGTCCCGTCAGCTGCAGGGAGGGGCGCCCGAGGTCGTTGCGCACGACCTCGACATCGTGCCAGGTCATGCCGTCGCGCAGGCCCAGGCCGAGAGCCTTGAAAAAGGCCTCCTTGGCGGCGAAGCGGGCGGCCAGATGCGCGGCGGCCCCCCTTTTCGGCAGGGCATAGGCCTGCTCGCCGCGGCAGAAGAGGCGATCGATGAGCGCCGTCTTGCCGTCGGCGAGAAAGGCCTGAAAACGGCTGATGCGGGCGAGGTCGGTGCCGATCCCGGCGATGGCCACCGTTAGCCCCCGCGCACCAGTGCCACCATCTCGCGTACCGCCTGCTCCATCCCGACGAGGACGGCGCGGGCAACGATACTGTGACCGATGTTGAATTCCTCGACACCGCCGAGGGCAACGACGGCGCGCAGGTTACGGTAATCGAGACCATGGCCGGCATTGACCCCAAGGCCGAGTTTGCGCCCGGCCCGGATGGCGGTGTCGAGGCGGGCCAGCTCCTGCCGCCGCAGCTCGGCGTTGACGGCATCGCAATAACCGCCGGTGTGGATCTCGACATAATCGGCGCCGATGCGGTGGGAGGCCTTGATCTGCTCAAGATCGGGATCGACAAAGAGGCTGACGCAGATCCCCCCCTGACGCAGCAGCTCGATCTGGCGCTGCAGCAACTGACGGTGATGGATGACGTTGAGCCCACCCTCGGTGGTCAGCTCGGCCCGCCGCTCCGGCACCAGGGTGACGCAATCGGGGAGGGTCTTGAGGGCGATGCCGACCATCTCATCCGTCGCCGCCATCTCGAGGTTGAGCCTGGTCTTGACCGTGCGCCGCAGCAGTTCGACATCGCGGTCCTGGATGTGGCGTCGGTCCTCGCGCAGGTGGACGGTGATGGAATCGGCCCCGGCTAGTTCGGCGAGGGCCGCCGCCGTCACCGGATCGGGTTCCGTCGTCCGCCGCGCCTGGCGAACGGTGGCGACATGATCGACATTGACTCCGAGCTTGGCCACTACTTCTTCTCCTCCTTCTTGCCGCCGAGGTGCTTCTCCACGGCGGCGGCAATCTCCTGAGCCAGGGCCGAAATCTGTACCTTGTCCTGGCCCTCGAGCATGATGCGCAGCAACGGCTCGGTCCCGGAATAACGGATGAGAACCCGGCCAGTATCACCGAGGGTCTTCTCCGTCGCGGCGATGACCTTGGCCACGGCGGGAATCTCCTGCAGATCCTGTCGTTTAGCGACGCGGACATTGACCAGGACCTGGGGCAGGGCGATCATGACGCGAGCCAGTTCGGCCAGACTCTGGCCGGTGCGCTGCATGATGGCCAGGACCTGTAGCGCCGAAATGATGCCGTCGCCGGTGGTGTTGTGCTCAAGAAAGATCATGTGCCCCGACTGCTCGCCGCCGACGTTGTAGCCGCCACGCAGCATCTCCTCCACCACGTAGCGATCGCCGACGGCGGTCTTGACCACCTTCCCCCCGGCCTGGCGCAGGGCGATGTCGAGCCCCATGTTGCTCATGACCGTGGCGACGACGGTATTCTTGGCCAGCTTGCCGGCGGCGAGGAGATGGGTACCGCAGATCGCCATGATGTGGTCGCCATCGACCTCGTTGCCGAACTCGTCGACAAAGATGGCGCGATCGGCATCGCCATCGAGGGCGATGCCGAGATGGGCGCGATGTTCCTTGACCGCCTCGGCCATGATTTCGGGGTGCAGGGAGCCGCATCCGGCATTGATGTTGGTGCCGTTGGGACTGACGCCGAGGGGAATGACTTCGGCGCCAAGCTCGGTCAGAACCGTCGGCGCCACCTTGTAGGCCGCCCCGTTGGCGCAGTCGAGGACGATGCGCAGACCGTTGAGATCGAGATCGCGGGGAAAGGCATTCTTGACGAAGACGATATAGCGGCCGCGGGCGTCGTCGATGCGAAAGGCCTTGCCGACCTCGGCGGCGACGGGGCGCAGGGCGTCGAGCTTGCCGGAAAAGATGAGTTCCTCCATCTTCAGTTCCATTTCGTCCGGCAATTTGAAACCATCGCGGGAAAAAAACTTGATGCCGTTGTCCTGATAAGGGTTGTGCGAGGCCGAGATGACGACGCCGGCATCGGCGCGCATGGAGTTGGTGATGAAGGCGATGCCCGGGGTCGGCAGCGGCCCGACCAGGAGGGCATCGACCCCCATGGAGCAGATCCCCGCGACCAGGGCATTCTCGATCATGTAACCGGAGAGGCGGGTGTCCTTGCCGATGACGATGCGATGGCGGTAATCCCCTTTCTTGAAGAGATAGCCGGCGGCGCGACCGAGCTGCATCGCCATCTCCGTCGTCATCGGCGGGATGTTGGCCACCCCGCGTACCCCATCGGTTCCGAACAATTTTTTCATCCTTTACGAACTCCTCGGTTTTTTCTTCACAGTCGCACTCTTCTCCACTTCCACCGTTACTTCGACGGACGTGGCGCCCTTGAGTTGGGTATAGCGCCCACGATAATTGATCGGAACGGTCAGGGTGCGATCTGCGCTCAGCCCGCCAAGATCGACGACATCGGTTTGTACCTCGGCGAGTTCGCGCAATTCGCCATCGGCCCCCTCGACATTGACCGTCGCCGGTTCGACCACCACCCGGGCCACTCGATAGCCCTCGGCCAACTTCCCCGAGAAGACCACCTTGACCGGGATCTCGCGGCTGCGGATCCGTTCGAGCTTGATATCGACAAAGGAGGGGGAAAGGCGGGTAACCTTGATCCCCGCCGGAATATCGAGACGCTCCTCGAGACGGCGAAAGGAGGTCAGTCCCGGCTTCAGTTCATTGAGTTCAACGGCAATGCGAATGTCTTTCGGGCCGAGGTTGAGAAGCATGGTTCGCGGGCCGCTCAGGCGCACATCGACCTGACTCGGCACCTCGCTCGCCACCATCATCCCTTCGGGTACATTCTTGAGTTCGAGGGGGACGGTAAAGCCGATCTCCAGCTTGCGTTCACCCATGACCGAAAACCACAGGACGAGGGCGAAGGCGAGAGAGATGGCCTTGAGCTGCCAGTTTTCCGTAATGAGTTTAAGCATCCTACCCCTTCCGCCCGCGGGCCGGGTCGAGAAGCCGACGCAATACGCGCTTGAGCGACGTCGAATCGAGACCCCGGGTGATCTTGCCGCCAATGACCACGGCGATCTTGCCTGTCTCCTCGGAGACGACAATGACCGCGGCATCGACCATCTCCGTCAAGCCGATGGCGGCGCGATGCCGGGTGCCGAGATTTTTACTGATATCGGGGTTCTGCGTCAGCGGCAGAAAACAGCCGGCGCGGGCCAGCCGCCCCTGCCGGATGATCAGGGCGCCATCGTGAATCGGCGAATAGGGGAGAAAGATGGAGGTGATGAGGTCGCTCGAAACCCTGGCATCGATCTCGACCCCGACCTCGAGAAAATCCTTCAGCCCCGTCTCCCGTTCGATGACGATAAGGCCGCCGATGCGCTTGTTGGCGAGATTGACACAGGCCTTGACGATTTCATCGAGGATCTCCTCCCCCTCGCCCGGGGACATCTCGGCAAAGAAGGGGTTACGCCCGACATGAATGAGGGCGCGGCGGATATCGGCCTGGAAGATGACGATGATGACAATGATAATGGAGGAGAGGAAGTTGTCGAGGAGCCAGTGCAGGGTGAAGAGCCCGGCCATGCGCGAAATGAAATAGATCAGGACGAGAACGGCGAGGCCGAGGAGCATCTGCACTGCCCGCGTCCCCTTGATCAGCAGGATGATGCGGTAGACGATGAAGGCGACCAGCCCGATATCGAGGAGGTCGAGAAGCCAGCGCAGATGGGAAAAACTCTCGAGAAATCCGCTCATAGCAAGCTCACCCCGTCATGCAACCGGTTGGGAAAGGGTCAAGATTCCTGACAGACCGCCCAGGCCATGAGCGCCGCGGCGCGGGCCGGGCCGACATCATGCACCCGGTGCAACATGGCCCCGCGCGCCACGCCGAGGGCGACCGTAGCCAGGGTTCCGTGCAGCCGCCGCGCCGGATCAGGCTCCCCCAGCACCGCGCCGATGAAACTTTTGCGCGACGTCCCGAGGAGGAGGGGACGCCCGAGGTCGAGGAAGAGATCGAGGCGACGGAGGATTGCGAGATTGCCGGCGACGCTCTTGCCGAAGCCGATGCCTGGGTCGAGGGCCAGCTTTTCCCGGGGGATGCCGGCCGCTGCCGCCTGAGCCAGCCCCTCCTGGAGAAACGTGTGGATCTCGCCGATAAGGTCGCCATAGACGGTGTCGCGCTGCATGGCGTCGGGGCGTCCGCGACTGTGCATGAGAAAGAGCCCGGCGCCGCTCGCTGCCACGCTCGCCGCCATCGCCGCATCGCCCCGCAGACCACTGACGTCGTTGACGAATTCGGCCCCGACCGCCACCGCCGCCCGGGCGACGGCGCTCTTGCTGGTATCGATGGAGAGGGGGACGGCAAAGCGGCGGTGCAGCCCCTCGATCACCGGCAGCACCCGCCGCAACTCTTCCGCTTCGTCGACGGCCGGGGCGCCGGGACGGCTACTTTCGCCACCGATGTCGATGAGATCGGCGCCGGCGGCGACCAGCTCCTCCCCCCGGCGCAGGGCCTGGTCGAGGGAGTGGTAACGGCCGCCGTCGGAAAAGGAATCGGGGGTGACATTGAGTATCCCCATGATATGGGGACGATCGAGGACGAGGCGACAGCTGCGGCCGCCAAGAATCTGAATAGTGTCCGCCGCCGCAGGGGTCATCAGGCCGGCGGCGCCGGTGCGGCGGCGTCCGCCGGCGGAGCCTCAGTCGCCGCCGCAGGGGCCGGGACGACTGCTTCTTCGCCGAAGACGAGCCGGCGCATATCGGCGCTGTCGATGGTCTCTTTCTCAAGGAGCTCTTCCGCCACCTTGATCAGAGCTGCGCGATTGGCCTCGAGAATGGTCCGGGTGCGGGCATGGTTTTCGGTGACGATGCGACGGATCTCGTTGTCGATTTCCACTGCCGTCGACTCGCTGTAGTTCTTGGTGTGGCCGATGTCGCGGCCGAGGAAGATCTCCCCTTCCTTGTCGCCGAAGCACAGGGGGCCGAGCTTGTCGCTCATCCCCCACTCGCAGACCATGCGTCGGGCGATGTTGGTGGCGCGCTCGATGTCGTTGCTGGCGCCGCTGGTGATACTGGAAAAAATCAGCTCTTCGGCGACACGGCCGCCGAGGAGGGTGCAAATGATGGTGTTGAGGCCGTCACGACTTTCGTTGTACTTCTCCTCCGCCGGCAGGTACATGGTCACGCCGAGAGCGCGGCCGCGGGGGATGATGGAGACCTTGTGCACCGGATCGGCGCCGGGGATGAACATGGCGACGAGGGCGTGTCCCGCCTCGTGATAAGCGGTGACCTTCTTCTCCTTTTCGGTAATGACCATGGAGCGCCGTTCAGCCCCCATCATCACCTTGTCCTTGGCGACTTCGAGGTCGACCATGTCGACCTGGTTCTTGTTGGCGCGGGCGGCAAGCAGGGCTGCTTCGTTGATGAGGTTGGCCAGATCGGCGCCGGAGAAGCCCGGGGTTCCCTTGGCCAGCACCTCCATGTCGACGTCGGGATTGAGGGGAATTTTCCGGGCATGGACGTCGAGAATCATCCGCCGCCCCTTGACATCGGGGCGGGGGACGACGACCTGGCGGTCGAAACGACCGGGGCGCAGCAGGGCCGGGTCGAGGACATCGGGACGGTTAGTGGCGGCGATGAGGATGACCCCCTCGTTCGATTCGAAACCGTCCATCTCGACCAGCAACTGGTTGAGGGTCTGCTCGCGCTCGTCATGACCGCCGCCAAGACCGGCACCGCGATGGCGACCGACGGCGTCGATTTCGTCGATGAAGATGATGCAGGGCGCGTTCTTCTTCCCCTGGACGAAGAGGTCGCGGACGCGGCTGGCGCCGACGCCGACGAACATCTCGACGAAGTCGGACCCGGAGATGGAGAAGAAGGGGACCCCGGCCTCACCGGCGATGGCACGGGCGAGGAGGGTTTTGCCGGTCCCCGGCGAACCGACCAGCAGCACCCCTTTGGGGATGCGGCCGCCGAGGCGGGAGAACTTTTTCGGATCCTTGAGGAAGGAGACGATCTCTTCCAACTCTTCCTTGGCCTCATCGATGCCGGCGACATCCTTGAAGGTGATCTGCCCCTGGGTCTCGGTGAGGAGCTTGGCCCGGCTCTTGCCGAAACTCATCGCCTTGCCGCCGCCGGCCTGCATCTGCCGCATGAAGAAGATCCAGACGCCGATGAGGAGGAGGATCGGTCCCCAGGAGACGAGGAGGGTGAACCAGAAGCTGCGGTCTTCGTCAGGCTTGGCCTGGATCGCCACCCCCTTGCCGCGCAGTTCGTTGATCAGTCCCGGATCGCTCGGGGCAAAGGATTTGAAGGGTTTGCTGTCCTTGAACTTCCCTTCGAGATTGGGCCCCTGGATCGTTACTTCCTGAACCTTCCCTTCCTGCACTGCTTCGAGAAACTCGGTATAGGAGAGGGCTTTCTGCTCCGGTTCGCGATGGGTCATCATGTTAAAGAGAAGAATCATCACCAGGGAGATGACGAGCCACAACGCAAGATTTTTATAGAACTGGTTCACTTGACCCCCTAAAAGGAGAAATTATGGAAGATTTTACGGTATAGGCGCCCCGCGACAGGGCAAAGAAATGTGTGAAAACTTAACATAGGGACGGTAAATGCACAAGCCATTTATCGGCCTCTGGCGCGGGTCGGAAGGACATTCGCAGAACCTGGCCGGAGTCCCCGCCACAGGTATGCCCGGCACAGCGACGCCAACCGGCCAGCCAGAGAACCTCACGGCCGACCACCAGGGGGATGGCGGAGCGGATTTCGCGTTCGATCCGCTGATCGATGAAGAAATCCTTGAGCTTTTTGCCACCGACGGCGCCTCGCGGATGAAAACGGTCGCCGGGACGGAAGGTGCGGATGGTCAGGGGGAAGGTCACACTGTCAGCCGCGAACTCCGCCGCCAGCGGCCCCTCTCCTGCCGAAGTCGCGATCACCGTCACCTCGAACTCACCGGCCGGGGTCGCATACGTCCCGAGTCCGGGGATCGTCACCGACCACTCTGGGGCCTCTGCTGGCGACGCCGTCCGCAGCAGCAGCCGCGCATAGCGCCGGGCCGCGAAGCACCCCGGCAAATTCAGCTCGCCTTGCGGCTGCGGGCTGACCAGTAACGCCTCCAGGGTGGCGATATGCACACTGGCGATACCGGCGAGGGACTCGCGCACCTGGCCCAAGGCCCGCCGCAGCACCCGCCGGCGCAGGGCCGGGTGGAGGGCCAGCAGGGCGGGCAGTGCGAGTTCAAGACCGTCGGCGGCGGGACGTGCCAGGGACGCCAACGCCTTCTCCTCTTCCTGCCGCCAGAAATCCTCCTCATCGGCGGCGCGGGCGGCAAATGCGGCGAGGTGCTCTTCGAGCCGCGGATTATAGCGCGTCAGTTGCGGCAGGAGTTGATGGCGGATGCGGTTGCGGGTGAAGGTGCAATCGTCATTGCTGGCATCGTGACGAAAGGGCTCCCCGCGGCGCCGCAGATACCCGAGGAGATCTCTTCGGGTTAGCTCGAGGAGGGGACGGATGAAAGGACCGTTCTGTCCCCGCATCGCCGCCAGCCCGCTCATGCCGCTGCCGCGCAGGAAACGATGGAGAACGGTTTCGGCCTGGTCGCCGCGATGGTGGCCGAGGGCGATGATCGCCCCGCCGTGCTCCTCGGCCGTGCGCTGCAGGAAGGCGCGGCGCGCGGCCCGGGCGGTCTCTTCGAGTCCGGTGCCGAGTTCGGCGGCGCGCAGTGGCACCTCGACCCGACCAACGGTCACCGGGATGCCGAGGCGGGCACAAAGCTCGCCAGCAAAGGCGGCATCGGCGCCACTCTCCGGGCGCATGCCGTGATCGAGATGGGCGGCGGCGAGGCGCAGTTGCAGTTCGGGGGCGATGACGTGAAAGAGATGGAGGAGGGCGACAGAGTCGGGGCCGCCGGAAAGAGCGATGAGGACCCGGTCGCCGGAGGCGACCAGGTTCTGTTCTTGCAGAATACGGAGGAAGCGCTGTTCCATGACGTCCACGACTTCACCCCCCGAAAACGGCGAGACCCCCTCGCAGCGGAGGGGGTCTCATCGGAGATGGTGGCGGTGCAGAGATTTGAACTCCGGACACTGCGGATATGAGCCGCATGCTCTAACCAACTGAGCTACACCGCCGAAACGGAATATCCAACCCTCCCTTAAGGAAGGAACTTTGATTGGTTGCGGGGGCAGGATTTGAACCTGCGACCTTCGGGTTATGAGCCCGACGAGCTACCAGACTGCTCCACCCCGCGTCATGAGCCCGGAAAGATACCCGCTCACCGGGGGGATGTCAAGATTTTTTTGCAGGCTGGGTGCGAAACCAGGCGACAAACTGCTCGATCCCTGTCTCAATCTTGACCTGCGGATCGTATCCGAGGATACGGCGGGCCTTGCTGATGTCGGCGTAGGTGCAGAGGACATCCCCCGGCTGCATCGGCTGGCGGTCGAGTTGCGGCTCACTCCCCAGGGCCCGGCCGAGGAGTTCGACCAGGGTGGCGAGGGTGACGGTCTGCGACTCGCCGAGGTTGAAGATGTCGTAGACCGGGGCGTCGGCCCGCTCCAGCCAGGCGAGGGCGCCGAGAATCCCCTGCACCGTGTCGTCGACATAGGTGTAGTCGCGGCGGGTACTGCCGTCGCCGAAGAAGGGGAGGGGGCGGCCGCTGGCGATGAGGCGGGCGAACTTGTGAATGGCCAGATCGGGACGCTGGCGCGGGCCGTAGACGGTAAAAAAGCGCAGGCAGGCGACGGAGAGGCCGTAGAGGTGATGGTAGTTGTGGCAGAGGAGCTCCCCGGCCTTCTTGGTCGCGGCATAGGGAGAGATGGGATTGTCGACCCGGTCGCTCTCGGCAAAAGGGGTCTTTGCATTGTTGCCGTAGACCGACGAGGAGGAGGCGAAGGCGAGACGCTGAACACCGTGGGCGCGGCAGGCTTCGAGAATTTGCAAGGTGCCGCCGATGTTGACCTCGTGGTAGAGGAACGGTTGTTCGATGGAGGGACGCACCCCGGCCATGGCGGCGAGGTGGACGACGGCGACGGCGGCCGGATCGCCCGCCGCGGCAAAGGCTCGATCCAGGTCGGCAGCGCTGCGGATATCCCCCTTGAGCACGCTCAGGCCGGCGCCAGTTGCCGCCGCGACGGCGCGCACGGCAGCGATGTTGGCGACCTTGATCGCCGGGTCGTAAAAGGGGTTGAAGTCGTCGAGGATGACAACGGCGAGGCCGCGCCGCAACAGGCTTTCGGCGAGATGCGAGCCGATGAATCCGGCGGCGCCGGTGAGGAGGACACTCTTGACGGGGGGCATGGGCACCTCTAGCGCTTGCGGACAACGGGGGCGAGGCGTTCCTCGCTTTTGAGCCGTTTGGCGACCTTGTCGGCGGCGGCGACAGTGGAGAAGGGTCCGACATAGACCCGGTGCCATTGCCCCTTGCTGCCAAGATCGACCGCTTCGACAAAGGGGGTATAGCCCTTGCGCGAAAGCTTGCGACTCAAGTCGGCCGCCTCCTGGGCCTTATGGTAGGAGGCGGCCTGGATGACGTAGGAAGCGGCGGCGAGCTTGGCGGCAACTTTGGTTGCCGGCTTGCTCGCCGTCTTCGTCGCGACCTTGCTCGCAGCGGGGATTGTCGCGCTTTTGTTTCCGGCGGACTTGCTGTCAGCCTTCGCGACCGGCGGGTCAGCACTCTTGACGGTCGTCTTGGTCGTTGCGGTCGTCTTGGTCGTTATGGCCGCCGGCGCGGTCTTTTCGATGACGTCGGCGACCGGTTCCGGCGGCGGGATCCCCCCCGGCGGGGGCAAATTGATGCCACTCCCCAAGGGGGGTTGCTCGCCCTTGGCCAGGCTGTCGTAAAAACTGAGTTGATCGACCCGGGCCGAGGTTGCCGGCGCAGCCGATGCCGGGACCGGGGCGCTCGCTGGCGCGGCTTCCGCAGGAGCGGCAGCGGGTGCGGCCGGCGGCGGCGGAACCGGCAAGCGCGGCGGCGGCGCGGCGAGGGCGGGCGGTGGGGACATGCTGCGACCGACCATGATGCCGGCGAGAAAGCTGAGGAGGGCGACGACGGCGACGAGAGCGAGAACCAGGACGGTCTGTTTCTGTTCGTGGCGGCGCTGGCTGCGGGAGAGGATTTGTGGTGGGGCCATGATCTACCCTGCCCTACATCTGTTCGGGAGCGGAGATGCCGAGAAGGCCGAGGGCGTTGGCAAGAACGCTACGCACGGCATTGACCAGATAGAGGCGGGCTCTGCTCGTCTCCATCTCATCGACCAGAACCCGCTGTTTGTTGTAGTAGCTGTGAAACGCCGCCGCCACCTCCTGCAGATAGGTCGTGACCCGCTGCGGTTCGAGACTCCGCGCGGCGCCTTCCACGGTCTCGGGGTAGCGGGCGAGAAGCTTGGCCAGGGCCAGTTCTTCACTCAGGACCAGACGGGAAAAGTCAACGGCGCCGACAACGGGCACCTTGATGCCGGCCTCGGCGGCATTGCGGTTGATGCTGCAGACCCGGGCGTGGGCATACTGGACGTAATAGACCGGGTTGTCGTTGCTTTGCTGTTTGGCCAGATCGATGTCGAAAACCAGCTGCGAGTCGGCCTTGCGCATGATGAAGAAGAAGCGGGTGGCGTCCTGGCCGACTTCGTCGATGAGGTCGCGCAGGGTGACGTAGCTGCCGGCACGCTTGGAGATCTTGACCTCTTCCCCCCCGCGCATGACCGTCACCATCTGGTGCAGCACGTACTCCGGCCAACCCTGGGGAATGCCGACACCAAGGGCCTGCAAACCGGCGCGGACGCGGGTGACGGTGCTGTGGTGGTCGGCTCCCTGCTCGTTGACGACGCGGACGAAACCGCGCTGCCATTTGTGCAGATGGTAGGCGATATCGGGGACGAAGTAGGTGTAGCTGCCGTCGGACTTGCGCATGACCCGGTCCTTGTCGTCACCAAAGGCGGTGGTGCGCAGCCACAGGGCATTCCCCTCCTCGTAGGCATGACCGTTGGCGACGAGTTGGCGCACCGCCGCCTCGACCCGGCCCTCGGTGTAGAGACTCGATTCGAGGGTGTAGACGTCGAAACGGACATTGAAGGCACGCAGGTCCTGATCCTGCTCGTGGCGCAGGCTGGCGACGGCAAAACAGCGGATGGCGTCGAGATCGGCGGGATCGGCGGCGGCAGTGACCTGACGGTCGTCGGCGGCGACGGTGGCGCCGGCGAGGTAGGCCTGGGCCACATCCTTGATATATTCACCCTGATAGCCATCGGCCGGCCAGCGCGCATCGCCCGGTTCGATACCGAGGCAGCGGGCCTGGACCGAGAGGGCGAGATTGGCGATCTGGGCGCCGGCGTC
>Ga0209212_1002175_pt1 | contig 28804 bp, 37 predicted proteins | sample RifGroC2_FD_183996 | JGI IMG/M metagenome (GOLD analysis project Ga0209212, IMG submission 183996) | Groundwater microbial communities from Rifle, Colorado, USA - Groundwater C2 (SPAdes) (version 2) | ecosystem: Environmental > Aquatic > Deep subsurface > Groundwater | place: Rifle, Colorado... | reverse complement strand
TCTCAACATGAGTCCTATTTCACCGGTCAGGTCCCCCCGAAAAGTGGAATGCCGCCCCGCAGGGAAACCTCCCCGACGAACCCGATCGCCACCTTTTCGCCGTCCACAATCACAGGCACCTGCTGCCTGCCTCCCGTCAGAACAAGCATTTCCTTCAGTTTCTCCGGATATTGATCCACGTTGATGTAAACGGCCCTGTCTCCATAGGCTGCCCGAGCCTGGATACAGAAGGGTCAGGTGTCTGTTCCATAAATGATAATTTTATCCGCCATGATTCAATTCCTCCGGGTCTCTTTTCCTTTTTTCTCATCTCCGTCCGGTTAATGCGCACCTGCGCCGAGCCAAGCCAGGATCTCTTCCTTCTTGGGGATCTTTCCGACGGATTTGACCTTGCCGTCCACGACCACCGCCGGCGTGCCGAAGACGCCGTATTTGGCGATTTTCATGATGTCGCTCACCTTTTCGATGTCCGCTGCGACGCCCGCCTCGGCAACGGCTTCACGGACCAGCGCCTCCACCTTTTGGCAATTCACGCATCCGGGTCCCATAATCTTGATTTCCATAACTTTATCTCCTTTTCTGAAATGATGAAACCTTCTAAGGCTTCTCCTTAGGCAAAGAGCCATCCGTAGGCCATCCCGGCTGTTGTTGAAAGCACCACGACGATGGCGCAGTAGGTCAGGGTCTTTTTCAGACCCATGATTCCCGTCAGCGTCAACATGCTGGGAAGCGAGAGCGCCGGACCGGCAAGTAAGAGCGCCAGGGCCGGTCCCTTTCCCATCCCGGAACCGATCAGCCCCTGGAGGATCGGGACTTCTGTCAGCGTCGCAAAGTACATGAGCGCCCCCGAAACCGAGGCAAAGAGGTTAGCCCGGAGAGAGTTCCCGCCCACCAGGCTGACAATATAATGTTCCGGGATTAGCGCTTCATGCCCCGGACGCCCCAGGAGAAACCCAGCCACGAGGACACCGGCCAGCAAGAGTGGGAAAATCTGTTTCATAAAGCCCCAACTCGCCTGGACCCAGGACGTCAGTTCGTCCTTTACGAACCAGGATTTCAGCATGACGGCCAGAACGATCAGCAGCGCCACGGTCACGTACCACTTGGAGGCAAAGAGTATTTTCCAGAGGGCCGCGTCGTCGGCCGAAGGTTTTGCGAAGGCGGCAAACACGAGGATCAGAACCATCGTCAGCATGTAAACGGCGTCCTGCCAGAGTTTACGTGTCTTACCGTCCTCGTCGGGAAGATAGATCTGTCCGGCGGTCCGGTTGGCGTCGTCTTTTCGGAAGATAAACGCCATGAGCAGGCCGGTGACGATGGAAAAGATCACCGCGCCGACCGCACGGGCAAGACCGAGCTCCCAGCCCAAGACCTTGGCCGTGAGGACGATGGCCAGGACGTTGATCGCCGGTCCCGAGTAGAGAAAGGCCGTGGCGGGTCCGATCCCCGCGCCCCGCATGTAGATCCCCGCGAAGAGCGGCAGGACCGTACAGGAGCACACGGCCAGAACCGTTCCCGAGACCGAGGCCACCGAATAGGAGAGAAATTTGTTTGCCTTAGCGCCGAAATACTTCAGGACCGAGGCCTGCGAAACGAAGACGGCTATGGCCCCGGCGATGAAAAAGGCGGGGATCAGGCAGGTGAGAACGTGCTGCTGCGCGTATTCCTGGAGCATCATAAAGGCCTCCAGGCCCGACCGGCGGATCACCTCGTGGTCCCAGGGAATGTAGTACGCGGCCCAAAAACCGGCCGCGATGATCAGCAGTTTTGTTCTTTCTTTCATGATACGAATTTTCCTTTACTTATGGAGAGTCACTCACGGGGGCGGCAGAGATCCTCCCGCCGGAGGCCTTGGCTCCTGTCGAACAGGCCCCGGATCTCTGGGTCGTCCTCCAGCCAGTGTCTCAGGTTTCCCAGGAGGGACGCCGCATAGGGGCTGCGGCTGCCGTCGCTCAGGGAATAATTCACCCAGAGGCCTTCCTTTTTCCGCTTTACCAGGCCCGCATTCTCCAAGCACTTCAGATGCTTTGAGACGGTGGGCTGGGCGATCCCGAGCGCGGCCTGAATCTCGCAGACGCACATCTCCCGCTTCTGAAGCAGCTTCAGAAGCTTCACCCGGTTAGGATCGGACAGCGCCTTCATGACCTTGATGAATTCCTTCATGGCATCATCCTCCATATTTCTTGAAAGGAATATAGTGACAGCTGGAGCCCTTGTCAAGGGAAAATTTCAAAAAGCCTCAGACAACCCTCATCTTCGTGAGTTGATCTTTGACCTTCTCTTCGCTCATGAAACCCTGATGACGGAAAACCTCTTTTCCCGCAGGGTCGAAAAAGACCACAGTGGGAATCATCTGGATTTGATACTCAGCGGCCAGTTTCTGGTTGTTCCGGATGTCGATAATCAGCACCTCCAGCTTTCCCGCGTAGTCTTTGCGGATTGTCTGCAGGACGGGGCGAAGCTGGCGGCAGGGGATGCAGCTATTGGAGCCGAAATCGACCACCATGGGCTTGCCGCCGGACAATGCCTTGCGGAAGTCGGCCTCCGATTGGGTTTCCAGCCCGGGTGTAACCACAGCCAATTTCCGAAGTTCATTCTGGTTGACATCGATCTTGGCGTTCTTGCGCAGATCGGCGATCAGCTTTCCCCCCTCTTCGCTTTGGCGCTGCTGTTCGATCATCTGCTTGATCATGGTTGCCGTTTCCTCTTTCTTGCGTCCGCCCATCTGATCTTTGTAGACCTCATAGATCCGGTCGATCTCCTCAGTCGTAACCGGTGGCAAGGCGGCCATTTTTTTGTCAAGGAAAATCATGATTGTTTCGGTCTCCGCGTCTCCTCCCGCGGCCGGCGGTGTTGCGCTTCCTCCTTTGGGAATCGAGGTTCCCTCTTTTTTGGCCTGCTGCAGGAGCAGGGTTCGATTGATAATCACATCCAGTAGTTTGCCGGGATTCTCCTTAACGAGATCCCGGGCGGCGGGATCGGTCTTGCCCAGTTCCTCCTGGAAGCGGGCGACCGGGATATTCTCGCCGTTCACCACGGCGAGCACGGGCTTTGCGAGGGGTCCGATCGTGAACAGATAGGTCGCGCCACCGCCGATGGCGATCGCCGCCGTTAAAATCAGAATGGTCATCTTCCTTTTTTTCTTCATGAAATGTCCTTTCAGCTCGTGGCGGTATCGACCGGCAGGATCCGCCGGCCCTGGTCATGTCCATCTGCCCTTTCGGTCGTGATCGCGAAAGCGCTTTAGCGGCAGCCTCCATATTACCTTCTGGCTATATAATCGCAAACGTCCCTTGTCAAGATAATCTTTCCTGACTTTTCAGCGGATAATCTTCTCAGGCGGTGTTAGAAATCGTCCCAAAATGATGATATACTCTACCTCAATATCTATCTGGATATTTAACTCTTTGGTCTCTGCGAGGTGCATCATGATAAAAAATAAGCTGGTGGTCATTGGCGGCAGCGATGCCGGAATCAGCGCAAGCCTTCGCGCCAGGGAACTGTCACCCAACACGGAGGTCGCCATGATTCTGGCGGACCGGTATCCCAATTTCAGCATTTGCGGGCTTCCGTTTTACCTAAGCGGCGAGGTCACCGACTGGAAGACCCTGGCCCATCGCACCGCCGATGAAATCGAAAAGCAAGGCATCCGACTCTTTCCCGATCATCGCGCCACGGCGATCATCCCGGATCGGAAAGAGGTTCTGGCCGCCGATGCGGAAGGCCGAAGCAAGACTTTTCCCTACGACAGACTGGTGATCGGCATCGGAGGCGTCTCGCTTGTGCCGAATCTTCCCGGCATCGATCTTCCGGGGGTCTTTTTTCTCAGATGGGTGGCGGACAGTTTTGCCTTTCAGGAATACCTCGCCTCGCGCCGTCCGAAATCCATCGTCATCATCGGCGCGGGCTATATCGGCATGGAAATGGCCGACGCCATGATCCGTCGAGGGCTTTCCGTATCCGTGGTCGAATTCTTGCCTTCCGTTCTTACAACCTTTGATCCGGCGCTGGGCGGCATCGTACGGACCGAATTGGAGCAGCAAGGCGTTCAGGTTTTCAACGGCTTTGCCGTAGAGCGGATCGAACCCGCTGGAAACAGGCTTTCGGTGCGCTCGGTCGCAGCCGATATCATTACCGCAGACATGGTGCTGGTGGCGGTCGGCAGCCGGCCGGAATCCGATCTGGCCCGATCCGCCGGCATCGAAACCGGTGTCAAAGGCGCCATTTGCGTCAACCGTCGCATGGAAACCAATATCCCGCATATTTACGCAGCCGGCGATTGCGCGGAGACCTATCACCGGCTGCTCGGGAAAAACACCTATCTTCCCCTGGGCACCACCGCCCATAAGCAGGGCCGCATCGCCGGTGAAAACACAGTCGGGGGAAACCGGGAATATTCCGGCACGCTGGGAACCCAGTCCGTCAAGATTTTCAATCGGGTGGCCGCACGGACCGGACTAAAGGACGATGAAGCGCTGAAGGAAGGGTTTTCCCCCTTGTCGGTGGATGTCGAAACGTGGGATCACAAGGCCTATTACCCACACGCGAAGAAAATGAGAATTCGGATCACCGGCGATAAGAAAACAGGCAAACTGTTGGGCGCCCAGATCATCGGCGCGTACGGCGCCGAGGTTTCCAAGCGCATCGACACGGTGGCTGCGGCGATCCACAACGGCATGACCATGGAAGCCTTGAACGACCTCGATCTCGCGTACACGCCGCCGCTTTCCAGCCCTTGGGACCCGGTGCAAATGGCCGCCCAGGCATGGAGTCAGGCGAACGGCCGCCCCGTCTGACCCACCGGGATTAGAGAATTTTGCCCTAAAAGCGCCTACCGTAACGATTCGATGTTTGGCATGAAGGTCAGGGTGAAAACCTCATCCTTGAAATCCCGCTTCTTGATTCCGGCGAAGATCATGACCGACTTGAAGTCTTTGTAGAGGGGGCTGTCCGTCTCGATGACCGCCGGGCGGGTGATCCCGCCGCCGAAACTCTTGACGTCCTTGAAATAGAGAGTCTTGATCAGCATGTTCGCCTCGGTGAGGCATTCGATCTTCGTCGGCAGGACGTTCTTCTTGTCCGCCCATATCTTCAACCGGTCGTAGGCCACCGTTTTGGTTTTCGCCTTTACATACAAAAGGTATTCGCTGCTCTTTTCCTCGACCTTTTCCACGTCGTATTCCGCGGCATAGTCCAGTTGGAGGATATCGGAATTGTTGAAGACGCCACCCACAACGGACTGGAGACTCGTGATCCGGATCGGCTTGCCGACGTTCGGAATGTAGAGCCACATGTTGTCGCCCAGTCGCAGGGTGCTCCGCCCCTTCTCGCTCGCCGGGGCGATAAACAAAGAGGCCACCTTGTCGATCCCTTTCTTGACGGTAAAGAAAGTGAACTCCTTTTTCTTGCCGTCGGGCTCGATGTTTATAAGCTTTCGGTAAGATTCATAGTTATCCGGACTGAGGTTTCGGTCCACCTGTTTCAAGAGCGCCGTGCCGTCCAAGGCATAAACTGGCAGGGCAATGAACAGCGATAAAACGACGATGATCCGCTTTAGATTTTGCATGACAGCCTCCTTAAGTATGCCTAAGCGCCTGGATCGGCTCCATGCGCGACGCCTTGAAGGCGGGCTGGAGACTGGCGATGACCGAGACGATAATGACAGTGGCCGAGATCATCAGGATATCGGCCGGGGAAACGCCGGCCTGAAGGATGATCCCCTTCTGCTGGCCGAAGTTGTAGCTGATTTTGGAGAGATTGAGTATCCAGACGAGGCCGATCCCTACCAGATCGCCGATCAGGGCGCCGGCGACCCCCATGCAGAACCCCTCGATCACGAACATGCTCAGGATCTTGCCGGGCAGCGTGCCGATGGCCGCGATGGTCCCGATCTCACGGATCCGCTCGTAGACGGCCATGATCATGACGTTCATGATGCTGATCAGGACAATGGCGATCAACATGAGCTTGATGAAAAAGGTCATTAGATCGATCATCCGGGCGATGTTGAAGAAGGGCGAGAGCTTCTCCCAGGTGTGGAGCTCGAAGAGGGGTTTGTCCTGCTGGTTGAGCTCCTTGGCGAGCAGGCCGTCGAGCTTTTCACTAAAGGCCGCGAGATTTCCAAAGCTCTTGAGGCGGATGACATATTCGCTCACCTGCTGGCCCTCCATGCGCAGGAGTTCCCGGGCGTCGTTCAGGTGGACATAGCCGTCCCGGCCGCCGGGGCCGGTAGCGCTCTCCATGACGCCCGTCACGGTAAACTGCTTGCCGTTGACGGATCCATCCGCATTGGTGGCCACGATGACCACCGCGTCTCCGGGCTTCACCTTCATGCCCCGGGCCAGCAGTTCCGGGATCAGTATCCCACCCGGTTTGAGTTCCTTGCTGCCGTCGCTCACCCGCTCGGGGAGGAGCGGCACCGTCTTGAACTCTTTCTCCGGATCGATTGCCGTCAGCCGGATGCTGGAGGTCTCGGTAAAATTGCTGAACATGCCGCCGAATTTCACCCGCGGTGAGTAAGCCTCGATCTCGGTCTGCTCGTTGAGGATCTTTTCCAGCTTACCGATGGCGCCCCCTTTGAGGTTGAGATTGAGAGGGAGTGTCTCGATGGAGGCGACGAAGCCTCTCCTGTGGACCTGGAGGTGGCCGATCATTGAGTCTGTGATCTGGCCGATCATCATGTTCTTGAAGGTGCCGGCCACGGAGACGAAGGCCAGGACGAAGACGACGCCCACGGTGATCAGGGAGGCGGTCAGGAGTGTCCTTCTTTTGTACCGGAGCAGATTTCGTATTGCGATCTTAAACAGATTACCCATTGCCGTTTCCTCCCCTGCTCTTTGTGCCGTTCAGTCGTCCATCTTCCAGCGTGAAAATCGTTTCCGCCTCGCCGACGATCTTCTGATCGTGGGTGGAAAAGATAAAGGTGGTCTTGAATTCGTCCCGCATCTTTTTCATCAGATTCAACACCATGTATGCCGTGCCATGGTCCAGATTGGCGGTCGGTTCGTCCGCCAGGACCAGCTTGGGGTTGGTCACCAGCGCCCGGGCGACGGCCACCCGCTGCTTCTGCCCCCCGGAGATCTGGTCGGGCTTTTTGTCCCGCTGATCCGACATCCCCACGGCCTCCAACAGGGCGGTCACCCGCCGCTGTCGCTCCGCCGGCGGGACTTTCTGGACCATTAGGAGCGGGTATTCAATGTTCTCATAGACCGTCAATACCGGCAGGAGGTTAAAGTCCTGGAAGATGAAGCCGATGGTTTTTCCCCGAAAGGCGGCGCTCGCCTTGCGTTCCAGGGCGGCCACGTCCGCCCCGGCCACCGTCAGGGCCCCCTCAGTCGGCTTGTCCAGGCAGCCGATGAGGTTCAAAAGGGTCGTCTTGCCGCTCCCGGAGGGGCCGACAAAGGAGACGAACGAGGCGGGTTCGATCTCGAAACTGACACCCCGGAGGGCCTGAACCTCCACCTCCCCCACCCGGTACGTCTTGCTGATATGGTTCGCTGTAATCAAGGCCACTGTCCATGCCCTCCTTTTTGTTTGTCTCGTCTTGGGGAATCGCCCCGCCATGTCCCGGCGGACTGGCCGCCGTTATCGGAATCTCTGCCGGATGCATCCCTCTTGAGTAAAAAGAACGGGAAGAGCATCATACCCTTCCCGTTTTCAGTGGACGCCCTCCGCCGATTCATGCGGCCGGTAGCGTCCGTTCGTCAGGAAGTTAACGCATCCCCCAGCCGGGGGCGTGCCCACCCCGCATGCCGTACCCGCCACCCATGCGCGTCATACCGCCGCCGCTTCGGGCCATTCTCCGACCAACCCCATAGGATTGCACTTTCGCCAACTGTTCGGGCGTCAGGACCTTGCGCGCTTCAAGCCGGTAGCTGGTCGCTTTGTCCGTCAACTGATCGCGGAGACCTCGGACCTCCTTCTGGAGGGCCAGGATCTTATCCTGATCCGGCGTCTTGGCCAGCCACAAAAGCCTCAGATCCCCGCTTTTGGCGTAGATCTGGTCCCGGAGGGGCTTGCTCTCTTTCAGGTGCGCCTCGCGCAGGGCGTTGATCTTCGCCGTCTGTTCGGCCGTCAGGTCGAGGCCGCGCGCCGGATCCATCATCGCATAGCCGCCCGGTCCTCTGTCAAACCCTCCCCCCATCCCCCGGTAGGCCACCGCCGGGGACGCCACGACCGCCGCCAGGGCGATCACCGCTACAACGGTTATCACTTTCTTCATGGTTTTGTCTCCTTTCAAGAGAATTGTTTACACGCTATATAGCAAGCGACGTGCCAACAGAGCATTTCAATGCTAATCAATCGATATTCTATGCATATTTATGATTGAAGCGTAGGAATAGATATTCCGATATATTGCCATATGGATATATTATATCCAGTGGCGGTATCCAGCTCGATATCCAACCGGATTAAAAGTATCCACTCAGAAGACCGGATCGGGCAGTTTGCTGCAAGGAGGTTCATTCACAGCGTATCTAAGCGGCGGAATCACCGGTACAGCGGCACAACGGAACCCTCGAAGAGGAAAGCAAAGGCGGCAATCCCGGCCAGAAATGCCCCCAGGGTCAAATATCGGTTCGTCTTCGTGCAGTTCGTGACAAACAGGATCAGGATGCACGAACCGAAGGCCAGACAGAAGGGGCAATAGGTGTCGTGAACGACCTGGAACCGGACGAGGAAGGTTTCCCCGCCCAGGGCGCCGGAAAGGAGCATGATGCGCAAGCGGTTCGCAGAGTCGGTCCAGCGGGATGATTGCAAAGCGCCCATCATAGGCGGCGCATTGCGTGATCCCACCGCCGCCCGATCAGTTTCCCCAACGTCGCCCAAGGGTTCAAAAACCGGACGGACGGCGGATCGTTATTTAAGCAGTTCCTCGAACCCCTCCACGGCCGTGGCGAAGATCGTCGAGGCCCTCGCCTGCCGGGCGACCATGATCGCCTCGGCGATTTCCTCCTTGGAGACCCCCGCCTTGGCCGCCCCTTTCATAAAGACGGTGGCGCACATCCGGCTCTCCACGGCGGCGGCCACGGCGATCGAGATCAGGTGCTTGTACTTGGGCGGAATATGGGGCTGCTCCATGACGAATTTCTTGCTCCGCGCCTGCTCGAAGACAAAGGCGGGTTTGTATGCCACGTTGCATTCCATGTGGGTGCAGACCCCCTTCAGGGCAATGATGCTGCCGTCAATCTTTTTGAAGTAGAGCCCCACCACCCCGCCCCAGGGAAAGGGTTTGACCGAGTTGTTCGCCAGATCCTCAAAATCCTTCCGGTTCAGGACGACAAAATCGGGTTCCTTCCCCAGTGTGGGAAAGGCGAATCTCGTCAGGGCATAAAATGTCCCGGAGCAGAAGGCGGCCAGCCAGCCCCCGAAAAGGGTATTGAGGAAGATGCGCCTCGAAATGAGTGAAAATCTAAGTTTCATTTAGACGCTCGCTGCATGATGCATACAAATGGCGTTCCAGGATTTCCATGGCGTTGCCCATCCGGTTGTCTTCTACGTGAATGCCTTGTCTTTAGAACCAGCGTCGTGTCGCCTCGTCAATGCCGCCACAGAATAGCGCCTCGATGCCCAGACCAAGGAACTTAACCCGTCTCTCCGTCGGGGAGAGACGGGCAAGGTTGATCTTCCATGACCCACAGACCCTGCCGCCCTCGGTTTGGACGAGGAGCGCCTCCGGCGCCGTGGAAAAAAGGGGCGAAATCCTGTCCTTGAACATGGGTATAGCCACCTTCATCGGGGAACCTCCTGCTGCCCTTCATTGTGCTGATCAAACAGACGATAGAAGTGCGGCTCTGCGGTTGCATATGCACACCCCGTGCCAACAAATATCTTTTTCATAATCACCATGATATTAACATATTGGAATGAATATCGTGGATGACTTGCTCCGAAAGAAAGGCATAATCGAGAAACTGTTTCAGGCAGACGTTTCGATTATGAAACTGATGACGCCGGACCGGCTGCATAAAATAATGATAAGACAAAGGATCATCGCAAGGCTGGCTTATTTCAGGTTGGCAGCGGCTTTGCCTTGTGCTTCGACGAGCAAACCGGCCGGCCGCCATCCGGCCGGCCGCCATCCGGCAAGGATGGGAGGTGATTTCTTCTTAATCGAAGCGAAATCCGGCCAGACCTGCGGAAAGCTTTCCACGGTTTTCAGCCGACAGCTCCGGACAGTGTTTGGGGCCGCACTTGCCGTCCACCACTTGGGAGGCAAACACCGTGCACGTCGGGTAGCCGCATTTCTTGCAGTTGGTCTTCGGCAGCAATCGGAGAATATCCATCAGCCTGGGTTTTACTTTTCCCTCGTAGCACGGCTCGATACTTTCCCGCATTTCCCAGACTTCGTTGACCTTGTCTTTCCACCAATTAAGCACCCTGTCCGCCTCTTCCTCATCTGCCAATGGGGTAACGGCTATCTCGCGCGCTCCCACCTTGATGCGCCTTCCTTGCAGGTGGAATAACACCTCCGGCGGGTCGCGGAAATACTCTGTGCCATGCAATACTGCATTCAGATAGGGCAATACTTCGGCCACGTCCTCGTTAAGTGTTGCAATGCAGTAAACCGATTCTGAGCTCGGATTGCATTCCGGCCGGCCAACCTGCTTCGTGTATCCGGTTAATATCATAACAGTCTCCTTCATGGTTTAATGTGACGAAAAATTATATCTTTTAGCGATTGTAATTGCCAACGAGCCATAGCGGTGTAACGCGAGCCGCAAAAGGCCGGTCCGGGTTCTACCGCCGGCTATGCGAGCCGGCACGGCGGCTGGACAGCGCCTGGTTTGGTCATCACGATCTGCCAGACCTGAATATGCCGGGCGCGGAAGGCCCCGGCGCAGGATAGCAGATAGTATTCCCACATCCTCTTGAAAGCGCCGTCATACCTATCGGTGAGGTTTGCCCATGCTTTTTGAAAGCGGTCATTCCAGGCCAACAGGGTTTTTTCATAGTGCGGCGCCAGATTGTGGATGTCTTCTACCACGAAGCGATCCTCCGCGGCCTTTGCAATCTGGGCAATGCTGGGCAGCATCCCGTTCGGGAAAATATAGCGGTTGATCCAGGGATCGCGGTTCACCCGGGAGACATTGCCGCCGATGGTGTGGAGTAGAAAGATCCCTCCCTCTTTCAGGCAGCGGTGGGCGACCTTCATAAACGCCCGGTAGTTTTTCTTCCCGACATGTTCAAACATGCCGACGGACACGATCTTGTCGAAGCTCCCCCGGATCTGCCGGTAATCCTCCTGTCGCACGTTCACCGGCAGATTTTTACAGGACTCCTGTGCGAAACGGATCTGTTCTTCCGAGATGTTGACCGCCGTTACGGTGCAGCCGTACCGCTCGGCGGCATAGCGGGCAAAACCGCCCCAACCGCAGCCGATATCCAACACATGATCGTCCGGCTGCAAATCGATTTTCCGGCAGATGATGTCGAGCTTTTTCCGCTGGGCTTCCGCCAGATCGTCCGTTCCCTGAAAGTAGCCGCAACTGTACTGGTCGTATGGGTCTAAAAAGGAAAAGAAGAGATCATTCCCCAGGTCATAGTGCCTCCAGGCGATGATCGGCGCCCGGCGAGGCGACTGAAGATTGAAGATCCGGGCGGAGAGGTAAAACAAAAGCGTCCGGAGATTTCCTCTGATTTTCGCCTCCAGGTTTCCCTTAAGAAGCCGACAGATTAGTTCGTCGATCTGCAGACAATCCCACCAGCCATCCATATACGATTCCCCGAGACCGAGGCTCCCGTCCTTCAACACGCGGCCGAAAAATCTCCCATCCCGCACCTGGATGTCCCAGGGCTCTGGTCCGTTGACCCTGACGCCGGTTCCGGAAAGCAATTGTTCGATTATTTTCCTGTTCTCATGCATGTTTCTCCCTCCTGAGAAGGGATGGGCCTTGTCCATGGCATCTCTTTCTCATGGTGCTTCAAAATGACCGATACCCGGGTGATGAACAGGCCATCCCGGATTCCCCGGCGGATGCCATGTTTTCGGATCTTCCGCCAGAGGGTGGTGCGGCTGACGCCGAGTTGCCGGGCCGTGTTCACCCGGTTGCCGCCTTCCGCCTTCAGGGTCTCCCGGATGAGGTTTCTCTCCGAGGCGGCCAAAGGAGAGTCCGAAACAGCCGGCAGACCGGAATCACGGTTCGTCTTTTCGAGAAAATCGTAGGGGAGGTGCTTTTCTTCGATCAAGGTTCCCCGGCACAGGACATAGGCGTGCTCCAGGATGTTCTCCGGTTCCCGGATGTTTCCCGGAAAGGGGTAGTTCATCAGGCGGGCCAGGACATCGGCGGAGACGCCGGAGAGCTGTTTTCCCTTGTGCGCGTTGAAGCGGCTGAGGCAGTTTTCCACCAGCAGGGGGATGTCCTCCCGGCGCTCGCACAGAGAAAGGAGATCGATCTTGATGATATTGAGGCGGTAGAAGAGATCCTCGCGAAAGTCCCCTTTTTGCACCAGTGCGGACACATCCTTGTTCGAGGCCGCGATGACGCGGACGTCCACCGTGATGGGGGCAACGCCGCCCAGGGGCACGAAGGTTTGATCCTCGAGGACCCGGAGCAGCTTAACCTGCAGGGCGGGAGAGGCGTCGCCGATCTCATCGAGGAAAATCGTTCCTCCTTCGGCGGCGGCGAACCGTCCCGGCTTGTCCTTTTTGGGCAATCGCTTTCCCCGATGGACGATCCGGCCGTCCACCTTCAGCACCGGCGTGAAGGGGATGTATCGCAGGATCGTCTTGAGGTCCGTGACGTGAGCCACCCTGGCGTCCATCCCCCGTTCGGCGACCACCTTCCCAACACGCCGGTAAAGATCCCTGCAATTAGAGCACCCCGGTCCGATCGCCTCGATCATGATTTTACCGGCCATTTCTTGTTGCGTCATGCCCCGGCCTTCCCCTCGTATCCCGAGCAGGGGGTGCAGACCGGCTGCCCGTCCTTGATCCGAACATAGCGCCCGAAGACGTACTCGTGGCACAGGCTGCATTTGGCCTTGTTGAACGACCCTTTGATCTTAGTATAGCGGAAATCCGGTTTCGCTTCCATTTTAAAGAGGAGTTCATCCGGCTGGTCGTACACCCAGTTCATAAGTTCGTCCGTGACGGCCGCCGGGATCTGGGACGGTTCGACCCCCTTCTTCCGGTAGGTAAAGAATTCAAACTTCCCCATGGCGTCGACGAAGTCCGGATTGAGGGCGTAACGCACGGCGCCCTTCTGTGGATGAAAGAACGTCGCCGCCAACTTGCCGTAAAAGGCCTTGGCCATCAGGAGTTTCCCGTAGGTCGCACCCGTCGACGCCTGCAGGCCGTCCATCATGCAGGCCTGGGGATGTCCTTCGCCGATCTCCGGGAAGATGAAAAACCCGTGATCCGGCTCCGGCTTCAGGCCCAAGTGTTCGACGGCCAGGGACATGTGTTGCCAATTCCTCAATTGCAGTGGTTGCAGTGCTCCATCTCTCCGGCCGAAAAGGGCAGGATCTGGAGCGTTGTGTGGTTGATCCCGTACTTGTGCAATAGCATCTCCTGGACGGCGCGGATGATCGCCTCGTGATTGGGGGGACTCCTCCCCCGATTTAATATGGGCGGAAAGCAGCTTCTGATCGGAACCGGTTTCCCAGATGTGGAGATCGTTGACCTCCGCCGCAGCGGGGATCGCCAGCAGATCGTTTTTGACCTGAATGAAATCAATACCTGGAGGTACTGCGTCAATCAAGGAGTTGACCGCCTGGCGGACGATCTTGTAGACCTCGCGGGCGATGACCAGGCAGATCACCAGCGAGAGGATAGGATCGACGAGAGACCAGCCGAAGAAGGTGATCAGGAGAGCGCCGACGATGACCCCGAGGGAGAACAGGGAGTCCTGGAGCGAATGGAGCCAGGCGCTTATCATGTTGATATTTCGTGCCGAGATCTTCTGCAGCAGCAGTGTTGCAGCCCCGTTTCCGACGAAGGCCACGACGGCGACCCAGAGCATCACCTGGCCGGGGACTCCCGCCGGCGCCGTGAATCGTTTGAGGGTCTCCCAGAAGACGAAGGCGATCACGACGGATAGACCGATGCTGTTGACGAAGGCGGCGATAAACTCGATCTTCCGGTAACCGTAGGTTTTCCTCTTATTCGCGGGACGGCGGGCGACCCTCTCCGCCCAGTAACTGAAGAGCATGTGGGCGATGTCGCTCAGGTTGTGGACGGCGTCCGAGATCAACGCCATACTTTGGATCATCAGACCGAATACCATCTCGAAGGCCACGATCACGCCGTTGATCACAATGGCGAAGATCAGATTTTTCAGCGACGCCGGCGATTCGTGACTGTGGCTGTGACCGGGGCTGTGGTCATTGTCATGGTTGTGTTTTATGTTCATTTGTCTCCCGTTATATTAATGTCTTCATGATCTTGTTAAATAGGCACGTGCATTTTTTACATTTACGAAAAGGAATATACTGAATGAGTTTATTTATGTCAATGGGAATTTACATTTGCATCTATATTAGCGTTAATATATGATTATTTAGTAATTACCGAAACAAGCATTTTCATTGATACTTGCTCAATCAATTTATGATTTGATATATCGTGTTTGAATTATCTTGACACGGATTCTGCGCTTGACTATAGTTCATTGTCGTCAAAGCCCGACTGAAAGCAGTCCTGTACGGACGAAACGCAACGCGAGATCTTGCATTATAGCGTCCAGAGCGCAGGTGGTGTGCATAGCGCGAGCGCGTAAACCAACTCCCCCTTTGCCTGAAGGGAGCAAGGCGGTAACGTAAAAGGGGCATTCGATGGAAGCCGATTTACTCGTCACCACTTTTCCCACCATGACCGAGTTTCAACGGGCGTTAACAGCACTCAATGCCATTGGTGTCGCCTGCGGGCGTATAGATCCGACCCCGGCGCTTTCTCTGGTTGCCGTGCCGGCGATCGTCATGGGCAGGGAGGAGCGCTCCGCTCTGGAATCGGCGGCGCCTGATATCGCTTTTTCGGGATGGGTTGATTACCATATTCCAAAGGTAGCCATGCCGGACGGACCGGCGCCGGAAGATGCGGCACAAAGCGGGTGTTTCCGGCGTGCGGGCATTATGGTGCTCGGCCCCTGTGTCGCCGATGACAAAAAGATCCGGCTCATCGCTCACCTGGAGGGAGAATTGAACCCGCTCCTCCCCTATCTGAACGCGGTGCTGCCCCATGCGTCCTATACACCAAAGGCGGAAACGCTGACCTTCATGGACGGCTACCGCATGATCGCGCTTTTCCCGAGACGCATCACGATTGCCAAGGCGGACGAGATTGTGGACGCCTGGCTGACGCTGGAACGGATTCGCTTCCTTGCCGAGCAGACATGGCGTGACCGGGACCGGATCGCGCCTTCATTTGAGACGCGGAAAAAGCCGCCCGCGCTGGAAATTTTCAAACGCCTGCCCGGAACCAATTGCGCCCGGTGCGGCACGCCGACCTGCCTCGCCTTGGCCATGCATATCTGGACAGGGGAAACTGCCGTAAGGCGTTGTCTTCCCGTTTTTGAAGAAGGCGGGACGTTCTCTCATCTGCGAGAGCCATTGCTCGAAATATGCGCCGGGATGGGGATCACGGGTGTCGATTACCGATAGAAGGAGGATAATGATGAAAGGCAAGGTGGTTATTACGTTTTCACAGGAAGAGCTCGAGACGATAAACAAAATCGTTCAGGACGCGGACGGAAAGATGGCCATGGAATATCTAATCAAGTTGGATAAAAAGTCTGACGCGTTTCTCGAACCCAAGTGACGGCCAATCTTCGAGCTCGGTCTGGGAGCTCGCATCGATTACAAGGGAAACTATTAGGAGGTTGCCATGCCCGATCAGACGGTTGTAACGTTTATGTACGACGAATATATAAAAATAAAAAGGATCGTCCTTGACAGGGATGTGCAGGGCGCCCTCGATTTTCTGAAGGTTATCGAAAAGCGGTGTGAACATATTCTAACCCGCCAGGGCGGCATGAAAAACGCAATAGACGCCTAAGAACGGGACAAGGAAACAGAACAATTTACCTTGACAAAACATTGGTTAGTTGGCATAAGGGCAGTCAATTAGCGATCTGAAGAGGCGAATACATGATAACCTTCTCCGAAGCGGAATTAAGGGTAAAAATTATCAAAGCGATGGCCCATCCGGTGCGTCTGATGGTTATCGAACTTCTCTTAGGTGGAGAACGCTCATTCACAGAAATATTCAGATTATTTCATCTCGATAAATCCACAATTTCCAAGCATCTGCTTGTCCTTAAAGAATCAGGAGTCATTTCTTCACGGAAAACCGGAAGGGAAATGATCTATAAACTCGAAGTACCGTGTGTGGCAGATTTCTTTACGTGCGCCACTGTCGTCATTAAAAACAAGATGCAGAAGCAATTGTACTGCCTGGGCAGATAAATTTTTTTCCTACTCCATTGGCTAATTTACCAATTAACCATATAAATTGGCGATTCACAAAGCATAATAAACGGATGTCAGAAAGGATTTCCATTCAAACACGGTCAGCGAGGGAGAAAGAAAAAATGGCGGATTTCTGGAGTGGAAAAACCCCCTGCTGGAATTTTTCGGGCTGCACGGAACGTATTTACTCCCGCTGTGCAGCCTATCAAAACAGGGAGTTCCCCTGCTGGGAGGTTGCCGGGACTGAATGCAGGAAGATCCTCAATTTCGACTGGGAATGCTGGGATTGCAAGGTCTTCATGGCTTACGGGCATCGTGATTAGCGAGGCATGCGTTTTACAGCATTAATAAAACAAACTTCTCATTGTGACTTCCCGATGGGCGGGGTCCAATTGAAGAGAAGGATGGAAAAAACTATAATGATAGGAGGTAGAAAATGCTTAGAAAACTGGTTTTGTTGTTTGTGGCGGTATTGATGTTGAGTCTTATACCGAATGTCCATGCTTTTGTAAAAACGCAGGGGCATGTCTGCGATGTGGATTTTGTCGCGGAAAAGGTAGGCGATCCCAATTGGGTGATTCTGGATGGCAGAGGAAAAGCGGAGTACGAGGAGGGGCATATCCCCGGCGCCGTGAATTACGGAAAACCCGTTGTCCAAGTACTGAAACACCCGGTCGACGGCCGTGTCGTCTCCATCAAAGACGCGGAAAAGCTCCTGGGACAGATTGGTCTTGATAACAACAAGGGGCTGATCATCTACGGCGCCAAGGGAGACTACCATGTGACCTGCGAGCAGTTGCCGATCTGGCTTGGGATGAAACAGTATTATTACCTGGACGGTGGTTATGAGGCGTGGGTAAAAGGCGGGAAACAGGTCCAGACTGATGCCGTGAAGCCCTCCCCCGCCGTCTTCAAGGCGGATCCCGCTAAAATGAACAAGAAACTCTATGTATCGACGAAGGAGATGATCGACATCGCCAAGAAGCAGCCCAAGAATGTGACCCTTATCGACACCAGATCGTCCGCGGAATACAATGCCACCGAGAATTCCACACTCCGGCAGGGGAGAATCCCCGGTGCAATCAGCATTCCTGTCGACATGAACCTGGAGAAGGACACAAAGAAAATGCTGTCGATGGAAGCCTTAGCCGAGCTTTACAAGGATGTTCCCAAAAGCAATCTGGTGATCGTATACTGCCACAGGGGCTGCCGGACCGCCTATTCGTTCTTTGCCCTTGAGTGGCTGGGTTACAAGAATGTGCGCATTTACGAGGACAGCTGGATCGTTTATGGGGCGCGTCCCGATACGCCCATTGAAAACGAGCATTACATCAACTTGAGGCCCATCGTCTCCGGGGCTAAGGACGTCCCCGGTATCAAGGCGAGACTGGATTACCTGGAAGAGCGGCTCAACAAGCTTGAAAAGAAATAGCTCTTCGGCAGAAAAAGTCGTCTGCTCCGAAAGGCCCTAGTATCATTCGGTCTTCCGGGGGAAATGGCATAACGCCATGACCATGTGAAACTTTAATAGTTAGGAGGAAATGATGCTGAAAAAAATCTGTTTAGTCATCCTGACCGTTCTTCTGATGGCAAGTCTGGCCGTGTCGGTTCCTGCCGAAGAGACGGTGAATGGCAAGGTGATCAAGATTGAAACGGATAAGGTGACTGTCGTTGTTGAAGGTAAATTACCGGCCTGGATCAAGTCGGGTGGGAATGTCACTGCCGGCGGCGGTGCGCCGAAGATTCTGGGGATCAAAGGCAATGAATTTGTCCTCAGGTTCAGCAAGGCAAAGGCCGCCAAGATCAAGATCGACTCGACTTTGCAGTTAACCGAGTTTACCGGTGACGAACTGCAGGGTTGTTGATTCAAAGTACGGCTGAGTCGTCCCTAAATCGTGGGGCGGCTCAGCATCGATCACCCGGCTCTTCGTTCATAAAACAGGAGGTATAATCATAAAAAATGAGGTGATTCATGATGAAAGCAGTAATGCAAGGCGCACTGGCTGCAGCCGTTCTCGCGGTCTTGTTGGTGTCGCCTTCGTTTGCCGAAAAGGCGGGAATAGGATGGAAGGAGACCATCGTCGCCAAATCCGGGAAGGCGAAGACCATTGCCGAGCTGGTGAAGATGTACGACTCCAGCTCCTGCATCGAGTGCCACAAAGACAAGCATGACGAGGCGGCGAAGTCCATCCACTCCCGTTCCATTTTCGGTACGGGACGGACGGCCATGACCTTCATGAGCTCCATCGAGAACGGTCTCATGGAGCAGCCCTATTCGGGGGTGAAGAGCCCGAAGGACGTGAAGGTGGAGCACCTGATGGGATGCGCGAAGTGCCATCTGCCGCAGCTGGCCGATGCGGAAGACTCGGTCGCCCAGGAGCTCGTCTCCACCCTCTACGGCTGGAAAGAGGCCAGGGCGAAGAAAGACAAGGCGGCGGTGCAGAAAGGAGAGGAGACACTCAAGAGCCTCAACATCGGTTGCCTCGTCTGCCATAACCGCAACGCCATCACCCACAAGTGGCAGGACGGCTACCCGAAGGCGGGGGTTGTCTACGGATCCAAGGAGGGGGATCATCCCTCGGAGAAGTTTCCCAAAATGGCGGTCAGTCCCATCATCGGCGAGGCGATCCAGTGCGGGCAGTGCCACGGTCTGGGGCCGCACCTGGATCTCGATCAGCCGACCCAGTGCTGCACCTCCTATGGCAGCTATCTGTGGGCCTACAAATCCGAGATGGGGCAGGACTCATGCCAGGATTGCCATATGAAAAAGAGCAAGCTTGGTCACAATATCCAGAGTTACCGCGATCCGGCCATGATCAAGGCGGCGGTTGACTTCAAGGTCGACGCCTTCGGATACCACTGGCGCGACAACACGGAGATCATGCCCAAGGCGGTCGTCAAGGTGGAGATGGTCAACCGGTCCGGCCACTCCATCCCCGATGGGTGACCGACCCCCAACCGACTGGTTCTGTCGGTCATTGCAAAAACGAAAGACGGCAACGAGGTGTTCAACCAGGAGAAGATATACATGCCGGTGCCGCAGCAACTCGCCCGCGGCGACAGGATGGGGCGCGGGCCCTATGAGAAGAGCGGGATCATTGAGGATACGGGGCTTCCCCCCGGCAAACCCGTCCATGAGCGTTTTGACATCTTCTACCCCATGGGGGACGTGGTGGAAAAGGGAAAGACCGTCAGCAAGCTGCTGACCCACGAACTCGACATCGAGGTCAAACTCTGGTACCTCCCCTTCGGATCCATGAATGCCGATCCGTTTCTGTGGCGCGAGTTCAACAAGAAGGTCAGCATCAGCAAGGGCGGGAAATAAATAGACCCGGTTGATCTCGTCGGCGGGAGCGCGGTCCGGTCGACGAGATCGAACCGGCCTGACAGAGCGCACAACAGCCCGTTCGTAACTGGAATGCATGCGTGAATTTGCCGGCGGGGCCAACCCCGCCGGTTTTTTTTGGATTCCTGTATGCCAGATGGCGTGATCCGTGTTATAAAAACATATGGATTTGAACAGTGGTGAGTCAAACGGAAGCGATAGGAATCCATCGATGATCGGTCTGTGGAAATCCCTCTGTATTCCTCTTTGGTGCCTGCTGTCGATGCTGTACGCCGGTTGTACGGCGCAAGTCGGCGAACGAACGACCTGCGAGGCGTGCCACCGGAATATTGAAAAGGCGTCGGCAACCCATTCCGACTGCATTTCCTGTCACGGCGGCGATCCGAAAGCGAAGGACAAAGAAAAGTCCCACCGATCCATGTACGGTCCGAAAAATCCTTCCGATCCCGAATATTGGGAAAAGAGCTGCGGCGCCTGTCATCCCTATCAGCTCGAACGGATGCGCTCCAATCTGATGTACACCAATACCGGCATGATCAAGAACATCCAGTTGACCTGGGAAGGGGAAAACGGCCTGCTTTACGCAGGAAGAGACGACCGGGTATTCGATGCGGCAGGCAAAGAACGCAAACTGGAATCTGTTGCAGACCTTGACCATATTGCCGGAGAACTATACCGCAAGTTTTGTTCCCAGTGTCATGTGGGGATCGAAGCGGCCGAGGGCAGGGGGTCCGGCCATGCCTCCGGCTGCGCGGCCTGCCATTTTCCCTACAATGAGTCTGCGACGTACGAGGGGAATGATCCGACGGTCAAGGGGAAATTCTCCTACTCCGCCAGCCATCGAATGGAAAAGCTTCCCGGCAATGAGGTCTGCCTCCGCTGCCACAACCGCAGCGGTAGAATAGCTCTGTATTATCAAGGGCTTAACGACGGAAACAACTCCCTGGTGCCGACGAAAAATGGTCTCCCCGGTCCGAAAATGATCAGCGGCGGCCGCAATGTCACTCACATTTCCCCCGACGTCCATTTTGTCGCCGGCATGGACTGCATCGACTGTCATACCTCGCGGGACGTGATGGGAGACGGTTACGCCCATGAGAACATGTACCTGCAAACCGAGATCGCCTGCGAGGACTGCCATGGCGGGGCCGACCGGCCCCGTTACAGAGAGATCGCCAGGGAGAACGAAGAGGCGAGCCGGGAGTCGAAACACTATGCCGTTCAGATGCGGCCGGGAATGCAGATGATCCTGACTGCCAAGGGACGCCCCTATTCCAACGTCTTTTATCGAGACGGCATTGTCTTTGTTCTGGGTAAACGGAGCGGCAAGCTGTTCCAGAGCAAGGTCATCACAGGGACGCCGGAGCATACCATCGTCGGGCACGGCAGGATGGAATGCACCGCCTGCCATTCGCGCACGGTCGCCCAGTGCTACGGCTGCCACACGCGATACGATAAGACCAAGCCGGGGATAGACTATATCAAAGACGAAGTCACTCCCGGCCGCTTCAGTGAAACCGAAGATTACCGGATGCTCTATCCCTTTCCTTTGGCCCTCAATCAACGGGGAAAGCTCTCTCCCGTCACCCCCGGCTGTCAGACCTTCATCACCGTCGTCGAGGCCGATGGAAGCACCTCGAAAAGCGAGTATGTGGCGAAATTCAGAGACAGGCCACAGTTGCGTTTTGCCCCGTTTTACTCCCACAATACCGGCAAAAAGGCCGTCGGCTGCCGCGAATGTCACGGGAATCCGGCCTTTCTCGGTTTCGGTCAGCATGTGGTGGAAGGAAACACAATCAGCCCCACGCTCCTGTGCGAAAAAGCGACGGACAAGCCCCTCGACGGTTATCTCACCCTGCAGCGGGGAAAGGTAAAGGCCTTCGCCGCCATCACCCGGGAGAATTCCCGGCCGCTGAACGGTGAGGAGGTGCGTCGGACGCTCGCGGTCAATCTCTGTGTTGTCTGTCACGACAAGGCACAGGATCCCATTTACCGAAAGGAACTCGATTATCGTGCGCTTGATGATGCTCTTCATCGCCGTCTGCTTACCGGCCGTTAGCGCGGTCAACGGCATTGCCGGGGACACCTGCACCCTCTGTCATCAGGTGACCCTGAAAGGCATCCATGCGGCGTTGCCTTGCACCGCCTGCCATGGAGACAAGGTGAAGGCCATCGGTAAGCCGGCATCCATGGAGACCCGCGCCGTCGGTTGCGTCGGGTGCCACCGGGGGTACGAGGCGCTGTTCGATCATGCGATGGCCACCAGAACAAAGGAAAGGCGCTTTGTCGAGCGGACGGTCGGACGGATCGACCCCGCTTTTTTCCAGCAAAACTGTAACTCCTGCCATCTGCGCGGCTGTACCGACTGCCACGGGGGAACGGGGCACGCGATCGCCAAAGCGACGGAGCAGAGCTGCTTGGCCTGTCACAAGGGGTATTTTGTCGGGACCGGTTACTATGGCATGGCGCCCCGGGAGGATAGCCTCCGCTACCAGAGGGGGAAGACGGCTTATGGCGAAACCTATCTGAAAATGGCGCCGGACGTCCATGCGGAGGCGGGGCTGACCTGCGGGGAGTGCCACTCCATGAAAAGCCTGACGGCGGGCGCGAAGTCGTCGAGAACGTGCACCGATTGCCACCAGATAAAACGTAACGTCATCGAACACCGGATCGAGGCCCATCGGGAAAAGCTGGAATGTTTCGCCTGTCATTCCGCCTGGGCGCCGCAGGAGTACGGGACGTTCTATCTTCGTTTTAGCAACAGCCCCTCCCAGAAGGAATACCGTCTCAGGAAAAACAGCGGCGATTATGTGAAAAGCGCCTATCTCCGGAAGCAGGATGCCCCGCCCCTGGGAATCAACGCCGCCGGCAAGGTCAGCCCCATCCGTCCGGAGTTCATCGTCTATTTTACGGAGATCAGGAACGACAGGCCGGTGGGACAAGAAAACCGCCTGTTGGCGGCCGAGTGGAAGGCTTTTTTCCCCCATACCATCCGCCGCGGCGCTGCGATGTGCGACGGGTGTCACAACAATCCCCGGCGGTTCATCATGGAGCAGAAGGAAAACCGGATCTACGAGTTGCAGAGCGACCGTATGACGCTCGCTTCATTTTGGGAAAGGGACGGCCAAAAGGTAACAAACGGCGATTTTTTGCCTGTTTCGCGCTTTATGCAGATGTCGACCGGGAGTCCGGCATATAAAAAGGCGTATATAGAAAAATGGAAAAGCTTGATCGGTCGCGTCGAAAATTCATCGGCGCCCTGATTTCCCTGGCGGCCGGATTCCTGCTCCTCGGCAAATTCCTGAGTCCGAATGTTGGCCGGAAGAAGACATTGCTTGCCGTGGAAAAGGCCAGTATACCGGTCCACGGGGCGCTGGTCTATAGGGAGACAAGGGTGGCGGTCATCAGGGAAGCCGGAGAGATATACGCCCTCAGCCTGGTCTGCACGCACCTGGGGTGCAGCGTGACTGTAACGCCGCGGGAGCTGGTCTGCCCCTGTCACGGCAGCGTATTCGACCGGCGTGGCAATGTCGTCAAGGGGCCGGCCGACCGGCCGCTGATGCGGTACGCGGTGGAAGACCAGGGTGACCGGATTGTGGTGGCAATGTAAAAGAGGGTTTTTGTGTTCAAGGAATTTCTCAAACATCTTTTTCCCCGGTTGGTGTTGAAGGGCAGCCTGAAGATCACCTATACCTTTTGCCTGGGAGGACTGGCCTTTACCGCGTTCATGCTGCTGGCCGCTTCCGGGTTGCTCCTGCTTTTTTATTATCAGCCCTCTCCGGAAGAAGCGTTTCATTCCATCCTCTTTCTCGAATCCTCGGTCTGGGGCGGGCGCTACCTGCGGAGCCTGCACCGGTTGACCTCACACTGCTTCCTCGCGCTGATTTTTCTCCATACCTTACGGGTCGTTCTCACCGGGGCATACCGAAAACCGCGCGAGTTGAACTGGCTGATCGGTTTTGCACTGCTGTGTCTCTCTATTTTTGCCGCCTATACCGGTTATCTCCTCCCGATGGACCAGCTTAGCCTGTGGGCCACCCAGACGGGCATGGAGCTGGTCAACAGTACCTTCTTCGGCAGGGTAGTGACAGGCATCCTCGTGCCCGACGGCGTGGGGCAACCCCTATCGTTGCTCCGTTTCTACATATTGCATATCATGCTTATGCCGCTGTCCGTCCTTCTCCTTTCCTTTCTCCATTTTTACCGCATCCGCAAAGACAAGGGGGTGCTGCCATACCTATGAGAGGGTTTGTCAAGAGTTCGCCAACCTTTTTTCGCATGATCAAGCGGGCGGTGACGCTTTTTTATGGGGCCGTTTTTATTGTTGCGGCCTTTATCACCGCTCCGCTCCAGGCGCCGGCGGATATCAGCCTCGTACCGAATCCGGTGAAATCGGCCTGGTTTCTCCTTTGGATTCAGGAACTGGTCAGTTATTCCACCTATGCGGTCTATCCGATTGTTCTCCTTGCCGTCCTCTTCCTTGCCCTGCCCTGGCTGCCGCCGAGCCGTGCAGCCGATAGGGCGCAGTGGTTTTCCCGCGACCAGCTATTCGTGACTGTCATAACGCTCATGACTTTTGGCGTTATCGTCATCTTGACGATCGTTGCCATGTTTTTCAGGGGGGAAAATTGGGAATTTATCGTTCCGCTCTGACGGTGTTGGTGCTTTTTCTTTTTCTGCCCTGCCCGGCGGAAGCTGCGCGGCGAACCATGTGCCTCGCCTGCCATGAGACGCACCATGCCGAGCGGGGAAGTTGTGTCAACTGCCACCGAGGGAATGATCGCACCGATCGGAAAGAGATTGCCCACCACGGATTCATTGCCGGCAGGTTTGCCCACTATACCATAAAGGGGAGCCCGGTCGCAGCGCGGGGAGAAAAGCTCGTGGAAGTATTGGCCTGCCGTCGCTGCCATGTTTATGAAAGGAAGGGCAATCGCCCGGCGACCGACCTCGGCGGGCTGGCGCGCGACATCGCACCGCAGACCATTTTCGATTCGATCCGGTCTCCTGTGCCGTTCATGCCGAACTTCCATTTAGACGGCATGCAGATTGCCGCTATTGTTAATGCGATCCTGGCGGGGCTGGAATCGGCGGGCGTCAGGGTTCAAGAAACGGCGCAGGTTGTTCATTTCGTGGATGAAAAACAGGGGAGAGAAAATATTTTTGTCACGCAATGCGGCCCTTGTCACAAGTTAATCGGCGAACGTTTTGGCGGACTGGGCAACGGAGATATCGGGCCGAATCTGTCAGGGCTGCTTTCTGAATATTATCCCAATACATATCGTGACACCGAACCGTGGACTCCGGGCAATCTTAGGAAATGGCTGGAGAATCCACGCAATGTGCGGGCCAATGCACGCATGAAACCGGTACGTCTTGCCGTCGGCGATTTTGTGTTGCTGATGAAAACCATACGTATCAATCTCGAAGTGTATACAGAAAAAGAAGTAATGAATGTACCATGATGATGGAGTTCTTCATTCGTGCAGCAAGTGTCACGCATTCGCCGGGACGAGCGGCGATCCGGATTGAAGATATTTGGCGATTTAGGCACGAGAAGTGAAATACATCGTTTTCCCCAAGGGAGGTTTTGGTTGCCTCCCTCGGGGAGCCGATGAAACTATTTGATAACCGGACCCTTCGGCGTGTATGCCACTTCGGTATCCAGGAAAAACAGTCTCTTGGTATCCGCTTTACATTCGTTCTTGATTCCAAAATACATTTCACCGGCCCTTGCGCCCGTGGCGCAGACAAACGCCACATACCCCTCTTTGGGAAGCCGGGCCAGGGTCGTATCGCACCCCTTGTCGTACAGATCGTTGATGAATACATGCTTGGCCATTTTGGAGAGGACATAACCACCCCCGACGGCTTCGACGCCCATCTCCTTACAGGCATTCAAAATGACCTCTGCGGGGGGGAGCGCGATCGATGGACCGCTGGCTGCTTGGGCACTGCAGATACCCGTCACTGCGAAAAGCGATAGAGCTAAAATCAATGACAAAACGTGTTTCATGCTGCCTCTTTATGTTGTAGGTTCTTGTTACGGGCAGCCTCCGTCGGTGATTTTGCGGAGTCACCTTCCCATGTTCTTTCCGTCCTTCACCCTGTACCGTGCCTCGGCCTTGTCGCTTTCCACAACCTTCGAAAGCGATTCGGGGTCACTCATGATCACCGTGACAGCCGTCCCACCTTCGGGCAGGATTGTCACGCTCACGGCCCCGGTATCTATCTTGCTTACCCAGCCCGTCACCTTCAGCAGATCCTGTGCCATGACCGGTGTTCCAAACATGAGCACCACCGCCGCTGTAAGCGCGACCACCGATAATTGCCTCATCATCTCCTCCCTCTTATGTGGCATTTAAAAGATCACTTTTGACCTCTTCTGATTTAATGGCTTGTTGGCAAATTCGCCAATACCTGAACAAAAAATATTATTTACACAGACAACTTAACTGTTAAACGTACCGGACGGTCGATCGCTTTGGTGATTTTTACTCTAAGTTCTGCTTCCGTGAAGGTTATCATTGCAAGACCGGAATCTTCATGTGGCAACAATATTGGCCGCTTGACCCGCGTAAACGACCACGTACCGGAGGACAAAACCTCCCGTGAGAACCGATACGGTCACTAAGCCGGAGATCCAGAGGTTGTGCTCCCGCATTACAACGCGACTGATGAAATGGCGGACCAGTTCGTAGACCTCCAGGGAAAGCGGGAGCAAGATCCCCACCACCACTGCCATCCCCCAGAACAGAAACGTAAATTCCCCGCCCATGATGAGACCCGCGGCCTCCACCGAGCTGCGGGGGGCGGCGTACAGGCCGAACACGAATAGGAGGATCGCGATGATCGACAGGATCATCAGAAAAAAATCGATGGAATGAATAATGAATTTGTTTGTCTCGATCTGCTCCCGGCTCATCCCAGCGATACCTTTAACGACACAGCCGACGAGGCAGATCGAGGCCGTCCCCGTCTTTAAGGCGGACACCAGAAAGAGCATCGGAAGCATCGGATTGTTCCAGAACGGTCGGGCGGCCAGCGCCCCCAGGAGAACCCCAGTATAGATGCCGACGGAAAGAGAGGCCGGGATGCCGATCCGATTATCGTAGCAATGAAGGCAAGGAACCCCGGCTGCCGCCACAAACATCAAGATAGCCGTCCGGCCGCCGGGGTTTGCACTTGAACCTCATCGGGATCGTTGAAAGTCGATTCTTACGGGACCTGTCGCAGATCTGTTATTGCCACGTATATTTAACCATCGGCGCATTCGGGTCCTTTGCATATTCCTGAGATGAGCCGTCGTACCCTTTCACGTCTTTGTAACCGAGAATTTCTCTCAGGACAAACCACCATCCCGAACAGAGCCTCCCCGTATCGCAATAGGCGATTGTCTCCTTTGACATGTCCTTGCCGATCACGCCTGCGGCCATTGCCCCGAGATCCTCCTTGTTTTTGAAGGTCCCGTCTTTGGCAAAGATCCAGGGTGAAGGCAGACTGACAGCCCCCTTTATGTGACCCGCCCTTTCCACAATATCAAGCTTAGACACGCCAAAGTAAAAATCGGGCATTCTCGTATCCACAATGGCCGCTTTCCCAATCCTGCTTACGACGTACTCTTTTGTTGCGAAGAGGGCCTTGTTCGCCTTCCCTTTATATTCCCCCGCCTTTGGCTTCACCACTTCCTTGGAGAGGGTCTTCTTGTCGTCTTTCCATTTATTGAAACCGCCGTCGAGGACGGCGACGTTTTCAACGCCCGCGTAGATAAGCGTCCAGGCCACCCGTGTCATGTTCACGAGGTCGGGCGCGGTATCGGTCTTGCCCACAACCACGACGTGGGAACCAGCCTTTATCCCTGCGGATCCGATCACATCGAACAGGTCGTCATCCTCGGGAAGTTCATTGTCAAGCCCCTTCTTCTTAACGGCCCACGATCCGTAGAACACATTGATTGAATTCGGGATATTGCCCTCCTTGTACTCCTCCACCTTCCGGATATCCACCACGATCAGGTTGGAATTGTTCAGGTTTTTCTCCAGCCAATCCCTCGAAACGACCGGTGCGATGTCCCTCGCAAATACCGCAAACGGCAATGCGATCGTCAAAGCCAGCAGGAAACAGCACAATCCTAATCTTCTCATCTTCATTAAAACCTCCTATTTCTTAATGGGTTTGGGTGTATAAATCAGCCCTTCGTTTGCCTTGGACCCGTCTTTGATGAGCGTTTCTTTTGTAAGAAAACCCTCCTTATCGACATGGCAAACGTCGCAGGACCGCGTTCTCTCGGTTCGTTTTTTTATGTTATGAGGGACAGTGTCCCAATAATTCGGCAGGAGATCAAAATTTTCCATCTTAATCCCTGCCGACAGAAAGGTATCCCTGACGGTCGGAATGACCCGTAGCGTTGTGATTGTTTTCTTATCGCGAGGATTGAGACCCAGGATAAAACCGGGTTTTGATGTGGCCCCTTTCCCCGCATGACAATCGTAGCAGTTTCTGTACTGGCCGGAGGCATGGCAACTTGCGCAGCTCAACTTGCCTGCATGTGTCACATGGGCCGATTTTGCTTTCTCGGTTTTCTCCTGTCCCGCCGGATGGCAGTTGATGCAGACCGGCCGTTCCTTCCTCTCCTGCCGGGATGTGTAAGCTTTGCCGTCGCCGTGGAATTCGGTTTTTTTATGGCAGTCCATGCAGACCATCCCCTTCTGGTAATGGACGTCCGGCGTTCCCCCGTATTCGCCGGTGAATTCGGGATAGACCCTCCCGCCGTGACAGAGGGCGCAGGTCTTCCCTTCGTCCCTTTTTACAAAACGATGTCCCTTGAGAAGACCGGTGCTGATGCCGCTGATCACCGGCCCTTTCACGTGACAATCGCCGCAGGATGCATGGCAGCTCCGGCAGGATTTTTCGAAGATCTTTCCGTCAAATGTCTTGAATTCTTCCTTGGAAAATCTTCCCTTCACGCCGTGTTTTTGCCCCGCTGTCGTGTAATGGAGAGAGCTCGCGTAGGTCTTCGTAATATCTTCATGGCAGAGGGCGCAGGTTTTA
>Ga0209212_1002174_pt1 | contig 28811 bp, 28 predicted proteins | sample RifGroC2_FD_183996 | JGI IMG/M metagenome (GOLD analysis project Ga0209212, IMG submission 183996) | Groundwater microbial communities from Rifle, Colorado, USA - Groundwater C2 (SPAdes) (version 2) | ecosystem: Environmental > Aquatic > Deep subsurface > Groundwater | place: Rifle, Colorado... | reverse complement strand
ATGCTCGGCCCCGAGGACATTCGTGAAACGCTCCATCACGGCGATGGCGACCCCCGCCGTGGCGAAGAGGATGAAGAACCAGTAACTGAAGAACCGGGCGGTGAGCATCCTGAACTTCCTGTACTGGCTCTTGAAGTTCGTCATTTTCATCGCGTGCCTCCTCATGCCGGAATCGCGGTGCCCCTCCCCGGACCCGGGCGGAACGTGCGGGATGCCCGAGCCCATGTAGGGGGTGGTGACGCCGATTGTGCAGAAAGGATCGAAGTAAACCCGCAAGAAATGTGCCCCTGTCCCTCTGACGGCCACCCTCCGGACCCGTTTCGAACATAGCTTCCGGAATTGGGTATATTGGCGGAATATTACAGGAAATAGTCACGGAAACGCGGAGGTCACCCCCAAGGATCGCAAGGAACGGAGGGCCGGTCCCGGCGGGGAGTTACAAATCGGTGAAATATCCCCGAGGGAAAACGTATTTGAAAGCGCTACCGCGGTTAAAGGATTTTGCCCTTCGCGTCGAACGCCGCTGGACCTACCGCAGCACCGCGGCGTCGCAAGAGAGTTGTTCGGCTGGATCGAAGGAACGGGAACGCAGGGAAAAGAACAACCGCCGGCCGGGGTCAGCCGTAAAGCGCTTTCACTTTCTCCCGATCCACGGAGCCGTCCCCCTTTTTCGGCAGATCGGCGACAAAGGCGACATGCTTGGGCTTTTTATACCTTGCGATCCGGCCCGCCACGAATTCGATCAGTTCGGACGGCTCCATGGAACCCGTTGAAAGGACGCAGACCGCCTTGATCGCCTCGCCCCACTCCGGATCGGGCACGCCGATCACCGCGGCCTGCGCAACTCTCGGGTGCTCCAGAATCGCTTTCTCCACCTCTACCGGGTAGACATTCTCCCCTCCCGGCTTGATGAGTTCCTTTTCGGGGCTTCGCCCGGCGTACCAGAGATACCCGTCTGCGTCGATCCGCCCCATGTCCCCCGTATGGTGCCATCCGCCGCGGAACGTGTGTCGATTGTCTTCGTCCCGGTTCCAGTAACCGGAAAAGACCAGCGGGCCCCTCACCGCGATCTCGCCCGTCTCCCCCGTTCCCCGGGGGGTGCCGTTCTCGTCCACGATCCGGATCTCGCTCTCGAGGTTTGCCACGCCGGCAGAGCCTTCCTTCTCAAAGTACGGGGAGAAGGAGACAAACCCCGTGGTCTCCGACTGGCCGTATCCGGTCCAGAACGTGGCGCCCGTCGTTTCCTCGAACCGTTTCACCGTGTCGGGCAAGTCCAGGCCGACGACGTGCCGAAGGCTCACGAGGGCCGACCGCCTGCCTTCCGCTTTTTCGAGGACCGTCTTCAGGATCGGGGGGAACTCGGCAAACACCGTCGCCTTGTCCTTTTCGATGTACTCGAGCGCCAGGTCCGCGTCGAATTTCGGCATCAGCAGGTTCGCGCCGCCGGCGTGCATCGTTGCGAACAGAAGGCCGAGCCCCGCGATGTGGAACAGGGGCAACGTCCCGACGTGGATGTCGGCGCGGGTCAAACCCAGGGAACAGATGTACTGGAGGCTCGAAAAGAGGATGTTTCGATGGGACAGCACGGCGCCGCGAGGTTTCCCCTGGACGGCTGCCGTGTAGATCACCACGTACGGATCCTCGAGGCCCGGCCCCGTATCGGGCGGACTGCCGGGGCCAGAAAGCAACGACGCGAGCGCGTCGAAGCCGACGCCGGCGTCGCCGAAGACGTAACTCCGCTCAATCGATCCGCACGTAGCCGCGAGCGGTAAGGCCACCGGGAGGTTCTCCGCATCGACGAACAGCGCCCGGGGGGTCGCATCGGAGAGGATGTTTTCGATCTCCTCGTGCTTGAGGCGCCAGTTGATCGGAACTACCAGCGCCCCGATCCTCGCCGCGGCGCCGAGAACGAACACGTATTCCGGGCTGTTGTTCGAGAGGATCGCGAGACGGTCTCCTTTCTTGACCCCCGCGCGAACCAGTCCCCCCGCGAGCCGGTCCACCATGCCGAGGAGCTCGCCGTGGCCGATCCGCTGGTCCGCCGACCGCAGGGAGAGCCCGCTCCCCTGGAGCGCGGCGTTCCGCCGGATCACATTGTAGATAGAGTAGTTGAAGAGTTCCATGACCGCCCCCCGATTGGATTCGCCCACTCTCTCCGCGAGCCCTGATTTCTACTTGCCTTCCGGCCGGTCCCCGTAGCTTCTGGCGAGACCCTCGGCGGGATCGGCCTGGATGCCATACGGGGGAATCGGATAGCGCAGCCCCGCCTTCGCAAGCCCTTCCAGACCTTCGATCCCCCGGGAAAGATCCCGTGGGGACAGGGCCATCAATAATTCGTCTTCGGCCACACCCCCGTAACGGCGCTCCCCGTAGCAGGGGATCGACAGGCTTGGCTCCCCTGTGACCAGGGCCCGGCCCCAGGAGTCGGCACAGGCGGTCTCGCCGGTGACGGTGAAATCGAGGCGCCGGTAGCGCTTCCATTGTAGCCCGTTGACAAAGAGGATCATTTGGGCCGGCGTCCCGTAGAACAAGGTGACGTCCGGATCGGAAAGGCGCCCCGTCCGCAGCGGAGAGAGAACCAGGGCCTTGTGCCTCCCCGGGGTCAGCCGGTACATGACCTCCTGGTGGGCCTTCGCCGCTTCCCGGTTTCCGAACCACACCCCCGCCATCATCTCGCCGGAGAGGTGCTCCACACCCGGGGCCTGGAGGCCGGGGACGGCGCCGCAGTTGCTCCCGGGCAGCAGGTTGTCCGCGGTAACGCCCAACGTAAGGCCGGAGATGCGGCACTGCGTGACGAGCTGGCAGAGAGTGAACCGGCGCCCCTCTCGGGGTCGGCGCAATCCCGGCACCCGGACGAAATCCTCCGCCTCCGGCAGGAGCTTCATGGCGAAAGGCAACGTGCGCAGCTTCAGCAGATCGGCCAGCCTCTTCCCCTGGTCCTTGAGTTCCTGCCCATCGATCCGAACGCCGTCTCTCATCGGTCCGTCCTCCTCCGGGGAACCCTTTCGTACAGGGAGACGGGCTCGTCGTCATGACGGGCAACGGTCCCTTCCTTTTGAAGCCACTGCAGGTGGGAAAGCGTTTCGAGCAAGGCCAGAATCCGGTTGAGGAGATCGGGTTGCGTCCCGTAGACGGCTTCGCCGAGCTCGAATCCGCTCATCCTCCCATGGAGCCGTTCGCGGAAACGCCTGAGCATCTGCCGGTGATGCGTGCGCATCGCCTCGGCGCGATTTTCACGAGGCGCATACGCTTTATAATGCGCGGGCAGGATGAGTCGAATATCCCGCGAGTCGATCCGGTCGAGGCTTCTCAAAAAATTCGCAAGCGGCTCCGTATCCCCGAAAGGCCACAAGCTCACGTTCGGCGTGATCCATTCGAGCATCTGGTCGCCGCTTAAGAAAAGCCCGTCCGAGGGATCGTACAGGGCCACCTGCGCCGCGCTGTGCCCTCCCGTCACAAGGACCTCGAAGAGACGCCGACCGATCGCCATGCGTTGCCCGTGTTCGGGCATCCGCGTTTCCTTCGGGAGGGCGCAGCGGAAAAAAGTCGGCATGAACTCGCCGATCGTCCGATCCACGTCCTCCACCGGAAACCCGTTGCGGGTGAAATGATCCCGGAACGTGGACGCCGTCCCGGGATCCGTGAGCATCATCGCCCTCGCAGTTGCCAGCTCTTCCGGGCGAACGAACACCGGCGCCCCCGTGGTTTCCTGCAGCCAGGCCGCCAGGCCGAGGTGGTCGACATGGTGATGGGAGACGACGATGCGGGTGATGCCCTCCTTCAACGGCCCGTCAAGGGCCGCCGACCAGATGTCCCGCACCGCCTTCGAGTCGATTCCCGTATCGAAAGCACACCATCCCGCATCCTCGCGGATCAGATAGACGTTGCTATGGTCGAGCCCGATATCCAGCGGCAGTCGAAACTTCAGGATGTCGGTTGCCACCTCGTCGAGGTTTCGCCCGATCCAGGCGTTCGGCGTTATTTCATCCATCGCCGCTTCACCGGAATGTACGTCGCGAAGGCCACTAATCGCCGTGGCGGCCGAAGATCGATACGCTGCAGACATTCTGGTGGGGAAACCCGCCCAGGTTGTGGGTCAAGCCGTAACGGGGACTCGGAAGTTGTCTTCCTCCCGCCCGGCCAAGAAGCTGGAGATAGACCTCGTAGATCATGCGGATCCCGGAAGCGCCGATGGGATGTCCGAAACACTTGAGCCCCCCGTCGATCTGGCACGGAATCCTCCCCGCTGCGTCGAAGAAGCCGTCCATGACATCCGCGATCGCCCCGCCCTCCGGTGAGATGCCGAGATCTTCCATCGTCACGAGCTCGGTGATCGAGAAACAGTCGTGGGCCTCGACGAGGCTCAGTTCTTCCCGGGGATGCCGGATCCCGGCCTCGTCGTAGGCGCGCCGGCTCGCGATCCGCGTCGTGATGAAATGGGAGCCGTCCCAGGAGTTGTGCCCCGCCTCGACGCCGTCGCTCAGTGAAAGCTGCAGCGCCTTGACCGAGACGATGTCGCCCCTCCCCAGGCCTTTTGCGATATCGGGGGTCGTGACGATCGCGCATGCGGCCCCGTCGCTGACGCCGCAGCAGTCGAAAAGCCCCAGAGGGTCGGCGACCATGGGGGCCGCCATGATTTTTTCGACCGGGACCGGCTTGCGCAGGTGGGCCTTGGGGTTCTTCGCCCCGTTGTCGTGGCTCTTGGACGAGATGCGCGCCATCGCCCGCTTGACGTCCCCGGCGTCGGCGCCGTGCTTCGCGATGTACGCGGTCGCGAGCTGGGCGAAGACGCCTGGCGCCGTCATGTTCGCCCACCACAGGGGCGGCATGGTGCCGATGTCGAGCCCCGGCAGCCCCCCGTACCCCGTGTCCTTGAGCTTCTCCACGCCCATGGCGAGGGCGAAGTCGCAGGCCCCGGCGGCCACGGCGTAGACGGCGCCGCGGAAGGCCTCGGACCCCGTCGCGCAGTAATTCTCCACCCGCGTCACCGGGATGTTGGAAAGGCGCAGCGCCATGGACAGGGGGAGCGCCGATTTCCCCAGGTTGATCTGGTCGAAGCAGCTCGCGAGCCAGGCGGCCTGGATCTCCCGCGGATCGATGGCGGCATCCCGGACGCATTCCCGGAACGCCTCCGCCATGAGGTCCTCCGCGCTCCTGTCCCACCGCTCGCCGAATTGCGAACACCCCATGCCGAGGATCGCGACCTTGTCCCGGATTCCGCTCGCCATCGCCTTTCAGGCCTCCTCTTTCGGGCCCTTCACCGGGGCCGCTTTCCAGAAATAGCGGACCATGCCCCGGGCCTCGTCGACCCCCCGGATCCGGAACGCCATGCGGACCGGCATCCCGACCGCGACGCCGCCGACGTCGCAATCGGTGAAATCCGCCATGAAACGCCCGCCCCTTTGGAATTGGACCATCCCGTAATGCGCCGGCGGATCGGCCGTGTACGCCAGCGCGTCCGCCGACCAGGACAGGACGCTCCCGGGTTCGTCGGAGAATTCGTGGTCCCTCTGCGTCGAGACGGCATGGCACGCGGGGTTGACGCAGACCTCCGACTTCGGGAACTGCGGGGTATCGCATGCCTCGCAATACCCGCCCACCAGCCCCAGCAGCATCCTCCGGTTCCGGTAGAGCGCGGTGAGCGCGGTCTGCGGGTTGTTCTCCGCGCGGATGCCCCGCTCCTGGACGACCAGCCTGTTGAAGGAAAGGTACTTCATGTAGTTCCTTTCCTCCATCCGGCGGGCGAGACTGCCTTTGGTCCCACGGCGCTTCGGCAGTTTCAGCAGGGCCGACGTGGTCTCGAACAGCAGTGCGTCGCACCCCTGGCCGAACCCGACCACCAGGATCTTTTCGCCGGGCCCCGCGTCCTGCAGCGCGTCCACGAACATGACGATAGGATGGGCGGTCCCCGTCTCGCCGCACGCCTGGTGCAGCGTGTCACGGACCGTTTCGGGCCGGATCCCGACCTTCGCGGCAACGCCCGCCGTAACTCCCGGAGACGTGCACGGCATGACGAAGTGATCGATCTCTCCGGCGCGGACTCCCGTCCTCTCGAGGGCGGCGGCCACGGCGCGCGGCACGATCTTGAGGAACCCCTCCTCCCGGACCCATCTCTCTTCCCACGCGTAGTCGAACGCGCCGTCCCGGCCCCGGTAATGGTCGACGAAATCGACGGACACCGAATGCCCCCCCTTGAATTCGGCGATCACGTCCCTCGTTCCCACCAGCAGGGCGGCCGCCCCGTCGCCGAAAAGCATCTCCTGCGGACAGGCGGACTTCGTCCGCCTCTTGTCCGACGCGATGAAGAGCGTGCCGCTTGCGGCGCCGCTTCCCGCTCCGCGCAACGCCGCGAGCAATCCGGAGGTACCCGCCTTCTGGGAAGAGGTGATGTCGAGGGTGGACAGGTCCTCGGAAAGATTCAGCGCCGCGGCGACGATCCCCGCGTTTTGCCGGTCGAGGAACGGGAGCGAGGTCGACGCGAGGTAGAGCCCTTCCACGGACGATCTCTCGATACCCGCCAGGCAGTCACGCGCCGCCTCGACCGCCATGGTCACGGCGTCCTCGTCCCAGTTGCACATGGAGCGTTCCCCCTTCCCCATGGAGAGAAGGGACGGCTCCATCCAGCCGTTCGACTCCGCGATCGCCTTCCGGCTGAGCCGCAGCCTGGGAATGTAGCTTCCGAACGATGTCACACCGATCATGGATTGTCCTCCGCGCCGCGTCACGTCGCCGTCAGGGCGATCGTCCCGTATCTTTCCGCCCCGAAGCACCACGCCGACTCCCCGATGACCCCGGGGGCTCCCGTGATGCCCTTCGCGGGGCCGGATGCGACGAGCCTGCCCGGATCCAGCGCGACGACGACGATGTCGTCGGGGAACTCGATATCACGCGGACCGATTCCGCGTCGACGCGAATTTCAGGATGTACGCCGGCCCCCATGGAATTCCCCGCCCCGCGAACGGTGGACTCAACGCCTCGCCAGGAAATCGCGGACATGTGCCTCAAACTCCGGGGTCTTGAACCTCCCCGCCTGAATCTCCACCTCCCGCGCGAGCACATCGGTCAGGGACAGGTTCCGGGCCTCTCCCGACAGTTTCTTGATCGAGCGAAGCACGTCCGGCGACTTTCCCGCAAGCCGCGCCGCGAGGGCGACCGCCTCCGCCTCCGCTCTCTTCCGGGGGAAGATCCTGGTGATCAGCCCGATGCGCGCCGCATCCTCGGCGGACACGAAATCGCCGGTATACATCAGCTCGAGCGCCTTGTCCCTGCCTGCGATGGCGGGAAGAAGAAAATGGGTTCCGAAGTCGGGAACAAGGCCGATGTTGATGAACGAAAACCCGATTTTGGCATCGGGGGCGGCGTACCGGATGTCGCATAAGAGCGCCAGGGCCGCTCCTCCGCCCGCCGCGGCCCCTGACAACACCGCGATCGTCGGAAGCGGAAGTTCGTACCAGATGCGGGCGAACAGGTGAAAGCGGGCGATGACGGACTCTATCGCGCTCTTCGGCTCGCCCAGGAGAGTCCTGAAAAAGTCGATGTCGCCGCCGCTGCAGAACGCGCGTCCTTCGCCGGACAGCACGATCGCCCGGTATCGATCCGGATATCCCGACACGATCTCATCCGACAGCGAGAGCAGATCATCGATCATGTCGCCGTTCATCGCATTAAGGTGCTTCGGCCGCGCCAGGACAACCTTCAAAACGCCGGAGACAGGTTCCTCCACCTTTACGCATCGGTAGCCCTTGTGGGTCATCCCATGCTCCTCAACGTACCGACCGACCGGGATCCCTCCACCTCTATTTCCCCCTGAAGGACGGTTCCCGTTTCTCCAGGAAGGCGCTCATCCCTTCCTTCTGGTCCTCCGTCTGGAACAGCGCAAGGCACTCGCTCACGCCGTAGGCGATCCCCTTGTCCATGTCCATTTCCCCGCCCTGGTTGATGGTCGCCTTCGTCGCGCCCAGCGCAAGCGGCGGCAGCTTGCCCAGTTTCCGGGCCAGCGCCATCGTCTCCTCTTCCAGGCGATCCCGCCGGACGACTTTGTTGACGAGCCCGATCCTGTGCGCCTCCTCGGCGGGGATCGGGTCCCCCGTCATGGCCAACTCCTTGGCCTTTGCGGCGCCCATCCAGCGCAGTAGCCGGACCAGGGCCCCGCCTCCCGGAAGGATCCCGACGACGATCTCCCGGAGACCGAAGACGGCGTCGTCGGCCGCGACGACCAGGTCGCAGCACAGGATCAGCTCGGTCCCCCCGGCGAGGGCGTGGTTGTGCACCGACGCGATGACCGGCTTTCTCAGTCGTTCGATCCGGCTGAAGACGGACGTGACGAGGTCCATGAACTGCCGCTGCTGCGACGGCGTGTTTCCCCGCATCTCCGCGAGGTCGCCGCCGGCGCAGAAGCATTTGCCGTTCCCGTTGACCACGACGACCCGGACCTCCGGGTCCTCCGCGATCCCGTCCAGAACGTGGGCGAGCTCCCGCAACATCTGGCTGTTCAGGGCGTTGCGGACTTCGGGCCGGTTCAAGGTCACGATGCCGGTCCCCTCCGCCTTCCTGTACGCGATCCTCTCGTAGTTCATCGATTCCGCCCTCGTGCGATATGGTTGTCCCGAGCCGCCGCCCGCCGCCGGCTCCCGTACTTCACGATCTCGGCCAGCTCGACGGCCCGCTCCATGATCTTCCGTCCGGAGGCCAGCCCGCCTTCATCCCGCAGGACACCCAGGCGGATGTCGCGATCGAAAACCCCCATCCCGTGCTCGCTCGAAACGGCGGAGCCGCCCATGGGGGACACGGAATCGTGCACCGCGGCGGGGATCATCTCGAAGATCCCGAACGCGAAGAGGTGGGAGAGGTGCGCGGTCTCCAGCCCCGCGTTCCGCGACCACGACACGGCCAGGCTCACGCCGACCTTGTTCCGGAGCCTCCCCGCCGTCAGGTTTCCGAACAGGAACAGCCGCATCCTGTCCAGGAAGGCCGCCATGCGGGCGCTCGTCCTCATGATATAGACGGGAGTCGCAAGGACGATCACATCGGCGGTTTCCGCCTTCTCGAACAGGGCCTGCGCGTCGTCGTCGAGGACGCAATACCGGTGCTCCTCCTGCTTACGCCAGCAGAAGTTGCACTGGATGCAGTCCTGCACCTTCGATTCGGACAGGAACGCCGTTTCGATGACCGTCTCCGGTCTGTCCACGGACTCCAGCGCCTTCGCGAGGAACGTGTCCACGTTGCCGCCGCGGACGGGGCTCCCCGAGATCCCGAGGATCTTCAACTCCATGAACGCCGTCCCTCCATTCCCCGGCCTCTATTTCACCGGCCGGAAATACGCGATGTCCAGCGGATCGCCGGTCCTGTCCTCGGCCCAGACCGGCTCCACCGCCATCCCGATCCGGATCTGGCCGGGAATCTCCTCGGGCCGCTGATACGCGAGCCCCCCGATGAAGTGGGTCATGCACGTGGCGGCGTCCCCGATGCGGATGATGCCGACGACGTACGGCGGATCCGGGCAGTTCCGGAACTTCTCGAAGCAGACCGTGAAGCTTTCCACGATCCCGCGGCCGTCCAACTCGACCCATTCCCGCGGCTCCTCGAAGCAGATCTCGCAGAACGGCTTGGCGGGCACGAAGATCCGGCCGCACTTCCCGCACGTGTTTCCGAGGATTTTTTTCTCCTTGAGAGCCTGCATCCACTTCGTGTACGCCTTCCCCAGCGGAAGGCTGAAATCGAGATGCATGTTGTATTCCTTCTTCATGACCTGCGGCGTGCTCATGGATCGTCTCCTTGCGGAAATGAATTGGTATCGCGCGATCCGCTCGCGGGATCCTTGCCTACAACGTCAGGACCGCCAGCGTGTGGAACTGCCCCATGTTGCCTCCCCAGGAATGGGCGAGGCCGACCTCCGGGGATTTGACCTGCCGCCCCTCGGCCTTCCCCATCAACTGCAGTGCGATTTCCGCATGGCGGTTGACCGCGGACGAGATCCCGGAGTTCGTGCAGACGACCCCGCCGGACATGTTCACCGGCAGCTCCCCGTCGATCTCCGTCACGCCGTCGCGGAGGAGGGACACCGACTTCCCTTCCTCGCAGAAACCGAGTGCGTCGTACTCCATGAGTTCGAAGGGGGCGAAGGGATTGAACAGCTCCGCCACGTCGAAGTCCTTGAGCGGATTCCGGATCCCGGCCTTCTCGTAGACCTTTTTCGCGAGGATCTTCAGCTTGTCGAAGTCCCGGTACACCTTGAAGCCGCTCAGGAACGTGTCGGCGATGCTGCTGATGGCCCGGACCCAGACGGGCGTATCGCACAGCTCCTTGGCCCGCCCCCCGGATGCCAGGATCATGGCGACGGCGCCCGAGGAGGTGGGGCAGCACTCGTACAACCGGATCGGCCAGGTCACCATCGGCGATTCGAGGACCTCCTCCGGCGAGAAGCCGTGGCGCAGATGCGCATGCGGGTTCTTCACGGCGGCGCGGTGGTTCTTGGAGGCCACGCGGGCATAGTCGTACTCCTCGATCCCGTGCTCCCGCATGTAGCGGGCCGCGTAGAACGCGCCCATGTGGACCGCCCCGATGCCGAACGGCTTCTCGAACACGGGGGGCGACGCCGTGTTCAACACCTGCTGGTTGTCGACGACGTTGTTGAAAGTGGGCGCCCCGTAGAGCAGGACGATGTCGTGGAGTCCTGCCTCGATCATGTGCACCGCTTCCTTGAATCCGCTCCCCCCCGCCGATCCTCCCGTGTTCACGTCGACCAGCGGGATGTTGAGGCCCTGGCCGAAGGCTTCCAGCATGCGTGCCGGCCGCACGGTCGCCTCGAACCCGTCGACGCTCGTGTACACCGAGGCGTCGATGTCGCCGATCGACAGGCCGACCATGTCGAGGGCGTTCCGGACGGCCTCGTATGCCAGGTCGGCCTTGGACCTCGTCTCCTTCCGGTTCGAGCAGTACGTGGTGTAGCCGATACCGATGACCGCCGCCTTCTTCTCCATCTCAGGCTCTCTCCTTTTCCACGACCATGACGTGGTAGGTCTCGCCCATGATCCCGAGGTTGATGTCGCTGTCCTGGACGACCGCGCGGCGCGCGCCCTCGTGATCCCGCAGGAAGTTCAACGCGCTCGCGACCCGGTACACGCCTCCGCAATTCCCGGGGTTCGTGCACAGGGCGCCTCCCGACGGATTGACGGGAAGGGCGCCGGACCCCGACGTGACCCCTCCGCGCAGAAGTTCGGGGGCGCCCCCTTTCCCGCAAAGGCCCAGCGGCTCGTAGTAGGCCAGTTCGAACGGCGCCGCGGGGCTGAAGATCTCGAAGGCGTCGACGTCCTTCGCGGGATTTCCGATGCCGGCCATCCTGTAACTCCGGGTGATCGCCCGGCGCAGACCCTTCATCTCCATCGTTTCGGCCCAGCTCCCGAAGCACGGCGTCGATCCTCCCGCGATGCCCGAGATCCAGACCGGGTTGTCCGAGAGCTCGCGCGCCTTCCGTTCGGACGCGAGGACCAGGGCGCAGGCGCCCTTCGAGCACGGGGCGATCTCCAGGGACCGGAGGGGCCAGCAGGCCATCGGCGACGACGCCACGTCGCCGATCGAGTACCCGGCGCGGACGTGCGCCCACGGGTTGCCGGCGCCGTCCCGGTAATTCTTCGCCGCGACCATCGCAAAGTCTTCCTCGGTGGCCGCCCCGCTGCGGAGGAGGGACGTGGCCAGAAGAGCGTAGCTGGACAAGTTGAACAGCGGGATCGGCCGGTTGAAGAAGACGTCGTAGGATGCGTTGCTGGTCACGGTATCGTCGAACCGCACGGAGTCCCCCCCGGCGACCAACGCCAACTCCGCGGCACCCGAGAGGATGCTGGCGTAGGCCGACATGACGGCTGCGACCCCCCCGCCCTGGATCCTCGTCGCGTCCTTCCCGTAACCGCCGCCGGCCGGCGCCGTCCAGCCGTTGCTGATCGTGATCCCGTCGTATGCGTCGATCGACGCCACCGAGACCGCGTCGAGATCGCCGCGGTCGACCCCGGCGTCCTTCAATGCGGCGCTCGCCGCCACGAAGACGAGTTCATCGCTGCTCATGTCCGCGTCGTCGCGGAACGTCGTCAGGGAGTAGCCTACGATTCCCACCTTGCCCATGTCCGCAGATCCTCCGAAAGAAGTTTGTCGCCCTAAATCCTTGCCGCCGCCTTCCGGTACACCATCACCTTCCATTTGAACGTGACCACGTCGCTCTCGGTGACGGTCCTCCCGTCGGTGACGATCTCCTCCCCCACTTCGAAATCGTCGAAGTACGGACCCTCGTCGGATACCACGCGCCGCTCCTCCTGCCGCTCTACCCGATCAGTTCCTTCGCGATGAGAATCCGCCGGATCTCGGAGGTCCCCGCCCCGATCTCCATCAACTTGGCGTCCCGCAGGTAGCGGTTGACCGGGTATTCCATCATGTACCCGTATCCGCCGTGGATCTGGATCGCCTCCAGGCACACCTTCGTGGCCATCTCCGCGGCGTACAGGACCGCCGCCGCCGACTCCTTTCGCAGCCTCTCCGCCTTCCCGGTCCGCTCCGCCACCCCGTACAGGAACGCCCGCGCCGTCTCGATGCCCGTGTACATGTCGGCCAGCTTCGCCTGGATCAACTCGAACTGGCAGATCGGTTTGCCGAACTGGCTGCGTTCCTTCGAGTACTTCAGCGACTCGGCGAAGGCCGCCTCCGCGATCCCGAGGCTGATCCCCGCCACAACCACCCTCTCGATGTCCAGGCCGGACATCATGACGGCGATCCCGTCGTCGACGCGGCCCAGGACGTTGGCGGCCGGGACGATGCAATCCTCGAAGACGACCTCGCCCGTCGGAGAGGCCTTGATCCCCATCTTGTCGAGCTTCCGCGACACGCTGAATCCCGGGGAGCCGCGCTCCACGATGAAAGCCGTGATGCCGTGCGCCCCCTTCGACTTATCCGTCTTGGCGTACACGATGAGCAGGTCCGCGATCGGGGCGTTCGTGATGAACATCTTCGTGCCGTTCATGACGTAGTGGTCCCCCGTCCGGACGGCGCTCGTCTGAATCCCCACCGCGTCCGATCCGGCTCCCGGCTCGGTCAGAGCGAGTCCGCCGATCTTTTCGCCGGAACATAGCCCCGGCAGATACTTCCTCCGCTGTTCCTCGTTCCCGTGCGCCCACAGGTTGTGGGCGCAAAGGTTCGCGTGACCGGCATAGGAAATGGCCACCGCCGCGCTCCCCTTGGCGATCTCCTCGCAGATCAGGACCTGGGAGAGCGGATCGCTTCCCGCGCCGCCGTACTCCTCGGGAATGGTCGCCCCGAGGACCCCAAGCTCGCCCAGCCTGCGGAAGATGCCGTCGGGCAGGACGCTTTCCCTGTCCATCTTCTCCGCCACGGGAGCGACCTGGTCCTCCGTGAATCTCCTCACCGTTTCCCGGACGATCGTATGTTCCTGCGTCAGGTTCATAAGCGCTCCCTCGTTCTCCATATCATGGCCGCGGCCGTCTCCGGGCGTCCCCTCGGCTCTACAACCAGCGCTTGCGCCTCTTGTAGTGCTTCGTATCCCGGTAGCTCTTCCGGTCTCCTGCGACGCTGAGGCCCAGGTAGAATTCCTTGACGTCCGGGTTCTCGCGCACCTGCGCGGCCGGGCCGTCCATGACGATCTTCCCGTTTTCCATCACGTAGGCATAGTCGGCGATCTCGAGCGCAAGCGCGGCGTTCTGCTCGACCAGGAAAATGGAGGTCCCGTTATCCCGGTTGATCCGGCGGATCGCGTCGAAGATCGCCCGAACGAGCAGGGGCGCGAGTCCGAGGGATGGCTCGTCCAGCAGCAGCAGCTTCGGCTCGCCCATGATCGCCCGCCCGATCGCGAGCATCTGCTGCTCCCCGCCGGAGAGCCACCCCGCCTTCCGCTTCCTCAAGTCCTTGAGCCTGGGAAATACCTCGTAGATCTGTTCGAGCTTCCGGGGGATGGGACCTCCCCCGTCGAGATGGCCCGACCTCAAGTTCTCCTCTGTCGTGAGGTGCTCGAAGACCCTGCGTCCTTCGAGCACCTGCAGAATGCCCCGCCTCGCGATCTCGTGTGCGACGAGGCGGTCGAGCCGCTGCCCGCCGTATTCGATCCGGCCGTCGGTGATCTTGCCGTCCTCCGCGACGAGCAGGCCGGAGATCGCCTTCAGGGTGGTCGACTTCCCCGCTCCGTTCGCGCCCAGCAGGCACACGATCTTCCGGTCCCCCACTTCGACGGATACGCCTTTGAGGACCTGGATGACGTGCTGGTAGAACACCTCGATCTGCTGGACCGACAGCACCTTCTCGCCTGCTCCTCCGTTCATCGACGCCGATCCCCTTCCCCTACTTCTTCTTCGGCCTCAGGTCGGGAACCTCGAGGAACGGCGTGACCGGCAGGAGCTTCCCCTTGCTGACCTTGTAGACGCGTGCCTGCGTCGGCGTCCTGCGGTCCTTCGTGTAGCTGATCTTCGAGAGACCTCCGAGGACGTCGAACCCCTTGAGGCCTTCCAGCTCGGCCTTGATGTTCTTCGTGGTGAGCCCGTCCCAGCCGTGCTTGTCCACGACCTGGGTCATGACCTTATGCGCGATAAGGGCGTCCTGCCACCCCAACATATAGACGATCCCCTTGTCGTTGACGGTTCTCTTGTTGGCGTTGAAGAACCCCATGATCGTCTTGACGGCCGGGTCGTCCGTCTCGTCGAAGCTCTTGGTGGACAGGGCGACGATATCCCCCTCGAACAACTCGGGGGCCAACCGGATCGTCCCCCAATCCCCCCCGATGGTATTGATCAAGGGCACCTTCCAACCCATTTCCCGGCAACCCTTCTTGATGGCCAAGGGGCCGCCGCCGATGGCGCAGGTTACGAGGAAGTCCGGGTTCTTGCTCTTGAGCCGGAGGAGCTGGGCGGTCAAGTCGACCTCTTTAATCCCGAACAGCTCCGTGCCCACGAGGTCCACGCCGATTTTCTTTAGGTGCGCATAGAGCTCATCGTTCAGGATCGCCTTGCCGTAGCCGGTGTCCCAGGTGAGGATGCCGATCCGGGGGTTCCTCTTCTCCTTCCAGTTTTCCTTGACCCATTTCAATGCGACGGCCGTCAGTTCCGGGTAGAGCGCGTAAAACCCGTAGGAGTTTGCTGCCGGGTACAGGCTCTCCGTGGCCCCGGAATGGAAGCCTACGATTCCATCCTCCTCATACCGCTGCCGGAGCGCCGCGGACAGCGGCGTGATCCAGACGTCGACGAACAGCGGCTTGGGATGGAGGGTGAGCACCTCGTTGTACATGGATTGGCCGATGTCCATCTTTCCGCCCATATCCTTGAGGATCGGCGTCACTTTCACCCCGTGCACGCCGCCCAGGTTGCTGTTGATGTACTGCCACGCGTCTTCCGTCCCGGGGCGAATCGGTCCCACGACGGGCGCGTACGGCCCGCTGAAGTCGCCGATGACCACCACGTTGATGGCGCTCGGCTTCCCCGCAGCCCCCGCGTCCAGCGGCGACGATGCCCCGAGGAGACCGATCGCGACGACGATCGCAAGAATCCTTCCCGCCATCTTCACCGCCATCTTCACCGCCTTCTTCATCTCCCGTCCCTCCCCCTGCCTGGATTCATTTTCCCCATGCCCGTAGGCGGTTCCTCGCCGGACCTGCGCCTTCCGTTCACTTCTTCGGCTTCAGGTCGGGAACTTCGAGGAACGGCGTCACCGGCAGGAGCTTCCCCTTGCTGACCTTGTAGACGCGGGCCTGCGTCGGCGTCCTGCGGTCCTTCGTGTAGCTGATCTTCGAGAGGCCATCGAGGAGGTCGAGTCCCTTGAGGCCGTCCAGGGCGGCCATGATGTTCTTCGTGGTGAGCCCGTCCCAGCCGTGCTTGTCCACGACCTGGTTCATGATCCTGTGCTCGGTAAGGGCGACCTGCCACGCGATCATGTAGAAAATGCTCTTGTCGTTGGTGGTCCGCTTGTTGGCGTTGAAGAACCCCATGATCGTCTTGATGGCCGGGTCGTCCGTCTCGTCGAAGCTCTTGGTGGGCAGCGCGATGATATCCCCCTCGAAAAGTTCCGGGGCCAGCCGGATCGTACCCCAATCCTCGCCGGGACCGTTGACGAGAGGCACCTTCCATCCCATCTCCCGGCACCCCTTCTTGATGGCCATCGGCCCGCTCGCGGCGGTGCTCGAGACGAGGAAGTCCGGGTTCTTGCTCTTGAGCCGGAGGAGCTGGGCGGTAAGGTCGACCTCCCTGGTCCCGAAGAGCTCCGTCCCCACCAGGTCGATGCCGATCTTCTTCAGTTGCTCGTAAAACGGGTCGTTCAGGATGGCCTTGCCGTAGGCCGTGTCCCAGGTGATGATGCCGATCCGGGGATTCCTCTTCTCCTTCCAGTTGTCCTTGATCCATTTCAGCCCGACCGCTGTCAGCTCGGGGTACAGCGCGTAAAACCCGTACGAGTTCCCGGCGGGATAGAAGTTCTCCGGCGCGCCCGCATGAAATCCGACGATGTCGTCCTCCACGTACCTCTGGCGGAGCGACGCGGACAGCGGGCTGATGTAGACATCCACGAACAGGGGCTTGGGCTTGATGGTGATCGCCTCGTTGTACATGGACTGGCCGACGTCGATCTTTCCGCCCATGTCCCGGATGACCGGCGTCACCTTCACCCCGTGCACGCCGCCCATCTTGCTGTTGATGTACTGCCAGGCGTCTTCGGCCCCCGGCCTCGTGGGACCCACGACGGGCGCGTACGGCCCGCTGAAGTCGCCGATGACCACCACGTTGAGCGTGTCCGGCTTGCCTGCCGCCCCCGCGTCCCCAGGCGGCGATGCGCCGAAGAATCCGGCGGCGACGATGAGCGCAAGTATCAACCACTGTTTTCGCATCGTGGACCTCATGACTCCCCCTTTGTCCTTTTTTTTTTTACTCAATACGAGAACGGCCAGAGCCTGTAATACGCCTTGAACCGTTCCCAGATCCGCGCCAGGCCGCGCGGTTCGAACATGAGAAAGGCCAGCACGACGATCCCGAACAGGATCGGCCCCAACCCGATCTCGACGGCGGTGCCCCGGGTCGCGTCGAACATCTTCCCGACGACGGGCCCGGTGTAGGTCACCAGCAGGTTGAGACTCCGGATCAGGATCGCTCCGAAGATGGCTCCCGGCACGCTGCCCATCCCACCCACGATCAGCATTCCCAGGTACCAGATCGATTCGAGCAGGCCGAAATGATCGACGCTGATCCCCCGCATCCATACGGCGTACAAGGATCCGGCCAGGCCGCCGTACACCGAGCATAGGAAGAACGACAGGAGCTTGTAGCGGTAGACGCTGATGCCCATCACTTCCGCGGCCCGGTCGTTGTCCCGGATCGCCACGAACGCCCGCCCGATCCGGCTGCGCTGGATGTTTCGGGTAAAGACCGTGACGAGGACCGCCACGCTCATGCACAGGTAGAACAGGTGCGACTGGGTGTTGAGCGCCACGCCGCCGATCCGGGGAGCGTCCAGGGTCAGCGTGTCGGTCCCCCCGGTGAGATCGGGGCGGACGTTGACGATGAGCCAGCTGATGATGAACTGCGCCGCCACCGTGGCCAGCGCCAGGTAGAACCCCTTGATCCGCAGCGACGGCAGCCCCACGACGATCCCGGCCAGTCCCGCCGCCAGCATCGCCACCGGGGTGGCCGTCCAGAAGCTGAAACCCGCGTACTTGACCAGCAGCGCCATCGTGTAGGCGCCCACGGCCATGAACCCGGTCTGGCCGATGGTGATCTGCCCGGTCATCCCCGTGAGGAGGTTCACCCCCTGCAGGGCCACGATCGTGATGGCGATGTAGTTGATGTTGTTCAGAAGATGCCCGGGCACCCACAGCGGAAGCAGGAACAGGGCCGCCAGCCCCGCCACGGTCAGGCAGATCTGCAGCGGAGTCCGCGTGATCGCCAGGTCTTTCCGGTAATTTTCGTCGATCGTTCCGCAGGGCCGCCACATGGATTAGAGCCTCTCGATCCGTTTCTCGCCGAACAGCCCTTCGGGCCGGATCATCAGCACCAGCAGCAGGATGACGTACGGCGATATCTCGGCCACCTTCGGGTCGATGAACCCTCCCGCGAACTTCTCGATGATCCCCACGACCAGCCCCCCGATCACGGCACCCGCCACCGAGTCCAGTCCTCCGAAGATCACCGCCGGCAGCGCCTTGAAGGCCATCGAGGAGGTAATGGCGACCTGCAGGCCGGTGCGGTTGCCCAACAGCACCCCCGCCATGGTCCCGACCATGGCGGCGATCATCCAGGAGAACGAGAAGATCCGGGTGATGTTGATCCCCACCGCCATGGCTACCTCGTGGCTCTCGGCCGTGGCCCGCATCCTGAGTCCCAGCTGGGTGGTCTTGAACAGGATCCCCACGAGTGCGAAGCACACCACCCCGGCGATGAAGCTGTAGAGCAGCTCGCGGGAGATGAAGAAGGGGCCCAGGAACAGGGTGCCGCCGGGGAGGATCCCCTCGGGGAAGCTGATGGCGTAGCCCGTCCACACCATCAGGATCGATCCGTAAAGAATGCTGTCCATGGCCAGCGTGGCCATGATCATCGTGATCAGCGGCTGTCCGAGGAGCGGGCTCAGGATCGTCTTCTCGGCGGCGTACCCGATGACGCTGCTGAGCAGGAGCGACGCCAGGAGGGCGGCCCAGAACGGAAGGCCGGCCCACGTGATGAGCGACACGCAGATCATTCCGCCCAAGGTCATCAGGGTGCCCACGGCGAAATTGAACACCTTCGTCGCCTTGTAGATGATGACGATCGCGACCCCGATCAGCCCGTAGATGCCGCCGGTCAGGATTCCGCTGATCAGGTACTGGATCGCCAATGTCAGGCTCATCGGACGGCGCCTCCCGTGACATCGTTCATGAATACCGTGCTGCGGACGTTCCCCTTGCTCCCGTCGCGATACGCGACGGATGCGGTCACTTCGATCCGGTCGTCTTCCCCGAGAAGCGCGTCGATCAGCTCCTGATATTTGCGCTCCATGAACTCTCTCCGAACTTTCCGGGTCCGCGTCATTTCCGCCTCGTCCGGGTCGAATTCCTTGTGCAGGTTCAGGAACCGCCCGATGGTCGCCCATTCCGGGAGGTAGGCGTTCACCTTCCCGATCTCGGACCGGACGAGCTCGATCACTTCCTTCTTCTGGCTCAGGTCCGAGAAGGTCGTGTAGACGATCCGTCGCTTCTCGGCCCAGAGGCCAACGTTCCTGGGATCGATATTGACAAGGGCGATCGCGGCGCCCCGGCCTTCCCGGCCGACCACCAGCACGTCCTTGACATACGGCGAGAACCGGATCCGCGTCTCGGCGAATTGGGGGGAGAAGACCCGGCCGCTCCCGATCTTCTGCAGGTCGTCCAACCGGTCCATCACGATGAGGTGCCCGTCCGCATCGAACTTCCCGAAGTCGCCTGTGTGGAAAACGCCTCCGTCAAGCGCGCGCGCGGTCCGGGCGGGGTCCTTGTAATACCCCTTGAACAGGCAGTCGCTCCGGACCAGGATCTCCCCCGCGTCGGACAAGGTCATTTCGTAGCCGTCCAGCGGGGTGCCGCACGTCTCCGGCTTGACCTGGTTGCGCGGGTGCATCGTGGCGACGCCGCACTCGGAGGAACCGTAGATCTGGATAAGCGGCACGCCGATCGCGCGGAAGTAAAGGATCACGTCCGGGCTTACCGCCGTGCCCGACGTGTAGGCAAGTCGCACCCTCGAAAGCCCCAGCCGATCCCGCAGCGGACGGAACACGCAGAAATCGGCGACGGCGCGGAGCGTTTTCCAGATCGCGCCGGCGTCGACCCCCTTCATCTCGGCGTCGCCGACCCTCGAGCCCACGCGGATGGCCGCCCCGAAACAGACGCGGTTGAGCCAGAACGCGTCCGTGATCTTGACGCGGACGGTCCGGATCATCTCCTCCCAGATCCGCGGGGTCAGGAGCAGGACGTGCGGTCCGGTGGCCCGGATGTCTTCCGGGACCGTCTCCTGCTTCTCCGGAAAATTGACGGTGAACCCCTTCCAGAGGGAGTACGCGACATTGAAGAGCTGCTCCGCGATCCAGGCGATGGGGAGGAACGACACGCTCTCGTCGGATTCCCGAACGGGATGCCGCCGGTCCATCATTTCAACCATTCGGAGGATATTCCGGTGCGTCTGGACGGCCGCTTTGGGAATGCCGGTGGTTCCGGAGCTGTAGAACAGCGCCGCCGGATCCTCCCCGTGCGTCTCGCCGATCATCTCCTCGAACTGGCCCTTGCGGGTCCTCTCGAGCTCCGCCCCCGTCTCGAGCATCTCCTTCATCGTCAGGAGCAGGTCGTCTTTGTAGTTCCACATCCCCTTCTCTTCCCAGTAGATAACCTTCTTGACGCCGGGGATCCCGTCCTTGACGGCCAGGATCTTGTCGACCTGCTCCTGGTCCTGGCACACGACGAAGCTCGCATCGGAATGGTTCAGGAAATACTTCGTCTCCTCCGCGGAACAGTCGGAAAAGATTCCCATGACCGCGCTCCCGCAAGAAAGCGCCGCCAGTTCGAACCAGTACACGTGGGGCTTGTTCTCCCCGATGATCGCGACCTTGTTCCCCTTGGCCAGACCCATGGCGCGGAACGCAACCGCCAGGCGGCTCACCGTTTCGTAGTACTGCTTCCAGGTGTGGCTGATCCAGATGCCGCGATCTTTCTCCCGGAGCGCGACCCGGGAACCCCCGTATGCCTGGTAATTGCGAAGCAGCAACTTGGGCAGGGTGTCGCTCATCTATTCGCCCATCCCGAGGTAGGCCTTGATCGCCCTGGGATCGTTCTGGACCTCCCGCGGTCCTCCCTCAACGATCTTCTGGCCGAAGTCCAGCATCACGACCCGGTCCGAGATGTCCATCACGACGCTCATGTCGTGCTCGATGATGACCATCGTCGTCTTCCTCAGCTCGCTGACATCGAGGATGAACCGGGCCATGTCCTCCTTCTCTTCCTTGTTCATCCCGGCCAGCGGCTCGTCCAGCAGCAGCAGCTTCGGCTGGGTGGACAGGGCCCGGCCCAGGTCCACCCTCTTGCGCAGCCCGTACGAGAGGCCCCCGACCAGTTTTTGACGGATGGCCTCGATCTCCAGGAGGTCGATGACGTCTTCGACGATCTCCCGGTGCTCGATCTCCTGGCGGCGGGCCCGCCCGAAGTAGAACCCCGCGGCGAGCGGGCCGTACGTCATCCGGTTGTGGCGGGCGGACATCAGGTTGTCCAGGACGGAGAGACCGTCGTACAGCTCGATGTTCTGGAAGGTCCGCGAGATCCCCAGCCTGGACCGCTCCACGCAATCCATCCCGGTGATCTCCTGCCCCTCGAACACGATCTTGCCGCGCTGAGGGTGGTAGAACCCGGAGATGCAGTTGAGCAGCGAGCTTTTGCCCGCGCCGTTCGGGCCGATCACGGCGGTCAGCTCCCCTTCGAAGAGGTCCATGGAGATGTCCGTCAGGACGTTCACCCCCCCGAAGGAGAGGGAGAGTCCCCGGATCTCCATCTTCCGCGTCTTCGGCTGCATGGCGGGGCCGGCGTTCAACACGGCTTGACGAACTCCTTCTTTTCCCTGTCCCAGCAGACCCCCGGGGGCCGCTTCCGAAGCTCGTATTTCTGCGTCCGTTCGGTCGCGGTCTTGGGAAACGCTTCGAGGAACTCGATGTAGCGGGGAACCATGAAGTAGGCGATCCGGTCGGCGCACCATTCGACGATCTCGTCGGGGCCGAGGGCGCTGCCCTCTCTCGGCACGACGAAGACCTTCACGTCCTCCTCGCCCAGCTCCGAAGGGACGCCGATCGCCGCCGACTCGAGGACCTTCGGATGCGCGTTGATGGCTTTTTCGATCTCGAAGCTCGAAATGTTCTCGCCGCGGCGCCTTATGCAGTCCTTCATGCGGTCCAGGAAGTAGAAGTAGCCTTCCTCGTCGACATAGCCCCGGTCGCCGCTGTGGAACCACCCGCCTCGCATGCTCTCCTGGGTGCGTTGGGAGTCCTTGTAGTACTCCAGGAAGATTGCGTCGGGCACCTTCGTCCGTACCACGATCTCCCCGGAGATCCCCGCGGGCAGCTCAACGTCGTATTCGTCCACGACCTTGACGTCGCAGAACGGCAGGGGCTTGCCGATGGAACCGACCTTGATCCGGTCGTACGGATTCGCGAGGCAGACGCCCCCGGACTCCGTCAGTCCGAACCCCTCCATGATCGTGACGCCGAACCTCTTCTCGAACTCCCGCCAGATCTCCTTCGGGGCGGCACCGCCGAACGTGATGCGGGCCGGGTTGTCCGCGTCGTCTGGACGCGGAGGCTGTTTCATGAGGATCGTCAACATGGCGCCGATGTAGTTGAACACCGTCGCCCCGTACTGCCGTATCTCGTCAAAGAACCGGGAGGCGCTGAACTTCTCCCGCAGGACCATCGGGCGCCCGCTCGAAACGGACCCCATCGTCGTGAACATCTGGGCGTTGGCGTGGAAGAGGGGAAGGGTCGTGAAGAAGACGTCGTCCGAATTCGCGCGGACGACGATCTCCTCCCATATCTTCCCCGTGTTGGGGTAGTTGAAGTGGGAGATCATCGCGCCTTTCGGAAGGCCGGTGGTTCCCGACGTGTACATGATCGACATGACGTCCGAGGGTTGGATTACGGCGCGCCGCGTCCTCCCGGCCGGAAACGCGGCAACGGCCTCGTCGTAGCCGACGAAGCCGCCGGGCATCCCTTCCTTGTCCCCGACGAAGACCTTCGTCCGGATGTTTTTCAGCTCCTGCGCCGCCTTCTCGAAGACCGGGACGAACGCGCTCTCGAGCACGAAAACGGACGCATCCGAATGGTTGACGATGTATGCGAACCCGTCTCCCTTGAGCGAGGTATTCAGGGGGACCATGACGGCGCAAAGCTTCGCCAGGCCGAACCATAAGTCAAGGAATTCCGGCCTGTTGGAGAGCATCAGGCAGACCTTGTCGCCTTTGCGGACGCCCAGGCTCTCTAATAACCCCGCCGCCCGGTCGCTGCGCCGTGCCATGTCCCCGAACGATATGACGCGGTCATTGAAGTACAGAAAGGGATTGTCGGGGCTCGCCTCGACTCGCGCCCGGAGAAAATCGGGAACCACCATGATGCCTCGCCCCCTCCCGATTGGTGTGCCTCAGCATCAGTTATAGGATAGGGGGGCAGCGTCGACAATCCCGCGTAGGGATCGAAATCATCCCGCGAAAGGGCTTCCTTTTCTCACTCGAAAGAGTGAGGGAGAAGGGTCACGAACCGGGCTTCTGGAAGATCAGCTTCCCCGTGAACGCCTTGTAGACGACTTCCGATCTCGTCTTGGCTCCGAGCTTGCGGAAGATCGTCTTGACGTGGGACTTGACCGTATGTTCCGACAGGTGCAGCCCGGCCCCGATCTCCTTGTTGGCGAATCCCCGGCTCATCATGTCCAGGATCTCGTACTCCCGCACGGTCAGCTTCTCCTGGGGCCCGCGCGGCGTCGGCTCCGGGCCTCCCCGACTCCGCGTGGCCTCGCGGATGACCACGGAGGCGATCTCGGGATGAAGGACCGACTTCTCCTGGAAGACGTCGTGCACGGCTTTGTAAAGCTCTTCCCCGGCGATGTTCTTGAGGAGGAAGCCCGACGCGCCCGCCTTCAACCCTTCCACGACGTACTCCTCGTCATTGAAGTTCGTCAGCAGGATGACCTTGACGTTGGGGAACTTTTCCCGAAGGATGCGGGTGGCTTCGATGCCGTTCATGCCGGGCATCCGGATGTCCATGAAGATGACGTCCGGCTGCTGCGCCTCGATCTGGCGGATCGCGTCCAGCGCCCGGGACGCCTCCCCGGTCACGTGGATGTCGCCGTCGATCTCCAGGATCTGCTTCAGCCCGGCGCGGATTACATCGTGATCGTCCACAAGGAAAACACGGATCAACGTCGTCCCCCTCCCCCCGGGTCACCCGGCCGGGACGTTACCCCGGACCGAGTATCCTCCGCCCTTCGTTCGTCCATACCTCAGGACCCCGCCCATCGCGTCCGCGCGCTCCTTCATGATCTTCAGGCCGAAATGGCTCCGCGGGGCGTCTCGCCGCCCCGGTTCGGGACTCTTATCACCGTTGCCGGAATCCTCGACCAGGAAAAAACACCTGTCGTTGACGCACCGCAAGGCCACCCGCGCGTGAGCGGCGTGGGAGTGCTTCCCGACGTTTTCCATGGCTTCCTGGATGATGCGGAACACGTTGATCTGTTTTTCCGCGGAAAGCGAGGAATAGTCTCCATCGAACGAAAGGTCGACCCGGATCGGGTTCTGCTCCTGGAACTGCTTGACGTACCCTTCGACGGCCCGCTGGATCCCGAGCTCGTCGAGGCCCGGCGGACGAAGCCCGGAGACGATCCGGCGCGCTTCCTGGATCGACTTGTCCGTGTACGCTTTCAGAAATTCGAAATCGCTGCCGAACTCCTTGACGTGGAACGGGTATCGCTTCTCGAAGTATTGCAGCTTGAGCCAGATGCACGTCATCTGCTGGATGATCGTGTCGTGGATTTCCGCCGAAGTCTTCTGCCGGTACTCCTCCTGCACGTCGATGATCCTGTTCGTCAGGCGCCGCAGTTCGGCCTTGCTTTTGCGCAGGCTCCGCAAGGTCTGGTTCCGCTCCAGGGCCTGCGCGATCTTCGACACCACGGAGAAGACGACGTAGGCGTCGGTTCCCATCTTCGTATCCGACCCGGCATTGTTGATCGACAGGAACCCGTAGAAGTTCTGCTTGGTGAAGATCGGGATCATCAGCCAGAGGTGGTGCGGAAATCCTTCGATGTCGGCGGGCGAGATCGGGTGCATCGTCCCGCGTTCCGGGTCGACCAGGCGCGGGACCTGGACGCCGAGCATTCCTTTCTGGATCACGTGGATGCCGCTTTCCTGGAACGTGCGAAGGGCGACTTGCGAATTTCCGGTGCGATAGCTCGATTTATTCGTATTCTTCCCACTATTGAATATCGTGACAACGACGTAGGCCGCCCCCAGGATCTTCGAGACCTCCCTGGTCATCATCTGGCTGAATTCCGGAATGCTCATGCTCCTGTCCATGGCAATGCGCAGATTGTAGAGGTTCTCGATCTGCCTGCTTCTCTTCTCGATGATCTCCTCTTTCGTCTTGATGTACGACGTCGAAATCATCTCCTTCGATTTGTCGATCACGAAACCAAGAATCCGGGTTTCCGCATAGAGGTCCTTGGGATTGAGCTCGAAGTCCGCGTTCAACGTAAGGAATTCGTCAATGATGATTCGCTCCAGGATCCTGTGGAATTGGAGGGCATTGTCCAGGGGGACCTGTTTTCTCGCGCGGATGTATCCAGTGCGGAACTGGTCGTCGATCAGGGGCTGGAGGTTCCCCTGGATGCCCTTCATCAACAATTCGTAGACGATCCCGATTCGCCTCCTCCCTTCCTGCGTATCCGCCAGAAACGCCCGGTAGGAATCGGTGAAATCCGACGCGCGGATCGCTTCGAGCATCCTCTCGAGAATGACGGCCTTGCGCTCGCGCATGGTGTGAAGGAGAAGGCGAGGAATGCGCGCCGGGGAAATTGCGGAGATGGGATCTTTTTTCATCGTAAAAATTTATACCTGCGTTCCCCGGCAAGATCCGCCATTCGCTTCGATGGCGATCAGGAGGACATTCCTTCTTCTTCGACTTCCATGACTATTATGACCGACCGGCCTGCCAAGGGGTAGTTGGAAGCGGTGGGGTATATCAGAGGACTTTCCCCTTCGCGTCGAACGCCGCGGGAAAATGCCGGACCACTGCGGCGTTTCCCACCCCTTCGATGGCGATCACGTCGAACCGCGCCTCGCGCCAGGAGGCGGGCGGCACGTTCGAGAGGTAGCGCCGCGCCGCGCCGACGATCCGGCGCCGCTTGGCGGGGGTGACCGACGCCTCGGGCGCACCGAAGCCGGGGACCTCGCTCGAGCGCACCTCCACGAAGACGAGCACGTCCCCCTTGCGCGCGACGATGTCGATCTCGCCGCCGCGCGTCCGGAAGTTCCTCTCCACGATCGTCATCCCCGACCCTTCGAGGTGGCGGCACGCCCGGTCTTCCGCCGCGTCCCCCTGCGCCCGGCGCGCCTCCGGCGGGTGGATCAAGCGACGACTCCGCGGAATGTCCTTCGGTGGATGGGGGTCGGCCCCAGGCGCCGGATCGCCTCCAGGTGCTCCCGCGTCGGGTACCCCTTGTGGCCGGAGAGGCCGTACCCCGGGTAGAGGAGGTCGTACTCCGTCATCATCCGGTCCCGCGACACCTTCGCGAGGATCGACGCGGCCGCGATGGAGACGCACCGGTCGTCGCCGCCCACGAGCGTTTCCTGGGGCACGTCGCACGCGACCCGCTGGTTCCCGTCGATGAAGAGGAAGTCGGCGGGGAGGAGAAGCGCATCCACCGCCCGGCGCATGGCGAGCAGGGAAGCGCGAAGGATGTTCAGCGCGTCGATCTCTTCGGGAGTGGCGAGGGCGACCCCGAAGGCCACGGCGTCGGCCGTGATCACGGGGTAGAGGCGTTCGCGCTGGCGGGGGGAAAGTTTCTTGGAGTCGCGGATCCCCGGGTGAAAATACCCCGGGGGGAAGATGACGGCGGCGGCGACCACCGGGCCGGCGAGGGGACCCCTGCCGGCTTCGTCGACGCCCGCCGGGGCCGCATACCCCCGGCCGCGCGCGTCCGCCTCGAACCCTTCGAACGGTACGGCGCTACTCCTTGGGAGTCACCGCGGGGGCGGGCGGCGCTTCCGCGGAAACGGCCGGACCCTCCGCGGCCCCTTCGGACGGGACGACGATCCCCTTCTTCGAAAGCCAGTCCTTCTTTTCGCGGATGCGCGCCTTCTTCCCGGACACCTCGCGCAGGTAGAAGAGCTTCGCGCGGCGTACGTCGCCCCTCTTCTTCACCTCGATCTTTTCAAGGAGGGGGGAGTGGATCGGGTAGGTGCGCTCGACGCCGACGCCGTACGATTCCTTGCGGACCTTGAAGGTGGTGGAGACGGCGTTCCGGTGGAAGCCGATCACGATCCCCTCGAAATACTGGACGCGCTCCTTCTCGCCTTCCTTGATCCGCGAGTAGACCCGGACGGTGTCCCCCACGTTGAATTTCGGGAGATCCTTGCGCTGCTGCCGGGATTCGACATCCTTGAGGAGACTCATGGCCATATCCTGTCCTTTCCTTGTGCTTACGGTTGCGGGTGACGAAGGAGACCTGACAATGTATTCCAACCGCTATGGGTCTGTCAACTTTTTCTTCAGCAGGTCCGGGCGGTTCCGGGCCGTCCGGCGCTCCCCCTCCGCCTTGCGCCACGCCGCGACGGCGGCATGGTCGCCCGACAGGAGAACCTCGGGAACGGTCCAGCCCCGGAAGTCCCGCGGCCGCGTGTAGTGGGGCGCCTCCAGGATCCCCTGGGAAAACGAGTCGTTGTGGGGTGCCGCCGGGTCCCCCAGGACTCCCGGCAGGAACCGGGCGACCGCGTCGATCAGCACCAGCGCCGGCAGTTCCCCGCCGGAGAGGACGTAATCCCCGATGGAGAGCTCTTCGTCGGCCAGGTGGTCCGCCACCCGCTGGTCCACCCCCTCGTACCGGCCGCAGATCAGGATCAGGTGATCCTCCTTCGCCAGCCGCAAGGCGGTCTCCGGCGTCAGGAGGGAGCCCCCGGGAGAGAGGAGGATGACCCTCCCCGGCCCGTGGGCCGCGCGCAGCGCCTCGACTCCGGCGAAGATCGGCTCGGGCTTCATCACCATCCCGCCGCCGCCGCCGAAAGGGGGCTCGTCGGTCACCCGGTGCCTCCCCGCCGCGTAAGGGCGCAGGTCATGCACGAAGGTCGCGAGCAGCCCCGCTTCCCCCGCCCGGCCGAGGATGCTGTGGGAAAGCGGACCCGGGAAGATCCCGGGGAACAGCGTCAGGACGTCGATCCGCACGTTAGGGCCCCCCTTACCACCCCTCGGGCGGCGAGGCGACCACCCGCCGCGCCGCCGTGTCGACCTTGCGGAGGAACGCTTCCACCACGGGGAGATACCCCTCCTCCCCTCCCGGCCTCCGGACGACCAGCCAGTCATAGACCGCCCCCGGCTCGACCGCCACCACCTCGCCCAGCTTCGCTCCGGCCTCGTCCACCACGAGGCAGCCGACCGCATCGATCCAGTAGAACTCGTCCTCGGGGAGGACGGGGAGCTCTTCATACCGCACGGAGACGACCGCCTTCACCAACGGTTCCGCCGCTTCGATGGAGTCGATCCCCAACAAAGCGAAAACGGCGCAGCCGCCCGCGCGCTGCGCCGTCGCCACCTCGTACTCGGCCGCCGCCGACCCGTGCCCCCCGTTCTTCGTGCTGCGGGGTACCCCAGGGAGCGCATTTCCTACGGGAGTGGGGCGGCCCCCGGAGAGCCGCAACGCCTTCGCCGCCAGGACCCCCGACGGATCCCCCGAGAACGCCGCCACCTTGATCTTGCCGCGAACGCCGTGGAGGCCGACTACACGACCGATGTCGAGATACTTCATGGCGGGGGGCACTCCTACACGCAGCGCCTCCGGGACTCATCCTCCGGCGGAGCCGCCGCAGGAGGGGGGGCGCAGTGAGGTAAAGCGCAGCCGGGCAGGTTCATCGCACGGCGAGCCACGAACGGAGCCCCGCCCTCCGAGGCGGCGCAGCCGGAGACTCCCGTCGCGACGGGGAGCGCTAAGCCGCGGCGGGTTTGCTCGCCTTGGTCTCCTGGAACTTTTTCCACGCGCCGGACTTTTTCAGAAGGCTCTTGACCGTCTCGGTCGGCAGCGCACCCTTCGAAAGCCACTTGAGGGTCACCGC
>Ga0209212_1002173_pt1 | contig 28813 bp, 27 predicted proteins | sample RifGroC2_FD_183996 | JGI IMG/M metagenome (GOLD analysis project Ga0209212, IMG submission 183996) | Groundwater microbial communities from Rifle, Colorado, USA - Groundwater C2 (SPAdes) (version 2) | ecosystem: Environmental > Aquatic > Deep subsurface > Groundwater | place: Rifle, Colorado... | reverse complement strand
GCCGTGACGGCGGCCGCGCGGGCCTGGATGACGCGCTCCAGCGTCTCTTTTTCGAATTTCATCTCGCCCCTGACGGACTCGACGAGGTTAGGGATAAGGTCGTGGCGCCTTTTGAGCTGCACGTCTATCTGGCGGAACGCGTTGGCGACCTGGTTGCGCAGCTTTATAAGCCCGTTGAACGTGAACACTATCCAACCGCCCAGCACAAGCAGAACTACGGCTAATACAGTCATTTTTCCTCCCGTCAGATTACGCAGTTTTGGTGAGTATCTCGCAGCCTGTCCCGGTGACAAGCACCGAATCTTCTATGCGCACGCCGAACTTGCCGTGCAGGTAGATGCCCGGCTCCACCGTAATGGCCATGCCCGCGCGCAGTACGGCTTCGAATTTGGTGTTGACCCTGGGGAACTCGTGGATCTCCAGCCCCACCCCGTGGCCGGTGCCGTGGATGAAATACTGGCCGTAGCCGGCGTCGGAGATCAGGTTGCGGCAGGCGGCGTCCACGTCGCGCGCCTTGACGCCGGCGCGCACTTTGGCGATGCCCGCCTTCTGGGCGGCGGCCACTATGGCGTAAACCTTCCTGAATTCCTCCGTAGGTTTGCCGTGAAAGAAAGTGCGGGTGATGTCGGAGCAGTAATGCCCGTAAACGCAGCCGTAATCGAGGAGGACGGCCTCGTTGTTCTTCAGGCGCCGCTCGGAAGTCTCATGGTGCGGCATGGCCGAATCGGGGCCGAAACCCACTATCAGGTTGAAGGACGGCCCTTTGGCGCCCATGGCCTGCATCACGTCCTCCAGTCTGCGGTAGACGGAGAGCTCGGTGCAGCCGGTCTTGATATGCGGCTTCACCAGGCCGAAAGCTTTCGCGGCTATGCGGCAGGACCGGCGCAGCGTCTCGATCTCGGCGCCTTCCTTGACCGCCCTGAGCGCCCCGGTCAGGCCGCCCTTCTCCACCAGGCCGGCCTTCTTCCATGCGGTGCCGCGCACATAGGTCTCGGCTTCCGGCTCGAAGGCCACGCGCTTAAGTTTAAGTTCTTTTACCCGGGCCAGCGCCGCGGTTTCGGCGGCCCCGTCGGCGGCCACCGCGGCCGCGAAATCTATCTTGGAGCGGAACTGCTCCACGAACATCTTGGGCATGAAAACCCAGGCGCCGGCGCGGGTAACGAGCATGGCGCAGTCGTCCAGGTGAAAACCGGTGAAGAAGCCTATTTCCAGGGTGCGGCCCATCAGCATGGCGTCCAGCTTGTGCTGTTTGAGCATGTACTGCAGGTCTTTTATACGTTTAGCGTGAATATTCATGGTCTTATTGCCCCGCACAAAACCGGAATTCCGGCCTCCTGAAAGGCCGGTCCCATAAATTATACTAATTATAAATGGCTATCGGTACCGGTGGGTGGAAACAAGCCCGGTCTTGTTCAGGAGGAACTCCGTCATGGCCAGGAGCGTGCCCGCCCCGTAGCGCAGGCTCCCCCCCAGCGCTATGGAAGAAGCCTCGGGGAAGTACTTGGCCGGAACGGGAATATCCCCGAGCCGCAGGCCTTTAAAGGCCGCCTCGAAAAGGAATTGCGAGTCGAAAACGAAACCCTCGGAGTTCTCCGCCCAATTGACCTTCTGCAGGGCCGCCCTGGAATAGGCCCGCAGCCCGCTGTGCCACTCCCCCAGGTTCTGGCCGGCCGCCAGGTTCTCTACCATGGTAAGCAGCCGGTTGGCCGCGTATTTATAGACCGGCATCCCCCCGGCCAGGGCCTCGGCCCGCGTCCGGATGCGGTTACCGAGCAGCACGTCGCAGACGCCCGCTTCGATAAGACCGGTCATAAAAGGGATCACGCGCGGATCGTACTGGTAATCCGGGTGGAGCATCACCACTATGTCTGCCCCGCCTTCGAGCGCCATGGCATAGCACGTCTTCTGGTTGCCGCCGTAGCCGCGGTTGCGCGTGTGTCTGACCGCCTTGAGGCCCAGCTTCAGCGCCAGTTCGTAAGTCCCGTCGGAAGAGCAGTCGTCCACCAGCAGTATCTCGTCGAAGGTCCCGGCGGGCAGGGACGCCACGGTGGTCTCCAGGGTCCTGGCGGCGTTATAAGCCGGCAGCACTATGACCTTTTTCATTTCAGGACCTCCGCAAGCCGCGCGAAACCGTCCAAGGCTATTTCCTGCGCCCGCACCGTCGGCTTGAAGCCGGCGCCTTCCACGGCGGCGGCCGCGGCCGCCTTGTCCACGCCGCAAAGCGCCAGCGAGTTCACCAGCGTTTTCCTGCGGTGGCTGAAAGCCTTTTTCACCAGGGAGATGAAGCGCAGTCCGGCCGCCTCGTCGCTGAAGAACTTGCGCGGCCTGAACACCACCACGGAGGAATCCACGGCGGGCACCGGCTTGAAACTGCCGGCCTTTATGTCCATCAGCAGCTCGGAGGACGCGCGGGCGCCCGTGAGCAGGGTCAGGTAGCCGTAGTCGTGGCCGCCGGGGGCCGCCAGGATCTTGCGGGCGACCTCCTTCTGGAACATGAAGACGGCCAGTTCCAGCCCGGGGAAAAGCAGGGTCTTTTCCAGAATAGGCGTGGCGCACTCGTAAGGCAGGTTGCCGATGAACGCCGTGCGGCCCGGCCCGCACAGGCGCCCCAGGTCCGTTTGGAGAAAATCCTGGTTGGCGATCTCAAGACCCGGGAACCTGGAATTGAGGCCGGGGATAAGCGCCTTATCGATCTCCACAGCGGCCAGTAGGCCCGCGTATTTAGGGAAGAGGTGCTCCGTAAGGGCGCCGCCGCCCGGCCCTATTTCTATGAGGCGGTCGAAGGCGGCGCCGTCGAGCGCACCGGCTATCCGGGCGCAGATCCCTTTGTCGGCTAAAAAAACCTGGCTGTATTTAGGCATCGTATAAAAGCGGTCAGCCGAACATCTGCGTCTTGAGCTTTATCTCCTCGCCCAGCTTCCAGACATCGCCGGCGCCCAGAGTAAGAAAAACGTCTCCGGGTTTAAGTTCTTTCATGGCCGTGAGCGGCCCCGGGAAAGCGGACGCCGGGGCGCCGTTCTTTCTGAGCTGGGCCAATATCAGGCCGGAATCCACGCCGGGCAGCGGCTTTTCGCCCGCCGCGTAGACCGGCGCCACATAGACCAGCCCCGCGCCGCCGAAAGCCCGGCCGAACTCGCGGTACAGCAGGGCGGTGCGGCTGTAGCGGTGCGGCTGGAAAAGCACCACCAGCCGGCGGCCCGGGAAGAGACCGCGGGCCGCCTCCAGCGTGGCTTTCACTTCGGTCGGGTGATGGCCGTAATCGTCCACGAAATCCACGCCGCCCGCGCGGCCCAGGCTGTCCATGCGCCTTTTTACGCCCCTGAAGTTCCACAGGCCCGCCGTCAGTTTATTAAAATCGAAGCCGAGGTAGGACCCCGCCGCCAGGGCCAGCAGCGAGTTGCGCACGTTATGCGCGCCGCCGCAGCGCAATTTCACCGCGCCGCGCTTTTTCCCGCGGAACCAGGCCGTGTAAGACGCCCCCGCCGCGGAGAAGACCGCGTCCCTCGCGCGCCAGTCGGCGCCCGCGCCCAGCCCGCAGGTCACGTGGGGCACCTTGAGCCCGGGCAGCAGTTCCCTGACGCCGGGATCGTCCGAGCAGAGCACGGCCTGGCCGTAAAAGGGCAGCCGTTCCAGGTGCCGGCGGAAGGCGGCTTTCAGGTTCGCCATGCTGCCGTAATGGTCCAGGTGGTCGGAATCTATATTGGTCACGCAGGCTACCAGCGGCGAGAAATAAAGGAAGGACCCGTCGGACTCGTCGGCCTCGGCCACCAGATAAACGCTGCGGCCCAGCCGCAGGTTGGATCCGGCGCCTTTCACGATGCCGCCCACCACCGCGGTAGCGTCGGCCCCGGCGGCGTCGAGCGCGGCCGCGGTCATGGAGGTGGTGGTGGTCTTGCCGTGCGTACCGGCTATCGTTACGGTCTTCTTCAGTTCGGCGAGTTTGGAAAGCATCAGGGCCCTGCGCACTACGGGCAGGCCGCGGCGCAGCGCCTCCCGGAGTTCGGGGTTGTCCGGTTTTATGGCGGAACTTACCACCACTACGTCGGGGGTGCCCAGGGCCCCCGCGCCGTGGCCGATGGTGATGTCCGCGCCCTCGCGGGCCAGGGCCTTCGTGATCTCGGACTCACGGGCGTCCGAGCCGGACACCTTGTAGCCGAGGCCCAGCATCAGGCGCGCGATGCCGCTCATGCCTATGCCGCCTATGCCCAGGAACCGGGCTTTCTTGACGTCGGAAAGGGAAAGCTCTTCTGCGTATGTCATTTAAAAGTCTCCATATCGCGCACCAGCCTGTCCAGCCAGACCTGCGTGCCGGCGACGGCCTCGGCCCAGTTCTCCCGGGACAGTTCAATTATAACAGTATCGGACATTTTAGCGAAGGCGTCCTCGAACACCCGCGCGCCCTTCCTGCAGAAGACCACGCACGGCCGGCCCGAGAACAGCAGCGCCACCGCGCGCGAGCTGAACTTCTCCGACAGCATGGCGATCGGGCCGAGCTCGTCGAAGAACAATATTTTACCTGCGGCCGCGCCGGCCTCCAGCGCGCCCAGCGCCGTCTCTTCCAGCGCGCGGATATTAACGCCGTATTTATTGAACGCCACGGTGGAGTGCAGGCCTTTCGAGGCCAGCACGGCGCGCGCGCCGCCCAGCGCTTCTATCTCGAAGCCCTGGCGCGACCCGCCTTCGCGGGCCTCGCAGGTGCGGAAGCCGCCGAGCCACCGCCCGTAAATGGCGCTGAGCTTGGCCGACATGCGTTCCTTCAACGGATAGTCGCTGAAACTGAAGACCAGGCTGGCCGCCGAAGAAAGATCGGGACCGCGCTTCATTTTTTACCCCCCAGCCAGGCGCGGTTCGCCAGGGCGGTCTTGTTGCCCGGCTCTAGCCGCAGCGCCTCCAGGCACTGCGCCAGGGCTTTATCCTCCGCCCCGGCCTCGACCAGGGCCGCGCTGCGCCCGAGGGCGGCCTGGGCCCCGCCCCCGGAAAATTCCTCCAGCGCCGACGAGTGTTCCCCCAGCAGAAGGTACCCCAGACCGCGCAGGAGCTTCACCCACTGGTCGTCGGCCGGGCCGGCGTCCCCCATCTCCTCCAACGCCTCCTCGGCGTTATCCAGCCAGTTATCGCCCATCACCCAGAGTCCCATGTCGTTGCCCACGTCGCGGGGCTTGTAAAGCGCCTTATTCCCGCCGTCGGCGGCAGGCTTCGGCGGCCCGGTCTCTATATTGAAGTTTAGCCGGGCGTCGTTGGCGGAGGAGATCCCTTTAAGGAGTTTTTCGGCTTCGGCGGCCACCGCCCCGGCCCGTTTTTCCCTCTCCTCGGCGCTGGAGGCGGGCAGGAAATATTCGCGCTTGGTATAACTGACCTTGGGCTTCCTGAAGGCGGCCCCCAGCTGTCCCCCGAGTTTCTCCCCCCGCGCCGGCGCCGGCAGCGCCGCTTTCGGCGTTTCCAGGACCTCCAGCACCACGCGGGCTTCCTGGTCGGGCGGTATTTTTTTCAACGCGGAGAAAAGCGGGCTGGCCTGGGGCTCCGGCGCGGCTTCGGCGGCCGGGGCGCCGGCATAGGCCAGGCCCATGGAGATCCCGCCCTTTTCGTTGGCGGGCGCCAGCAGAAAAGCATTTTCGAGGGTTTTCTTTATCTCCTCGCGGCGGCCCGCCTTATGCAGGGCCCAGCCCAGCCGGAACCTGGCCACGGAATCTCCGGGTTTCAGCGAAAGCGCTTTCCGGTAAAGTTTTATGGCTTCCGGCAGCCTGTTATCGCGCTCCCTCAGCACGGCCAGCTCCAGGACGGCGTCCTCGTAGCCGGGGAACAGGGAAACGGCTTTTTCGAGCTGCGCGGCGGCCTGGTCGTAGCGGCCCAGCCGGGAATAGAACATACCCAGCTGGTAGCGGTAGAGAGGGTTGGCTGGGTCGAGCGCGGCCGCCGCCCTGAAATAGTCCAGCGCCTTATCCGGGTTGCCCAGGGCCTGGTAGACGGAGCCGGCGTTCATTTTAACGTCGGCCCGGCCCGGGTCCAGACGCTCGGCCGCGAGAAAATCCACCAGGGCTTCGGCGTAAAGCCCGGCGCGCGCCCTTACTATCCCCCGCAGTTGCAGGGCCATGGAATTGCGCGGGTCCAGCTTCAGGGCCTCCTCGAACTCGTCCAACGCCTTGTCCGGCGCCCCGAGCCAGTAGAGAGCCGAACCGTAGAAGAGCCGGGCCCAGGGGTCCTTCGGGTTCTTCTGGGCCGCCTTGAAGAATTCATCCGCCGCCGCCGCGTAATTCTCCTCGCTCATCAGGGCGTAGCCGCGGCGCAGGTTGACGGCGCTCTGCTCCGCCATGATGCGGTCCCAGACGGTAGCCTGCCCCGCCGGGGCCGGGACGCAGAACGCCGGCGCGCCCAGGGCGGCAAGGCAGAGCACGGCTAGCAGCGTGGCGCGCATATATAAAGGATTATATTTAATTATAGTCCGGCAGGCACCGTGGCTTACGGCTTACCCACGGTTATCTGCCGCGGGGAACTGAACTTACCCTCGAAGCCCAGCAGGTCCACGAGCGCGACGCGCATGTAGTATTTGCCGGCCGGCACCAGGTCGTTGAGGTCTATGGTCTGGAAAGCGTCGTAGCTCTTATCGATCAGGAGGTTGGAGAAGGCCTGGTCCCTGGAAACCTGCAGATGGTAGCTCTGCACCGGGTTGGCCACGGACAGCATCTTGACTATCTCGCTGGCGTCGATGGCTTTGTCGTCGGCATTCCCGGCGGTCGGGACATTCTTGGTCAGGTCCCCGTTCTTGGGAAGGGAAGCCGTCGGGCCCGAGATCTTAACATCCTTCTTCATGCCGAGGGAGACCACGCCGCCGTCGGTCCTTAGACGCGGCGCGCCCGAGGCGGCCAGGGATGTCTGCGTAGCTTCCAGCTCCGGCAGCGGCGGCAGCTTGACCGGTTCGGACGGGGGCATGTCCATCTTGACCTCGGCGGCGAAACCCGCCGCCACTTCCACGGTCTTACCCTGGGCTTCCACGTCGGCCCGGCCTTTGTAGACCTGCACCAGGGTGGTCAGGTCGTCCTTAAGCCGGGCGCCGAATTCCGTATCCTTGGTTTTGGGCGTGATCCGGGCGGAAGCCGTCACCACGCGCGAGCGCAGGCCCCGCATTTCCCCCGCCAGCAGTTCCACGTCGATATTCTTTTTGCCCGGGGGACGCAGGACGGCGATGGAATTGGGATAGAGGTTCAATACCTCGCCGGTATAGAACTTCACGTCGGCCCGGGCGTTCACGCGGGTGCGCAGCGTGTCGTTCTTGAAAAGGTCCATCTTCATGGCCACCCCGTTCCAGTCCGACACCCCGGTGCGCCTGAAGAGCACTTCGTTGAGGTAATAGACCAGCTTGGCGGCGCGGTACTGCTCTTTTATAAGCCGGGTCGGCACTTTGAGCGGCATGCCGGGCAGGGCTATGGACGGGTCGGAGGAGGGCAGGCGGTTGTACTTCAAAAGTTCGTTCCACCTGGTGGGATCTTTAAGGTAAGTATTGGAAATGCTCCAGAGCGTGTCGCCGGGCCGCACCACTATCGTCTGCAGCTCTTCGGCGGCCGCGGGCCGCGCCTGGAAACAGAGCAGCAGAGCGGCCAGCGCGAGGAACCTCAAGGGGTCACCTCAAAGACCTTGCCGGCCTCGTCGCGCTGCAGGTTCTTGGGGATGGAGAAAATGAATTTAGCGCCTTTGCCCGGCCCGGATTCCGCCCAGACCCGGCCCAGATGCGCCGAGGCCACGTATTTGCAGATCGTCAGCCCCAGGCCGGTGCCGCCGGCTTTCTGCCCCTTGACCTGTTCGAATTTTTCGAAGACCTTACCCAGGTATTCCGGCGGGATGCCGTCGCCCGTATCGCGCACCCAGGCGCTTACGGTCTTGCCGTCGTCCGCCATGCCGGTGGTGATCACGCCGTTCTCCGGGGTGAACTTTATGGCGTTGCCGATAAGGTTGGTGAACATGCGCTCCATCAGGCCGGAGTCGGCGTTGACGATCAGCTCAGCCGGGCCTTCCAGGTCGAAGCGGATGTGTTTGCGCTGTCCCAGCGACTCCATCAGTTCTATGACCCTGGCCGCCACCTCGCGCAGGTTCACGGGCGCCACTTTTATCTCCATTTTTCCGGCTTCCATCTTGGCCACGTCCAGGATATTGTTGATCATGCCCAGCAGGCGGAAGGAGGCCCGGTCTATGGAAATGAGCATTTTCTTCTGGGCCTCGTTGACGGGGCCGGGGATCTCCTTGATCATGAATTCCACGAAGCCCTTTATCGCGCCCATCGGGTTGCGCAGGTCGTGCGTTATGGAGTGGAGGAATTCGTCCTTTATGCGCGCCAGTTCCTTGTCCAGCGTTATGTCGTAGAAACCGACCAGGCGGCCCAAAGGCGCGCTTAAGCCCGGCGCGGTGATCGGCACGGAGAAACATTTAAAGAAGCGGCGGGAATGTTCCAGGGCCACCTCGATCTCCCTGAAATGATTTTCCTTGCGGGTTTCCAGCACGTCCGTAACGGCTTCTTTCATGGGCTCGGCCAGGATAAGACCCGCCAGGGGTTTCCCCTCCACGGGAGCGTCCTGGCCTATGCCGAGCACCGACCTGGCCTTGCGGTTGGCGACCTGGACCTGGCCTTCCATGTCTATCATCACGATGCCGTCCTCGGTGGAGAAAAGTATGGCCTCGGTATTCTTCTGTTCGCGGATTATGCGGTCGACCTGCATATCGGAATAAGCTTTGAGCTGGGCGACCATCTTATTGAAGGTTTCGCCCAGGTCGTGGAGCTCGTCGGTGGTATTGACCTCGGCCCGGCGCGAGAAGTCGCCGGCGGCCACGTATTCGGCGGCGCGGGTGAGCACGGTTATCGGCTTGGACAGGCTGCGGCTGAGCACCCAGGCGGCGACCAGCGCCAGCGCCAGGAAGATCGCCACGGCGTAGATCGCCTGGCGTTTCATGAAAAGCGCGTAGCGGTAGGCGCCTTCCTGCGGCTGGCTCACGATCACGGCGCCGCCGAGCTCCGAGATGGGAGCGTAAGCGCCCAGCATCGGCCGCCCGGCTTCGTCGGAGAATTCCACGGAGCCGGAAGAGAGGGCTTTAACCGCGTCCCGCGAAACCCGCCAGCCGGCGGCGGTCTGGGCGGCCGCTTCAGGGAGGTCCGCCGGCCAGGCGATGGCCTTGCCGGAAGGATCGAGGATGACGGGGAAACCGTCGGACCCGACGCGCTTAAGGTCGAGCGTGTCGATAAAGGCGCCCAGGTCCAGCTCGGAGCGCATGGCCATGTTCTTGCCGAAAGGGTAATAAAAAACCACCAGGCGGGCCTTCTGGTCGACGTTCAGGCTGCGCCTGCCGCCGAGCGCCGCCTTGAACCCGGGGTCCGAGGCGTATTTTTTGAGCCCCGCGTCCTTGCCGTCGAACGGGGTGATCACTTTTATGACTTCCGCGCCTTCGCCGGAAAGCACCGAGATCTCCCGGACCTCGCGGCGGGTCTCCAGCAGCGAGGACAACATGATCTGCTTGTTCTCCCAGTCCATCTGGGCCATGGCGACCAGCGCGGTCCGCAGGCCGAGGTCCGCGCTCCTGATATAAGCGTTGAATTCGGAAGCTATCTTGTCCGCCGCGGTCAGGTGGAGTTCGAGTATCGCCGTCCTGACGCCCAGCTGGCCCAGGGCGATAAGACGCAGCCCGAGCAGGCCCATCGGTAATACGGAGACGAGGACGAAGACCGCCACGAATTTATGCAGGAGCCTTAATTTCATAGTCTTTGCGCCGTTTATTATAGCATTGTTGTCAGCGCAGCTTTTGAAGCAGCGGCACGAGGCCGGCCAGGGCGCGCGCCCTGTGGCTGAGCTTGTTCTTTTCCGTCTCCGGCAGCTCCGCGAGGGTCCGCGGAGAACCGGCCGGTTCGAAGAACGCGTCGTAACCGAAGCCGTTCGCGCCGCGCGGGGCCCTCGTTATCCGGCCCTCCAGCGTCCCCCGTGAAAGGGCCGTTTCCCCCGTGGGGGAAACCAGGGCCATCACGCAGGCGAACCGCGCGGACCGCCGCGCCGCCGGGACCCCGGCCAACTCGGCCAGGAGCCTGGCGTTGTTGTCGGCGGCCGATGAGCTTTCTCCGGCATAGCGGGCGGACCGCACTCCCGGCGCCCCGCCGAGGGCGTCCACCTCGAGCCCGGTATCGTCGGCCAGCGCCCAGGCGCCGGTGAAGCGGGCGGCGGCCAGAGCCTTTTTCACGGCGTTCTCCTCCAGGGTCGCGCCGTCCTCCACGGCCGGCACAGCCCCCGGGAAATCCGCCAGCGTGCTGAGGCGCAGCGGCAGGGCCGGCAGGATGGCCCGGATCTCCCCGGCTTTGTGAACGTTAAAAGTCGCTATTACCAGCGTTTTTTCCATGAATTGCCGCGTCCCAAATATATTAGAATATACTACGTGGCGGATAATTTTTCAAATCTTAACATTTTTGCCGGCGCACCGGCCTCCTTCCTTCAGGCCGTCCAAGCCTTCGCCGGGGTGACGGAACTCGCGCTGCCGATCAGGGTGGAGACGGCGGGCCCGGCCACCCTTTACGCGCTGGCGCCTTTCACGGAAGGGGCCCGGTCCGGCCTGGCCGCCTTTACCGACGCGCGGTTTTTGAACCCGCCCCTGACAAGACGCCCCATTCCCGAAGCGGCGCTGCTGTTCTTCCACGCCCCCGGGCACGACCAGTTCGTATTCAACGCGCCCACCCCGCAGGCCGCCGGCCTCTCCCCGCTCCGGGCGTCCAGGCGGGACCTGTCGCTGCTGGCCGGGTTCATAATGTCCGGCGCCAAGACCGGAGAAGACCCGGTCCGCTTGGCGGACGGGGAATATAACCTCGGCCGCCTGCACGGCGCGCATTATCTTTATGCCTTGGCCGCGGCCAGGAACCCGGCTTCCAGGGCGCGCTTCGCGCTGGGCGCCGTGCTGGTGGAACTCGGCCTTCTGCAGGAAGCCTACGACGGACTTAAAGGGGACGGCGACCCCGAGGCCCTTTTGAACCTGGCCGTAATACACAGGAAAACGGGCAACCCGCAGGCGGCCAGGGACATGCTGGCGGCCATCGGCCCCGGCACGCCGCTGGAGGACCGCAAGGCCGCCGAGATCGCCTGGCTCGACCTGGAAGCCGGCAAAGAAGAGGAAGCTGAAAAGGCGTTCAGGCGTCTCGCCACGTCAGCCTTCGACAAAGCCGAAGCCCTTTCCGGCCTGGGCGCGGCCCTGGCTAACGCGGCGTTCAGGACCAAAGACAAAGGCCGGCTTGCGGCGGCGGCGACGGCCCTCCGCTCGGCGCTCGTGACCCCCTCGCCGTCCGGCGCGCGCGTTTTCTTCCAGCTCGGCAACCTCTATTTCCGCTCGGGCGACCCGGCGCAGGCGGAAACCTGCTACCGCAGGTCCGCGGCGATCTCCCCGGCCATACAGGCGCTGGCTAATCTGGCGCTCACGCTCATAAAGACGGGCAAGCTTGAAGAGGCCGCGGCCGTGACGCTGCAGGTGGCCCTGACCGACATGCCTTCCGCGGCGCGCCTGGTAGCCGGCTTTCCCAAAGACGCGCTGGCGGCGCTGTTCCCGCCGCCGCCCCTCGCGCCGGCGCCGCAAGCCCCGGTCCCGCAGGCCGCCGCGCCGGCCGAAGACGCGCCGAAGGCCGAAGAACCGGCCCGGCCGGCCGAGCCCGGTGCGCCCGCCGCCCCCGCAGAGCCCTCCCCGGCGATAGCCGCCGAAGTCCCCCAGGCCGCTTCCCTGGCGCCGGCCCAGCCGCAGACGCCCCCCCCTTCCGGCAGGAGTCTCCCGCCCGCCCCGGCCCCGGCACCGGCCACGGCGCTAAAGGTGGAAACTCTGCGGGACATCATGACCGCTCCGACCGCCACTACGGAAGCGGAAAGCCGCAAGGACGATTTTATTTCCGGCGCTTTCAAACTGGCTTCCGATCTGGAGGACGAGCTTGGGAAGAAAGTATATTTCAATGCCGTCGGCCTCGGCGACGTGGAAAAAAAGCTGCGGCTCACGTTTTTAAGGGCCGGGACGAATCCCCAGACCCGCATAGACCTGGTAAAGGACTGCGCGGCTTTCCTCTGCTATGCGCTGCAGGAACGGCATAAAGGCCGCCTCATCAAGATGCCTGATTTCGACCCGTGGGGCTGGCCCATGATCTTCGAAGCACCCGGGCTGAAACTGACCACCTATCCGATACAGCGGGTCTGGCGGCTGCTCTGGGAAGAGACCGTGCCGGAACCCGGCTGGCTGACGAAATATTTCGACTGGGTGGCCGGACGGCTTAAAGAGCCGGCCCCCCCGCCTTGCGGCCTGGCGGCCGCCCGCGGAAAGATAATGAGCCGCCCCGAACGCCTGGCCGACACGGCGGCCGAACACAAACGCATGCTGATACTCAACTCTTCGCTGCCGGAAACCTCGCATATCGAGTACGCCCGCACCGGCATCCTGAAGCTTGAGAACGCCATAAAGACCAGCTTCAAACCGGAGATCCCGCCCACCACCGACGGCTGGAAGCTGCTGCGCTGCTACGGCCACGTACTGGCGGAAATAATGATAAAGGATCTCAAGGCCGCCTGGTACAATACGGACGGCGAAGACGGCGGCTGGTCCCTGCAACTGCCCTGGAAGACCTTCATATTCCCCCTCGGCAAAGTCTACAGGACGGCCGCGGACCGCGGCAGTCTGGCGGAATATTACGACGCGCTCCTGGCGGAAAAACTGAGACTCCAGGGCGGACCTAAGGCCGGCTAGGACTTTGGGCCTTGATTAGAGTATAGTTTTTGGCGATAATTAATGAAGGCCGGAGACAACACCGGCGCGGAGGACACGTGAAGAGAACGCTGACGCAGTTTTTATTTCCCCTGGTCCTGGCCGTCCCGGCGGCTGGAGGTCCGGCCCTTGACGCCCTGCCGGGCCAGGCGCCGCGGGCCCCCGAAGCGGTCGCCGCCCCCGCGCTCCGCGCCGCCCCGCTGAAAGAATGGACCGTAATGGTCTACATGAACGGCAAGAGCAATATCGAACCTTTCGCCCTCGCCGACCTGAACCGTTTTGAGACCGCCGGTTCCAACGCCGGCATAAACATCGTGGCGGAGATAGGCCGCTCCAAAGGCCTCGACAACGACACCGCCGCCGACGGGGACTGGGCGGGCGTACGCCGCTATTTAGTCACCAAAGACACCGACCCCGGCCATATCGCCTCCCCCCTGCTGGCCGACCTCGGCAACCCCGACATGGGCGACTGGAAAGAGGCGGCCGCTTTCGTTAAATGGGCCAAGGCCGCCTACCCGGCCAGGAAATACGCCTTCATCATCTGGGACCACGGCTGGGGCTGGCTGGACCCGAAGAAGCCCGGCGACAACCCCCTCGACGGAGAAAAATCAATTTCCCACGATTTCGTGACCGGCAATTACATCGGCACCAGGCAGCTGGGCAGCATCTTCCGGGAAGCCGGCAAGGTGGACATGTACGTTTCCATGGCCTGCTTCATGCAGATGGCGGAAGTGGCCTACGAGATCAAGGACGGCGCGGACGTGATAGTGGGCGCCGAGGAAGTGATACAGCTGCCCAGCCTGAACTGGGAAGGCTTCCTGGCGGCCCTCGCCAAGGACCCCGGCGCCTCCCCCGAGAAAGCCGGCGTCTACATGGTGGACGCTTTCAAGGAAATGTATTCCAGGCCCGACATGCAGGAACTGCTGCAGCAGGGCGGCTACGGCACGCAGCTGTCGGCGGTACGCGGCGCTAAAATGCGGGACCTCGCGAAGAAGGTGAAGGACTGGTACCAGCTGGCGATGGCCGCCGGCGACAGGGCCGCGCTCGCCAGGGCCAAGGCCGAAGTGGTCCGCTTCGAGATAGGCGACCCGGTCACCGACCCCGACAAACGCATAGCTTTCTACGGCGACCTCTCCCATTTCGTGGAACTGGCCGGGGATTACGCGGACAAGCGCCTGCCGGGGGCCGAAAAGGCGATAGCCGCCGGCCGCGCGCTCGACAAATTCATCTCGTCGGAACTGGTCATAAAGAACGCCGCACTGGGCCGTGACCGCACCGGCAAGGATTTCTCCGCCGTAAAAGGCCTGGCCGTCAACATCCCCGGCAAACCCGGCACGCTGATAGAATATTATCCGACCTACTCGAAGCTCGCCTTCGCGCAGGACACCGGCTGGGAAAGCTTCATGAAATACCTGGACGGGATAGAGAACAGGTAACCATGGCCCAGCCTTACGAAGCGGGCTCGAGTTTCCGGCCCGCTTTTTTCTTCCTCAAACCCGATCAGCGCAGGGCGCTCTCCGCCTACTACGGCTACGCCCGCGCCGTAGACGACATAGCCGACGGCCCCGGCCTCTCCCTGGCGGACCGGGAGGAGCGCCTCGCGGCCTGGCGCGGCGCTGTGGAACGCATTTTTTCCGGCGGCGAGGCGTCCTCCCCGCTGGAGCGCGAGCTGGTCCGGGCCGTAAAGGCCTTCCCGCTGAGGCGCGAACATTTCCTGCTCGTACTGGACGGCGTCGCCGCCGACCTGGATAAAAAGGCCTACGCGACCTACGCCGAGCTGGAACATTATATGTACCGCGTCGCCTCCGCGGTCGGCATGGCCTGCCTCGCCATTTTCGGTTACGACGCCCCCGACTCGGGGCTCTTCGCCGAGAAGCTCGGTTACGCGGTACAGCTGACGAACATCCTGAGGGACGTCGCCGAAGACCACGCCGCCGGGCGGGTCTACCTGCCGGCGGACGACCTGGCCAGGTTCGGCTGCTCCCGGGACTCCCTCGCCGGTTCCAATTACACTCCCGATTTTATAGAATTGATGAAATTCGAAACGGCCAGGGCGCGCGCGCTCTACGCCGAAGCCCTGGCCCTGGCCGACCCGGCCCGCAAGCGCAGCCTCGCCCCGGCGCTGGTCATGGGCAGCATCTACAGGGAACTGCTGGAGAAGCTGGTCCGCGGCGGTTTCAGGGTGAAGGAAGGCCGCGTGAGGCTGACCGCCGGAGAAAAGATCGTCGCGCTTTTTAAAGCCTGGAGAGACTATGTTAAAATCTGACGCCTGGATCCGCGCAAAATGCCGCAAAGAAAAAATGATCTCCCCCTTCGTGGAGGGCCTGGTGGCCAGGGGCAAAGTCTCCTACGGGCTTTCCTCCTACGGCTACGACATCCGCGTGGCCGACGAATACAAGGTGTTCACCGACGTGCATAACTGCGTCGTCGACCCGAAAGCCTTCAACGACAAGTCCTTCGTGGACATAAAAGCCCCCTTCTGCATCGTGCCGGCGCACTCTTTCGCGCTGGCCCGCTCGGTGGAATACTTCAGGATCCCGCGCAGCGTCATCGGCCTGTGCATAGGCAAGAGCACCTACGCCCGCTGCGGCATCGTGGTCAACATCACCCCGCTGGAACCGGAATGGGAAGGCCACCTGACCCTGGAGATCTCCAACACCACGCCGCTGCCGGCCAAGATCTACTCCAACGAAGGCATCGCCCAACTTGTCTTTCTCGAGTCCGACCAGATCTGCGGGACCTCTTATAAGGATAGGAAGGGCAAGTACCAGGCCCAGCGCGGAGTAACCCTGCCCCGCATACTTAAGCAAAAGTGAAGAACCGACTTAACACGCTGCTGTGCGCGGCCGCCGTGGCCTGCGCGGCGCCGCCTTTCGCTCTTTCGGCCGGGGACGAGCTCGCCCGCGCGCGCCAGGCGGCGGCGGGGTCGGAAGCCCGGGCGCTGGAGATCGCTTTCAGCGGCCTTGGCCGGCGGCCCGTGGACCGGGAACTTTTTCTTTACGCCGTGGAACTGCTGCCGGAAGGCCCCTCCGCGAACGCCGCCGCCCTGGACGCCGCCGCGCGCGCCATGCTGAAGACCAACGGGGAAGACTACGCCTGGTACCTGGGCCTCTGCAAAGCCCTGCGCTGCGCCTCGCGCGCCCAGGAGGCCGTCGCCAACTGCAAGAAAGCGCTGGAACTCGACCCCACCGTCTACCCGGTCTACAGGGAACTGGGCCTTACTTACGCCGCCACCGGCAGCCCGCGCAAAGCCGCGGAAACCCTGGAACAGGGCGTGGAGATCTCCTCTTCCGATTATAAGGCCTATTACACCCTGGCAAAAGTCCTCGAGACGCGCGGCGACCCGGGCCGCGCCGCGCCCTATTACACCCGCGGGCTGGCGCTGGCCCGCCGCGGCCGGGACCTGGAAGCCGGCTACTACGCGGCGCTCATGAAAGCCGGCCTGAAGCGGACGGAACGCAGAAAAGAAAAAGCGCCCGCCAAGCCGCGCCCCGCCCGGGCCAAAGCCGCAAAAGAAACGGCCGCCGCGTGCCGGGAAAAATTCAAGGCGGAATTCCTCAAGGACAACCTGGGCGCCGCGCTGCTCCAGAGCGACGCCTGCCTGCAGCTGGCCCCCGCCGACCCCGGCCTGGCCGCCGAGCGCGCGCCGCTAATGGTGCGCCTGGGCAAATACGAGGACGGCGTTAAGGAATATATGCGGGCCGCCGGGCTTTACGCGGGCAACGGCCCTATGGCGGCTTACTGCCGGATAAAGGCGGCCGAAACCTGGCTTAAACTCGGGGACTCCGCAAAAGCCGCAGACCAGTACCGCATGGCCCTCGCCGCCAATCCCGGCGACCTGAACGCCCTGAAAGGCCTGGCGGCCGCCCTGGAAGCGCGCTCTGACCTGAACGGGGCCCTTGAAATTTACACGACCATACTGAAACTGGACCCCGCCAACGACAAGGCCCGTACGAGGAAAGAGGAATTAGAAGCCGGTCTTCTGACCGGCGACCAGATGCTGCAGGAGATGCGCCTGCGGGGCGCCGTAGACCCCGCCAAAACCGCGCTGCAGCCGGAGGACATAAAACTTTTCAAGGCCATAAAGGCCGCGGAACTGGGCGGCGCCATAGATTACCTTAAAGAGAGGGCCCCGTCGGCCAAGGGCTTTACCGTCCGCCGCAAGGGCTCTGACGGGCCCAGGCTGGCGCTGACCGCCGCCGGCTACAGGGCCTATATCTTCCACGCCACCAAGGACGCCGTAAAAGCCTTCGAAGCGCGGGGCATCGGGCTGCGCGAGATCTTCAAGCTCAGGGACCTCGGCGGGGCCCCCGTCTTCGACGCGGCCGGCAGGCTCACGCCGGAAGGCGACGAAGCCCGGAGAAAAGCCGCGGCCGGCGAAAAGACCTGGCTGCTGCCCTACGAGCCGGTCCCCCAGAGCCCCCAGGCCGTAAAGACGGTCAGGGAGATCGAGGAAGCGAAAACGAACGGTTACGCCGAGATAGAAGAACCGGAATACCTGTGGCTGCTGAAGGCGACGGACTGCCCTGAAGACGTAATGCAGGACGCACCGGTCAAACTCCTTATATTCAACGACGGCATGCGGCGGCGTTATCTGCTGTGCTGGGTCGAAACGGGCCTTTGCATGAACGGCGTGAACAACAAACTCCCCTCCTACATAGCGCGTTACCGCAACGGGGACACCGACATCTCGGATTCCAAAACCTCCACCGCTTTCTTCGGCACCGGCGGCGTGAAGAAAATGCGTTTCTGCGAGAAGGGCAGGATCTGGACCGGGGACGTAAAATGAGCGGACACATTAAGAATATACTTACGATGCTGGGAAGCGCGCTGCTGGCGGCGGCCCTGCTGGGAACGCTTGCACTATGGACCATGAACCTGGCGCCGCGCTTCAAAGCGCGGATGGCCGAAAAAGCCGCCATAGCCGCGCAGATCAAGGAAGCTAAAGAACTTAATATAACGTATGAAGCCGCGCTGGCGGCCCCCACGAAAGCCGTGGGCAAGCCGGTCCTCTGGTGCCTGCGCAAGGGCGACGGTCATATTTCCTATTACAACAGAGAAGAACAAAAACCGGTCCATATAACGAACCCGGGGAGCATGTACCAGGAGGGCGGCTCCACGCACAGCAGCTGCGCCGCGGCGCTGCTGACCATAACCACGGTCACCGCGGTCTCCTACGGAAGTTTTTTCGCCGTCCGGCTCGAAGCCTCCTTCGTCGCTTATCCCTGACGGGCCAACCCGGCTTTGCATTGCGCCGAAAAATTTGTTATCATAATATAACTATGACACAGAAAACCACTTTGCCCAAAGCCGACACGGCCGAAAAAACCAGGAAATGGCATTTCCTTGACGCTTCCGACATGGTGCTTGGCCGTCTCTCTACAAAGATCGCCGTGCTCCTGATGGGCAAGCACAAACGCGACTTCGCCACCAATGTGGATTGCGGCGACTTCGTCGTGGTGACCAACACCGATAAGGTGCGCATCACCGGCAACAAGGCCGAACAGAAGTTTTACTTCCGCCACTCCGGCTACGCCAACGGCGCCCGGACCATCCCCTACAAGAGGCAGATGGAAAACGATTCCACCAAGGTCATGGAACTGTCCGTACGCCGCATGCTCGATGACAACCGCCTGCGCGACAAGCGCATGAAGCGCCTGCGCATCTTCTCCGGCGCGCAGACCCAGTTCCCCATGCCCAAAGCGGCGGCGGCGAAGTAACCGACACAGAGGAAAACAGAAACTATGGAAAACAAAAATCTCATACTGGCCACCGGCCGCCGCAAGACGTCCATCGCCCAGATCCGCATGTCCCAGGGCGGCGAAGGCAAGATCACCATCAACGCCAAGACCCCCGAGGACTATTTCGGCAACAACCCCCGTCTCCGCCACGAGATCGTCAGGCCGTTCGACCTCGCCAAGGACCAGAAGTTCGACTGCGTGATAAAGGTCACCGGCGGCGGCGTCTCCAGCCAGGCCGGCGCGATACGCCACGGCATCTCCCGCGCCATCGCCAGCCTCGGCGACAGCTTCCACGCCTCCATGAAGAAGGCCGGGTTCCTTACCCGCGACTCCCGCATGGTGGAAAGAAAGAAACCCGGCCAGCCCAAGGCCAGGAAACGCTTCCAGTTCTCCAAGCGCTAAAGCGCCTTGGCATACTGCCAGCCGCGGGAGGCCCACAAAGCCTCCCGCGGTTTTTTTATACCCCCGCGGTTGCCCGCGGGCCCGCCTTTTTCTTATCATTAAGGAATGAGAAGATTCTGGCTGCCCCTGACGGACGCCCGGCTGAAAGCCGCCATGACCGCCCTGCGGCGTGCCGGCGCCGCCGTCGGCGACCTGGCGGCCGAGCCGCACGGCGCCGCCTCTTTTTTCGCGCCCATCAAAAGACAGCTGGCCGCGGCATCCGGCGCCGCCCCGAAAAACCCGGCCGGCTCGGCGGCCCTGGCCGCCGCCGAAGACTTCACCCTGAGACTGGAAAGGACCTTCACGGATATGGCGCGGCTCGACGCCCCACCGGATATCGCCGTCCGCCGGGCGCTGAGCGCCCTTGAGCGCGCCTGCGCGTTGACGCCGCGCCTGGTGTCCCGCTCCGCCCGCGCCGCCGCCTTCGCCGAGGCTATGGCGCTTTGCGCGACAGGGCGCAAAACCCTGGCCCTGGCCGGCGCGGCGGCCGACAACGCCGCCGGGGCGTTCGCCCTAAATCTCAAATTTAGTAGTATATACTCCGGGCTCGACGCGGTCCTTTACGCTTTCGAACGCTGCGCCGAAGCCCTCATTACCGCATAGGCCGTCTGATGAGCATAGCTCCTGATACGGCACCTGCGCAAGCAATGGAGCCCCACATGAAAAGACTCATCGCCGCCATCCTCTTCTCGCTGCCCGCCTCGGCCTGGGCCCTGACCATTTCGGTTTACCACACCAGCGACGTGCACGGCTGGTACTACTCGCGGCCCGCCAAGTGGGACAAGGAGAATTCCACCCGCACCATAGGCGGCTTCGCCGCCCTGTCCTCCCTGGTAAAAGCTGACGCCAATCCCCGGATCCTGCTGGATTCCGGCGACACGTTCCAGGGCACCCCGGAAGGGACCCTGACCAAAGGTATGGCCACCGTGAAGCTGATGAACCAGCTGGGCTATTGCGCGGCCGACGTGGGCAACCACGACTACGATTACACCGAACCCAACCTCAAGGCCATGGTCGCCGCCTCCTCTTTCACCTGGCTGGGCGCCAACGTCTACGTCAAAGCGACCGGCGCGGCCGCGGATTACCTGAAGCCTTACGTTATAATTGAAAAGGCCGGCAAACGCATCGCCGTTATCGGCGTCGTCGGGCGCCACACCGCCACGTCCACCCTGCCGGCCAACGTGAAGCACCTGGAGTTCCGCGACGAAGCCGCCGAAGCCGCGAAATGGACGCGGGAAGTGAAGGAAAAGGAAAACCCCGACGCCGTTATCATCCTGGCCCATGTGGGCTTCGGCGGCGACTTTTACGGCATCGTGGATATTTCCACCTGGACTTTCACGGCGGCCCAGACCGCCCGCGGCACGCTGCCCATCGCCCGCGCTTCCGGCGCGGACGTGGTGATAGGCGGCCATAACCACGTCGGGCTCGCCAAAGGCTACCACGACAGGGAAAGCGGCGCGCTGATAGCCGAAAGCTATTTCGGCCTGACCAATGTAAGCCGCATAAACCTGGAGTTCGACGACGCCACGGGCAAATACAAGGGCGCGTCCGACGAACTTATTCCCCTCTGGGTCGACAGGACCGGCGAGGACGCCGCCGTCACCGCGACCATAAAAGGTTTCAGCGCGGACGTCGACAAGGAGATGGGCAAGGTCATAAGCGAAAGCGCCGCGGACCTGGGTCCCTCGGCCGCCGGGCTGGACTCCGATATCGGCAACTGGTTCGCCGACGCGATGCGCCGCCAGGCCGGCACCGACGCGGCGTTCCAGAACACAGCCGGCATCCGGGCCGACATAAAAAAAGGCCCTATACACATACGCGACATCTTCCAGATAATGCCTTTCGAGAACACGCTGGTGAAGCTCACCATGACCGGAGCGCAGCTGAAGAAGCTCATGGCCGACAACCTGCGCGGCGGTTTCTCCAAATTACAGCTCTCGGGCCTCGCCGTGAAATTCCGGCAGACCCCCGAGGGGCCGCGGGACGTGACGGTCTGGCGCAACGGGGCGGAAGTAAAGCCCGACGAAAAACTGACCGTCGCCACCAATAATTACCTTACCACCGGCGGCACCGGCGGCGCGGCTTTCGGCGAGGCCGAAAAGTCCGAGGACACCATGCTGCCTATCCGGGACCTGCTGCTGAAGGACATAAAAGCGAACCCCGTAAAAACCGCGCCGGCGAACGGCAGGATAACGCGCCTGGAGTAAATGAAACAGACCTCCCCCTTTAAAACCGCGCTGCTGGCCCTGCTGCTCCTGGGCCCGGGAGCCTGCGCAAAAAAAGAACAGCTGGTCATCTTCGCCACCGGCCGGACCCAGGGCAGGCTTTGGGCCAGGGAGGAACCGGCCTTAAAGAACAAGCGCGCCGGCGGCTTCGCCGTTTTCAAGCGCCTTTACGACCAGGAAACGCTGCCCAAGCTGGCCCTGGACGCCGGCAACTGGTTTACGGTCACCCCCGAGGGCTGGCTGACCAAAGGCCACTCCACCATGGACTGCCTTAACGCGGTGCCTTACGACGCGGCCGCGGTAGGCCTGGAAGACCTGTCCCTCGCGCCCGCCGACCTGGGGAAGCTGGCAGCGGCTTCGCGCCTCCCGCTGCTCGCATCCAACCTTTATTTGAAGAACAATAAAAAACCGGACTTCCTGCGGAGCTCCGTTATCCTGCGGGCGGGCCGGCGCAAGGTCGGGGTTTTTTCCGCGATGATCTCCTCCCCCGACCGCCCGAACCGCGCCAAATACCTGACTAACTATAAGCTGGAAAAAGAAACCTATGAAACGGAAAAAGCGGTAAAAGCGCTCCGGGACGGCGGCGCCGAAGTGATAGTGATGCTGCTGGGCGTGAACCCCAAGGAGAAAGCCGGGGCCGAGTTCTTCCGGGAATTCCTCGCCAAAGGCCCCAGGATAGACCTGGTCATCACCGACGAGCCGTCCATAAGGAAACCTTTCAAGACCGGGCGCACCTGGGTGGCGGGCGCGGGCCTGGAAGCCGTCTCGGCCGCCAGGCTGGTCCTGGACCTGGAACCGGCCAACGGGCGCCTTAAAGCCGTCCACTGGAAGGACCTGCCGCTCTTACAGGAGAAATACGGGCAGGACCAGGGGCTGCTTAAGATCATCGCCGGGCACAGGAAGGCGGCCTCCGCCCACTTTTCCAAACGGGTGGGCTTTCTCAAAGAGCCGCTGCCCAAGGACGACGGCGGCTACTCGCCCATGGCGGACTTCGCCGCGGACTGCATCCGCCGCTGGGCCAGGACGAACGCCGCCATAATCAGTCTGAAAGAACCGGCGACCGGTTTCTCCAGCGGCACGGTAACGGTCGGGGACCTCTACGCGGCTTTTCCCCTGGACTCCAGCGTGGTTTTCGTGAAGATACGCGGCGACGACCTGGAACGGGCGCTGGCCGCGGTACCGCCGTCGGAGATAGCCGTTTCCGGCCTTAAGCTCTTCCTGAAGGACGGCGCTTTCGAGCGCGCCGAAAGCGAAACCGGCCCCCTGGTCCCCGGCCGGACCTACAGGCTGGCCGTCCCGGACTCCTTCGTCGGAGGAAAGAACAACCCCGTGCTTTCAAGCGCCATGGAATTCGCCAACTCCCGCCGTTACCTCAGGGAAGTCATCGGCTGGTGTTTTTCCAGGCAGAGCTCTTTTTCCCGCCCCGGGGGCACAAGGATAGTGAGGAACTGATGCCGGAAAACCCGCCGCCGCCCCCGGGCTTCTTCAGCCGGTGGGTCTCAAGACTTAAGGCTTTCTCCATGCTGGCCGGGGCCTGGGGCTTCCTTTTCAGCGTCAATTCGCTGATCGGTTTCCGGGCGGGTTTCGAATACGACGACGGGCTTTCCTACTCCACGCCGGCCTTCCAGGCCGCCGCCAAGGACAACCTGCCGCCCGACACACCCGACTACTGGAACGCGGTCAACCGCTCCTACCGCTACGAGAGGCTTAAACCCGCGGCCTGGCTGGCCGCCTGGAGCCTGAAGATACTGGGCGTAAAGATAGCCGTTTTCTGCGACCGGGGGCCGGAAGGGGCCGACAGCCTTGAAGCCTCCTGGCGCCGCCTGGCCGACTATTTTTATTTCACGCGGACGGAAGACGAAAAATACCGGATCCTGGAGCATAAGCGTTTTATCCTCTATGCCGGCGCTTCGGACTCCGGCATCATCCAGGCCAGGAAAGCGGGCGTCCCGCCCCTGCGCCTTGAGAAAAGCCACAAATCCGCCGTAAAGTCAGAGTACCACCCGGGCAGGTTCGGCGAGCGCTACCTCCCCCTCTCCCAGTTCTAACGATAGATTGTCCGCCCCCCATTGCCCTGTCCCTCTATAAAATATAAAATGTAATCAATGGCGGATTGTATTTTCTGTAAGATCGCGGCTGGAGAGGTGAACGCCAAGATCGTTTACGAAGATCCGGACGTAGTGGCCTTCCTGGACCTTAACCCGCAGGCCCCCATGCACGCCCTGCTGATCCCGCGCAGGCACATAGACCGCCTTACGGCTGCGCAGGACGGGGACGCGGAACTGCTGGGCCGCCTGCAGCTGGCGGCCGCGAAGATAGCTAAAGTTTTAAAAATCGAAGGCGCCTTCAGGCTGGTGACCAATAACGGCAAGGGCGCGGGCCAGTCGGTGGACCACCTGCACTACCACCTGCTCGGCGGCAGGAAGCTGATGTGGCCCCCGGGCTGAAGCCCGAAGAACAGATCTTGAAATATAGAGTTTGCATACCCAAAGGTGGTGATTAGCGTGGTATTTGTAAAAGTAAGAGACGAAGAATCCATAGAAGAGGCCCTCAGGCGTTTTAAACACGACTGCGAGCGCAACGGCATCCTCAAGGAAATAAAGCGGCGCGAGCATTACGTGACGCCCGCGATGAAGCGCAAGATAAAGTCCCAGGAGGCCCGGCGCAAAGTCCGCAAAGGCAGAAGGTCTTACTAAAAGATCCTTCTTCAAACGGCCGCGCGGATCCCGGTCCGCGCGGCTTTTTGCCTGTCCGATCCCGTAGCCGCGTAAATAGTTTTATATAGATGAGTTCATCCCCGGTAATAGACAAGATAAGGGAAAAACTGGACATCGTGGATGTCATCAGGGAGTACGTCCCCGCCCTGAGGAAGGCCGGCCGCAACCACAAGGCGCCCTGCCCGTTCCATAACGAGAAAACCCCCTCTTTCACCGTCAGCCCCGACAAGCAGATCTTCTACTGCTTCGGCTGCAACGAGGGCGGCGACGTTTTCACCTTTGTCATGAAGATAGAGGGGCTGACCTTCCCCGAAGCCGCGCGGAAACTGGCCCTGAAGGCCGGCGTGGAATACGGCGACGAGCGCTCGCACGCCATGACCGAGGCCGACAAAGAAAGGCTGGAGCTGAAGAAGATGCTCACGGCCGCCGCGGCCTTCTACCACAAGACGCTTTTTTCCCCCGCCGGCGAGAAAGCCCGCCTGTACCTGGGCGAGCGCCGGCTGAGCAAAGCCACGGTGGAACGCTTCGAACTGGGCTGGGCCCCGGCGAACGGCACCGCCCTGATGGAAGAGATAAAAGCGCGCGGCTGGAGCCGCGACCTGGCCACGAAAGCCGGCCTGGTCACCGAGCGCGAAGGCGGCCGCGTGGGCGACACTTTCCGCGGCCGCATCATGTTCCCCATACGCAACCAGGCCGGGGAGACGGTGGCTTTCGGCGGCCGCGTACTGGACCCCGAAGCGCAGCCGAAATACCTGAACTCGCCCGAGACCGTTCTGTTCTCCAAGCGCCGCACCCTTTACGGCATCCACGAGGCCCTGCCGCAGATCCGCAAAAGCGGCCGCCTGCTGCTGCTGGAAGGCTACATGGACGTGATAGGCGCGCACCAGCACGGCGTGGACTGGGCCGTGGCCCCACTGGGCACCGCCCTCACCAACGAGCACGCCGGCCTCATCGGCCGCTACGCCAAAGACACCGTGGTGATGTTCGACGACGACCGCGCCGGTATAACCGCCTCGGTGCGGGCGGCCGAGATCTTCATGGAGGCAGGGCTGTACGTGCGCCTCGCCAACGTAGGCAACGGCCAGGACCCCGACGAATTTTTGAACGACCACGGGCGGGAGGAGTTCGAGAAAAAGCTGGCCGAGGCGGCCGACCCCCTGGATTTCCGGATGAACCTGTTCTTCAAGGGCCGCAAGACCCCGCCGGGCTCGCAGGAGAAGGCGCAGGCCATAGCCGTGCTGCTGGAAACCGTGGCCAAGCAGCCCGACGAGATCCTGAAGAGCGAATGGGTGAAATCCCTCGCCTCCCGCTTCGGCGTGGAAGAGGCCTCGGTCTTGAAGCAGCTCAGGAAAGTTTCGGTGCAGGCCCCGCGCGAGGCAAAACGCGACTTCGACCAGGCGGTAAAGGCCATGCCCCCCATAGAGCGGGGCTTCATCCAGCTGCTGCTGCGCGACCCCTCGCTCATAGATAACGCCGCGGACCTCGGCCCTGAGGATTTTTCCAACCAGCTGGCGCGGGATTTCTTCTCGGCCATGCGGGAGATGTCCCCGCAGGCCCGGGCCAAGGCCTCCGCCAGCCTGGCGGAGCGCTTCCCGGAGCAGGCCCGGCTGGTAATGGAACTGGCGGTGGCGGATTTCGGCGGGGAGGACTCCGCCGTGCGGGACGCCGCGGGGGCGCTGCGCATGCTCAAGCGTTTCTCGGCGCAGCGGCGCTGGCAGGAGATGAGGAGCCGGATAGCCACCCTTACTCCCGCCGAGATGGAAGAATTCAGGAAGCTGGCCGGCAGGCTCAAATCGTCGGCCAACGAAATTTAGGATTCGGGTATTTAGGAGATTATAATGGCACAGGCAAAAAAAGCTTTACGCGACCTGGTTGAACTGGGCAAGGAGCACGGCTACATCACCCTCGAGGAAATGAACCGCTCGCTCACGAACGCGTCCATGTCCAGCGAGGAAATAGACACGCTGATGGGCACGCTCGAGGACCTGGGCATAGAGGTCGTAGACCGCAAGAAATTCAAGATGGTGGCCGCCTCGGAGCGCGAGGCCTATACCGAAGAATGGAGCGCGACGCCCGACGTCTCCAACTCCATCCGCATGTACCTGTCCGAGATGGGCAAGGTGCCGCTGCTGACCCGCGACGAGGAAGTCACGCTGGCCCGCAACATCCGCGAACGCGAGCGCGAACTGCGCATGCTGGTGCTGGAATCCCCCATCACCATGCGCGAGATCCGCAACTGGGAAACCCTCATCGAGCAGGACGAGATGACCACCAAGGAGCTGATGCCCCGCGGCCGCAAGTCCAACCAGGAACTCTCGGCGATGAAGCGCAAGATGAAGAACATAGCGCAGCTCATCACCCGCACCGAGCGCGAGATAGCCAAGCTGACCGAGCGCGCCCAGCGGCCCTCCCTCTCCAACGAGATGCGCAAGAAGACGGAAGCCGTCATCGACAAGAAGCGCAAAGACATCGTTAAGAACATCATCAACCTGAACCTGAACCAGGAGAAGATAAAACGCCTGACCAACAAGATCAAGAACCTGGCGCACAAGATCCGCGAATACCGCCTGGAGCTGGAGAAATACCAGAAGATCTACGGCGACCTGGTAAAGCTCCAGCACGACCACGAACTGGTGGGCCGCGGCAAGATGCGCCCCGGCGCCTTCAAGTCCAAGTGGGGCTATAATCCCGCCGAGGTGGAAGCCGCGCTGGAGAACATAAAGGCCGTGAAGGAGCGCGAGCATCACCTCATCCGCACCCTCCCGATCAACCCCGACGATTTCATGTCCTTGAACGACAAGATCACCTTCCTCGAGGACCAGATCCTGCAGGACAAACTTAAGCTGATAAGGGCCAACCTCCGCCTGGTCGTCTCCATCGCCAAGAAGCACGTGAACTCCAACCTGGAACTGTCCGACCTGATCCAGGAAGGCGGCCTGGGCCTGATGAAGGCCGTGGAGAAGTTCGAATACAAGCGCGGCTTCAAGTTCTCCACCTACGCCACCTGGTGGATCCGCCAGAGCATCAACCGCGCCATCGCCGACCAGGCCCGCACCATCCGCATCCCGGTGCACATGAAGGAACTGGTGTCCAAGCTGATGAAGGTCACGCGCAAGTACCGCCAGGAGTTCGGCCGCGATCCGATGATCGAGGAATACTCCAAGCACATGCATATCTCCATGGACAAGGTGAAGAACGCCCTGAAGATCATGCAGGACCCGATCTCGCTGTCCACGCCCATAGGCGAGGACGAGGACTCTCACCTCGAGGACTTCATCGAGGACAAAACGGGGCTGCCCCCCTCCCATTCGGCCATAGACCTGCTCCGCCGCCGCGAAGTGACCAAGATCCTCGACACCCTGACCGACAGGGAAGCCAAGATCATAAAGCTGCGCTTCGGCATAGAGACCGGCTATCCCCGGACCCTGGAAGAAGTGGGCAAGATCTTCCGCGTGACGCGCGAGCGCGTGCGGCAGATAGAGGCCAAGGCCATCAGGAAGCTCCGCCACCCGTCCCGCAGCAAGATGCTCAGGGACTACCTGGACTGACAGGCACCCCGCGCGGATAAAATAAAAAGCCCCGGGATAACTCCCGGGGCTTTTTCTTTGGTCCGGTTGAAACCTTATTTTTCTTCTTTGTTCTCAGTGAACATGCCGCGGATGAGGCTGTTGGCGATGTCCTTGGCGCCGAGCCCCACCGCTATGGCGAAAGCCAGCCCCATGGAAGCGAACAGGATGTTAAGGCCGCCGATGATCATCTTCATCTTAATCCCCAGCTGCTCGATAGCGGCGATGAGGGTGAAGACGACTATGACGAAGTGGACGATCTTGGACAGCGAGCGGCCGCCTTTGAGATTATTGGCGGTGGCGGAATTTATCACCACGTCCGCCATGAACCGGGCGAACAGCAGGCCGCCGAAACCGATGAAGATCGCCGCCACCAGGCGCGGCAGGAACACTACAACGAACCGCTCCAGGATCTCCGAGATGACGGTAAGATTAAGCACGTTGGCGGCGGTCACAAAGAAGACCAGCAGCAGCGCCCAGTAAGTGATGAAGGCCAGCATATGGGAGAACGATTTGCCGAAGCCGAAGCGGATCAGCAGTTCGTTGATGCCGACGCTGCTGGTATAGGAATCCAGTTTTATCCGGCGCAGGAACTGCTCGAGCAGCGAGCTGACCACCCGGGCCATAAAAAGGCCAAAAAGGATAAAAAGGAAGGCCGCGACGAGGTTCGGCGCGTAGGCGACGAACTTGTCCCACATGTTGAGTATAGGCTGTATAAAGAGTTCGGCAAGGTCCTTGATCATTATTTCCTCCGTGGCTGGAACAGAGCTATTCTAATATTTATGAGCCGGGGAAAGCAAAAAGCCGCGCGGGCCGCGCGGCTTTGCCATGAATTAACCGCCGGGTCAGAGCGTGTTCTTGCTCTTGAGCGGGTCCGCGGGGCCGGTTTTCTTGACCTTGGGCTTCTTCAGCGCGGGGTGCGGCTTCACGGAACCGGGCCGTATCGCGGCCGGGGCCGGCCCGGAATTTGGAGCGTCGCGCAGGACAGGCGCCGCCTGCGTTTTCACTTTCGCCGCCGGTTTGGCCTCTTCCGTCTTAGCCACCTGTTCCAGGAATTTCTTGGACCCCTCGCGGTACAGCGGGTCATTAACGGCGCTGAGAGCATCGAAATCGCAGGCCTCCAGGCAGGGGGAGCTCATCTGGCCGGTGGCGGCGGCTTTCAAGTCCCCGGCGGTTAGCGCCGCGGCGGGTTTCACCGGACTGTTCCACGCCGGCAGCACCGTCTCGCCGGCCCGCGCCGCTCCGGAAAACAATACGACGGCCGCGGCCGCCATAAAAGAAATCGGTATGTTCTTCATTACTTCCTCCATGCTGCAGCAGGGTCGCATGGTTATATTATGGAATAAAATGCGCGCCGGCGTAAGTGGCCAACGGCC
>Ga0209212_1002170_pt1 | contig 28843 bp, 30 predicted proteins | sample RifGroC2_FD_183996 | JGI IMG/M metagenome (GOLD analysis project Ga0209212, IMG submission 183996) | Groundwater microbial communities from Rifle, Colorado, USA - Groundwater C2 (SPAdes) (version 2) | ecosystem: Environmental > Aquatic > Deep subsurface > Groundwater | place: Rifle, Colorado... | reverse complement strand
TACAGTCTTATGGGGCTGGTATGGGAGAATGTGCGGTTTCATGGGTTGTTTTGGGGGTCATTGGGGATGGTTAAGTTGTGCCGGATTATTGGTGGGTGGTTTGGGGCTTTAAACGTACTTATCCATTCAATTTTTGCCGCAGCGCTGCCTAATCGCTTATTTCAGCCAGCTTGGCCGCCCAATGCGCTGCGTAAGCAACGCATGATTGTCGTCTGCGATATTTTAATCATCGACCGGGAGGTTATTGAACGCTAAATTTTGCGGATATGATTGGGCCTGAGCCGGATATCGTTAATGCTTCCTGTTTAATTATTTGATTATCCCATTTCACTATAATCTCGTCTGAATCTGGTCCCAGAGCCGTTACGCCGCAATTGTCGGTATTGGTCACATCTACTTTAACAGGAGCGTCCCACTTAAAATCGGCAGCACTTATGACAATAGACCAGGCCGGGAATTGCCCGGCCTGGCTGCCTGTACTGGTTTATTTTACGATAAAGATTATTTTTATAGTGGCGGCGTTCCTGCCGCCCTCGGCCGCCGCCCGGTATGGCCTGGTGCCGGCATTGATACAAGCGGCAAAAGCTTCTGCCGTGGCGGCGGGTAGTTGGCCGGCCGCTAGCGGGATCATTATGTTCCAGCCGGCGACATGGTCGGTTGTGCCATTGGGGCGCATATAGCGGAAGATTGAAAGCCAGATCCCCAGGCAGCCGTTTATGCTGGCATCTTGTCTGCCGGTGGCTGTTCCGGAGATCTCTACGCGGCCGGGGAGGCCGCCGACGGTTACTTTGGAGGCGATAACTTTAATTTTCTGGGTTTTGTCGTAGGAGGCGGCGTCCAGGGTGGCGCCTTTGGCGAGTTCGAGCTCGGGGTTATATACGGCCCGTTTCTTTTTCATCATACAATCCCCAGCTAACAGAATTTAGTTAGCAGGGCGGGCTCCCCCTCTAACCGGGCGGTTAAAAGCCAATCGGTAAGGCCTTCTTCGATGCCAAGAATTATTTGCCGGCCGTCTGTTGTTTTCTGGGTCCCCATGGATTTTAAGGCTTTTTCAAACATCCGCCGGCGGAACGCTTTAAGTTTATGCCAACCCGCAGGAGGCAGGGCCAATTCATCAACCAGGTCTCTTAAAGATTTTGAATATACCGCGCCGTCCAGACTGAACAGGATCGGTTCAAGATACAACCGTAACAGAAACCCTAATTCGCTTCGGATATAGGGAAGTTCTTTTGGGCGGCTGACGACATTCCGGTTTATAAGCCAGGAGCTGAGCTGTGTTGAAAACTCGACTTTTAAAACGGTTTCCATCTGCCCGCGCTTCATCCCTTCCGCAAGCTCAACTTTTTCTAAAAGTGAAAACCCACGGTTAATGGCGTTTTTAAAACCTAAAGAGGCCCAGTCAAGGTAATATGACCTGTTTCTTAGATCGAACACTTTGTCGGTTAATTGGATTAATTCGCGGCCGCCGAAATCCGTGAGGTTTAAAAGCCGGGCCAATTCCCGGATCGAGACAAGACAAAAACATCCCGTGGCGCCGGTATCGGAATAAACATACCGGGGACTATCCTGACTTACCCAGATATTTTTAATAGCCGCCAATATCCGGCCATGCTCTACGGTTAATATTCCCCTTTCTTCACCTTTTGGTTTTACCCGGCCGCGGATCATCGGAATGGTTGTAACGTCTCCATCCATAGTTCTGAATTTAGCCTGGACAACATCGCTTTTGGCTTTGTTGGTGGACAGCGTGAAGAAATTTGCGCTGATAAAGGTGGCCCAGGGAATTATTCCCTTACTGTAGGGAATTTCCATCTCTTTCTTTTCTGCCAGTCCGGAAGCTGGCGGCAGAGATAACCCCGTAAATAAGGCAAGCTGGTTTTCTTTAAAATAGGTTTTAAACTTTTCAGGCACTGCCGGCAGCGGCCGTTTCCCTTTCTCCGCTTCCTGGGCTTTTAGTCTTTTTTTTAACAGGGCTGTCAGATATTTCCTGGGTTCATGAACTGCCTTTGTCTGCATCTGATACTTTAATTCACTGAATTCAGAGGCAACAGTATTTTCCCCTAAAACCCGGACAGCTTTTTCCCAGAAAGCCCGGCTTTTAGCGTCACCTGTAACCTGGATGATTTCTTCAATTAAATAGCTTTCCATCTTTTCCTGGTACCTGGCTTAAAAATCGTTCGCAACGATTCTAATCGTTATATTCTAGAAACCGTTTATTCTAAGGGCCTGTTTCTCATAGAGAGGCTTGTGACCCGAATCCCATAGCTTTTAACCCTAAATGTGACCCGAATCCCATAGCTTTAACCCACTTTATGACCCGAATCCCATAGCTTTAGCCGGATTTGAGACCGGAATGACATACCTTTCGGGTAATTGTTGATAACTTTTAAGACCCTGCCTGCCACGATTTTTGGGGTGTTTTATTGTGAAGACCCCTAAAAGTGCAACGGTTGCACTTTTTCGCAAACCGGGACTTTAACCCTAAAAGTGCAACCGTTGCACTTTTTAAAAACCAGGCTTTTAAACCTCTATTTTAACGGTTCTAAAACCGGCGGCTTTAAAAAACTGCCTGGCCGCTTTAGCCCACTGTTCACGGAGTTTTGCATCAACCGGCGGCTTCTTGCGTGGATCGAAGCGGAGATCTAAAACAACCTCAGTTGCTGTTTTGCGGAAATAGATATCTTTTACTGCGACCGCGCCGGTCGGGTGTACCGCTTTTTCCACGCTGCCCGGCTTCCCGGCTTCCGGATGCGGGACCGGGAAATATTTATCCTGTAATTTATTAAGCGCTGGAAGGCCCAAGTCACCGCTATTGATCGCCTTTTTAAAAGCCTCCGTTTTCTTCGGAAGCTCTTTAGCTACCTTGCCGGCAAGGTTTAAAAGAAGATTACTGCCGCGGACATCAAGATCGTTCTTAACGATAAGCGCCTGGTATTCCGGTTCGGCGGTGCCAAGCTTGCTGTAATTGAAACCAGTACGGCGCGAGATTTTCAGGTCTTCCGAGGCTGGTTCCACCTTTCCCGCGTGGAACTGATCCTTGAAGCGGCAGAACGCAACGGCCCGGTCCATAAAAGGGAGGTCCTCGCGGTGGATATTCTCAACGATCGCAAGACGCAGTAAATGTTCGTCCGCAACGGAGCGGAGAATCGCGCGGATAACTTTTAGCCCCGCGAGCTGGTGCGCGCGTAAACGGCGCTCACCCACGACAAGCTCATAAGCCGGGCCCGCAGCTGCGCCGCCAGCGGCTGCCGGCTGCTTAAGCTGGCGTACAATGATGGGCTGCTGCAGGCCGTGCGCTTTAATAGAGCCCGCAAGCTCCAGCAGGGATTCCTGCGGGAACTGGCGCCGCGGCTGATGCGGATTCGGGCGGACGGACGAAACCGGGATCTCGATCACACGCTCGGCCGCGGGAATGCCGGCGGCCTCGATACCGAGTAAATTTAACGCGCCTCTGCGGGTGCTTTCTTCTTGACGTGGCATTTTTTGATAACCTCCTCGGTTAGTTCTTCATAATCGGTGAAACCCTGGCATAACCGGTCGTAGTGCTGTATTGGTTTCCCGACGCCGGCGGCTTCCGCGAGCTTACTATTGAGCTGGATGGTTGTGGCAAATACGCGCCCCGGCAATTGCGCTTCGAGCTCGGCAAAACATTTGTGGCACTCGGTCACGCCTTTGCGGTTGAAGGTGCCGAGGATCCCGAGGATTTGCAGGTCTTTGACGTTATCCTGGATGTCGCGGAGTTTTGCGAGGAGCGGCGCCAGGCCCTGGATAGAGAGCCATTCAAGCTTGACCGGGATAACAACCTGGTCGGCCGCGACAAGGTTGTTGGCGAGGAGTACCGAAAAGCTCGGCATGGTATCAATAAGAATGAAATTATAACGGTCCCGCAGGGCCTCGGTTTTGCGCTTAAGATAATGGATGGCTTTAAACTTATCCTGTTCCATTAATGATTCGTCGGCGATCAGGCGCTCGTTCGTGGCGACATAGGACAGGTTGGCGTGCGGGGTGGCGCGGACGACCTGGTCGAAGGGCGTGCGGTCCATCAGCCAGTCGCCAAGGGTCGGCTTGCCGGCCTCGGCGCCAAGGTAGCAGCTGAGCGATGCCTGGGGGTCAGAGTCTATCAGGAGGGTTGAGTAGCCGCGCATGGCCAGGCCGGCGCCGAGATTTAAACAGGTAGTTGTTTTGGCGACGCCGCCTTTCTGGTTGGCGAATGCGATGATCATTTGCCGCCCCGCCGTTTAACTGCGGGTTTCAGGGTTGCCGGCCGCGCAGCTCCCGCGCGGGTAGTCTGCTGGCGCTTCTCGGCCATGTAAATATTCTCGATATTGGCTAAATGTTTAAGAAGGGCCTCACGAACATAATAACTTTTCGTGCGCCCGGTGGACGTTGCCAGGGTGTTAAGCCTGAGCTCTATTTCTTTTGGTAGTCGGATGGCGATCATAGTGTTTCCTTGTGTATAACAAGTATAACATAAAAAAACACAGCGGCGTAAAGCAGAAAGATCGAAAACGGCTTTTTAATTCCGCGCTGGTGGCCAGGAAGGGGCCGCCTCAGGAAACGGAAAAAATCGTACGCTAAGGGTTGGCTGCAGGTTGTAGCCGAATTCTCAAAACTCCTAAGTTATGCGACACCCGGCCGGATTGGCGCCTTCCGAGCGGGGGCCTGTTTGCAAAAGTGTCTCGCAAAATTATATCCTTTTGCAAGAACTTTTGCGACGGTTTAAGAGGATATCGATGAAGATTGGCTATGCGCGGGTTTCGACATTGGACCAAAATCTCGACTTGCAGCTGAAAGCGCTTAAAAAAGCGGGATGCCAGAAGATTTTCCGTGAGAAAGTTTCAGGAGTCACCCGGCTGCGTCCGGAATTCCAACAGATGCTTGATCAGCTTCGGGAAGGCGACACGGTTATCGTTTGGAGACTGGACCGCCTGGCGCGCTCCACCCGTCACCTCCTGGAGACCATGGAGACCATCCGCGAAGCCGGCGCCCGGTTCCAATCACTTTCAGAGCCCTGGGCAGATACTACCACCCATGCCGGAAAAATGATCATGACCGTGTTCGCGGGTATTGCTGAATTTGAAAGAGACCTCATCCTGGAACGAACCCATGCCGGCCGCATCGCGGCTAAAACCAGGGGTGTGCGCTTTGGGCGGCCGCCTAAGCTCAATCCTGAACAACTTAAGCTGGCGAAACGGTTGATTGAAGAGGGGAAAGCCGCCTGCGAGATCGCCGACACCTTCAATGTCCATGTCGCCACGATTTACCGGCTGGCCGCGGCGATGGACGCATTTTACCTTAAAGCCCTAATTCCTTAAGCGATTTTTCTGTCCGGTTGCTCCCCAAACCCCAAAGTTCAGGCTGTTACGACTTTTGGCTAACCCTTAGCGTGTGTTTTTTTCCGTTTTCTGAGGGGACCCCTATTTGGTATATTTACCTTGGCGATGATGTCCGCCTCTCCGGCCTGGCCGGGGGAACCGTCCTCGGGGACTGATGACCTCTACTGATGAAAAAGGTGGAGGTTGTTTTTTTTGGGATACATCGCCTATCTCAGCAATCGCCGGTTCACGCATCTTCGCTTCTGGCCTTAAGTCTGAAGCGTGGAGCAGTTGTGGCGGCTATTGAATTTTCCCGGCCTTGCCGGGAGTTTTGACATTAAAACAGCCAACCATTGGAGCGAGCATGAAAGTGTTTATTAATGCGGTGATAGTGTTCATTATTCTGTGTTCAGGCCCTGTAATAGTCTTCTCTTTGGCGCGAAGGTTCCTTTTGATGACTAAAGAACAGGCGCGGGACCATATCAAACGCAGTGTGCGAAAAATAGTTGCCCTTTTTGGGATAGTTATTCTCTTACCCAGCTTGTTCTATCTCGTCACTAATTTTTTAGATGAGGTGGTCCACGGCCCGCTGACTACGGGCGAATTTTTAAGGCATATCGGAAAGTATTCTTTTCAAGCCACCGGCGATCTATACGCTTACATATTCTCAAAGATGTCCGGGAGATAGCGGGAGTATCTTTTTATGGGAACACAAACCTCTAGCTGGCTTTTCTGGGCTTTATTATCCGCGTTATTCGCCGGGATAACCGCCATCCTGGCCAAGATCGGAATTTCAGGCGTAAATTCCAACCTGGCTACCGCGGTCCGCACTACCGTGGTGCTGATTTTCACCTGGGGCATCGCTTTTGCGACTTCGGGGATAGCGCCGCTGCAGATGTTTACCCGGCGGACCTGGCTATTCCTGATACTTTCCGGCCTGGCCACGGGACTTTCGTGGCTGTGTTACTTCCGCGCGCTTCAGTTGGGTGAAGCCTCGCGCGTGGCGCCGGTGGACAAACTCAGCGTCGTGTTCGCCATTATTTTAGCTGTAGTGTTTTTACATGAACGCCTGACCTGGCAGCAGTGCGCCGGCGGGGCGCTGATAGTTACCGGGGCGGTTATTCTGGCGCTATAGGCGGCGGATTTAACCGTATCAAGCAGTTTAACTTAGCAGGAGGAAATATGAAAAAAGTATCAGCCATGCTTTCCGGTTTATTTTTGTTTTTTGCTGTCCAGGTTTCGGCCAAAACAATAACCATCTACCATACCACGGACGTGCACGGCTGGTATTCCTCCCGCCCCGCCAGGTGGAACAAAGATAATCCCGCGCGCATAATAGGCGGCTTCCCTGCACTGGCCGCGCTGCTGAAAAAGGAGACGAACCCGTATATACTGCTCGACGGCGGCGATATGTTCCAGGGCACTCCGGAAGGCGCGCTCACCAAGGGCATGGCCAGCGTCACGCTGATGAACCAGCTCGGCTACGGTGCAGCTGTAGTGGGCAACCACGACTATGACTACGGCGAAGACAACCTTAAGGTGCTTATTTCAAGCGCGGCTTTTCCCTTTCTGGGCGCGAACGTTTATTATAAAGTCGACGCCAAGCCGGCCGCTTATCTTAAGCCGTATGTAATCATAGAGAAAGGCGGCGAAAAAATAGCCGTGCTCGGCATAGCCGGAAAACATACAGCCACTTCCACCCTGCCGTCCAATGTTAAACATCTCGCGTTCGGCGACGAGGCGGCGGAAACCGCTAAATGGGTTGGAGAAATAAAACGGCAGAAGCCCGACGCCATAGTGGTGCTGGCGCATGTCGGCATTAATGATGACCTGGCCTTAAAGACGGTGGATGTCTCCACCTTGACCCTTAAAACCGCGCCGCACAGCACCCTTGCCATAGCCAGGGCCGCAAAAGGCGTAAACCTTGTCTTCGGGGCGCATAACCATACCGGCCTGCTAAAGGGTTATTACGACAAAGAGTCAGGTGTCTGGCTGGGCGAAAGCGGCACCGAGCTGGCGTACGTGACTAAAGCGGACCTGACCTTCGACGACAAAACCGGGAAACTGGCGGACATAAAAGTGGCGCTGCTGCCGCTCTGGACGGATGAAACCGGCGAAGACCCGCTGGTCCTTAAAACTTTAGCCGGCTACAGCAAAGCGGTAGAGCGGGAAATGGGCAAGGTACTCGGCCGCGCGGACACCGACCTGGGGTTCAGCGCGGACGGGCTGGATTCGGACATAGGCAACTGGCTGTGCGACGCCACCCGCGCGCAGGCCGGCGCCGAGCTGGCTTTCCAGAACACGGCCGGCATCCGGGCGGATATCAAGCGCGGGGAGATAAAGCTCCGCGACCTCTACCAGGTGATGCCTTTCGACAACACCATCGTGACGCTCCGGATGACCGGCGCGCAGATAAAGAGCTTAATGACCTATAACCTGCACGACGGCAGCAGGAGCGCCATGCAGATATCCGGCTTTACGGTAGAATTCAAAAAAGGCCCCGACGGGAAAGTTACGGACGTACGGCTTAAGAAAGACGGCAGGGGAATAAAGCCGGAGGAAGAGTTCTTCGTGGCCACCAACAACTACCTGGCCTTCGGCGGCAGCGGCGGGCGCGAATTCACCAAAGGCAAAGACATAAAGGACACGCTGGTCAACGTGCGCGACGCCATGGCGCAGTACCTGGCCGCCTCGCCCGAGGCAAAAGCCCCGCCGCGCGGCAGGATAAAAAGGCTGGATTGAGGAATTTTTAAAATGCCTGTAACGGCTAAAAATAGATCCTGGCTTAACCGCAACATCCTGGGGATGGGGCTGGCCAGCCTGTTCAGCGACATGAACCACGAGATGGCGTCGGCCATCCTGCCGGTGTTCCTCTCCTCGGTTCTGGGCGCGCCGGCCTTCGCCCTGGGATTGATAGAGGGCGTGGCGGACGGGGTGTCTACCATCTTCGAGCTCTGGTCCGGCTGGTACAGCGACAGGATAGGCAAACGCAAAGGCCTGGCCGCCCTCGGTTATTTTATTACGGCCTTCAGCAAGGCCACTTTCGCGCTGGCAACCAGCTGGTGGCACGTGCTCTTCGGCCGGACCGCGGGCTGGATAGGCTGGTCGCTCCGCTCGCCCACACGCGACGCCCTGCTGACCGAGTCCTCCACTCCGGAAACTATAGGCCGCGTTTTCGCCTTTCACCGCACGCTGGACACCCTGGGAGCGATCCTCGGGCCGCTTATCGCTATGGCCCTTATGGCTCATGTTTCCCTGCGGGCCATTTTTCTAGTATCGCTTATACCGGGGTTATTCGCCTTCCTCGCGATAGTTATGCTGGTAAAGGAAAAGCCGCGCCAGCCGGACCTGACCCAGCCGTGGCATAGCCTCAAAGCGCTGCCGAAGGACTTCCGGAAGTTTCTCATCCCCGTCGGGCTCTTCGGCATTTCCAATTTTGCGCCCACCCTGCTGATATTGCGGGCGCAGGACCTGCTGGCGCCTTCTCTGGGTTCTTTGAAAGCCGGCGCTTTCGCGGTAGGCCTTTATACGTTCAGCAACGTTGTTTACGCCCTGGTAGCCTACCCCATAGGCGCGCTTTCCGACCGCGTAAGCAAGCGGCTCGTCCTGAGCGCCGGGTTCGCCGTTTTCGGCCTGCTCTGCCTCGGCTTTCTTTTCGCCGACGGGCAAAAGTGGCTGCTGGTCCTCCTCTTCGCCCTGAGCGGCCTCTACACCGCCATCATAGAGTCCTCGCAGCCTGCGCTGGCCTCTACCCTTATGCTGGAACACCAGCACGGGACCGGTTTCGGCCTGATGAGCGCCGTGGACGGCGTGGGAGATTTTCTTTCCAGCATCACCATGGGCGTGCTCTGGACCGCGGTTTCTCCCAACGCCGGCTTCGTCTCGGCGGGGGTTTTAGCCCTCGTGTCGGCGTTTTTACTTGCAATGATGCGCTTCCCACCGCGGGACGGCGGCAGTCCAATAAACGGCGTGGCCTGACATAAAACCGAGATAGATCTATGGCAAAAGTTTTCCTCATAAGGCACGGCGAAACGGAATGGAACAGGCTCGGCATATTCAGAGGAACCTCCGAAGTGCCGCTTAACGCCGCCGGCAAACGGCAGGCGCAGGCCCTGGGCCGGTATTTCTCCCCCACCCCGCCGCAGTTCGTCTATTCAAGCCCCAGGGCCAGGGCCCTTGAAACGGCGGCTGCTGTTTCACAGGGCGCCGGGAACGCGAAAGGCGTTGCCGGGGACGAGGGTTTTGCGGATATAGACCGGGGCGAATGGGAAGGCCTTTCCCATGAAAAAGTAAAAGCGAAGTGGCCGGACCTGTATGACCGTTGGCTGTTCGAGCCCAAAGACGTGCAATTCCCCGGCGGGGAAACGCTGGAGGCCGTACAGCGCCGCGCCTGGCAGGCCTTCCGGCGCGTCAGCGGCGGCGCAGGCGGGGTAGTGGCGATAGTCTCACACCATGTCACGCTGCGAACGCTCCTGTGCAGCCTGCTGGAGTTGGACCTGTCCCGTTTCCGCCAGTTCGAACTGGCCCCCGCTTCGGTAAGCGAGGTGCGGCTTGAGCACGGCATCTGGGTGATACACCGGCTCAACGATACAAGGCATCTTGCGGCGGGCGGGGAAGAGATAGCGGGAGCAAAAGAGAACCCCTGAGCCCAGGTAATTTATGTGCGCTAGAAGAAAGAAAATAGACTATAGGGACCTCCCGCTGCGGGCGCGGCTAGCCGTGATAGCGCAGGGCAGGAAGAGTAAATGCGGCATGAGCAAAACTGCGGCTCGCTACGCCACGCCCGAGGCGGAGCTGGAGCGGGAGCGCCTGCTGGGCCCCAATCCCTGGGCGGGGTTCAACCATAACAATATCGCTTGCGAGTTGTTAACAATGAACTCCGTTAAGCTCGCCATCTCGGAGTTCGAAAAAGCGGTAGAACTGAATCCCTGGGAAGCTATTTTCAAGATAAATCTGGCCAGAGCCTATATACGAGCAGGTGAATTTGAAAAGGCCGGGCTTAACCTCGCCGAAGCGGCCAGGAAGGAGCCGCTCTCGCCCGAGGGCTTCTTCGCCGGCGGTCTGCTTTGCGAGGCCACCGGCAAGCCGCGGGAAGCCGCGCTTTATTACGAAAAATGCCTTAAATACTGCCCGGAGGGCATTATCAGAAGCCAGGCGCTTGAAAACCTGGCCGTAGTGCGGCGGCGTTTTTCTAGAACAGGTTCGTAATAATACTATGAAGGGCGGTCTAAAACACACATATGGCTAAAATCAGGACATTTCTGGCGTTGTCGTTACTGCTGCAAGCAACCGTTTCTTTCTGCGCAGTCACGGACCCGCTGTCAGACGCAGTGAAAGATCTGGGCTACATTGCGGGCTCTCCGGGGCGGATAAACGCGGCTTCTATCTACCCGGTGGTCGGGATCATCGGCGCGGGACTTGTCTTGTATTCCTTTGACGGGCAAATACGGAATATAGCGCAGAAGAACCGCACTAAGACGCTGGATGACGTTTCAAAGCAGGCCGAAAAACTCGGCAACGGCGGCTACGACCTGGCTATATCGGGAATTGGCGCCCTGGCCGGCCATATTTTTTCAGATGAAAAGCTCAAAAGAACTTCTTTCCTGGCTATAGAGTCTTTCCTGGCGGCCAATACCGTAGGGACCGTATCCAAATTCGCCATCGGGCGCTCGCGGCCCTATACCGGAGACAGCAAAAACACGTTCCACCCGTTTAACACTAAGACCTCGCGGACCGCCATGCCTTCCGGGCATACCGTCAGCGCATTCTCGGCGGCCTCGGTCTATGCTTACAACTACGGCGGCTCCTCGGCCGTCGGAATAGCCGCCTACGGCTTGGCCGGCCTAGTAGCCCTGCAACGCGTTTACGCCGACAAGCACTGGGCTTCGGACGCTTTTTTCGGGGCCGCGCTCGGCACCGCAGTAGGAAGAATGGTGGCGGCCAAGGGCGCCGCGCCGGTTAAAAAGCTGGCGCTCCTGCCGGTGTACTCCGGTGATTATGCCGGACTCACCGCGACTTACAGATTTTAGCTGACGGTAAAGGAGAATCGGAATCATGAAACTGAAGAATAAATGCTTTATCGCTCTGGCGCTGGCGCTTTCTTTGGGCGCCTGCGGCGGACGCCTTGTTTCCCCTACGGAACGAGTACTTCACCATGTGGCGGGCGCGCCGGCCTACGTGAAGGCCGAAGTTTTTAAGACCTCAACCTTTCAGCCGCCGCCTGCGCCGGGCTCCGAAGCACAGAAAGCCGACCTGGCGGCGGTACTGGACTGGCAGCAAAAGCGCACCCCGCAGGACTGCGCCAGGTCCCAGACTACCGCCGACGCGGACTATGATTTCTTCTGGGGTGACAAACCGCTATTCCCTTCGCCGCTGCCGCCCGAGGTAAAAGAGTTCTTCAAACGCCTGGACTATGACGCCGGAGAAGCCATCAACAGCATGAAGAACCGGTACGCGCGGTTGAGGCCGTTCAAGGGTTACCCGGATGAAGTGCTCCCCTGCATAAAGAAAAGCAAAGGTTATTCCTATCCGAGCGGCCATGCCTCCTATTCCCGGATCTTCGTGGACGTGCTGGGGGATATAGCGCCGGCGCGCAGGGAAGAATTCTTAAGAAGGTCCGACGAGATGGCGGCCGACCGCGTGGTGGGCGGGGTGCATTACCCCACGGACATAGCCGCAGGCAAGGCGTTCGGGGACGACTTCCACACCCGGCTGCTGCAAAGCCCGGCCTATCTTAAGGACGTGGAACGGATGAAAAAGCTGCTGTTGAAATGACTGTGGGGCCGGCGTCAGGCCGCAACTCTTTACTTCGCCGCGCCGGCGCGCAGGATGGAGTCACGCGTCAGCATTCCTTTGAATACCCCGTCCTTGTCCAGGACCGGGACCCGTTTAAGCTGTTTAGCCACCATCAGTTTGATGGCCTCGTCTATGGGATCATCTTCGCGCAGCGAAAAAATGTCCGTGCGCATTATCTCGCCGGCGGTTTTAGCGCGCAGCGCCCGCAGGAATTCCTTATTCCTGCGCCCGGCTGCGGTAAAGGAAAGTTTGCTCACGAAATAATCCCAGATCCCCGCCTTGTGCTCCGAAAAAGCGTTCAGCAGCACGCTGTCGGAGATGAGCCCCAGGAGTTTTCCGTCCACGCCCACCACGGCCACCCGCTTTATATCCGTGGTCTCTATCAGCTTTACCGCGTCCCACACCGGGGCGTCAGGCGGCAGGACGGGCGTGTCCTGGCGCATGGCCTCGCGCACGGTCTTAACATTGCTCAGGATCACCTCGGAGCGTTTCAGGGACTGCCAGTCAGGGGCTTTCTCCAGGATGATCTTAAAAACGTCCAGCCGCGAGACCATGCCGGCCAGCCGGCCGGCCTTGTCCGTCACCGGCAACCGCTTAAGGCTGTTTTTCAGCATCGTCTCCACGGCGGCGGAAAGGTTCTCCTCCTCGTTTACAATTACGACCGGGGAACTCATCAGGTCTTTGGCGGAGAAACCGGACAGAGTTTTCTCTAAAACTTTCAGGTGGTGCGCGGCCAGGTCCGTCAGCAGACCTAATTGCAGCGGCATCCCGGCGCGGCGCAGCAGGTCGCCCTGCGTCACTATGCCGGCGGGACGCCCGTCCGAGCCGGTTACCGGTATACCGCGGAACCCGGCCTCCGCGAGAATTTTTATTATCTCCACGGCCGGCGCCGTGACCGGCACGCTGACGGGGCCGGCGGTCATAACGTCGCGCACCTTTACCTGCCTGGGGATAAGCTGTTTGCGGGATTTGTGCCAGAGCACCTCTTTTTCTTCCACCGTCATTATGCCGTCCTCGGTCATGCGTTCGAGCACGGGCAGAACGGCGTCCTTTTCACCGGACGGCAGTATAACGGTTATCTCCAGCGGCATATTGTAAGAAAGCACCTCCACGCCGAAGGTAGCTATTTCTCCGTTCTCGTAGCAGCCTGCGGCCGCCTTGCTTACCAGGCAGCGGGCCGAGATCTTCAGGCCGTGCACGTAATTAAGTATCGCCTGAGAAAGCGGCTTACCCTCGTAACGCGCTTCCTCGGAAGTGTAGATCCTGACCACGGTATAAAGTAAAGGCATAGTCCCCCTTAAATGAACCGGCTTGTGAGTTTGAGGCCGGAGACGACAAGCGCCAGCCCGGCCACGTTGTTGACCGCGATATTGAGCAGCGGTATCACAAAACCGCCGCGCGCGGCCACCACGCTTTCCAGGGCGTAGCTGGAAAAAGTCGTAAGCCCGCCCAGGAAGCCGGTGACGAAGAACAGGCGCAGCTGCGGCTGCATAAGGTCGGTCTTTTCGGCCAGAGCCAGCGCCACCCCTATCAGGAAGCAGCCGGCAAGGTTAACTATCATGGTTCCCCACGGGAAATCCGCGCCCAGCAGCTTACCGGCCGCCAGCGTCGTTAAATACCTGGCGGACGCGCCTATGCCGCCGCCAAGGAAGACCACGAAAGTTTTTTCCATTCTATCTGACCACTATCACCGTACAGTGCGCGTAGCTGAGGACGCGCTTGGAAACCGAGCCCAGCAGCCAGCGTTCCATCAGGGATTTGCCGCGGTGGCCCATTACTATAGCGTCCGCCTTCAGCTCATTGGCGCGCTGTATTATTTTTTCCGCCGGGTGGCCTATAGTCACCTCGAACTTTACTTTAAGCTTAAGCGGGGCCGTTTTCTTTTTCAGTTTAGCAAAATCGGCCGCATAAATATGCGAGGCCTCTTCCAGCATGGCCCCGGTCTCTACCGATTCCGCAGGCTCCGGCGGGCGCGCCACGGACAGCACGGTGAGCTGCGCACCGTATTTCCGCGCCATTTCCGCGGCGAAGTCGAAGGCCTTCTTCGCCTGTTCCGAAGTATCGTAAGCCATCACTATGTTTTTCATGCTTTTGCTCCTTGCGCCGCGCTCTGCGGCACTATAGTTTGACTGCCTGGTTCCACCAGCAGGTGGCGCGGCATGTAGAAGGCGTTGGCTATCATGGTGGGCACGACGGCGCTGGCTATTACGGCCGCTATCAGGTAGGAATACTGCGCGGTGCTTATCAGGTTATGGGTAAGGCCGAAAAGGGCCGCGATGCTGCCGAAAGTGAGCCCGGTGGACATCAGCAGGGTGACGTACATGCTCTCCATTTTCTTATTGCCGAAAAACTTGGAGGCCGGGTAAACCGCCACGAATTTGGTGAACACCTTAACTCCAAGCAGCAGCAGGAAAACCGCCGGAGCGCCTATCAGCGCCGGCACGGAAACCAGCGACCCGGCCCTGATGAAATAGAACGGCGTCAGGAAGCCGAAAGTGAGCGTGCGCAGGCGGCGCACCAGCACATGGTCCTTACCCACGGTCCCCGCGAGCACCATGCCCACCAGGTAAGCCGGCAGGACCGGTTCGCTGTCGGCCCATAAAGCCAGGCCGCCGAGCGCGAACAGGCACAGCAGTATGTATTTCGCCTCCAGTTCGGAAGGACGGCCGCCGAAACTGGCAAAGAACCTGGAAGTCAGCCGCGGCAGCACCAGGAAAACCACTACGAGCACGGCTACGAAAACCCCGGTTTTATAAGTGAACGGCGCGAAGATAAGGCCCAGCGCGATTACGGTGGCCAGGTCCGTTATGAAGCAGGCGGCAAGCAGGGTTTTTCCGAAAGTGGTGTGGTTAAGCCCCATCTCCAGCATCACGGCATAAACCACGGCCACCGACGTGGTGGACAGCGCCACCCCGGTAAGCCAACTGGCCGGAACCGACCAGTGCAGGACGAAATAAGCCGCGGCGGTACAGCCGAGGAACGGCGCCAGAAAGCTGGCGAACCCTACTACGGAGGCCTCTTTCCATTTCAGCTTGAAGACAGCGGGGTCCAGTTCCGCGCCGGCCAGGAAGGTGAGCACCATGGCGCCGGTGCCGGAGAGGAATTTCACCCAGGACTGGTCAGTGCCGAGAAAAGCGCCGCCCAGGAGCGCCCCGATCACGAGCTGAGCCACCGTGCCGACCACTATCTCGGATAAAGCGGTGGCTATCTTAAGCCTGACCGAAATAAGGGTGGCGGCTAAAGCGAGCAGCAGCCATAAGGAAGCCTGGAACCATGTTTGCATCATAATAAGAAATCCATTTTTATTCTTTAATTTCTATTTCAGGGTTTTGATGGCTGCTTCAATTTCCTTAAGTTCTTCAGGGCTGGTTAAAAGCGCGCGTTCCACCGTATCTTGAATGGTTCTGGCGTGCTCCAGGGCGGCGTTCATCGCCCTCTCGGTTTTGGCGTTCAGGCTTTCAGCAAGATGCATGGCCAGGCGGGTAAGATTTTTTTCTGTTTCAAAAGGGAGCTGCCCGAGGAAATGCCTGAGAAAGAGCCTTTTAAACAGCCCGGTGGGGATCAAGAACCAGAGCAGCTCAAGGTGGCTGTCAAAAGCCGGCGACACTTTAACGTCCGGCCGGGGAAGCTTTTCGAATTCAGGTTCGAACCTGCCGCGCGGAAGCCTGACCCCCAGCGCTTTTTCGGCTTCCAGCGAGAGCCTGGCGGTAAAATCATCCGCCATATCTGCGAAAGCGGCGGTGGAATTCCGGCTTATTTTTTCTATCTTGCTATTCTCCGCTTCAAAAACAGTCGCGGTCTTTTCTGAAAAGAACGTTTCGAGCTGTAGGTCATAAGTCCGGGACATCTCCAGCAGATTGAGCGGGCGGGATAGATTCTTGCCAACCGCGGCTTCCAGTTCTTTTCCCAGGACGGGCCTGTGCGCCAGGATCAGCTGCTCGATCTCCTGCCTGGCGGCACCGGCAACCCGCGTGTATATAGCCCTGAAGTCCTTTTTAAGCGTTTCAAAACGGGCTTTCTGCTCACGCGCGAGCTCTTTTAACTCCGCCCGTTCTTCCGCCGCTTTAGAGGCGGCGGAGGCGGCTGCCAGCAGGTAATCGATACATTGTCTTTCGATAGAGTTTATTTTATGGTCCAGTATCCGGACCCGCGCGGCCGCGATATCCGCGGAAAACGGCGCCATAGCCTGCCGGAGAAAATCCGCGCACAGGGCGGAACATTCTTCTTTAATGGAAAAAGGGAAAACGGCTGTTTCTCCGCCGAGCCGTTCTTTGACTTTTAGCCGCACAAAAGCCAGCACTTGTTCAAGCTCCACCGGCAACAACCTGTCGGCTTTGGTCAGCAATACGACGATCTGGGGACTGTGTTTTCGCGTTTCAACCAGAAGTTCAAGGTCTTGCTCCGAAAGCGGAGCGTCGGCGCTTACGGCTATAAGAGCCAGGCCTGTGTTGGGCAGCCATTCGAGCGAGGTTTCGGTGTTATGCCTGAGCGCGCTGTCCAGGCCCGGTGTGTCAATAAAACGCGCCCCTTTATAAGCGGCCAGCGAGGGGAGCCCTATTTCCACCAGGGCCGCGCGGCGCCTGTTTTTAGGATTGAGTTCTTCGCTGACATAATCACCCACGCCGGCGAGTGTTATTTTTTCTTTTTTACCGTCCAGGAATTTAACGGCGGCAGTTTCTTCCGGAGCCCAGAAGAGTTCGGTGATAACAGCCGTAACCGGCACCGCCCCTGTAGGCAGCACGTTACGCCCGGCCAGGGAATTCAGGAAAGAGCTTTTTCCGGCTTTGAATTTTCCCAGCACCGCCACATTAACCGCCGCGTCCGCTGAAAGCAATTTTTCACAGGCGTTTAGCTGCGACACGATTGCAGTTATATGCAGCCGCGCGCAGATATGTTTTATATTAGCCAGTCTTTCACTTTCAGCGGACATGCGGTGACGTTTACCTCACGAATGCGTTGCGCCCCGCGTAAACGGCGGCCGCGCCCAACTCTTCCTCTATGCGCATGAGCTGGTTGTATTTTTCAACGCGCTCGCCGCGGCAGGGCGCGCCGGTCTTTAAGTGCCCTGTGCCCATAGCCACGGTGAAGTCGGCCAGGAAACTGTCCACGGTTTCACCACTGCGGTGGGAAACCATCGAGCCCCAGCCGGCCTTGCGGGCCATTTCTATGGCGGCCACGGTTTCGGTAACGGTGCCTATCTGGTTCAACTTTATCAGCACGGCGTTGGCGCAATTCTCTTTTATGCCCTTGGCTATGCGCTGCACGTTGGTGACGAACAGGTCGTCGCCGACGAGTTCCAACTTGTCGCCCAGCTTTTTATTCAGAAGTTTCCAGCCTTCCCAGTCGTCCTCGGCAAGGCCGTCCTCAAGCACTACCACCGGGTATTTCCTGGCGAAACCGGCGTAGATCTCCACCATCTCGGCGGAAGTGACCTGGCGTTTTTCGGTGCGCAGGTTGTACTTGCCGTTCTCATAGAAACCGCTGGAGGCGGGGTCTATGGCTATGGCTATATCCTGGCCGGGTTTATAGCCGGCTTTTTCTATAGCCTTCACAATGAATTGAAGGGCCGCTTCATTGGTCTTCAAGGCCGGGGCGAAGCCGCCCTCATCGCCCACACCTACGGAATGGCCAGCTTCCTTCAGTACGCTTTTAAGCGCGTGGTAGGTTTCGCTGCCCCAGCGCAGGGCTTCTTTGAAACTTTTTGCGCCTACGGGGGCTATCATGAATTCCTGCAGGTCGGTGCTCTGCCAGTTGGCGTGCACGCCACCGTTAAGGATGTTGAACATGGGCACCGGGAGTATCCTTGCGCCGGAGCCGCCGAGATAGCGGTACAGCGGCAGGCTGGATGCCTCGGCGGCGGCTTTAGCCACGGCCATGCTTACGCCCAGAATCGCATTCGCGCCGAGCTTGCTCTTATGCTCGGTGCCGTCCAGGTCAATCATTATTTTGTCCACTAGCGGCTGGTTCAGGGAATCCACCCCGGCCAGCTCTTTGGCGATAAGGGTGTTAACGTTCTTGACGGCAGTCTCTACGCCTTTACCGCTATAACGCTTGTTTTTGGCGTCCCTCAGTTCCAGCGCCTCGTGAGCGCCGGTGGAAGCGCCAGAAGGCACACCCGCCCGGCCAAATGCGCCACATTCGAGCGTAACATCCACTTCCACGGTGGGGTTGCCCCGTGAATCAAGTATTTCCCTGGCTTTTATTTCGTGTATCTTTGACATTATCCCTCCTAGACTTAGCTAAAAAAAAGACCCCCGCGATACTCATCGCAGGAGTCATCAGCCTTTTATTGCGGTTCAAAGCCATCAGGCTTTCGGCGAACTCCATCGCCGTTTAGTGGCCGGGCCTTTAAAACATGCCGGCACACCCACTTATCCAAAATATTCTACAAGAGTTTGTATGGTTAGTATACTGTATTTTTGTGTTTTATTCCCGCAGGGTGCGGTTGTCGGTGCAATCGCTGGTATTGGATATCCGTATATCCGCATATACTAATATCTAAGAATCCCAAAAGAACTGGTTTAAATTTCTCCCGGCCGCCCCCGCCCTACCCTCCCCCAGTGTCGCAAAACTACTACTTTTGCGACACTCGGAGAAGGAACGAGGAAATCTCTCGACGAGAGGGGGGGAAAGGGATTTGGACTTTTGCGACACCGGAGGCGAATTGCGGGACTGGTGATTAAATCCGATTAGCCAGGGCAGCCGGCGTACTATAGCTTAATGTTAATTTAAGGATGCTTTCAGCAAGCCGAACAGCGCCCCTGCGCCTATCAGCCAGGTCGAATTGATCTTGAAGCGGATAAGCAGTACGAGGGAAATGATCATGACCGCAATATCAAGCTGGATGTTTGAAGATGTTCTCCCAAGCTGCCAGATGACAGCGGCTATAAGCGCCAATGAGGCGACATTGACCCCGTCCAGTAAACCACCCAGCCAGGCCGACTTGCGCATTCTGGGAATAAGCGGGTTGGTTAAAGCGACAAAAATAAAAGACGGCAGGAATATACCCAGGGTCGCCAGCAAGCCGCCTTTTACCCCGCCGAGAAGATAGCCTATGAAAGTGGCGGTTGTCAGTACGGGGCCGGGTGTCACCTGCCCTATTGTTATGGCGTCGATCAGTTGTTTGTTGGTAAGCCAGCCGAGCTTGACGACGAAATCGGCATGCAGGAAAGCCAGCAGAACATAACCGCTGCCATAGAGTATTGAGCCGATCTTAAGGAAATACAGCAGCATCAGCGGCAGGCTGAACACTTGCGCGCCTATAACCGGCAGGCCGATGCCCGGTAACGGCAAGGCAAAGACGGCCAGCGCTCCCGGTTTTAACCGCCGGTAGTTCCTTGCCAGCATTACTGCCAGCCCGCAGCCGAAAAGCAGGGCCACTTCGTTGACGCCGCGAAACGACAGTATAAGGACCGTAATACCGGCTGCGGCGATAAGCGGGCTTTTAACGGTCTTGCGTCCCAATTCCCAAAGCGCCTGCGCGATGACGGCGATAATTACGGGTTTTATGCCGTCCAGCAGCCAGCCTGCCTGAGGCATATAGCCAAAACGTACATAAGCCCACGCCAGGACCAGCACTATAAGCATCGCCGGGACGATAAGACAGACGCCTGCCACAAGCAAGCCCGGCCAGCCGGCGCGGAGAAATCCAATGTGGATCGCCATTTCGGTGGCATTAGGGCCGGGGATAAGCTGCGTGGCGCCCAGCAGGTCGAGAAACCGCTGATCGTCCAGCCACCGGCGGCGCTTGACTACTTCGCCATGCATCATGGAAATGAGCGCCGCCGGACCGCCGAAGCCGGTGAAGCCCAGCTTAAGGAACAGCCCGGCGAGCTCTGTGAGTTTAGTTGTCGGAGGGTGTTCTTCCATAAATTGTGTATGGGAAGGCAATGCCTCTGGCGCCCTTTATGCGCCCGCCCCGCCGCTAGGCGGCTCGGAAACCAGGTACGTGCCCGTGTCGGCCTCCCACTCCCGCCGTATGCGGCCTTTCTTTTCCATCTCCAGGAGGAATACAGCCAGGCCTTCGTTGTCGCCGTGCAGCGCGGCTATAAGCCGGTCCTGGCGAATGGGGCCGCCGTGCTGGCGCAGCATGGACAGTATCTCGCGCTCCAGGTCCGTGAGTTTCTCCTGCTCCTCCGGCGTCAGGCAATCGCAGGCCACCGCTCTCCGGTACAGCAGCCAGGCCACGCCGGCCGCAACCAGGACCAGCGCGGCGATGACCAGGGCCGCGTCCCAGGAACCGTGCAGAACCGCAGCATGGTGTCCGTGGTTCATTGGCCGCCTCCCTCGTCATAGCTGTGGGCGTCCGGCGCCCATTTCCGGGAAATATCCAGCGGGAGCATCAGCTCCGGGCGGTCCAGCGCGCGGCGCAGCTGCGGCAGCGACCAATCGCCTTCATGCCGGCCTATCCCTTTCATCTCCAGCGGGAATTCCACGAAGTCCACGGCCTGGCCGTCCAGCCGGGCGCTGTAGCTGCCGTCTATCAGCAGGGCGAAAGGGAAATGGGTCTCGGGCAGGCCGTATTTCTTTAGCAGCGGGACCGATGCCGGGGCCAGGATGTCGTATTTTTTCACTTCCAGCGCGGCGCCATACTCTTTAAGCAGGGCTTCCACCATGCGCGTTGTCTTTTCCGAAGGCGGCAGCGGCTTGTAGAAGATTTCCACTTGCCGTACCGCCCTGCGGGACAGGTCTCCGGAAGAACAGCCCGCAAGGAACATTAAACCGGCCAAAGGCAGCAGCTTCAGCATTTAACCCTCCGTCTTGCCGTAACGCGTTTTCATCTCCATCAGCGCGACGTACGCGGCCGGCATGAAATAGAAAGTAAGATACATCGAGAACAGCAGGCCGCCTATAACCGCTATGGCCATGGGTTTAAGCAGCTCAGTGCCCTCTCCTATGCCCAGCGCCAGCGGCACCAGGCCCATGATGCCCACAAAGAACGTCATCAGAATAGGCCGCATCCTTAGGACGGCGCCTTCAACCACGGCCTTTTCAAGCGGCATACCTTCCGCGATCAGCTCCTGGATGAAGGTAAGCAGAACCACACCGTGCAGGATCTCTATACCGGACAGGATCAGGATGCCTATCATCACGGTAACGCCCAGGGCGGAGCCGGTCAGGAGCAGCGCCAGGCTTATACCGATAAGCGAAAGCGGAATGCGCGCCAGGATCAGCGCCGGCCAGAGGAAGGACTCGAACTGTATGGCAAGGATGATGTAGGCGAAGAACATCGCCAACAGCAGCACTGCGGCCAGCGCCCTGAAGTTGTCTTTCATCATCTTAGCCTGCCCGCCGGCCTTGACGTAAATACCGGCCGGGAAAGACATCCCGCCGACTTTCTTGTACACCTGGTCCGTGGTCCTGCCTACGTCCGCGCCGATAACCGAGGCGGTAACTTTTATCAGGCGCATCTGGTCTTTGCGCTGTATCTCGACGGGGCCGATGCTATAAACAAGTTTTCCCAGGTCCCGCAGGTATACCGGCAGGTTGCGCGGTGACAGGACCGGCATATTGGCTATGTCCTCTTTGCCGCCGATGGAGGCCTCGTCCACCACCAGGCGGATGGGGTAATAATAGCCGCCGTCCTTGTACTTGGAGGCTATTTTTCCGTCCACATAGGTTTTCACAAGGTCAGCCGCCTGCGCGGCGCTGAACCCCAGGTCGGCCGCCTTGGCCCTGTTGAGGATAAGCTGGTACTCGGGTTTGCTTACGTCTATGGAGATGTCCAGCGCCGTAAGACCTTTAATATCTTTTATCCCGGCCTGCGTCTTTACCGCCAGGGCGTAAAGGTCGTTTATGTCCAGGGTCTTGGGGGCGTAGAGTTCCACCTCAACGTCGTAATCCCCGGTCTGCATGATGCCTTTCATCTTAGTGTGGAAGACTTTTATCCTGGCGCCGGGAGACTGCGCGCTTTTCTGTATTTCCTCACCGTATTTCTTTAGGTAGTCGTCGGTGCCGATATTGCGCTTGCCTTTAGGGACGAGTTGTATGTCCACCTCGCCTTCGTTGGCCAGTTCATAAGTGACAAGACCCCAGACCCGCCCGCCGGCGACTGTGAAGTAAGTGCTGACAAAGGGCAGGGCCTTAACTTTTTGCTCTATATTTGAAAGCGCCTTCTCGGTTTCCAGCATTGAACTGCCGCTCGGCATTTTAACCTTGACGGTTATCTGCCCGTCGTCGGCGTTGGGCAGGAATTCACGCCCCACCTGCCCGAAAGAGAACAGGCCCGCGGCGAAAAGCAGCGCCGTTGCCCACATTATCTGTTTCTTTCTCGCCAACGCCGCTAAAAGCGTGGCGCGGTATTTCGCTTTCAGCTTTTCAAGCAGCTCTTCGCCGAAAGGACGGCCCGCGCCGGTGAGCGCTTCTTCGTGGAACAGTTTCACCAGCAGCGGGGTAAGCGTGATTGAAACTATCCTTGAAGAGAACACCGCGATGGAGACGATTATTATCAGTTCGCGGAATAGCAGCGTGGCCAGGCCCGGCACCAGCAGGAACGGGAGGAACAGCGCCACAAAAGTCAGCACCGCGAACAACAAAGCGCGCGATACTTCATTGGTAGCCAGCGCGATAAGCGACTGCGGCGTCTGCCGCGCCTCTGCTTTCTTCTCAAGCTCATTCTCCTGATGCCGCGTTATGTTTTCAAGGACGATAACGGAGTCGTCCAGGATAATAGTGATGGCCAGGATCAGGCCGCCCAGGGAAAAGATGTTAAAGGAAAACCCGGACACCTTCATGCAGAAGAAGGTTATAAGCATGGAGACGGGCATGGACAGCATTATGACCAGTGTGCGCTTCCAGGTGCCGAGGAAGAACCACGTTACCAGGACCACCAGGACCATGGCTATAAGCGCGGCGTCCCGCACGCCTTGGTTCGCCCCCCGGATGTAGGCGCCCTGCGTATAGATCTCCGAGATCTTCACGCCCGGAGGGATAAGGGGCTGGATTTCCTTGATCCTGGCGCGTATCGCGGCCTCGACGTCCAGCGTGTTGGCGGCCACCTGTTTGAAAATTGAAAGTTTAACGCCTTCCCTGGAATTTAACTTTGTCTTGATCCGCTGTATGTCGCCGGTATCCTTAACCTCCGCGATGTCCTTTACATACACGGTCTTGCCGTATTTGTCGGTAGAGACCACCGTGTTCTTTATTTCTTCCACATCGGCGAATTCTGCCTTGGTGCGAACAAGGAATTCTTTGCGGCCCGTAGTCACGCGCCCGCCTGAAAGCTCTATGTTCTCGTCCTGCAGGCGGCGCGCGAGCAGGTCCGCGTTAACGCCCTTGGCCTGCATTTTATAGGGGTAGGCTAAAACGCGGATCTCGCGCTTAATCCCGCCGCTGATGTCAGTGCCCGCCGTGCCCGGCACTGAGACGAACAGCGGGGTCAGGTAATTCTGCGCCCAGGTGCGCAGTTTCACCGCGTCCCAGCCGTCGGAGGTGATGAGCAGGTCCATCACCGGCATTTGGGAAGGGTCCGCTTTGATTATTGTAGGTTCGTCGGCGTCTTTAGGCAGGCTCTTGCGGACTATGCCCATTTTGGCCATTACATCCTGATAAGCCACGTCCCTGTCGGCGTTAAAATCGAAATAAACGAGCAGTTCGTAAGCCCCGTCCATGCAGGTGGCGGAAATATAATCCAGGTTGTCCACCGTGGCCACTTTCTGTTCTACCACTTCGGCTATTTGGTTTTCCACGTCCTCGGGCGTGGCGCCGCGCCAGGAGATATTAACCTTGACCAGCGGGTAGACCACGGTAGGCAGCAGGTTCACCGGCATGGTAAAAAGCGCCAATACGCCCAGTACGTAGACCGACAGCGTCAGCACTATTACCGACACCGGCTTATTGAGGGAAAGCTCCGTTATTTTCATTTGCTTTTGCCTTCCGGTTTCTTATCTGCGCCGGCTACCTTAACCTGCGCGCCGTCCTTGAGGTTTTCCTGCCCGGCTACCGCCACGGCCTGGCCGAACTTAAGGCCTTTGAGCACCTCGACTTTCTCATTGTCTTCTATGCCGGTTACCACCTTTATCATTACCGCTTTTGAATCTTCTATCACGAATACTATTTTTGAGCCGTCGGGTTTTACCACCAGGGCGTCCTGCGGCAGCACTACGGCATTGTGGCTGGCGGCCACGGTGAGTTCCACTTCTGCGGCCATGCCGGGGCGCAGCCTTGGGCTCTGGGGCAGTTTGATCTCGAGGTCGGAAGTACGGGACTCGGTGTTGATGCCCGGCGAGACCAGCGAGACCTGGCCGGCGAAATTCCCGCCGGCGCCTTCGATCTTAACTTTCACGCCCTGACCTTTAACGACACGCCCGGAGTATTGTTCTGAAACCGCGGTCTTTACCACCAGCCGGGTCAGGTCGGCCACGGCCAGCAGGTTCTGCCTGGCCGAGACATTCTCGCCGATATCTATCTTACGCAGTATGACCACGCCGTCCACGGGGGTGACTACCGGGAAGGGTCTGTAGAGTTTCTTGGCCGCCTCGTAGCGTTCGCGTGCGGCTTCGACCGCCGAGGTTTCACTGCCGCCGGAATCGGCCGTCTTTTTCGCCTCGTCGTATTCCGCCTTGGCCTGGCCCAGCAGGTTTTGCTGCTCCAGCGGCATTATAAGGGCCAGCACGTCGCCTTTGGCTACGGCGTCGCCTTCCTCTTTGTTTATGGCCATGACCGCGCCGTCGGCAGGCGAGATAAGCCAGGCCCTGGCCTTGGATTCCACCGTGCCGGACAAGGTTATGGACGCGGTGATGGAAGCAGGCGCGAGGGTTACGGTCTTAACGCCGGGGATCTTGGGGGCCGGAAGTTCTTTTTTGCCGCAGCCGAAGGCGAAGGCGCTCAATATCAGAACAGGAATCAGGATCTTTTTCATTTCAGAAGTTCTCCCTTTACGGCTTCGGGCCAGATGGATCTTACCTCGGCGGCGTTTATAAGGTAATCGAAAATAACGTTGGCGTAGGCCAGGTAAGCGTTGCTCCACAGGTTCTGGGCGTCCAGCAGGTCCACTACGCTGATCTTGCCGGCGGAGTAGCGCAGTTCCGAGGCTGTAAGCGTTTCTTTGGCGAGTTCAAGCGTTTTAGCCGAGGTGCCAACGCGCTCTTTTTTGTCCAGCGCGGTGGAAACGGCCGCCGCGTAGCGGGCATAGAGCGACAGGCGGGTTTTGCGCTGCGCCTCGCGCGCCTGGGTGTAGCGCGCGCCGGCCCGGCCGGTCTGCGCCGATAGCGCCCCGCCGGCATAGATAGGGAGGGTTAGGAAGACCCCGGCGTAGCTGTTGGCGCCGCCGGGGAAGAATTCCTTATCTTCCATGAAATACGAACCTTTAAGGTAGACGGCCGGATAATGGGCCGAGGCCGCGGTTTTGATTTCAAGACCGCTTTTTTCCACGCTGCGGGCGGCGTAGAGCATTTCCGGGTTGGCGTCCAGCACGCCGCCGGGGAGATTTTTCTCAAAAGCGGCGGCCTCGTTTATCCGCGGCATGGCGAAAGACGCCCCTACCGGCTCTTCAACGCCCATAGCCTGGCCGAGGGCCAGCGCTTTGACGTAGACCTGGTTTTCCGCGTTTGCGACGGCGTCGCGCTGGGCGGATTCGTTGGTTTGGATCTTCAGCACGTCCACCACGCTGGTGCGTCCGCCGTTATAGAGCAGTTGGGCCGCCACCCGCTGCTGTGAAAGTTTTTCAAGCACGCTTTTCTGTATTTCCAGGGCGTGGGCGGCGCGCTGCTGTTCGTAATAGGCTTTCGTCACGCTGAAGGCCAGTTCCCGGCCGGTAAGGGATACACGCTGTTTTTGCGCCTCGACGGAGACAGTGGCTGCGCGCAGTTGGGACATATACTTCCCGCCTGAAAAGATCAGCTGCTTAAAAGTTATATCCGAGTAATAATCGTCCAGCGAAGTTCCGAAAAGGGCTTTTTTGCTGGGCAGCTGGTGGTCGTAACGCTGATAGCTTAAGGTGGCGTCCAGCTGCGGAAGCAACGCGCCTTTAGATACGCTGTAACCGGCCTGGTTCTCGTCCAACACCGCTTTTTCCCGCAGCAGGTCCGGGCTGTTGGCCGCGGCTTTGTCCAGGCATTCGGACAGGGAATAGTCCGCGGCCCGGGCCCGGCCTGCACACGCTGTCAGCGCAAAAAGCAGAAAAAACAGTTTTCTTGTATTCATCAATGGAACTCCTGGAAAAGATTATGACGGCTTTCTCCAAATAATCGCCTGTGCATGGAGAGTTAGAGGTAAACAATCTTTCTCTCTCCGCCTTTTTTTAAATTCGCAAAGGATGGTTTCCCATGCCGCCGTTTGTTCATTTGCCGGCAGTCCGTGTAAAATCGCTTTTTTGGGGCCTCTTGTTTCCAAAATGACATCATAATTATCCGCTGAATCAATGCGGAATGTTCTGGCTTTAGAAAAAAAGCGGGCATCCGGGATATGCGCTTCCTTTAATAACAATTGAAGAACACCGGGATTGCTTCGAATGCAATTTTTATCGTGGCTGGTTAACTCTTCCTTTAGAACGCCTGCGGCAATTTCCCTGAACTCTTTATAATGTTCAAGAGCGGGCAGCGTAAATCCAATGCATCCGCCGGGTTTTAAAACTCTCTTCATCTCCTGTACCGCTTTTGTCCTGTCGCGCACCTGCTGAAGGACGAAATTACTGACAATCCGATCAAATGTATTGTCCGGAAAGCCAAGGTCTTCCATATCCCCGCACATAAATGAGATGTTGTTGGTTTTCTTTTCTTCTTTTCTAAGTAACGCCTGTGAGATGAATTCACTTGAGATATCAACGCCCACAACCTTCCCTTTTTGCCCGACCAGCTTAAGCATTGAAAAAGCGTCGGTCCCGATTCCGCATCCCAAGTCTGAAACATGCATCCCTTTCTCAATACCGCACAATTGGGCAAGCCAATCGGAGAAAGGGCCAAAGAGCGGTTCAGTAAGCTCGTATCCGCCGGATTTTATATTCATATTTTACTCCTCGCACATATTAGAAAACATTGGACTTGACCTGGCTTTTGAGCCGCGCTGAACTACGCGGCGGCTTTCGTCGTCCTGGGATTTAGCGCATCCGGCTCTTTTATTTCAAAGTTTTTATCTCTCAGATAAATTTCCATGATTGCGGCGATAAGGATAAACACCGGCAGCGTTAAAAGTGTCCGCAACAACGAGAATTTTAAACCCAAAAAGCCTATTTCGAAACTCAGCATCGGTATTTTAAGCGTTGAAAAAGCCCCGAGAAACACAAATGTGTTTTTTATACTACACCCTTTTTTCCATAATAAATACGCGACAGGAAACGCGGCGTATAAAGGGCCCGCCTGCAACATCGCAAGGAGTATTACCCAAAAGGTCCCTTTAATCCCCGATTCCGTCCCGATATGTCTTTCCACCTTTTCCCTGGGGAACCACACGTCAAAAAGCCCGACCAGGATAAACATAAGCGGCATAAAAACCATCATCTCTTTAAAAAATGACCAGAAAGTTACCCCGATGTTCCTACCAAAGGCGATATTGAAATAAAACGCCGTCACAATGAACGCCGCGAACAGTAACGACGGAACATATTTGCTCATAAAAATATTCCCATAAGCGCTCCGATCGCTATGGCGCCGATGAAACTCAACGCATTTCTCATCAGGCTTACTCTGACGCCGAAATATTTTATTTCCAGCGGCAAAGTCAAGACCCCCACCATCATCAGGGTGGTTATAAAAACAGCGATAATCTTATAACTGACCCCGCATTTTACAAGCACCGCCGCCAATGGATATGAGATGGGCGCGGGGATCAATGATATGGAACCTATTACAGCGGCGAGCATCATCCCCGAAAATCCGGAATCTTTCCCCAATAACCCGGCAATTGTTTCCTGCGGCACTAAAAATAGAAATATGCTCACCAGAATCAGGACGTTCAAAATCGCCGGAAGTATCGCGAGGAACATCTTTACTCCCCTGGCGATTCCCGAAAAGGTCTTTTTCTTATCGGAGAATACAGATAAAATAAAAGAAATAAAAGTCAAACCGAAAATAATTCTCATCGTCTTTGTTTGATTTTTTCGTAATGGGATGAAAATTTATTCAAAATGTCCATTTTAACTAGCGCCCCTTGCTCTTTAAGCCTGCGCTTTTCTTCACAGCCGTATGGTTTTTCTTCCCGCCGCAGCAGATGTTCTTCTTTCCCTCGCCATGGTTCCCGCAACCGCAGCCGCCGCCTGTGAGCTTTACGGTGCCGCCGGTTATCTGTATGGACTTGCCGCTTACAAGGGCGTCGGCGATCTTCTGCCGGGCTGAATTGATTATATTGCCGAAAGTCTGGCGCGAGACGCCCATCTTCTTGGCCGCGACCTCCTGATAAAGCCCTTTGGCGTCGGCCAGACGCAGCGCTTCGAATTCATCGAGCTTCAGGCGCACCGCGCCGCTGACTTTAGAGACCTTACCCTCCGGGCCGAAACAGGAGCAGGCGGGTTTTGCGTGGACTTTTCTGCATTTTCTGGACTCACACATAAGTTCCTCCGTGAAAGCCTATTAGCATATGCCAGTAGACAATCTAACCATTTTTAATTCGACAGGGTCAATTAAAATACGCAAGAGGTATCTTGCAAGGCCGCGGTTGTTGGCGCGGGCCTTGCCGCCGCAGGCGGTAAGGGGGGGCGCGCGGCCGCGCAGGGGCGGGGCAGGGTTGTTGCGGCCCGGCGGCCCCACGAACCGGCCCGCCTATGGCGGGCGGGCGCCGCGACCGAAGGGCGCGGCGGTGGG
>Ga0209212_1002169_pt1 | contig 28844 bp, 26 predicted proteins | sample RifGroC2_FD_183996 | JGI IMG/M metagenome (GOLD analysis project Ga0209212, IMG submission 183996) | Groundwater microbial communities from Rifle, Colorado, USA - Groundwater C2 (SPAdes) (version 2) | ecosystem: Environmental > Aquatic > Deep subsurface > Groundwater | place: Rifle, Colorado... | reverse complement strand
CGTTCCTTCTTTTTTGGAAAATGACGGAGAAGGTAAACCATCAGCAAAATACGGCATTGCGACTATTGACGGTGATACTGTGTCACTGGAAATAAAGAAAATGGTTGTGTAGATAATACGAATAATTCTAAATTATTTTTTTACTCTATATTAGTTGCTATTTTATTACGTAAGTATTGATTAAGATCAAACGTACTTCTTCCATCTAACATAATAAACATTAATTCTAATAAATCATAAACTATTTCAGTAATCCCTTTGTCTTTAATAACTACAGCATTCTTTGCCACGGGATTTGAAAGTATTAATAATTTCTTCGTAGAAAAAATTTCACCTGAACCCAAGAAATGATTATCGTGAAAAAGTTTAATACCAAGTGTTCTTCCGACGTGTGACTGCAGTAATGATTTTTCAAATCCAGTAAATGCACGAAGTGCTTCTTCATTCGCTATTCCCTTTATAATCAGACCTTTTCTCTTGAACACTCTGTGTGCTTCCTTGATGAATTGTTCAGGGAGTGCAGAAAATTCGCCCTTTGCGGCACGATTTCCCTGTATGCTAAAAACAATTGTCTCTGCAGGAAGTGAAAGAAGTTGTCTATACGCTTGTAGGGAGTCATTTCCTTTGTATGTTTTGAAATGCTTTTTGTTGTGTTCCTGCCGAAATACTGAGGACCACAGTGTTTTTTTGCCTGCGGTTCTTTTTTTTGCAAATCCCAATTCTTCCATTTTTTTGAGACGGTACTGAATTGTTGTTCTTGATGTACCAAGCCTTCTTCCCATTTCTGATGGGTGAAGTTCTTGTTTACTGATTGTAGTGAGTATTTTGTTGTCGAGATTATCTAGTACCAACATTGCTTTCACTATATGTATTGACCAATAACTTGTCAATATGATGACATAATGTATTTATAAATATAGGTACTTTACCACCTTAATTTTTGATGCTCATTTACTACCAACTTCTCTATACTTACGAGTATATGAAAATACAGATAATACACAAAGCAGACGGTTTCAATCTTTATGATTGTGGTATCGGGGCTTGTCCAGAAATTAAGCAAGTTGGTGATGAGTATATTGTACGTAGTTCCCGTAATCCAGAATCAGAGGTTGCCTTTACAAGGGATGAATTAGAGACACTTAAAAGTGCTATTGAACAATATATTTAATCTACAATCTGCGCACCATGACTCTCATTTTTATCTATGTACTCATATACATCCTTGTACTTGTTGGTATTACTGTTGTTTCGTCTCGACACGAAACTGATTCCGATTACATTAATAGTGCAAAAAACCTATCTACTAACGAATCTACATGGACTACCTTTGCTTCACTTTTGACTGGGTATAACTTTGTTATTGGAGTAACCTTTGCGTATTTGTACGGCTTTTGGTACCTCATGGCGTTTGTCGGTGCTGGATTAGCATTTGTTGTTTTTTATTTCATCTATAAAAGCAAATTTGAATCACTGCAAAGAGACCATGACCTGCTTTCGATAGGTGATTATTTTGGTGTTGAATATGGTGTTTTGAGTAGAAATCTTGTGAATAGTATTCTGCTTGTGGGTCTACTTCTCTTTTTGATTCTTCAACTTTTTGTAAATACTGGTTTGTTTGCGTCACTACTAAATCTGGAAAAAATACCCGCGTTACTCATTACGGTTGGTGCGGTAAGTACGTACCTGTGGTTTGGTGGATTCAAGGTATCAGTCAAAACAGATATTTTTCAAGGGATATTGATGTTGCCAATTGTAATCACTGTATTTGTTTTACCGTTTCATTTTAGTACAGACAATATAGCATCAGCATTTGATCCGTCTCAATTTTGGTTTGCGGTTGGTCTTGCACTTCTTCAATTTTTAAGTCTGCTTGGACAAGCGGAAAGTTTTCAAAGAGTATTTGCGGTACGGAATGCAAAAGCGCTTAAAAATGGCTTGTTGTGGTCTTTCGGTCTGCTAGTACTTGTAGCAGGTTCAATTGCCTACCTCGGTATCAATTTCAAATTTTCAGGTGTGGTCTCAGATCCATCTGTTCTCTTTACCGAAGGTGTGCTTGGAGTGCTTCCAGCCTGGCTTGCTTCACTCCTCACCATCTCCCTTATTGCAGCATTTATGGGAACGATAGACTCAAGTGCTTTTGCATTCGGTGTACTGATGTCACGCATTAGAAATAATAAAAAAATCTCTGTAGGCTCTATCCGGATATTCATGCTTTTTGGTATCGTAGTTTCTGCTATAGGCTCGTTGTATCTGTTCTCATTCCTCTCCTCTGTGTTTGCACTTATATCGCTCGTGTCTGTAGTTGGTGCATCCCTCTTAGTATCAGTTATTTTCAAACCTATCACGATTGAAATAAATGCATTCCTAATTACCGGTACGATTGTGTTCATTCTTGGGCTGGTGTTTAAATATATCACTGATAATCCTCTGACTTCATTGGTACCAACTGTGACAGCACTTGTTGTGCTTGTAGTGATGATGGTGTTTAGGAGAATGTGAAGTGATTTTCTCCTCACGATGGTAATTTACACTTTTATATTGACAAAATACATGTTTCGTGTATAAATATTAATCAGTTCCGATCATTATAATTTTGATTTAAATCCGCTCTAAACATTTTACCTCACAAGGAGAAGTCGAATGGAAAAGAAATCAAATCTCACAATCTCCACGGTAAACCCTGAAACTCAAAAGAGTGACGACCTCATTGCTACTGCACGTGTCGCAGTGAAACACCTCATTACCTTGTGCAAGCAAGATGAATTGGGGAGGTACACAGGTCAATTCCCTATCCAGAAATCACTCGAAGAAGCAGGTTTCCATGTCGGATTACCTCAGTTCGTCCTTTTCCTGAAGTTCATGGGACTTGTCCGTAAGCTCACTAAGAGCAAAAATGGGGCTGGAGGAAACTGTTATACGTTTCTGGTGGTTGACCCGACATTCTTTGACCGGCTTGTCACAGAAGAAAGTGTTCGTACTGTGTTAAAACAAATGTACGAACGACTTGAAGCACAGAGAATGAATATCGAATACCAGAGGCAAATCGCCGACCTTAAGAACCAGTTGGCAACACAACAACCGAGCAATGAAGAAGCCCTCGCTCAGTTGAACGTGCATCTGGCAGAGGTCATCGCCGAGGTCGAGCGCCTGCAGGGAGAAAACGAAGAAAAGACTGTAAAAATTTCAGCACTCGAAGCAGAGTTGAAAACAGTCTCCAAGGTTGATCCCAAGAAGGTCGCGGATGAACTGATGGCACGATTTAGAAAGAATTAGAACCCCAGACAAACACCACCGCTTACACGGTGGTGTTCTATTTATGACTCTTTTATGACTTTGCGTGCAACTAGCAAGCTTTTTTAACGACACGATAAACATAAAGGGTGTCGAGAACATATGAAATTCTCGACACCCTTACTTCATTACCCGAGGATGCAAATGTAGCTCTTTAGCCAAGTATCGAAAAGAGAGCTTTCACCTTCAAAATCAATACTTAGAACATTTAGATTTCTACTTCCTGCGATCTCTTTGGCAACAATGAAAGAGCATATTCGTGAGAATCTTTTTGCATCCTCAATTTCATCAGTCTTCATCCCGCGCAAAACGGGCAATTCTGAATCGTTCAAATATCTTGTTCCATCATTGTCAGTTAAACTGCATTTTACAAAAAAATTTGAAAACCAATTTTTTCGTTCATTACTACCGCCGATTGTGATAAATAACATGACTTGATCGTTCATTTCTGTCTCCTTCTTGTGGTGTTGCCTTTATCTAGGATCTATTGGATAGTTTATAAAAATTACATGTGTTTATTATTAGATTTGATTCATATTGGGACAGGAAAATAATTTATAAAACACTATATGTGTTAACAACCACCGGACCGAAGTCCGGTGGTTGTTAACTTTTACATCCCTTCAACTGTCTGGATGAACATAAATTTTAAGACATATAAAAAACACCCCCCGACGAGTTTGGGGGGGGTGTTTGGATGCGGCGTGGCCGTTATGTGGCTAGTCCGTGAAAGGAGAGCCTAGTACTGGCCGTGCATCCGGGCCGGCGGCGAAGGTGTCAGAACATAATATTGGCGCGGGTCTTGGTGGCCGATTTACAAATGTGCCCACTCGGGGCGATCGTGTTGCTGAGGGCAATGGACTGGGTCATAGTTTCACCTCTGTTTATGTTTTTTGGTTAACTACACAGACAACTCGCTCGTTTGAATAACAATATTATATTTAGTTTCTGTGAAAAAGTATAACTATTAATTTTATTATGTCAAGAAATACGTAACTTGACATATATATAAAAACGTTGTCTAAATTATCCCTCAAAATCGATAAATTTTAAAGTGTTCTCACTAGATGAGTATATAATATCTACTATGAGAAAAGTTACAGTACATGACAAAATGCAGACCCAGTATGAATACGTGTGTTCTGAACCCATAGGTAAAAACTTTGACCCAGAGATCAAACCCATGCTCACACCAAAAGAAATGCTTGAGCTTGGTGTGTTTGGTGGTGTGTACATGCGTGACTGTACAAACGAGTTCCCCAAAAACTGGTTTACTCACGCGAAGTTTGCAACGGGGTTGCCTGATCCGAAACTGAACTATTTTCAAGTACACGCTAGCCAGCCACTCTCTGTGTGGAGAGAAAAAGGGTGGATATACAAAGATGACCCGCGAGGATGGTTTCAGTGGTATTGTCGCTACTACATGGGGAGACGGTTACCCGATGAGGACAAAAGACAGATACGTCGATGGAAAGCTTTTTCTCGGCACCTAGCACAGGTTACAAAGAATTGTCGAAGTGGAGATGTGTTTTGCAGACGCAAGCAAAGGCAAGCACTACTCCATTGGGCGTATGACTCAAGAGATATGTAAGACTGTTCCAGAATACTAGTAACAATACTAGTATTATTACTAGTATTCAATTAACACAATACGTCATGCTGAATGCAAAAACACCGCTTGGACGCGGTGTTTTGCTATTCCTACAAGTTCTTCCCTTCCTTATACGTCAACGTCCGCATCTTTCTTCGTCTGCCCATAAGCACAACTCCCACACCTACAAGCACGATGAGTATTCCCAGCATGTTTCCATATCGTACCCACGCGGTTTGTTCTGGGTCAGCAAATGAAAGTGGATGTGATGCCTCTTGCTTAAGTTTGATTCCTGCAAGAGAATTTTCTTGAGCTAAGTATGAGAGTGTTTCCATCCCAAAGGCAATATTTTCTGGTGCTCCTTGTACATACTCATCCGTAAGAAAGTCGGAATCGCCTATCACGATGATGGTGGGGATTTTTACCTCCTCTCCGTCTTCTGTCATTGGTTTTAGAAGTATCCCGAGTAGTTGTTGCCCTAAGTTGTTTTGAGCAAATGTTCCCTGTGGGTCAAGTACAAAGTTTTCTTTCTGAAGCCCGCCATAGGGAGATGTCTGTATGAGAGGTGTGCTCTGTAATTGCTTTGTTGCAAGCGTGTTGTCATTGATGGATATACTACTACCCCAAGGAATGGTCACGTTTGTGAGTTCTGATCCCACAAAGACACCTTCTGTTACGAGCGCTCGAATATATGCTGGGTATGGAAGGAAGTATCTGACAGTACCATTTCCCATTTGTACTGTTTGATTCGAGCGAAGGTCATATGCCATATCTTGATGTACGGTTACCCCATACTCCTCAAGGAGTGTGTCCGTACTGGTACTGTTTGGAAACACCACCATGTACTGCGTATTTACCTCAAGCCCATCTACGAGGAACAGAGCGTTTTTACCAGAAGCTAGGTATGCCCGCAACGATGCCTCGTGCATAGCATCGAGTGGACCAGTGGGCTTTGAAACGACAAGTGTGCTGATGTCCTCGGAAATAGTAGAAGTAGCTGAGTTGAGAACGACGTCTTCAATAGTGAATTGTTTTCCCATCTCCTGTGCGAGGAGTGTGTAACCATTTTTTGACGATTTGCCTCCCATATCAAGAAAACCGATTTTCTTTTTCTCTGTTTTAGTGAGCTCACTGATAAAGCTCGTGAGTTGGTACTCCAGATCTGAAGTTTTCTCGATTAATGGGATTGCCTTATGTTCTTCACCGGCTCGTAGTGCGATTCCAAAGTACGCTTGCTTGGCTTGAAATTCACCGTTACCAGATATGTTGAACTGCACAGGCCGTACACCGTTTCCTTGGGCTTCTGTAGCCACAGCCTCGTCGGTTTCTGGATTTTTGTAGGTTATAGAGAGATGGGAATCACCGTACGTGTCGTAGTCTTTAAGCATATCTTTTACGGTGCGAGAAATTGGCTGGAACTGAGCAGGAAGGTTTGCAGATTCATACAGCACGATTTCGACATCACTTGGAAGCTCGGAAATAATGTCCTTGGTTGAGTCGGTGAGGGTGTAGATGTTACCTTCAGTCAGGTCAAGACGGAAGCTCGGGAAAAATGCAAAGCCAGATGTTGCCACCAAGACTCCAAGTAGTGCAAGTACCAGTGTTCTCTGCTGTAAAACTTTTTTTGAGTATCGACTGGTCCTTCTTGCAATGAGCTTCATGTGTCCCAGCTCAAGGAACACAACGGAGAAAATTACAAAGTACCATATATCACGTATATCAAGCACCCCTCGCGCAATAGCTTCGTAGTGAGTAAGTACAGAGAGTCGAGAGAAGATGGTTCCGAGCCATGCAGGCAAACTTATAGTGACAAGCTCATACCCCATAATGATAAGCATAAAGGTACCAATGACACTTACCATGAGAGCAGGAACTTGATTTCTAAAATATGTTGAGACGGCAATGCCTAGGCTTATGAGCGCACTTGCGAGAAGTACTCCAGCTATGTACTGACCGAAGTAAACTCCTATATCAAGGTCGCCGAATGAACGAAGAGTAATGGCTATCGGAAGACTCGCGAGTAATATCACCGCAGAGAAAGTGAGAGCTGAGAGGTATTTCCCCACAATAAGCTCCCTGTCCCGTAAAGGGTGTGTCAGGAGTATTTCAAGTGTTTCCTTGTTTGTTTCTTCAGCAACACTTCCCATGGTAATAGCAGGGATGAATAAGAGGAAAAACCACGGCAAAAGTGCAAATAGTCCTTGGACTGACGCTTGTCCGACCAAAAATACATTTTGGAAAAAGAGAAACTCCCACACCGCTATAAATACTCCAGCAATGATGTAGGTTGTTGGGTTGTAGAGATACCCACGCATTTCTTTTTTAAAGATTGCGCAAATGTTTCGTGTGTCCATAAGCCTAAGCGGTAGTAGTGAGTTTATAAAAGACATCCTCAAGTTTTACTTCGCGTTCTGCACATTTCCAGATAGTCCATGCGTGAATGCCTGCAAGTTTCGAAAGTTCGGGAGGGAATAAGGTGCTAGAGGAAATTGTCACAGCAACTGTACTCTTTTTCCCTTCTTTCTTGGTCACCTCCACCTTTTCAACGCCAGCAATTTTCTTGAGAAGTTTTTCTACATCATCACCTTCTACTTCGATATCGAACACTTGTGTTTTGTCGGCATTTTGTGAAAGCTCTTTCGTAGTGCCTTGAGCAACAAGTGATCCTTTTGAAATAATGTACAAATAGTCACATACAGCCTGTGCTTCTTGCATCACATGCGTACTCATAATAACCGTTCTGTCTTTTGCCAAATCGCGTATCAACGCACGTATGTCAGTACGTTGGTTGGGGTCGAGTCCTTCCGTTGGTTCATCAAGAATAAGTACGTTTGGTCGATGTAACAGTGCCATGGCGAGTCCTGTGCGTTGTTTGTAGCCCTTGGAAAGTTCTTTTATTGGTTTATAGAAAACCTCGTCAAGGTGCACAGAGTCCACTACAAAGTCATAGGCATCACGTCGTTTGCTCTTTGGAAGATTTTTTAAATCAGCCGAAAAATCCAGCGCTTCAGAAACAAGCATGTCTCCATAGAGCGGGTTTGTTTCTGGCATATACCCAATATGTTTTTGTGCTTCTTGTGGGTGTGTGATAACGGACACATCGTCAATAGTCACTTCCCCACTGTCCGGTAAAAGATACCCTGTCATTAAGCGCATTGAAGTCGTTTTACCAGCTCCATTTGGGCCCAGTAACCCGACTACATTTCCCTTCTCCATTTCAAAAGACAGATCTTTTACCGCGTATACGTCATTAAATTTTTTTGAAAGTTCTTTAACTTTTATCATAGCGATACATAACTTTTAAAAAGCAACAACCGATAATATTTTTTACTTCGTAAGTATACAAAAAAGATGTATTAATACAAAGTTCATGATATGTAAGTAAACTATATTTGAAAATACTAGTATTTTACTCACATAATATAAATCCTATGAACAAAGTAACTCATTTTGAGATTGTAGCTACAGATTTGAAAAGAGCAATGGATTTTTATACAAATGTCTTTGAATGGAGGTTTGAAAAATGGGAAGGATCAGACCCAGAGATGGAATACTGGATGGTGATGACTGTGCCAGCTCAGACTCCCGGGGCAATCAATGGCGGATTAAGAAAAGAAATGGGTACTGACGTGAAAGAGCGTACCAAAAGCGTTAATGGTTTTGTGTGTACGATTGAAGTTACGTCAGTTGATGACGTTTTGAACAAAATTGAAAAGCATGGTGGAGAAATACTAATGCCAAAAACATATATGCCGAAAGTTGGTCATTTTGCAGCTTGTTATGATTCAGAAGGAAATGTTTTCAGTATTATGGAACCCGAAAAGTAGACGTATACGTACATAGAAACCTAAACACTGATTGTTTGGGTTTTTTATCAAAAGAAACTCAAATGTGAGCACTTATTTTTTGCTTGATTTTTCGAGTGTGTAATTCCTGAATGATTGCTGATGTACCTCATTCTACGTATTTGTTTGTCGCCTATAAGCGACAGGTGATATAGTAGTTATGACATATAGCGCTTTTATTATCTACTATTATTTTTATGAAATATATGAGACAAAACACTTTTAATACTTTAAGAGTGGTAACTATTGCTTGTCTTGTACTCGGTACAGGACTTTTTGTAATAGAAACAACAAACGCTTCTCGTGGCATAGGTTCAAGTGAAGGTAATGTGCGCACGTATACTGATGATAGAGGTGAGTGGACAGAGACACCGACATCACTCTATTTCACTGGTGATACTATGCAATGGGAGCTAGCTCCAACGTCGTTTACCTACAACGACGGTGTTCACTCCTGGGAAGAAACCCCCAACACCATCACCTACAGAGGTCCTGCTGGTAGCTGGGAACAAACACCAACTACGCAATCATTTTCTGATGGTGACAGAAGTTTGAATGAGACACCTACTACGCGCTCATACACCGGAGATGACGAAAACCTTCTTGAAACACCAAATACGCGTGAGTACGAAGATGAGGAAGGTTCTTCTTACGAAGCCCCTATTGATTAATTGAACTATTAAAAATATGAAAAAAATTGTCCTCATTGTATTCATTATTATTGTCGTTGTATTTGCTTTTGTGTTAATGACGAATTCACAAGATTCTGTTAAGGACGCTATCAAGGATATTGCAGGCTCCGATTCAAGTGTATTTTCCAAAACCTGTATCAACGAGTTTAATGAGTTGTATGCTGTGAATAAGGCTGATTTGACACAGTGTAGCAGTGCTATTCGGACTGGTTCATTTGCGGGCACCGATCCAACTCCAAAGGAAAATAATGTCGTACTTATTTTTGATGCTTCTGGTTCAATGGCGGGCAAGGTTGCTGATGAGCGCAAAATTGACATGGCGAAAAAAGCGGTGGAAGATTTTGTTACACAATTGAGCGATACAAAAGTACAGGTGAGTGTTGTGGTCTATGGCCACAAAGGGGACAATACTGATGCAAACAAAAAAGTATCCTGTGCGGGCATAGAAGAGCTATACACGTTTGGTTCTGCTGATGGAGCAAAGATGGAGAGAACGCTTAAAAGTTTCGAACCAACAGGATGGACTCCTATTGCGGATGCACTTGAAAAAGCATACGCAATTCTGAAGCCATATAACACTGATGCATATAACAACTCCATCGTTCTTATCTCCGATGGCATAGAAACATGTGAGGGCGATCCTGTGGCAGTGGTACAAAGCATGCAAGAACGAGGATTGTCTGTAACAGCAAACGTTATTGGCTTTGATGTTGATGACGAAGCGTCCGAACAACTTAATGCTATTGCCGAAAATGGAAACGGATCGTACTTTAGTGCTGCGTCTCAATCTGAACTCGATTTTGCTCTCCAAAAACAAATTGACTTTATGAAAAAGTTTGACTACCGCATGCAACGAGTGTCTGAGAATTTGCAAGATATAAACACTGCTACAGAGTTACATTTTGGTTGTGTAAAAGCACTTGAAGTAGAGCGTGCAAAAATTCTTCTTGATATCTATGCTGATGAGAGGGTAACAAAAGAATGTGCAGAGCAAGTCGATGATATGTATTCAGAAAAATACGAAGTGCTACAGCAATCACTCTGGAACTCATTTGATGCGATGGTGCAAGAATTCAAACAAAAAAGTCAGTAACCCTGTGTATATATCTTTTGAGTCTAAAGATATTTATAGAACCTGAAAAGTGATTACTTTATGTAACGCAGTCTATTGACCAAATCTAGCATCCATACTTTAATGCTTCATGAATTGTTCATTAAGTATGCGGCCTAGAAAAATACTAACATTCAACCTTAACCTACAGAAAAGGGGGACACTTGAAAGCAAAAGCGAATTTTTTTGGAGGAGCACTCTCGATAATCATTGCGTTTTTTTTCGCACTTTTTTTGGCGCGCAGTAATGTACCGCAGAATATTGCGAGTTGGACAATGTGGGCACTTTTAGATGCCTATATCGTGATTACCTGTATTGCCTCAGGTAACAAAAGACCTTGGCTCCCACTCGGGTGCATGCTTGGCGCGTGTTCTGTTGTCGCCATTCTTTTTTCAAGAGGTGAGTGGAAATGGGGTTATGTTGAGACGATTTCGGTGCTGGGTGCAGGGATTGCATTCTTGTCATGGTGGAGATTGGGACCAAAGTATGCAATTATCGCCATCATTCTTGCAATGATGATTTCAGGGATACCTGCTGTTTGTGATGCGTGGACAGAGAACGATCCTTCAAGCTGGTGGTACTGGGGAGGAAGCGCATTTTGCGCACTGCTTTCTTGTTACGGAGCGAAGGGTTGGACTATAGAGGAAAGGTTATTTCCCGCTACTAGTTTTTCTTTCAGTATCTTTATGACCGTACTAGTCCTCTCATGAGTGACCCGTAAAAAATTTCAGCCGAGCCTTAGAAAGGCTCGGCTGTTGTGTGTTCTCACCTGTATCTTCAACTCGTCAAATGTACTGAGGGGAAAATATATACTGACTACAGATGGTCTTGCTTTTCAAAAGAAGTTCAGATAACCATTTTATAATTGTAAGATCGGAACTTTCTCCATCTTCGTCGAGTTTCTGTACGAGCTTTCGGAATGCTTCATGTACTTCAGGATCATCTAAAGCAGGGTACAGTTTGAGAATGAGATGTCTACATACTACTCGACGAAGCATCTCAAAATTTTCCGATGTACAGGTTAGGCCTGTGAGAAAAGTTACTAATTCATATGCATCCTCAATTTTTCTTGCCAGATTACAACCGAAGACCACGGTAAGTACTACTCTCAGTGAAAACGTTCTTCCTTCCATCTCTTCCATATCAATACCCCCAACTATTCATGTGATTGGTAAACAACGTGATGAAATTCACCCGATACTTAACATTTTATATAGTATTTATTTACCTTTGTCTATCGTGGGATTTTCGTTCCACATCTCGCGTACAATAGAGTCCCAGTCCAGTATCAATCTGTTGAGATACATAAACGGTATATTAAGTAGCCCAACGAGCCACTTAATAGTTGTTTGCCCAACAATAAGTGGCCACAGTGGTAGTACACCGGCAAAAGCTATAGGGAGGAATATGAGGCTATCAAGTGTTAACGCAGGTATTGAGCTAAAGACATTTCTTGCCCATATATGCTTCCCTTGCGTTTTTATTTTAAACCAGCTGAAAATGTACGCGTCGATGTTTTCTGTAATAAGAAATGCTATCCAGCTCGCAATGGTAATACGAGGAATGGTTCCAAATATTGTTGCCCACATGTCTTGTGAAGTCCAGAATGGTGCGGGGGTGAGCTGTATGCTAAGCCAAAAGAAAAACACCATTGCTACCTGTGTAATGAATGCGATGAAAATCATTCTTTGTGTTTCTTTTCTTCCAAACCGCTCATTCACAATATCAGTAAATAGATATGTCACTGAGAAAAGCAGTACGCCACTGGGCCCGTATAGAGTCGTAAATCCAAGATCAAAAGCAGAAATCTTTACTGCAAGTAGTTGTGCAGTTAGTGTAAAGGTGACGTACAAGGCAATGAGGAGGTCGGGTTTCTGTACCTTTTTAGCATACACACTGCCAAGGAGCGTGAAGCTCGTTATAGCCAAGATCCATACGACTAAAAGAAAGAATGGCATGAATATGTAATTATTATATAAAAAGCTATATATGTAAAGAGCGGGGCTCAAAAGGCACAGATTTAGGCCATTTTTAGAGTACTTGACGAATTACTCAATTTCATAAAAACTTCATCATACATGTGCATAGTGGGGTAATCCTGACAAAACTCAGGATTTGTTGTTATTAGACACCTCACTTTGCTTCACGTTCATCATTAAAATTTCTTAGAAGTTTTTCTTGTAACAAATATGGTATTTCTTCGTCTTAGGTGGTATTAAGTGTGGCAGAACCGTTGGGTTAATATTTTTTTGAGGTTTTGAGCGAACTCTTATTAGAGTTTCTTGATGTGCTTTCATGAGGGTCTCTACCTTTGTGCGTTCTCGTAAAAAAGTAATGCTTTATTTAGCTTAATTATTAGTATGCACCCAATTATGAACTTTATAGTTTGGATTATTGTAGGGGCAATAACGGGTTGGATTATGTCCGTCTCCGTCCGATACGACATACAAAAAAATAAGGTACTTTACATCATTCTCGGCATAGATGGTGCTGTGCTTGCTGGATGGTTCGTGTGTTATTTTAGCAGAAGTGCAATAAGTATATTTAATACTTTCAGTGCAGTAGTTGCAGTCTTTGGCGCTATTGTTTTGATTGGCCTTGTGCGTGAATTGAAAATCATTAAATAAGTAATATTTGTTTTCCCTAAGAAGGTTCGACCTCCTAATAGTATAGCTACACAATAGCGAATACAACAAAAGCAAGAAGTATTCGATAGGCTACGAATAGATATAAAGTATGGTTTTTGAGAAATTTGAGTAGGTAGTGAATGCTGGCAATACCTGAAACGAAAGCTACAAATGAGGCGACCATGATAGTAGACCATTCGTCGTGGAAGACCCCTGCCCCTTCAAGCTCAAGGATTTTTTTTGCTCCTGCTCCAAGAATGATGGGGAATGAAAGGAGGAACGCAAAACGAGCAGCTTTTTCACGGGTAAGTCCGAGGAGCATACCGCCTGAAATAGTAGCGCCTGAGCGTGAAGTGCCTGGAATAAGTGCCAGTGCCTGAAATAATCCTATAATTATTCCACGTTGTATAGTTAGCTCTTTGTGTTCCGTAATTCTTTTTGAAACGTATTCTGCTACTATGAAAAGTAGAGAGCCAGCGATTAGTACCCATGCCACCAAGTGTGGGTCTCTAAAAAATGTATCCATACTGTCTTCAAGATATAAACCAGCAATGACTCCAGGAATAGTTCCAAGTACGATTGCAAAGAAAAGTACCTTCATTTCCTTGCTCAAAGAAACACCTTGCAAGCGTTTCCACAAACCCACAGTTAATTCCACCAAGTCTTTCTTGAAATATATAAGCACCGCAAGTGCTGTAGCAAAATGAAGTGTTGCATCTATTGCCAATCCGTAGTTCGTCTGGAAACCAAAAAACTCTCGCGTGAGAATGAGGTGTCCCGTAGAGGATATAGGTAAAAATTCAGCTATCCCCTGAACGAGTCCTAAAAGTATTGCTTCAACGTACGACATGGATATGTTGGATGAAATCGTGTTACTATACAGCACATCGTACCACGTAGTTCATGTTTACACGAAGTCACACACCTATTTTAGTAGCAGTAATCATCTCACTTTGTGTTGTGGGGTTTGCATATTGGTATACACATCGAGATTTAAAGGATGAAAATACATCCGAGGAAAATAGTACCGCTACTATTGCTGTCGATGATTTACCTGGTTTGAGCGCAGATGACCATATTCTAGGTAATCCATCTGCTCCTATGGTGTTTATTGTTTATTCAGATTTTGCCTGTCCTTTCTGTAAGGAATATCACGAAACACTTCGTACGCTCATGAAGGTTTTTGGACCAAGTGGAAAAATTGCTATTGTTTTTAGACACATGCCTTTTGTACAGCTTCATCCCGAAGCACCCATGTACGCACTAGCAAGTGAATGTGTTGCGCAAGAAGTTGGGAACTCTGGTTTTTGGAAATTTGCAGATGAACTGTATACCTTGTCAGATCCACTAAAGCCGCTCACTGCTGCTGAGCTTGTGGTACTTGCCGAAAAAGCTGGTGCAACACGTCAGACATTTGTGGCCTGTATGCGCTCCAATGAGCTTATGGCTCGTGTAGATCATCAATTTAATGAGGTGATAGACGCGGGTGTCAAAGGTTCTCCTTTTACGATTGTTGACGATGGGCATGGACGTTATTCCTATGAAGGGTCACAAACATTTAGATCAATGGCTGTGAGTATACAGACAACGTTGCGTATTATGTCTATTGATGATCTTGAAGCACCCTCAGCGGCACAAAATTCATTTGTGGCGGATTTTGATGCATTGGTCGCAACGAGCTCAGTTTCTACTACGACAGCAACGAGTACATCAACTGCCACTTCTTCACAACGTACCACACCACTATTTCAATAGTCACTATATTTCATAATAGGACTTACTCAAACGGATGTAGTTCAAGGCGCACAAATAAAACACTACGAAACGTATGAATAGTACGGTGAGAAGTGTTTTGTGCAGTGCAACGAAGAAATACGCCGTTTGTGTAAGTCCTACATTAAATCACGTAGAACGCAAGCGGTACATGTGGGGTCACCACACCGCGTATTCCAAAAGGAAAGCGTTGTGATTTCCTCCGCCACCCTGCGTATCTCATTTTTGAGTGCCTCAACTTCTTCTTTCTCAATCACAAAAGCCTCACGTTTGTACGAACCACACTCGGTGGGCTCGATAAAGTCGAGTACCGCTTCTTTCATGTGATAGGTGGCATCAGCGTACATATCAAGGAGGATTTTATAGAAGACGAGCTGGCGCTTGTAGCCTCCACTACCCTGTTTTGCCTGTGCTGACAGAGTGGTACCCTCTATTTCTTTACGACTACGAGGCTTCCCTGTTTTATAGTCAACAACACGTACGTCATGGCACCTATCGTCCAGACATTCCAGCTTGTCAAACTTTCCTGTGAGGCGAATCGTACCATCGAGAAGCACACCTTTGATCAAGAGTTCGTTCTTGGACACAGGTTCCCAAAGTTGGCTCCACTTCTTGTGCCATCCAGCAAGTGCGGTGCGTGTGTCTCGCACTACCCGTTCCAGAATTTTAATTTCCAAGTCGGTATCTTCTATGTGTCGAGTAAAGGTATCAAGCAAAAAATCAACACCAACATCAGGGTGTTTGTTCCGCTCATTAAAGAATGCTTCCAGCGCTTGGTGCACTGCTGTCCCTTTGACCTGTTGGGTAGAAAGAACAAATTGAGTGTGAAAAAAATTTTCGTAGAACCATTTCCAAGGACACGTCAGATAGTTGTTGAGTGCCGTAGCAGATATGCCACGCTCCATAAATACAGAGCGTACAAATTCCTGATACTTCTCCACACCATGTCTACCGATACGTTCCACAAAGAGAGGTGGGCGCCTCCCTGCGTAGCCGAGCTCAGTACCGTCGGTATGCGCGCGCAAATCAGTATGAATTTCTTCAATAAACTGTGAAGGGACACGGTCGCGTCCGTCAGGTGCTTGCGCGGCGTAGCTGATATACACATCCTTACGTGCTCGGGTAATAGAGACATAGAAAAGACGTCGCTCATCTTCAATGTCACCATCTTTTTCTACCTCTACACCATTGCGGTAAGGTAGATTGAAATACCGGTGCGAGCGTTTCCCTCCCCAATGTCCATCGTATACGTGGACGATAAACACATAATCAAACTCAAGACCCTTTGCCTTGTGTGCGGTCATGAGACGTACTGAGTTGGGCACCTGTCGTGACTTAGCCTCTAGAGTAAGGTGGTGTTCATCAAGAATTTTAAGAAAAGTCTGGTAGTCCGTGAGTGAGAAAAAAGGGTTTCGTCTGACGTGAGATTTCATCTCATCAAATAGTCTGACCAGCTTATCAAACTTTTCTGTGTGAAATGATGATTGCTGTATGTGAGTAAGGAGTCCTGATTCGCGCACCACTGTTTCAAAAAGATGTAAGAAACTTTCATTTTCAGATACTTTTTTCCATGAATTTAATTTTTTTGTAAATGATGCGACAGCCACGGGGTCTTCAAGCTCCAGATGACTTGCGGTGATGAGAGTTTCAAAGATAGACTGGTTATTTTTCTTGGCACTGCGTACGATAGTGTAGACATCTGGAATAGGTATCTCTAAAAATCCAACAAAGAGTACTTGCACGAGCACGTCATTGTCTTCAAGGTTGGTAAGCGAACGGAGGATGAGGTTCAGCTTGCGTATGTCTGGGTCATCAAGCACACCATGACCTGACTCGATGAGAAAAGGAATACTCAAACGTTCAAAGTAGTCCGCTATGTCTTCAACGTCGCGGTTGTTTCTAAAGAGTACTGCTATTTCATGTGCTGGTATACCTGAGGCAATGTGTGCCTTGATTGATTCGGCCAAAAAGAGAAGCTCCTCGTCGTCTGCTCCGAAGGTAAAGACCTTGACGCGTAAATCGGTACCCTTTGCTGGTGTACAGTTTGAAACAAGCGGTGCCTGTATACCTTGCTTACTTTGTTCTATCAAGTTCCCTGCGGCATCGAGTACCCCTTGGTGACTGCGGTAATTGGTCTCTAGGGTGATACGCTTCACATCTGTGAATTTTTTTTCAAAATACAGAAAGTTTGCAAGCGATGCGCCTTGGAAACGAAAGATAGCCTGTTTCTCATCGCCCACGACGAAGAGGTTTGGTCTATCGAAAAAGGTTACGAGAAGCTCAAGTATTTTGTTCTGAGCGCCGTTCGTATCTTGATGTTCATCCACGAGAAAGTATTGGTACTCTTCCTGTAGCTCACGAAGAAAATCTTCATGAGTTTCAAGCGCTTCTATAAGCATGAGAAGTGAATCATCAAAATCGTACCGCTTCCGTCGTATGAGCTCTTCTTGGTATCGTTCATATAACTGTGCGAGCTCTTCGTTTTTTTCAAGTGAGCGAAAAAGTTTCTGATACTTACCTTTTATTTTTCCTTTATGTACACCAGTTGAGTTGCGCAAATCTTCTATGTTTTCTAATTCTTTGCGTTCCTGTTGTATCCAGTTCAAGAACGTACGTGGCGTCAGTCCCTCTCGCTTTATGTGGCTTATGCCGGAAATTATTTCGGGTACATTGTGGTAGGGCTCATTGATAGGCTTCACTACTTCATAGCGACCAGCATCGAGGAGTGTTCGAATGATATCGATACGCTCAACTTCACTGCAGTTGCTTCGTCCTATGATGGTTTGAAATCGCTCGGGGTAATGTTCGATGAGTTGGTTTGCAAAACTGTGAAAGGTAAATATGGAAACGCGGTACCCATCGCTCCCGATGATGGATACCAGACGCTTGCGCATGTTGGCTGCGCCCGCGTTTGTAAACGTGAGCGCAAGTATGGCACTGGCGGGAATATCCGTATTTTTGAGGATATTGGCGATACGGAGGGTCAATATCTGTGTCTTTCCCGTACCAGGGCCTGCTATGACCATTACAGGGCCTTCTATGGTGTCTACAGCCTCTTTTTGACGTGTATTAAGCATTCCATACAGTCTTTCAAATTCAGCTGTGTTTTGCGACATGGTGGAAGTATAACAGAAGTGAGTAACGAGTAACGAGTTCTGAGTAACAGTAAAAATGAAGGTACCGGGTACATTCATTTTTACTAGTATTAAAACTAGTATTCAATATGTAATTCTACAACACACAAGCCCGCGTATGCGGGCCTGTGAACTTTCAACTTTATAGCATTCTACTTAGTAGTTCTTCAAATACCGTGCCATGTCATGGTGGCGGATTTTTTCTATAGCCTTTGCTTCGATTTGTCGAATACGTTCTCGTGTTACACCAAACTCACGTCCTACTTCTTCAAGTGTGTGGTAAATACCATCTTCGAGCCCATGTCGCAAGACAAGAATCTTTCGCTCTTTTGGTGAAAGGAAATCAAGTATCGTGTGCAGTTGTTCTGTAAGTATGTTGTGTGAGGTGTCTTGATCTGGACTTTCCATGGTGTCGTCCTTGATGAAGTCACGGAGTACGGAACGGTCGTCGTCGGCGTCACCTACAGGACTCTCAAGTGAAATAGTATCCTGACTAATCTTTTCGATAAGATAAATTTTTTCTACTTCAATACCCATTTCAAGCGCCACCTCTTCTTGTGAAGGGTCACGTCCAAGGTCTTGGGAAAGTCGTCGAAATACTTGTTTGTACTTGGTAATTGTTTCTACCATGTGTACCGGTATACGGATGGTACGAGACTGGTCTGCAAGTGCACGCGTGATAGCTTGTCGTATCCACCAGGTAGCGTACGTTGAAAACTTGTACCCTTTGGTGTAGTCAAACTTGTCGACAGCCTTGAAAAGACCAATGTTTCCCTCCTGTATGAGGTCGAGTAGTGTCAAATCAGGACTTCGTCCGATGTAGCGTTTGGCTATAGATACGACGAGACGCAAGTTTGAACGCGCTAGAAGATTGCGCGCTTCTTCCTCTCCTTCCATGACTCGCTTTGCAAGAGTACGTTCCTCGGATATTGAGAGCAGATGGTACTGCCCTATCTCTCGCAAGTACATTTGTATGGAATCATGTGCAGAGTTGCGTCCACGTTGGTACGTGTTTTTTTCTGAAGGGCTAAGCATTCTTTCATCACTGAGAATGTTGCCACCCTCAATCATGTCTATGCTCGCAGCAGAAAACTTTTCGTATAGTTCTTCAAGGAAAGGAATATCATCTTCTATGGTTGGAAATTCACGTAGAATCTCGTCATAGATGATATAGCCACGCTCACGACCTTTTTGCAAAAGCATGTTTGTTCTTTTTCTCTGATCGAGTTGCTTTGGACTAAGCTTTACTGCTAGTTTCTTCGGTGCTTTTTTTGCTACCTTCGGAACTGGTGTTTTACTTTTTGAAACTTTTTTTGCAGATTTAGCATTTGCTTTTACTACAGCTTTAAGTTTCTTTCCTGACAATCTCTCTTTTGTTGATGCAACTTTTTTTGTTGTATCTACCTTCTTTTTTGCGACAGGCCTTACGGTCTTAACTGTCGCTTTATTTTTTGTCACCTTTGCAGGTGTGCGTTTAGGAGCAGTCGTTTTTTTGGCGACCACTTTTTTGCTTACCTTTGCAGGTAAGGACACTTTCTTCTTATGTAATGGTTTAGAAGCCATGTGGTATGGTTATTGTCAACTATACCCTACTTTACAAATTACTCAAGGGTGCTTTTAAACTTAGTCAACTCATGTGCACGAATATCAAGTGCTTCTTTCTTTTTGGTATCTCCTTCTCGTTCTGCAGTACGTTGTAAAAGGGTTACAACATGAAGTTCTTCCGTTGTATATATTTTTGCCAAGTCCTTCATGAGCATACGTACTACGTCTGGTAACGTATTTGTGGTCTCGTAGGTAACTTCCGTTTTCATAACAAGAAGTTCTTTCTCATCTGAGTGTGTGGCGAGTATCTGCTCCAGTGGTATTTTGAAATCTTCCTGCATTCTCGCCAACACCTCTTTTTCAAGCAACCTTGGTTCGCTTGTTTCTTGCCAAAAGAGTATGCCCGCTAAGGCACGTTCAAGGTCTGTTTTTCTCGAAAATGGTTCTTTGTTTTTTTGCTGTGCTTGTGGTGCTGGGTTGTATTCTGTACGCGGAGCTTCACTTGCAGGTGTCGCTCTGTCGAGCTGACGCAGTTCATCCCATACTGCATCTTCACTAATACCGAGCACGTTTGCATAGTTGTGCACAAACTGAGCGCGGTCTGTAGCACTTTGTACTTGCTGTATGTAAGGCAGTACTCTATCTCGTGCGTAGAGGACAAGCTGACGTTGATTCCATTTTTTTTCTTGTGCTTCACGCAGTGCTATATCGAGATAAAAATCAACAACATGCTTTGACCCGCGTACCGCCTCTTTCCATACATTCGCATCTTCTAGGATGCAGTCCGCAGGATCTTTCCCTATAGGTACTCGCGCAACTTTTACATCCATACCTCGTTTGAGTGCAAGCGATGCCCCACGTCCACTTGAGGCAACTCCTGCAGGATCTGCATCGTATGCCATGACGAGTTTCTTCGATAATCTGTCGAGAAGCATTAAGTGGTCTGTGGTCAGACTTGTCCCTGAGGAGGCTACGGTATTGGCGTACCCTGACTGATGACTCATGACCAAGTCCATCTGACCTTCGACAAGAATGGAGAAATCGTACTTACGAATAAACTGTTTCGCTTTGTTATAGCCAAAAAGAATTCTGCTTTTATCAAAAAGAGGTGTTTCGGGCGAGTTGAGGTACTTTGCATTTTTTTCATCCTTTGACGCTTCGCCAAAGATTCGCCCACTAAAGGCTACCACTCTACCCGCAGGGTCCATAATGGGAAACATGATACGAGAACGAAAGCGGTCATAGTATCCTCCCCGCTCACCTTTCTTGATGAGGCCTGCTTGCTCTATCTCCCTCTCGTGATACCCAAGTTTGGTAAGGTGGGTAAGAAGTGTTTGCCAGTCCTCCGGTGCAAAACCGAGTCTGAAGCTTCGCATGGTTGCCTCCTCAAGTCCGCGTTTCTGTAAGTACCCTCGAGCCTCCGTCTGTTCGCTGAGTTTCGTTTCAAAAAATTGTGTTGCCGATTCTAGGATGGCGTACAGTGTGTCTCGCGTGTCACGAGATTGTTTGCTCTCGGTGAGAAGCACTATACCTGCCTTTTCTGCAAGTATTTGTAATGCTCCCTTAAAGTCTACGCCCTCCATTTTTTGCACAAAAGAAAAGACGTCGCCTCCTTGCCCAGAAGAGAAATCGTAGTACATCCCCTTGTCAGGACTTACAAAAAAGCTTGGTGTTTTCTCGTTGCCAAATGGTGAAAGACCCTTAAAATTCTTCCCTGCTTTAGTGAGCTTTACGTATTGTCCAATAACATCGACTATATTCACCCTTTCTTTTATTTGTTGTACTTGGTCACTCATGGGTTGTTAGATAGTATCGTACACCAAATTTTCAAAAAATACTGCCTACCTCAGTAAACAGTATTGTTTGAAATAGTTTTGTCTATAAGAATAGACAAGGAATGCAGTATGAGCTGTGCTCTAGTTTAGGTTAACGTTAGGTGTATCAATAGTACCCCCAAGTTCTACGCCAGAAAGTTCCCCAAGGAGTCCTACGATTCCCCATACAGCCACGATAACAAAAAGCGCCGTGACGCCCCATATCATACGGCGTTTTCCGATATCTTTAGCGGCTTCATCTCCTGAGGCAAGGATAAACTGCACGAGACCCCAAATAAAGAAAAGAAGGCCAATAGCAATAACAATAGGAATAAGTTGACCTACCAGAGTTCCTACTGAATTCACAGCGTTGTTGACATAGCCTAAGTCTGGACTGGTTTGTGCCATGGAGACAAGCGGTGTCAATACGATGGAAAGTATTGGAATGAGTATGTTTCGAATGTTTTTCATAATTAATTATGAGCTTACTAATGACACAAAAATCATACCATACTCCTATGCTAATAATTAGTGTGTACTTACTCTACTGTGAATTATGTTCGTCAATGCTTGTTATGAGTTGTTCAGCAACTTTTTTGTTATCTTCCATGGTAGGAAGAGGTCTTTCACTATCATACAAGCATGTGTCGGGTTTTTGTACTTCGGTGCATCCATAGAGTCTTGGGTTAAAGAATGAATAAGTCACTATAACCTTTTTTTCAGGAAAGAATACATAACCTCCTCCCATAGTCACCATCTTACTTGTGTCAGTATCTTCTTTAATATCTCTAAATGAAAGGTAGACTGTGCGGTCACGTATCGTGAGTTGCTCTGAAATACCTTCTCTGGCCGGAGACTGGTAACGCTCCCATGCTTTTTGTTTATAGAGTTCGTAATCATCCTCAGAAACTTCTTCGATCCACACAGAGAGTGCTAATTTTTGTTTGTCATCTATATATTGTCCTTGTGTCGAATTGACATTGAAATTGAACTCTTCTTCAAGTCCTAGGGTCACAGTGCGTGGCTCGGGTAAGATATCTTGCTGGAAAAGGTTGAGTTCCCGAGATGTTGAAAATGTTTGTGGCAGAAATGCGATAAAACTCGTCTTTTGACTTTGCAGATATGTAGTGATAATAAACCCCACAAGTAGAATAGCGAGAACAGTAAGTGTAATGGCAACAATATTTTTCATACAATTACTGTATCATGTATCAAAAATTTTTTTGAATATTTTCTGTTGATACCCAAAATTAATTTTTAATTTACAATTTTTAATTTGTAATGAATTTCTCAACTTTAATTTATAGTGAATGACAAATGATTCAATTCTAAATGTAAAACGTGGATTACTTCGCTTTGCTCACAATGACTAAAACTGGTGAAAAAAGCTTGCCTGTATCGGGGTAACTCAGTGACTCGCTTACTCAGAACTCGTAAACTCGCTACCCTTGACAAATATGTAGAATATATTACTATAGCTACAAGCTATTGATTCTCGTGTAGGGCTCATTGCTGCAGAAGTTTGTAACACAAGCATCTGGTTACTATCCTGCACAGCCTCGAAACGTTTACGTTTCGTTAACTATATAGAGATGAATAATTCTACAACAACAAGCCGACAAGGTCGGTCTAGCTCAGGTACAACTGAGCGGAGAAAGTTTTCACAGTCTAAACCACAAGGACGTCGTTTTCATGGTGGCAATTCAAGTGGAAATAATGGAGGTAACCGAGGAAATAATCGCGGTGGTGGTTATGGTGGTAACCGAGGTCATGGTGGTTACGGTGGCAACCGAGGCGGTGGAGGATTTGCACGTAAACCAAGGAAGATGCCAACCTTTAACCCTTCACAGTTTATCAATACTCACCCAGTGGATACCGAAGAAGAAGCGTATACCGCAAAGCATAGCTTTAAGAGCCTTGGTCTACGGCCTGAGCTTTTGAAGACGATTACTAAGATGGGTATCAACACCCCTTCCCCTATTCAAGATCAGATAATTTCTAAGATACGTGAGAAACGGGATGTTATAGGCATTGCGGAAACTGGTACAGGTAAAACTGCCGCCTTTCTCCTTCCGCTCATAGAAAACACTCTTGATGAACCAAAACGTCAAACACTCATCCTTGCACCTACACGTGAGCTTGCTATTCAGATTGAAAAAGAATTGCATGATCTTTCAGCTGGATTTCGCATCTACTCAGTGACTTGTGTCGGTGGTACGAACATTCGTCCACAGATAAAAGCCTTGAATCAGTTCAATCATTTCGTCATAGGTACCCCTGGACGAATTCTTGATCTTATGCAACGACGTCATTTCAAGCCTGCTATGGTTACCACGGTCGTGCTTGATGAGGCGGACAGAATGCTTGATATGGGATTCATTAATGATATTAAAACTATTCTTACCGCTACACCTAAGAGTCGAGAAACATTACTCTTTTCTGCGACTATTTCACGAGCTGCTGAGGATTTGATGCAAAACTTCTTGCGTGATCCTGTGATGGTGTCGGTCAAGAAGAAAGATGTAACAAACAGTATCGAACAGAACGTTATAACATATTCACATAACGATAAGTACGAAACACTTCTTGCTGAGCTTGAGAAGCCGGAATACAAACGAGTAATCGTCTTCGGTTCTATGAAGCACAGTGTCGAGAAGCTCGCAAACCAGCTCTGTGAGAGTCGAGTAAAGGCGGAGTCAATTCATGGAAACAAGAGCCATGGACAACGACAGCGCGCACTGACGAAGTTTAAGAACGGTACAGCACGCGTACTTGTCGCTACCGACGTCGCGGCACGAGGTATTCACGTAGATGACATATCGCACGTGATTAACTACGATTTGCCAAATACCTTTGACGATTATGTACACCGTATAGGACGTACTGGTCGTGGAAGTAAACGCGGTAAGGCACTGACGTTTGTACCGGATAATTCAAGATAATATATACAATTAATGAGAAAAAAGAGCAGTTTCTAACTGCTCTTTTTGAATAATTACACTTCCTTAAATCATTTGTAGTTATTCGTAAACACTTAAGTAAGTTATCGGTACAAATTTCATCGTTTGTAATGAATCTTTTAATTCTTGCAAAAAGACTTCATATTCAGTATCGCTGGGTATGTTCATATCAACCGTAACCATGTACATATATAACGTGTCTTCATTTTTTAAAAAATATCTTAAGTACAACAAATCATCTTTTGTGCTAGATAAAAACAAGACGTCATTTTCACCATGCTTTTCAAGTATATTTAAAGTTATACTCTCAAGCTCATTAACTAAAGGCCAGCTTGACAGTTCATATGAGTAAACTGCTTGATAAGAATTTTCAAGTGATACATTTGAACGTAGGGTCATGATTCTAAATTCCTTGACCCTGTCTGGTAGATGTTCAGCATCAAATAGTAGAGTTAGGCTCTCAACACCACGTAGTGATGCTTTCCAACTTGAAGGGGTGGTTACACAAAATCCATTAATTAAATATCCGAGATAGGGTGCTACTATTGTCTGTAGCCCAAAGCCCTCATCTACTGAAGCGAGCTTTATAAATGGTTTATAGTTTGGTTTGCCGTTTGCGATTATAGGTTCTGAATATGCAATGTCTCCATTACTTTTTAAAACTGAAAGTAGTTTTGTTGTTTTGCACTCACCCCAGTATGCATTAACTTCGAAAAATGAATTTGCGTCGATGGGTTTATCTTGTATTGGTGTAAATGGTTGAATAAATTGTTTGTCTTCTGGATGCATGTCCAAATGAAACATGACTGTTGATAATATTTCTCTAAATATTTGTTCGTTGTCATTGTTGACTCTAATAGTAAACTTGACACCATTTGCACCAACTTCAAGTCCATTATTCACACTGTTAGAAGCTTTAGCACTTTTATTACCGATATTGTATCCCTCTATTTCGCAAGTTGGACACGGTGCTACTACACCCCCATCAATAATAATTTGAGTGTCATCTTTACTTAAGATAAGATTTCTCCTATTCTCCTCAAGGTTCCAGTCGGGTGGATATTTAAAAGCTATACTGTGTGATAGCCAGTTTTCATTCCAATAGGTTTTCCATGTATCTTTTGCGAACTCATTTGGGTCTATAAACTTTTCAGATGTTGTAGTTGGTATATTTTGAGTAATTGATTCTTGTGTTGATTTTACTCCAACAGAATCTTCATTTGGTTGTGTAGGTACAACATCTTTGTTTCTCTCCTCTGGAGATAGGAGTGAAAAAGAATAAGGTTTTGAAGGACATTCATTTGAACTAATCCATCTATACTCACGTTCGTCAACTGGAAGTAATCGAAAACAGAATGATTGAGTAATCTTTAGGTTTAAGAAATTATACTCAAATTGCATATGCATAAGTAAATCTTTAACAGGGTATTCGGCATAGTCTATTTCTATAGGAGGTTTAAATGGAAGAATAACGTATTGCATAAACGAGGGTTGTATATCCTCTGAGATGTGAATATTTATATCAGTATTTGCCATGTTCAGTTCACCCTTTGACCCTCCAGCTTTTAATGTAAGTATTTTAGCTACAACTTTATCAATACGTGGAGAGAAAAAACTTCTGTTTTTTAAAATGAATGATTCTGAAAATGGATGTGCAAATGGAGAATGTGTAGGTGGTTTGATAAAAAAATGCGGAATATATACCAATCCTATAAAGATGCTGAGTATAAACACTAAAAATATACTCGACTCATTCAAGGTAAAATAATGTTTCTTTTGCCTGAACCTGTTATGAACAGGTATGTTAGAATTATTGTTCTTACATTTAGAATTTGTGTGGTGAAATTCTTTCCAAACCCAACTAAAAATGCCAATTAAAAAGATTATAAAAATCTCTCCTTCTATTGCTTGACTTAGAGTCATATTCCCCTTCAAAAAGGATCGAGTTAAAAGAATTGACGTACTTATTAGCAAAACTACAACAAACTGACCTAGTTTTATTTTTATAAGTTTCATCAAGTTTGATATTTATTCGGGTCGAGTTTTTTATATATATTTATCTCTCTCTAAAGATAATACCAGTATATAGCCTCCCGTGTCTTACAAACTAATCAACCGTAACTTCTGTTCTCTGGTGAGTTTTTTTATTTCTAGTTCCCTTTTCAGGGCTTCGCTTTTTGTTTCGTACTCTTCTACGTACCTAAGTATTACCGGTCGATGTGACCTGGTGTATACAGAACCGCCTTGTATTTCACCATTGTGTTGGTGCAATCGACGACTAACATCGGTCGTTATTCCTGTATACAGGCTTTTGTTGCTACATTCAACAATGTACACAAAGTGCGTCATGCCACTAACTATATACCAATACCCTTGGTATACTATGAATGTATGAATATACTAATCACAACAACTGAATACATTCCCCATAGAGATATAACAGAAGTCCTCGGAATAGCTCGAGGAAGCACGGTGCGTGCACGGAATATTGGAAGGGATATCACCGCGGTCTTTAGAAACATTGTTGGTGGTGAAGTGGTGGAATATACCAAGCTACAAGCAGACTCACGAGAGCAGGCATTACAGCGTATGACCGAGGATGCGGTGCGTCTCGGAGCTGATGCGGTCGTAGGAGTACGCATGACTACCTCCATGATAGCTGCTGGATGTGCTGAGATATCAGTATATGGTACTGCAGTTAAGCTAGCGTAACAGAACTTACACAAACGGCGCATTTCGTTGTCAAACTTCACAAAATATCGCTCACAGTACGACGCTGTACAGCTCACTCTATTTTGTTCGTTTTCCTAGAACTGCATCCGTTTGTGTAAGTCCTAAATAATACAAAAATATGATTATAGATATACTCATTATAGCTGTAATACTTCTAGCACTGCTGTATTTTATATGGCGTCGAATTGATGAAAAGAAAAATGAGGACTTTGAAAAGAGAGATAATTAGACGAGTAGCGAGTAAAGCGAGTAACGAGTTCTGAGTGACAAGAGACGAGAAAAAACACAAGTCCGCATAAGCAGACTTGTGTACCCTGTACCAGAGCGGAGCTCGGTACAGGGCTTCGCTTTCAACTTTTAACATTCAACTTTCAACTCGTTTACCTTTTGGTAGTCGTAAATGACTGTGTTTTTCCCATAAGAACTACATTATCACCCTCTGCATTTTTATACTCTACACCGAGAGCGAAGTAGTGCTTGGTGTTAAGGTCGAGATACTGAATAGTGCGAGTAAACATCTGGTACGTATCGAGGTCAGCGTCAAGTGTCACCTTTTGTACTGCGTCACCACGAGGACGTATATCTTTGTAGCGAGTATTCTCTTTTGCAATGTTAGATATTGCTGTCTGGTCTTCTCCGTAGATCAAAAACGCTATTCCATTGCGACTGTCGTTCATGTCGATGTTGCCACTTAGGGTTGCACTGTGTGCCTGAATGTCTTTTGCTTTATTGGTTACGATTTTTGGTTTTTCATTGGGAACGTAGCGGAGTGTTGTGAACCGTACGGTATTACCGTAACTCAGGTCTCCTTCGCTGTCTTGACCTACCATACGATAATAGTAAGGAGTAGCGTCATCTAGCTTCATAATAGGATACTCATAGTTGCGCCCTTGTAGCTTGTAGACGAGAGTCTTTGGTGTTTGTCGGTAGAGGTCACTTTCTTCTTCGCCGTATTCAAACCATACGTATGAGTACTCGGCTTTTCGAAAATCAATAGTGCCTCGCAGTGTCGCTCTGTTGTTGTCTATAGCAGTTGCTGACCCTGTGCGTACGCGCATAAGAGCGGTATCAAGTGAGCTGTCCACTCCTGTTGTAAAACTTCGTACTTCTCCATAATCGTACGTACCGTGTTCGTTTAAACCTACTGCTCGATAGTAGTACGTAGTCCTTGGAAGTAGGTATAACACTTTTCTATCAAAGGGAGATGCTCCTGTTTTGGTTTTGAGTACTTCTGAGTCAGTTTTGTAGACAAGATTATTGGGTGTAAATCCGTATTCAAACCAAATGCGTGCAACTTTTGATTTGTGAAAATCAATCAACCCTACAAAACGAACTCCATTTTTCGTGATGTCGGTAACATTTCGCGTGGTGATTTCGAGTCCTGTCTTCGTAAACTGACGTGACGATTCTGTGCTATCTGTGTCATACCCATGTAACTCCTTCCATACACTGAGGTAACTTGATGCGTACGCCTGCATTTCTGCCTGTGTATCAAACGTGCGTCCATGAAAACTGTATTCTGCAGAGGCTGAAGTAGGTAAAAATAGGCCTATACAGAGTACTGCAATACTGGTATGAAGTTGTGTGGTAAATATTAATTTCATACATATATGATACAACATATATCGTTGAATGTCAATGTTAGAAACCTGAATTGTCACGCTAATTGCACAGGAGTTTGCAGGCTAATTGCACAGGCTTTTTGCGCACACATACTCCTGTGTA
>Ga0209212_1002168_pt1 | contig 28845 bp, 24 predicted proteins | sample RifGroC2_FD_183996 | JGI IMG/M metagenome (GOLD analysis project Ga0209212, IMG submission 183996) | Groundwater microbial communities from Rifle, Colorado, USA - Groundwater C2 (SPAdes) (version 2) | ecosystem: Environmental > Aquatic > Deep subsurface > Groundwater | place: Rifle, Colorado... | reverse complement strand
TTAAATCTTTTTATTATAGCATAACTTTTCTAGCATGTCAAGAACTTTTTAAAAAAATTTAATCTTTTCTCTTTTTTATAATGTGCGCTTGTTTTGTGTTGTGAGGCTAGTATATCACAGTCGTTTTTCTATGTCAAGCTATTTTTTGCTTTTTTTGTAATTTTTTTTTATTTCTTTTAAAGATCGTTCGCGCCCATTAAAAAATGCCGCCTGCTTGGAGTTTCGGGCGGCATTTTTTAATATTGATTTTTGTATTTATTATAAAAATTTAGTTGGAATTTTCTTTTGGTTGAGAGTCCATTATAAAAATCGGAGAAATATAAGGATTTCTATATCAAATTTAACTCGATTGGGATGCCGATCTTTTAATATTTTTCAAAAAGTCCTTAACTCTCCACTCTCCGTTCTCAACTCTCCACTCTCCGTTCTCAACTCTCCACTTTTTTTTGCCCACGCTTAATAAGAATTGCCGGCAAACAGATTTTTACACTATTTTTCAGTGTTTTTCGCGAAAATTTTATTGATATAACTTAATAATTATGTTATAATTAACTCGCTTTAGATTACATCTCATATTACACAAGCATTAATATATCAATAATACATTAAAGTACGTTTTAACGACAAGGAGCCATATGCCGAAAAACCTCATGGAGAAAAAGATAACTATCGACATCGAGCAGAAAATCGCAAACGTCAAAGCCACGCAGGCTTTCGAACATCACGAAATGTCCGGCGAAAGCGAACAGCGTTGCCGCGAGCTCCTTTTCGGCTCGACCACCAGTGAAAACGAAATAAAAAAAATACTGGCTAAATATAATATCTTCAAAAATTAAAATGTCGAGATACTGCTACAAAGACACCGATATTTTGATAAATAACTACAAGGTTTTTGACCGCGACCTTCTGAACCGCATCGAACGCGATATTACCGACCTGAAACTCACGGAACTCCAGATCAAGCCCGTAAAAGGCAGTTTCAACCTTACCCACTTCAAGGCCATCCATAAATTCATATTCGGCGACATCTATCCGTTCGCCGGAAAGATCAGGCGGGAAGATATTTTTAAGGGCGCCACGATGTTCGCCAAATATTACCTGGTCAACGACGGCCTTAAAAAACTTTTTTCGGAACTGGCCGTGGAGAACCATCTCAAAGAAATCTGCGCCGAAAAATTACCGCGGCGCCTGGCGCATTACATGGCCGAACTCAATATGCTCCATCCGTTCTGCGAGGGCAACGGCCGCGCCATCAGGGAATTTATCCGCGAGCTCGCGCTCGGCTGCGGCTACGAGGTTAACTGGTACGTGCTCGATAAAAGCCAGCTTCTCACAGCCATGAAAGCGTCCGCTATCTTCGGAAACGAAAGCCTGGAGCGCCTTTTAAAAACGGCGCTGGTCAGAGACGAATACGCCATGCAGGAGGCAAAATGACAACAAACGTAATCCGCCGGACGTTCTTTTCGGCATTACTGATCTTTCTTTCGGCGCTCGCTTTTTTAGCGGCGGGCTCTTTTTTTCCCGGCGCATTCGCCCAGAGCGACGACGATGACGACATCGACAAACTTCAGCAGCAGGCATTGGACAATCAGAACATAAACGAAAAAGTCAACAAACAACTCGCTGAAAAAGGGATAAAACTCGACAGTCCCGACGCCGTGTCCGAAGCCATGAAAAAACTCCAGGGCATGACCGGCGCGGACGAAGAATCAGCCACCAGCGGGGTTTACTGGTTTTTCATGATATTTATCAGCATCGTCGGAATGGGTTTCTTTTCCGCCGGCAAGCGCAACGAAGACGCCTATTTAATGGCTTCAGGCGCCATCATGATGGTCTATCCTTACTGCGTGTCCGGCACTTTCTGGCTCGTTTCGATAGGCATCCTGCTGACGGTTCTTCCGTTCGTAATGAGATTTTATTCGACCAGCGGCAAATAAAGCGAGATTTATGAATACCTTCTCCGGGGGCGTCTTTCCATTACTTTTTCTTTACGGCCTGACCGGAATGTTTTTTTCGGAAGTTCTCGTCTGGAACGCGAAACAAATGGCCGAAGCCGTTTCGACCCAGGGGCCCGCCGCCTTTCCCGTTCTTTTTTTCGCGGTATATTTTGTTTATTTTCTGCTTCTGGCGGCGTTTCTCGACATCGCCGCGCGACACGGGGCGCGCCGCCCCGGCGAACTTCTTCTTCTCGGCTCGCTCTTCGGCATCGTCAACGAAGCGATTTTCGCGCCGGTCATATTCGCCCCGAACGTCGTCGGAGTCAATCTTTTGGTCCTCGCCTTCACATCGCTCGCCTGGCACCCTTTTTTCTGCTTTTATATCAACGTTAAAGCCGTAAGATATTTATTCGGCGGCGAAAACTCACTCCTTTCAGGAAGGCCCATCCGCGCCTCAGAAGCGGCCGCCGCTTTCGCCGCCGGTTTTCTCTGGTATTCAATGCTTTTCATGCCGTGGTGCGCGTCGAACTTTCCAAATGGAATGCCGCTTTACCTGAGGCTTGCGGGATTTTTATTTCCCGCGCTCATATTCGCTTTCGCCCGTTTCGCCTTCAATAATCCGCCGCGCGAAATTACGGGCGCGGGGCTTCTGTCGAGAACTCAGTTTGCCGCCTGTATCGGCGCGCTTTCTTTCTTCGCGCTTTTTAAATTCAAAACACTGACAGCCGCCGGAAACGCCCGGGCCGCAGTTTTCCTGTTGCTGCTCGGCGCCTTCTACTGGCTCCTTTTTACCGCCTCCGTCGGCTCCAGAAAATGCGAGGTCGAAAGATCGTCCCTGCGGGAATCGCTGAAAATCAAAACTCTCCCACGCTTCGCGCCTTTTGTAAAGCTCTGGCTGATCGTCGGCGCGTCCTTCGCGGCGTGCGAAACTCTTTCACGAACGCCCCCGTTCGCCTTTTACTCTTTTATTCTTTCAAGAATTATCATCCTGTCGGCGCTGATATTCGCGGTTTCGCTTCCGGCCTGCGCGCTCTTTGCCGCGCTCAGAGACCGCAAAAAGGCCCGGGGCATCGCCGCGAATAATATTTCAAATTGAATTAAAGATAAGAAACGTTAAAAACATAAGAATCGGGCGCACATAAAAAGCCCCCGCCGGTTTTCGCGGCGGGGGCTTTTTCATATGATTCTATTGAATTTTATTCAGTTTTTTATCGGCGCTTATTTGCGATATTCGATCGCGTTGAAGCCGTCGGTGGTGGGCTCGCTGATATCGGGCCTGAGGTTGACTTTTATGAGTTTGCCTTTTATCTTCGCGAATTCGACGAGCGCCTTTTCTTCGTTAAGTCCGTGCATGATCCTTATTTCTTTTTTAACGCCGAAATCTTCTATGAAAAGAGAGCCGGTAGCGTAGGCCTTCGCCACGCCTCTTAAGAACGGGCCGTTGGGGGCCTTCGAGTCGCCGCCGGCGTTCGCCGCACCCGGCTGCGGAGCGTTAGACGCAAAAGCGCCCTTTTCAGGGGCCAGCGCGCGTATGGTTCTGATATTAAAATAATGCGTCGGGGTGTCGACGCTCATCTGATAGGAGCCGTCGCTCATGTGGAAAGAGCCGAACAGCGCTATTTTATTAAAGCCGGTGTTCGACTTCGAGCCGTCTAAAACCACGCCGACCGGTATTTCGCTTCCCGGAAGGGTCGTTATTACCTGAAATGTGAAACCTTTCTTTTTAAGTTCGGTCTCGTCGATCTTCACGCACGAGGGCGATTCGCCCATGATCTTCGCGAAATTGCCCGCGAAGATATAATCGTTCTTTTTAACTTCGAATTCGACGGGTTTTCCGCCGCCGGCCTTGAATTCGGGATGCGCTTCGAATGAAGCCGGTATGCTCAGTTCTTTGAGCAATTCGTTGAGGCCCGCATTGTCGCCCCAGTTCGAGTCGGGGCCTTTCGCGTTAAGTATGAGGCCGCGGCCTTTTTTGAGATGGTTGATCAGAGCCACTACCTCTTCGGGAGCGAGCTTCATTCCGGCTTTAGGTGCGTTAATAGCCACCACGTCCACTTTCATTAGGTCGCGGTCGGACATGGCATATTTCGAGCGGGTGAAGAAAATACCGTCTTCGCCGACGGCGTTTTTAAGCATCTTTATGCGGTTGTTATAGTCGTTTTCGTGGAAACTGTCGAGGAAGAACATTATCGGAACGCCGACCATTATCGAGTTGAATCCGGTTATGTCGGCAGTTTTGTCTTCGGCGCAGGTGACGGTCGTATAAAGCACGAACATCTGACGGTCGTCCTGCTTGAAGGGCATCATCAGGCGAAGTTTTTCACCGGCCGCGATACGCTCGACCTTCATCGAGTAGAATTTCATTTTTTCTTCCATAGGCCTGTTCTTGTAAAAATCTATTATTATATTCGAATATTCTTTCGCGGTCTGGTTCGTCAGCACCAGCGGGAACTCTTTCTGCTCGCCGGGATTGCAGTTCAGCTTTCCGCCCTCGAAGTAGAATTTGAGTTTTATAGGATAGTCTTCGGGCTTTTTATTGAACAGAAAACACATGGTGTTGATGGCGAGCTGCCTGTGGTCGGCCTCGAGAAGGTTATAGCCGTCGACAAGCTGCTGGCTGCCCTTATCGCCCGTACCGTCGTCGAAAGGCGAACTGTCGCCGAAAGCCACAACACGTCCCGCGCCGTAATTGGCCGTGGCTATATAAGCGCCGCCGCCGTTCTGCTCGGATAAAAACACGTGGCCGCGGGCTATAGCGGGATCGAGTATTTCAAGGACCGTTCCGCCCCAGGTACCGCAGTATTTTATTTTATATGTAATCGCGTCCTGTTCGATCTTTCCGCGGACCGGCATCTCTTTTTTTACCCATTTGTCGGCAAACTTAAGTCCGAAGGGAGTCGAAAAATTATTGAATATCTTTACCGCGTCCCAGCCGTCGTTGTTGCGGTCCGCGCCGGCATGGTCGGCTATCATATAAAGGCCGCCGCCGCCCTTGACGTATTCGACTATGGCCTGTTCTTCGTCGGGATTGAATTTAGTGTTCGGCTCGGGCAGTATAAAAACGTCGTATTTTTTGAGGTAATCGAGCGTGATCTTCTGGTTTTTATTTTCATCGACGCGCCAACCCATGGCTTTTATGGTGTCGGCAAAATCCGAATAGCCGCCGGTCATTGTCCAGTTGGCGTTTCCGATGCTTTCGAGGTGGGCATTATCGAAGAGAACGGCGCCGTTCTCGGCGGCGGAAACGGCTCCCGTGAACGCCGCGATAGCGATCAGATAAATCAGCGCCATAAAACCTAGTTTCACTTTGGTGCGGTATGTCATGAACGATCCTCCTGTTATTTTATCAGTCGTTGAAATTATTATATCCACGCTATTACATTATTGACTGCGGGCTTTTCCGCATAAAAAATGGATAATTAAAAGTAACGCCTTTGAACTTCGCCGTTTTTAATTATCCAAATTTATTATATTACTTATCGAAGATATTGTCAATCACTATTTTTTCACCATTTTTTCTCGAAAAGCGCGAACACGCCTTCTATTCCCTTGCCGCTTTCTATTTCAGTGATCTTTCTGAACCCGTCGCCGTAAATATCCTTGCGCCTCTCGATTAACTTCGCGCCCTTATCGTCGCCTATCTTGAGCAGAGTTTTATGCCGTATCCACTCGGCAAAGCCTTCATCGATGAGCGTGTCGTTGAAATCAGGCAGCCGGTCGTGGACGAAAGCGTGGGCGTACTCATGAGCGAGAACGCCTATAAGCAGGTTTTTCGGAAGGTTTTTCTGGACGAATATGTCGAATTCCTTTCCGCTGCGCGAAAAAATACCCAGCGGTATCACGCCTTTTTCGGCGGTCGGCGTTTTTTCGCCCAGCTCGCGCATCTCGTTTATTTCCTTGAAACTTATTTTATTGACATTACCTATGTTCATATGGTAATCGGAGGATAAAAATACCGCGACCGACGCGTAAAGGTCGCGCACTTCGGTCACGTCCTTGACGGCGGTCGACTCGCAGTCGGGGCAGATCTTGCGGCCGTCGGTGAGTTTGACGGGGTTCGCCCCGGTCGGCAGGCCGCAAACGTCGCATTTGTCGGTATTCTTCTGACAGCCTTCGCAGTACTGCTGCTCGGTCAGATCGTATTTGTAACTGAGCCTGAATATATAATTGCCGCAGCCGTAGCACTTCTTAAGTTCGGCGAAGCATTTCGGGCAAACGTCTTTGCGCTGAGCCTCTTTGAGATTCGCGTCCGGCACGCCGCACACGAAGCATTTTCCGTTCGCCTTTGCACACACGTCGCAAACGTAGATCACCGTGCCTGTCTTTTTGTCTTTATAATGCGTATAGGATGTGAGTATAGGGTTGTCGCATATCTTGCAGACCGGGGCCGCCTTCGCCTTTAACGCGCAGCTTTCACAAAGCGACTGACCCGCGACCTTAGCCGGGGACGCGCATGGAAGATTGCACAAAGAGCAGGCCGGCGAATTTTTCTTGCACGGCTCGCAGACGAAGGAGACCTTTCCGGTCGATGGGTCGGTGAATTTGACGTAAGCGCCAAGAATATTGATCTTGCATATTTCGCACAGCGGACTGTCCTTATAGTGTTCATAGCAGCCTTTGCATATGTTTTTTCCGCCGAATTCATGCGCCTTGCGCATAAAGCCGGTACAGACCTCGCACCGCGGGGTGCTCTCATAACAGCTCAGGCAGACGAATATCTCGGCTTTATCGGATTCGGGATCTTTGACTTTATAATACTGCCCGCTGATCTCGTTCGAACATATTTCGCACAGCGGCGTTTCCGCCGCCATACAACGGCCCGGCGGAACCATAAAGTAAAATACCGAAAACATGAAGATAAAAATTAATATTCTGGAAATTTCAAAAATAACTTTCAAAATCCCCGGAGGATTTTTTATCTTTTCAGACATAAATCTCCTTTATCCACGACAAATTTCACAGAGGCCGCAGATCGAATCGCCCAAAAACGCCAGGCATACAACCGCGTTCTCGTAATTATATTACATTCGCGAGTTTTTTTCAAGCCTCTTAATTCCGATTTATTGACTCCGAGACAATTAAAAGTAAATTTATTGGTTTGCATTAGCAAGGCCGGCAAACTTAATTTATTTCTTTTACTATAGTTTCGGCCTCGAAAAGATGTTAAAATTCAGTTCGAAATCGTTTTGAAATCAGTTGACAAAGGCAGGTCAATAGGTTATGATTTACACATGAAATGTTTTATGCTTCTTAATTCCAAAAAGAATTTATCGTTCCGGAATTTCGTTATAAATTCCATAGAAGCGGCCCTTGAAAAGAGCGGGCCGCGCCCGCGGATCATCTGCGCAGATTCCGGCGCGCATCTGATTTTTCCCGAACTCCTCGCCGATTATCTTATCGGCGACTTCGATTCGATCGAGCCTGAAATTCTGGCGAAACTCATCAAAAAAGGAATCGACGTAATTAAGCATCCGCGCGAAAAAGATTTTACCGATTTTCATCTGGCGCTCGATTTCGCGCTTTCGTTAAAGCCCGGCCCGTCTGAAATAATCGTTTTCGGAGGACTTTCCGGCCGCCTCGACCAGACGCTGGCCAATATTTACACCTCAGCATGTTTTTCGGCCGGGCATGACGTAAAAATATCGCTGCATGAAAATAAAACCAGCGTATATCTGCTAAACGCACATTTTAAAAAACTTGAATTGAACGAAGGCATAAGGCCGGGCGACACGGTTTCGCTGCGCCCGCTTTTTAAAGAGGCCGTTGTAAGATCGGTCCGCGGCCTCAAATATCGCCTGGCAGGCGAAAAACTTCGCGCCATTGAAACGCGCGGCGTGTCGAACGAGGCGACCTCGAAAAAAATATCGGTCGCAATCAGCTCCGGCGAGCTCATCGTAGTGCATTTAAAAGGCTCAGGAAGAAGGGGTTAACTCAGGAAAACTCCGCGGCAAAGCAGCGCAAACCCGCGCCGCATATATATCGAAAGAGGGTAAAACGCCTTGCGCTTACCCTCTTTTAATTTTATGTTTTTATATTTTTAATTTTTTCTACGATGGTCTAAAAACTTTATTTCTTCTTAATATCCTTCGAGCTGAAGATCGGTCAGAATGGCGTTCGCTATCTTCGATACGGCCGATTCACCCTCAGTTATATCCGTGCTTTTAGCCTTTTCGATGTGCACCTTCGCGTTCTTATTGTCGCCGGTGTAATAAAAAGCTATCCCCATAAGCGCGTGCGCCTGAGCGCTTGAAATATCGAGACGGTATTCGGAGCTGTACTGCTGGTCCGGATTGTGCATGCTGATAGCCTTGAGAAGCTCTACCGCGTTCTTATAATCGTCCTCTTTGCCTCTGGAAAGAAGCACTCCGGCATAGCCGAGATTCGCGTCGTTGGAAGTGCCCTTTACCTTTTCGAAATAAGCCGCGGCTTTATCGGTATCGTTGATCTGCGCGTAAGTCCAGGCGAGGCCCGTATGCGCCGAAACCTCTTCGGCCTTGTTGGGCGTCTGCTCGAGCACCTGGCGGAACGCGAGTATCCCGTTTTCGTTATCACCAACCCTGACGTACTGCCATGCGCTTTCAAGGTTCTGGTCGAGCTTCGGCGAAACGCCGAGAACTCCGCCGCCGCCGGCCGCGCATCCAGCCGCGAGCATGCTCAGCGACAGTAAAACGAAAAGCAGGACCCTGAAACGGCCGTTATTTCTGAAAAGCCTGCGGCGCTGAAGAGCGTTCGCGAATGCGCCGAGCGTGAAATCGAAATTGTCATCGTTTAAGTTTATCTTCACGGATCTCCTCCAAAACTATCTTATAACGGCAATTTTACCGTACTTCGCTTTTATGTTGTTGGCGTCTTCGACCGAAAAATAATAGATACCGTTCGCGACGCCTTCGTAGGACGAATTCAGCAAGTTCCATTTGTAGTTCCTGCCGTTTATATTATCGGCCGTAAACACGGAATTCGAATATATGTCGTAAATTTTAATTTGATAAGGCGCGCTTCCGCCCTGCCATGTTATATTAGCGAAGCCGACCGCCGGATTCGGGGCCGAATAGAGGCTTGAAATATCCGCAGAAACGCTTCCAGCCTGATAATCAACGTTATATTCGGCGGCATTTCCAGCGTTGTCGCTGACCGTTATCGACATCCCGCCTGATTCGGAGCCGCCGCTTATGATCCTTAAAATGCCTTCGGATTCGAAGTATTTGATCTCGCCGGAAGCGCCGGCGCCGCCGAGTTTTATCCCGCTGTGGACAACGCCCGAGCCGGCGTCTTCGACCTTGAGGTCGATATAACCTTTACCGCGGCGGTATTCGCTGATCCTGGGCGGAACATCGTCGAACATTAAAAAGTACTCGCCGCTGGTTTCCACGCCGGCAGCGATGGTTTTATCGTCTTTGAGGCGCGTTTCGCAAAGCCTGTATCCGGACGGTTTCGAGGAGTCCGCGGCGTATATGCCCAGCTGGTTGAACGAAATGTTCGACGGAACGATATCTTTGAATATAAAATTCACTTCGGCGTTCTTATATGCGGCTTTCGGAATATTGTCGAAAGTTTTAACGCCGCTTAGATATTTGAGTTCATCCTGATTTTTGCCGCCTGCGTCGAAAGCCGCGGCTTCCGGAGCTCCGGCAGGAACTACCATCATGGAAGGCTGCCTGGCATCGTTCGCCGAACCTTCGTTCCATTCGGCGCGCGCAGCGAAATAACCCCGGCCGTTGTCGAAGGCTATCATATTAAGAACACGGTTCTGAAGTTTTCTTATCTCGAAAGAGGTCTTGATGGTTCCGCTCATGCCGTTATCGTCCTCGCCGGTCACGGCGACTTCGAACATTCCGCTGTAAACGATATGATATGTGCCCGTGTACAGGTTCTTCTGCGCGTAGTTCATGGAGACCTTCTCGTCGGCCCCGCCGCTGCGCTTAACTATGACCTGCGGCTTGCTGACGCTTTTCACGGTCACGTAAATGTCGTCGTTGAATATCGGATTCGGATAGATGCCTATCTTAGGGCCGGCGTAACCCGCGGCGTATCTATAAACGCTTGAGCCGCGCTCGCCCGTATAGGCCGGCACCAGCAGGACGCTGTTATAGTTGACGCCGAATTCGCCCAGGTCGAAAAAGCCTTTGTTGTCGGCGTTGAGAACTATATTTTTTACGACGATCGAGCCGTCCTTATAAAAAATGCACACGCGCGGATAAAAATAGCCGTACTGCGCGCCGGAAAACTCCAGGACGTGCGATTTGGCCATGGCGTATTTGAATAAAATGTAATTGGCGCCCCAGTACTCGAGACTGAACGACCGCTCGCGCACGGGATATCCGGTATGCGTCTGCAGCGGGTCTATATTGACCGTAAAATCCTTGTATTTATATTTCGAATATCCTTTGGGATTGATGAAGTTCGTAAGCGCCCAGTCGGCGAAAACGTCCTTGAATTTAACGTCCGGATATCCGGCGGCCGCCAGCGCGAAATCGATCGTGCGCGTGCCCTTATCGCCGCTTCTGGTCATATTGCGCATGAAATTCTGCTGTTCTATTTCGCTCGAACCGCCGTACTGCTCGAAAAGATACCTGATGAAAAGAAACGATGCGCCGTAATGGGCGAGAACGTTGTTGTTGTAATCGAACGAAAGAAGGCCGATGCCCGGGTATTTCTGAAAGGCGTCGATCTTGTCCTGCAGCATGCGGTTTCCGGTGATATAGGCGGCGTTGTCGGCCATGCCTTCTTCCACCCAGGTATCCTCGATCGGGTTCTGGTTGTAAGATATCATGTGCCAGAATTCATGAGCGAGGGTATGCATGAAGGTCGGGTTGGCAGGGATGTAATCATAGCCGTTCATATAGAACATTTCACGCTGGTTCGAACGAAGGCCGATGGTCTGCGCCTGCGAGTCGGGAAGCTCGTCGGTGGGATCGAAATATCCGATGATGGGGTTGCTCGCGCTGTAAAGCCTTGTAATCAATATCGTTACGCGCACGTCGTTATCGATGCCGGGGCTGTTCTCCTGGCCGAAATACGCGGTTTCGGTTGGATAATATGAGTTGTCGAAAGTGCTTGCTGTGCTTTCTATCTGCGAGTGGCTGATGAGAAGGTTGCTCCACAGATAATCGGCGACGTAAACGTAGCAGTGGCCTCCGACCTTTCTGAGCGTGCAGGTGACCGAATCGTAGCGGCTGTATGCGAAGTTGTAGACAAAAAAGGAACGCTGGTCGCCGAGCGCGTCGCGGTTCGGCTGAGCGGGAGCCAGGTTTTTAGCCGCGTTGAGTTTCGCGGCGGCCTGGTTCTGAACGAATAGCGGCGTTACCTTCGCCTTGATCGCTTCCCTGTCGGGGCGGCCCATTATGCCGGCCTGCGCGGCGTTCGAATAGCCCGCGAAAAAAGTGATGGCGGATATCACCACCAGGGTAAATAATATGATTTTATTGGTGAAAACGAATTTATTCATTAAATATATCCCCCGCAAAAATTTTAATGCTTCATTTTTACTTATCGGATATATTTAATAAATTTCCACTTTTATTTTACGATGTTAAGCGCCTGTTCAGGATCTCGGAACGCCTCCCGGGAATTCTTCGAGAACTATCCGCCGCGCTTCCTCGACGCTGATATTATTTTTAGCGGCGAATTTTTTGAGTTTATCGTATTCCGGTTTAACGCGGAGCGCATCGCCCTTAAGGTATGATATCTTAACGGGAACGGTTTCGCCGGCGGGCGATCTATAAATCGCCGCGGACCTTTTCAGCACGAGGCGCGGGACGCGCTGGACACGCAAGCCGATAGTGGTCGTGAGTTTAAATACGATCTCCGCTATTTTCGAAGTGAGTTCGACCGCGGACATTACGGTGAGTTCGAAGGCGGGCCGGCCTTTTTTCATAAGAATGTGCGCGAGCGAAACGTCGAGCGCGCCCGCCGCCATAAGTTCGTCTATAAGCGAGTCGAAATATTCCGGCGCCATGTCGTCGATATTAGCCGTCAGCAGGTCGATCTCGTCGCTTTCGCAGCCGAGCGCCAGGGCCGCCCCGGCTACCGGACAGTTTGTCGCGGCGGGTTTTTCAGATTTTTTTTTTTCGCCGATCATGATCCTGAGCACATTCGGATGTTCGAAGTCGTGATAGCCGGCACCGTACCCGATCTTATCGAGAACGAAATCGGGCGGATCGCATTCCGCCGGCTCGCAAAGAGTTTTGATGATCGCGGCCCCCGTGGGCGTCACCAATTCTTTTCCGACGCCGCTTTTGGTAAGCGTAAAATTTTTAAGAAGCTCGAGGCTCGCCGGCGCGGGATTCGGCCACCTGCCGTGGGATGTTTGAATAAAACTGAACGAGACGGGGATTTTTGACACGAAACATTTGTCGATGCCCATGCGGTCCACGCATATGGCGGTCCCGACGATATCGATAATGGAATCGATGGCGCCGACCTCATGGAAGTGGACCTTTTCGATATCCATGTTATGCATCTTCGATTCAGCTTCGGCAATATTGCGAAATATTTTTATAGATAATTTCTTTACGTTATTATTCAGAGCGCTTAAATTTATTATATTTTTAATTTCGTTCAGACCGCGGTGGGTGTGTTCTTCGACGCGGACATGGGGATGATCGTGTTCTTCGCCATGGACATGGCCGTGGCCATGCTCGTGGTCATGATCGTGGCTGTGGTTATGCTCGTGATCATGGTCGTGGTCGCGGTCATGTACGTGCCGGTCGTGATTGTGTTCATGGTCGTGACCGCCGCACTGATTTCCGTCATCGACGCCGCTTTCGATAAGGCCGTGAACGTGGGTTTTGCGGCAGTGCGCGAAAAGAGGCGCGTGGCCGAATACATTGCCGTCTTCGTCCATGACGTTGAATTTCGTCGCCGCCAGCCCGTTCTTCGTGACTCTTTCGCTTTTAAGCGAATAGCCTTTTAAATTAAGCTTGGCAAGTTCGTTTTTAAGATATTCGTAATCGACGCCGGCGTCTAAAAAAGCGCCTATCGTCATATCGCCCGACATTCCGGAAAAACAGTCGAAATAAAGCACTTTCATTATCTGCCTCCGCCGGTTTTCTTATTCGTTCGAAGTCCCGCGCCGCGGCCGCTTTCGACGCCCGCCGCCGGCCCGGCTCCGCACCGCAGATTTATCTGCGAGGCGAGATAGCCCGCACCGAAGCCGTTGTCGATATTGACCACGGAAACCCCCGGCGAGCATGAATTAAGCATAGCCAGAAGCGCCGCCAGGCCGTTGAAACTGGCCCCGTAGCCGACCGAGGTCGGAACCGCTATAACCGGAACGGACGCCAGGCCGCCGACGACCGAGCACAGCGCGCCTTCCATTCCGGCCGCCACCACTATCACGTTGGCGGCGAATATTTTGTCGATATTATGAAAAAGCCTTTTGATCCCGGCGACGCCGACGTCGTAAACGCGCTCCACGCGCGATCCGGAAAGTTCCGCCGTCACGGCGGCCTCCTCGGCGACCTTTATGTCGGCGGTCCCGGCAGTCATCACAACGACGTTCCCGACAGGCGCGCTCTGCTCGCCCTGACGCAGGAACAGAAGCGACGAGTGGATATCGTATTCGACGTTCTTATATAACTTTTTCAGCGCTTTATACGCCGCTGCCGACGCCCTGGTGGCCATAACGTTGCCGCCGCGCGCCGCCATTTTTTTAAAGATCTCGACCACCTGGTGGTCGGTCTTGCCGATGCCGAATATGACCTCTGGAAAATTCTTGAAAATGGAGCGCTTATGGTCAATTTTAGCGAAATCGACGTCTTCGAATTCGTGTGTCTTGATGTAATTGAGGACCGCCTCTTCGCCTATCTTTCCATTTTTGTAGTCTTTCAGGCGCCCCTTCAGTTTTTCGTTGAAATTTTCTTTCATCCGCTGTACACTTTCCTTAATGAAATATAAAAATATTATAATTTTCTAATATTTAAAAATATCGGCCGCAATGGCGGCGTTATAATTTATTTTCCGCCTGCCCCGTCATAAGTTGAACGATCCGGAACGGAACCCTTCGATATCGAGCGTTATGAATGTAAATCCGTTCTTTTTGAACTCCTCCGCTATTTTTTCGCGGTTTTTAACGAGTTCGCCGAATTCGCCGGTTTCGATCTCGATCCTTGCCAGCTCGCCATGAACCCTGACGCGGTATTGTGAAAAACCCATCCCCCGCAGATACTCTTCGCACGCCTCCACCGCGGTGAATTTTTCGCGTTCGAACTCTACGCCGTAAGGGAAGCGCGACGTAAGGCAAGCCATCTGCGGGCGGTTCCACGAACTGATCCCCATTTTTTTAGATAGATAGCGTATCTCGATCTTGGTTAGTCCGGCTTCCATAAGGGGCGAGAGAATGCCGAGCTCGCGCTGGGCGGTGAGGCCCGGACGGTAATCGCCGGTATCGTCGAAGTTGGCTCCTGAAAAAACTTTATTAAGGACGAGTTCGCGCGCTTTTTCGATCAGCTTCGTGAACAGTTCCTTTTTACAGTAGTAGCAGCGGTTCTTCGGGTTTTTCCTGAACTCTTCGATGTCGAGCTCGCTCGATTCGATGAATATCTGCTCTGCTTTCAACTCGCGCGCGAAATTTTTCGACACCTCGCGTTCGTGGCGCGGAAATGTTTCGGAAACCGCCGTGGCCAGAACTACCCGGCCCCCGAGCGCGGCGCACGCCGCCGCCGCCAGGAACGAGGAATCGACCCCTCCCGAAAAGGCGATAAGCGCCGAGCCGCACTTGCCGATGATATCGAGCAGGCGCGCGTATTTGGCATCTACGGCCTTTTCGTCTATGACGCTGAAATCGAATTCTTTCAAAATAATCTCTCCCGCTTTCAAATTAGATTGGTAGTATATAATAAAAATGCCTCAAAGTCAACTCAACCGCGAGAGTTTGTTATATTTTGTGCCGATATTTTCCCGCCCGGATTTTGACTTCCCGAAACTCTGGTTCCCACGAAACGCGGATCCGCCCGAAAAAAAAAAGAGGCCGCCTTTCCGGCCTGCCTCTTTTTTTTATAATTTATGTCGTTGAACGCGCCGCGCGTTATTTTTTTTCGTCGGGCGTTATCAATTTCGTTATCGCGCCGAGTTTGTCCATGCCCGCCTGTTCGGTGGCAAGTTTGTTTTCGTTCATGATCTCCTCGTAAATTTCGCTGCGGTAAATGGATACGTTTTTGGGCGCCTTTATGCCTATTTTGACCTGATCGCCCCTGATCTCGACGATCATTATTTCTATATTGCTGCCTATCATTATGCTCTGATTATGCTTTCGGGTTAGCACTAACAAAAGAAATTCCTCCTATCCGCCATAATTCAATAATTAATATATTCGAAACCGATTATATTGCCGCGCGCTTATTTTTTTTCTGCGACGGTGGCGGCGGAACTTACCGCGGCGCTTTCCGGGCCTGAGTTGCCTGTTTTTTCAGCGATGGATTTTCCGGAATTTACCATGGAGGCGAAATTAGTTACCAGGCGGGCCGTGTTCTTCTTGAGTTCTTCGATGATATAGTGCTTGACCTGATGTTCGGGGTTAGACGATATTACCTGGGCGCCCATGCGGTTCATGGCGTTGATGACTATCGGGCCGCAGAGATTCGCCGATATTTTAGCGGGATCGTCGGGTATCACGACTATAGAATAAATAATAACGTCTTCGGGCGTTCTTACTTTGATTCGGTCGACCACGTCGTCGGATATTTCGAGCGAATAGTCGAACATGAACGAAACCGGTTCAACGACGAGAAAGCACACCGCGGGATCTTCCGTCGATTGAAGCCATTTGAACATGTTGTCCTGACCGTGGGGTATCAGTATATATTTTTTTAATTTTTCGAACCCGAGCATTCCGTCGACCAGGGTTATTATTTTGTTCTCATCGATGTCGATTTCACCGAAAAATTTACTCTGGATTTTCACGATATACGCTCCCTTATATTTTTTTTATATTTCAGCCTAAAATAAACATTTAATTATTAAAACCCTTATAAAATATATCTTTTTAATTATACAATACACATAACGCTTTGTCAATATATTAATCGGCATTCTCTCATAAAATACGATTGAACCGTTAAATAATCAGGGGGCTGACTTTTTCAGCCCCCGTGATATGGATCTTTTTTCTTTACTGGTTCATGTATGAGTTGCAGACCTTCAGAGATTCCTCGAGTTCCGCCGCGAAATTTTCCGCCGAAAAAATGCTTTCGTCGATCGCGGGAGGCGCCTCACTCACAGCCTGGCCGGTGAATGCCGACGTCAGGTTGTCGATGACCCTGGGCGCGTTCGCTTTCAATTCGTCTATGATATAATGCTTCACGCTGTATCTTTCGTCCATCACAACTACCTGCTCGCCCGTACAGTTCGTAACGTTGAAAATGAGCGGGCCGGAAAGATTTGCCGAGATCTGAAGGGGATCTTCGGGAACCGTTACCAGGCAGTATATCGCAACGTCTTCCGCCGCGGTGATGCCGAGGCAGTTAACCGTCTCGTCGCTGATATCGATCGAGTAGTCGAACATGAACGAGGTCGGCGTGGTGATAAGGAAACACAAATGCTGGTTTTCGGCCGACTGCAGCCAGCCGAAGTTGGCGTCTTTTTCGTGCGGGATCATCACGAATTTTGTAAACCCTTCGAAGCCGATAAGACCATTGGCCATCGTCAGCATTTTACTCTCGTCGATATCCGCCTCTCCCCAGAATTTGGTTTTAATCATCATATAAATCATCTCCTCTTGTTTTATAAAAATTTAAATGTTCTCATATATTTTTAATTAGGATCAATAACAATATTTTTTTGCCCGCGCTATTTTAAAAAGTCCAGAAGCGACTGCTGGTTGACCTTCGCGCTTATCTGCAGCGCGCTGCGGTATATCAGATCGACGGTGTTGAGTTCCACCACGGCTTTTTCAAAATCGACTCCCTCGGTCTCGGTCAGCATTTTGCTTATATACAGCTCTACTTCGGTGTTACGCGCGGTGCTGCGCTCCACCCTGTTAAGGGCGCTGCCGGTGATCTCGCGCATATCGGCCACGTGGGCTATCGCATCGTCGAGCTTCGCCAGCCCGCTTTTCAAACTCAATACGCTAGAGCCTTCGATGCTTTCGTTGTTCGCCAGGCCGTTAACGTCGCCGTTAAAGATCTGGTCCCTTATCTCTATTAATATATCAAATATCGACTGCGCGTTGTCCGATGACCTTTTTATACTGGTTCTATTATTTATATCGACAATTTTTTCCTCTTTTATAGCAAGTTTTTCTAAAAAGTTAGAACTATCTTTTATATCCAGCGGCGACGCCGAATCGAAAACTATCATGTTATTCGAATTGATATACGCGTTCACGCTGGAAACGCTTTGATTCACCCTTTGCGCCACATCGCCGAGCGTGTCGTTCGCGGTGTAATTCACGGCGATGCCGTTGATCGTGAGAGTGCCCGCGGCGATCCCTATCGAACCTATGTCGCTTTTGGTCATGGGAGACGATATCGTTTCTTTCGAAACGAGGCTTTTGCCGTCTGCGCTCAGCGTGAAGCCGAAACTTTTTAAAAACTCGGAAGTGCCGTCGGCGAATGTTATCGGCTGGGCCGAAGATATAACGAACCTGCCCTGCGCGTCGACCGCTGCCGCGGCGTTAACTCCGGCAGTTCCGTTGATCCTGGCGGCGATGTCGTATAAAGTTTCTGTTGATGCATCTATAATACCTATATTTTTGCCGTTTATCGTAAAATTACCATTTTTAACCCATTCGTTTTTTGAAAGCGGCGACGCGCCGACTACGCTGTCGGGTATCATCGCCGAACTCACGAATCTGCTCTTCGCTATGCCCATTTTTTCAAGAAGTCCGCTCGAATCACCCTCGATAGTGAGGCTGCCTGCGCCTTCGAGCGTCAATTTTCCGCCCTCGAGCGTCGCATGAACATTTTTTATCGTATCGTTGATCTTTTTTGCGATATCGTTAAGCGAGTCGTTATTAATATTTACCTCGACCATACGGCCGTTCAGATAAAAATATCCGCTCTGCACGCCGGCGAGTTCCGTCTGGAAAGCGATCTTGCCGTCCGGGTCCGCGACGCTTTTTGTCGTCTGGATTTTAGAATTCAATCCGGCAAGCTCCAGAAAGTTCGTTTTCGTCCGCTCTATGCCGACCGCGCCTTCTATCAGCGTGAACTGATTCGCGACGCCCTTTTCACGGGCCTCTATCACCAGCCTGTAACCGCCCTCGTCATCCATCACTTTCGCGGAGGCGATCTGCGAGCCGCGGTTTATCTTATCCGCGACGGCCTGCAGGCTGTCGTTTTCATCGACGCTGACTATCTCTTCGTATCCGAGGCCCTTTATCGTGAAATAACCGGCCTTGAGATTATCCGCCATGGGAGCTTTCGAAGCGTCGGCGAAAACCTTGGCGCTGTATACGCTCTGACCGGTAACGTTCATAAACGCGGTCTCGCCGTCTATATTGGTGACCACTTTCGAATTCTCGCTCTCGTTCATTTTAAGCTCGGCCCTGTCGCCCTTATAAACGACATTATTTATATTCGAAACGCTGTTGGCCGAAGTTCCGAGGCTGTAACTGCGGCCGGCGCCGGTCGAGAAGACGAACGGTTCGAGCGCGGTCTTCGAGCCGGCAAAAGTGTATCCTGAAGCGTTTTTCTGGTTCGCGTCGGATATTACCTGCTCTATGAGCGACTGCATTTCATTGGCGATCAGGTCGCGGTCGCCCTGCGTGAGAGTGCCGTTAGCGGCTCTGACGGACAGTTCCTTGAAACGCTCGAGCATCGAGCCCACATCGGAAAAAGCGGCGTCAGTATCGGTCAGGTTGGTTTTCGCGTATACGAGGTTGTTGTTGTAATGACCGACGCTGCTCTGTTTCATGGTCAGTTTGATCGAATTGGCCGCGCCGAGCGGGTCGTCCGAAGGGCGCAGGATTCTCTTGCCGCTGGCTATCTGCTGCTGAAGGTCGTTCAGGCGTTCATTGTGCGAGCCGATATTCGCCAGAGACATATTTATTTTCATGTTGTTCGTGATTCTCATATTTTACCCCCCGATTATCTCATAAGCCCGTTAATTATAGTGTCGAGCATCTCGTCGACCACGTTTATCATGCGCGCTGATGCGTTATACGCGTGCTGGAATTTCATCATATTCGATATTTCCTCGTCCAGTGAAACGCCTGATACGGATTCCTTCTTCAGTTCGAGGTTCGTCAGTATGGTCTTCTGCGTTTTGTTCATCTGCTGAGCGGCTTCCACTTCGCTGCCGATGTGGAACACTATCTCGCTGTATTTTTCAGTGATCGTCGAGCCGTCGCCGAAAACGGCTTTCGATTTAAGTTCGGTGAACTTCAGCGCCGTCGTGTTGTCGGCCGCGCCCATACCTCTTATAACGCCCGTTTGAGAATAATAGTCTTCGTCCCTGCCGGCCGCCGCAAATTTAGACGGATCGTTGCTTATCTCGCCGCTGACCGCAAAACCGTCAATAATTTTACTGGCCGAAGCCGAAGACGGAAAATTAACGGCGTCGAAAAAATTCCTGCCGGTCGAGCCGCTCAAATCGAAACCGGAACTGTGCACGGCGTTAAATTCCGAAGCGAAGGTCTTCACGAATTCGGCGATCTTGGCCATATAACCGGGGGCCGTTTCATCCCGCACCGAAAGCAGCGCGCCTATCGCTCCCCCTTTAAGCACGGGCCGCGCGTCGATCTGGGCCGCGCCTTCCCCGTTGAGCCTGAATTCGATCCCCGCCACCGCGCTCGTTACCGTGTTCGAGGCGCTGGTATATTCAGTATTATTGATAGTGAATATTGCGTCCTTGCCGCCTTCGGCGGAAACGCCGTCCACGGTCAGTTTTGTCTGGGGCGATCTTAACAGGCCCAGCCTGTTCAATAAATTGTCCGCACGGTCCTCTATTTCGATCTTCGAATATCCTTCTCTGGCCGTTAATTTAAGCGTATATACGCCGTCAGGGCCTTTAACGACAGCCGCGGCCACATCTTTGGACATCGAGTTTATCTCGCTTGCTATGCGCGCGAGCGAATCCGTCTGGCCCTGAGCTACCGATATTCTCACGCCGTTGACCGTAAAAGAACCTGAAATATTCAAACTTTCATCCGCGCTCGTTACGGCGGGCATCGGCCGTCCGCTTACCGCGCTTATGAGTCCTGTTTTTTCAAAGAAATTCGATCCGTCGTCCGCGAGGCTTATCCTCGACGCCGCGCCAGTTTCAAGCGACCTTAAGGCGATTTTGCCGCCCGAGTCTATTTCGGCCGTTACGCCGGCCGCACTTTGGTTTATCATCTTGACAAGGCCGCTGAGCGTTGTTTTCTGGGCGTCTATCATTAATTCGACGCCGTTGACGGATATATTGCCGCTCGTCACGCCGAGAGTGGAAAGCAAAGAATTTTTATCAAGATCGTATGATTTGGAAAATACGGTAAAACCTTCCGCCAGGCTTTTAATATCGACTTCGTATATGCCGCCCGCGGCGTTCGGCGATATTATCGCATCCGCGATCGCCGGATTCGTGCTCGTGCCCGACTCGTCACCCTTCCAGCGAAGTCCAAGATTTCCGTTCGCATCGGGAACCGTTTCGATCTGGCCGTATTCAGAGCCGTTTACAAGCGCCCGGCCGTTAAGGCTGATCACGGCGTCGTCGAGATCGCCCGAACGCGAAACGCTTATGGACGCCAGAGCTGAAAGTTCCTTGATCAGGCGGGCGCGTTCGTCGCGCAGGTCGTTCATCTTGAAATCAGCTTTTTCGAATTTAGCGATCTGGCCGTTGGTTTCGGCTATACGCTTCGCCAGGATGTTAAGCCTGTCGACTTTTTCGCTTATAGTGCCGTTCGCCGCCTTCTGCACTTCGTCGATCTGCGCCGCGGCATAACGGACGCCGCTTACCAGCGCCTCGCCGGCCTGTATCATGGCGAGCCTGGTCGTCTGCGACTGCGGCGAATTTGAAACGTCCTCGGCCGCCTTCCAGAAATCGTCCATGAGCCCGCGCAGTCCCGCGTCGGAATTGTCGGTCAAAAAGGTCTGTATGCGTTCGAGATAGGTCTGAGTCTCGCCCCAGTAGGAGCTTACCTCGTTCTGAAGCCTTATCTGCGCGTCGATATAACTGTCGCGGACCTGCCTGACCTCGCCGACTTCGACGCCGGTGCCGATCGTCGAAGACTGCATATTTAATGAATAAGACACGGGGGCCGTATTTTTTAATATGACTTCCTGCCTGGTATAACCATCGGTAGAAGCGTTCGCCACGTTCTGGGAAACGACGGTCAGCGCAAGCTGATTAGCGTTCAGGCCCTTCCTGGCGGATTCGAATAATGATAAGCTGGATATACTCATGATAAACCCCCACATTCATTTAAAGCGTTTTCGTTATTATCTATTTACGCCCGACCGTATTGTATCAGTTATTTATAGCCTTTTTTATATCCCTACTATTCATATCGGTATTATTCTGTTAAGATTTAGCGGTTTAAAACCCTCATAAATCAATAGATGTATATTAATGAGTGCCAAAGAATTTTTTTCGGGGACGCGTTCAAAAATCCCTCCGGGATTTTCGCCGCTTGCTCTCGCCGCCTCTCGCCATCCATGGCTCCGGCGGCTCCGAGACACCCCTGCAAAAATTTTTGGCACTCATAACAAACGTTGCTGAATGCTCAAAAAACAGGTCCCGCAAGAACTTCAAAACATGCTCAATTTAATACTTCTTTCATTTCCGCCAATATTTAATAAGCATAGTTAACAAAGAAAATTTTTATTGTTTGATGTCTTCCGCGAACAAGTATGTCAACAAACCAAGATGCCATAATTGCCACGCAGCCGCGCGCATGCGCGCGGCTGCAAAACCCGCAAAAGCAAAGGTATAAATTTAAGGCGAGACAAAGCACGGCACCGCATGAAATTAAAGTCAGAAAAGAAAACACTGCAGCCGACGCCCTTAAAGCGTCAGGCAAATCAGGGGTTGGAGGGATTTTTAAAGGGAGGCAGGGGTTATAAACCCCTGGCCTCCCTTTATCAAAAAAAATATGAAATTGTATTGAATTGAAAATAGAACTTAGAAATTATTAGAATGTTAAATTAAATTTAATTTAATGCAAAAGCATAAGCAAAAGCATAAGCATAAGCAATATTTATTACACTATAAAATCGAGCAGGCTCGAGTCGAGGTTTTCGGGGCGCGGCTGAGCGCTTTTCGGGCCTGTTTTCTTTATGTTGGAGTATGCGCCCGTTCCGGCCAGCGGCGATTTCGAGTTCAAAGCTCCGATCTTGCCTTTAACGAATTCGAGGCTTTTTTCGATAACTTCGCGCGACGAGGCGATGAGCCGGTTATTTTCGTCGTTCTTTTTTTTCAGTTCGCCGGTCAATCCGATCAGGCGTTGCCTGACGGCGGCGATCGCGGCGGCGTTATCGCCGGCGACATATCCGCCTTTGATAAGTGTGTTCAGGCCCGTATCGGCGGGGAGTCCTTTTTCCTTTAAAAACGTCTGGACGGTTCTGGCGCGCTCTTTTTCGGCGGCGGCGATATCGTTCGCGCATTTCTGCTCGAGCCCCGTGATTTTAACGAGTTCGTCGTAGTTATTAATTAAAATAGCCTCTTTTTTCAAAGAGGCTAATTCAATCAATTTTTGGTATGAATTTTCTAAACCGTTAAGAGCGTCCAGTAATTTTTCGCTGATCATTCTATTCACCACTTTTCGTATTTTATCAATCGAATAACGGCGCGAAACGCGATTTTTCTGGACTTTTACAGCCGGCCAAAATCAGCGCAGCTGAATTTAAAACGTACACCCTACCCGTTATATTTTAATATATTATAACGATTTTAAAAGGCTGTCTACAAGGCCGGAGCTTATTAATTTATCGGCCAGGTCTTCCGAAGAAACTTTATAGGTCCCGTCGGCGATCTTCGATTTGATCTCTTCGACTTTATCGGTGCGGATCTCGTCGCCTTGTTTGATGAAATTGGATATCTCTTTCATCTGCGTAGCCTGTTTGGTCACGCTGGCGGGAGCGTTAGTAACGTTGGCGATATTCGTTTTAGAAGCGCCTTCGCTCTTTTTAGTCTCTTCGCTCAGGCGATTCTTCATAACTTCGTCGAAGCCTTTGCCTGAATCGACTTTTTTGCCTTCTTTTTTATTAACCTTAGGCTGGTCGTTGATCATTGGAATGTTAGTGTTTGTAATTTTCATAGTGTACCACCTCTCACTTGGTCCCCCAAATTTTATATTTATTTGTTTTGTTTTTTTCTGACCTCTACATAACTTATCGTCCCATTTTTTAATTCATTTAACTATTTAATTGTATTTTCCTATAATATTTGCGCCATTAAAAACGATGAATTCAATTTACAACGTTTTTTCTTCGTTTTTCTACTATTTAAAACTATTTTTGAATATTTTTGCTTTTTGGCCGTTTCTGATATCGGTCCGCGCAATGCTTATCGCGAAGACATTAAGCGCCCCGTGCCTTTTCAATAATTGCGCCATGCTTTTGACGGTCGCTCCTGTGGTAATAATATCATCTACTATTATAACATTTTTAAGCCTTATTTCATACAGTTTTTTCAAATTTATTTCAAAAGCGCCGGCTAAATTTTCGAATCGTTCTTTATAGTGGAGTTTATTCTGCACACGCGTTTCTTTCTTTCGCATGACGGCGTCGCAGCAGACGCCGGAGCCGCACAGTTCAGATAGTTTACAAGCCAGCAATTCGGCCTGATTGAAACCGCGTTCGCGTAATTTATTCTCATGCAGCGGCACGGGGATAAAAACATCAAACCCGGAAAGCGGGGCGAGCGGGAAAAAAGAGTCAAACCGTGAGGCCAGTTCGCCGGCGAAAAAACCTGCAAGCGCGGTTTTTTTATGATACTTAAAGGCGGCGGTCAGATCTTTAAGCACGCCTTCGTAGGGGCCGATCGAAAAAAATCCGCGGATATCGGAGCATGCGATATCGTTAAAGGCCTCGAGCGAGCGGATATAATTAATGCGTCCGCGGCATTCCGCACAGACCGGATAATCTTTTTTCGAGGCGTGCCCGGCGCAGGACGCGCATGCAAGCGGGAAAATAAGGTCGGCCAGGCACGATGCGAATGAGGAAATCGCGCCGCTTAAAGAGGCGGCGCCTTTCACCCGAAAAACGCCGCCTTTATTTTTATTATTAATATCATTATAATTATTATCGTTCATCTGAAAGAGCCGTTAAACTTGTAAGTTATCTTAATATACCGCGCTCGGATGTTTTTGCGAATTCGACGAAACTGGATACGAGTTTGAACTTTGAAGTATCGAAGGTTTCGCAGATCTTCGCAACAGCCTCGACCTTGGTCAGGCCGGAGCGGAAAAATATTTTATAGGCTTTTTTAAGCGCAGAAACGGATTCTTTATCGAAACCGGCGCGCGTGAGTCCGACCGTGTTCAGGCCGCAGATCTTGATCTCGTCGCGCCCGTCAGCGGTGCAGTACGGCATAACATCCATGGTAATTTTGGAGAGTCCGCCGATCATGGCGTAGGTGCCGACCTTGACGAACTGGTGAACGCCGGCCAGGCCGCCTACGATTACGTTGTTTTCAAGAGTGACATGGCCCGCGAGTGTCGCGCAGTTGGCAAGAACGGCGCGGTCGTGTATAACGCAGTTGTGAGCCACATGCACGTATACCATGAAAAGATTGCCGGAGCCGATTATGGTTTTGGCGCCTTCGCCGACGGCGACGTTGACGTCGACGTATTCGCGGAACTGGTTATTATCGCCTACGACGAGGTACGATTTTTCGCCGGCGTATTTGAGGTCCTGCGGAAGGCTTCCGATAACAGCGCCGGTAAAGAATTTATTGCCTCGCCCGATAGTTGTGTTTCCTTCGATCACGGCGTGCATTCCGACCTCGTTATCATCGCCCATAACCACGTTCGGGCCGACATATGAGTAAGCGCCTATTTTGCAATTCTTGCCGATAACGGCGGTCGGCTCTATTATGGCTGTTTTATGAATCAATTCCATGACTAATCCTCCAGCTCCGTATCGCGCGGCGCATCAATGAGCGAAAACATCAGTTCGCCGCCGGCGACAAGTTTGCCATCCACGGTTACTTTGCCTGCTACTTTTCCGATATTGCCTTTGATTTTTCCGACCTCTATCTCGAGTACGAGCATATCGCCCGGCAGAACGGGTTTTCTGAACCTGAAATTATCGATGCCGGTAAAATATGGAAGTTTACCGCGGTTTTCCTTTTTGTTCAGCATGAATACGCCGGCCACCTGCGCGAGCGCCTCGACGATCAGAACACCGGGCATTACGGGCTGCACAGGAAAATGACCGGAAAAGAAATGCTCGTTGATCGTGACGTTCTTAATGCCGACGGCGCCTTTTCCTTCGCGGATCTCGGTGATCTTATCGACGAGAAGGAAAGGATACCTGTGCGGAAGTATTTTAAGAATCTGCATTATATTGAGCGTGGAAGGCATTTTTGCCGCCTGCTGCTGCTCCATGAATTTTTTCTTGATAACTCTAGCGAGCTTCACGTTAAGCGCGTGGCCCGATTTGATCGCGACGAAATGTCCTTTAAGCGAAAGTCCGGTCAGGAAAAGGTCGCCGACCAGATCGAGTATTTTATGGCGGACGAATTCGTCTTCAAATCTTAATTTTTCGTTCAGTATGCCGTTCTCGCCGACCACGATGGCGTTGGTAAGATCGCCGCCGAGGGCGAGTCCCTGTTTGCGGAGCTCTTCGACTTCCTGCGTGAAGCCGAATGTGCGGGCGCTCATTATTTCTTTTTTAAAAGTTTCGGCGTTGATATCGAATTGAGCGTACTGGGTGCCTATTACGGGGTTATCGTAATCTATGGTGAACGATATTTTAAAACTGTCGCACGGAAGCGCTATAAGCTGCTTTGCGCCTTCGTTGATCTGGATCGGCTCGGTGATCGAGTACTGGTTCGTTTTTTCATTCTGCTCGACGATGCCCGCCTCTTCGAGAAGGTTGACGAACGTGAGCGCGGAGCCGTCGATCGCGGGCGGTTCTTTAGCATTGAGCATGATTATGATATTGGTGACCCCGAGTCCGGCGAGAGCGCATAAAACATGCTCTACGGTGTGTATTTTATTTTCGCCCGTGCCGATCGTAGTGCCCCTGAAAACGTCGGTGACGTTTTCGATGGTCGCGTTAATGGCGGGGCGCTCGGTGACGTCGGTCCTTATGAAAACGACGCCGTGGTTGACAGGCGCCGGCATAAATGTTATTTTAACGTTCAAACCGGTATGAAGGCCAATACCCTCATAACTCGTTTCCCGCTCTATCGTTCTTTGAAATTGATACATCGGCAGTTCCTTCCAAAACTTCTATATTTTATAGAAAATAAACTTATAGATAAAATACTACATATTTATTTTTCGGCAAAAAAATAAATCGGTGGAGCATATATATTAAAAACCGAGTGAAAAATTAAAATTAATGACTTTGTTTTCTTTGAAATTCTTGTTCTTTTTAATGTCGAGGACGTCATAATCAATAGTGAGCGACGGCATGGGGCGAAACCTGATGCCCGCGTTGACCGAATTTTCGAACTGCTCTCCCATTAAGGAAAACATCGGCATAAATGAATATTCGATACCCATGAAAGTATTGCCTGCGTTGCCGTTGTAATCGTCGATGGCGGTCTGGATGGTCTGGTAGTTGAAAAGCCCTGCGGCATCCTTCAACCCGCCGTTTCTTTTGTATCCGGCATGAAGCGTGACGCCGAACGAGCCGATATGCTTTGAAAGTACGATATAATTTGTAGTGCCGAGCGTGGCGTTTTTGTAGTTATAAAGGCCGAGCGCGAGCTGAGGGACATAGTCGTCCTCTTCGAGTACGGGCAGTTTCAGGTTGAACGAATAATTGCTCATCAGTTTATTGTGGATGACGCCGCCTTCGAGCGCGCCGCCCATAAAGACGAGGTTAACTTTCGTGATCTTGTTGTCGGAGAGCGTATAATAACCGACGCCTCCGGCGGTATAGGCGGAAGGCGCGTAAATAAGGCCGGAAGGCCCGATGAGGTTAGGATTCGCCAGCGCCGCCGGCGGAATAAAAACGCAGGTTAAAAAAAATACCGTCAAAAAAATTATCGTGATCGCGCTTATTTTTATATTTAAATTATTTATTTTCATCACAACCTAAGCATTAAAATACGGGCTTTGAAACTTAAAGATTCGCGGCCGTTTTATTCGCCGTCTTTTACTTCGCCGGCCGCCTGGCGGCCCGACGGCATATTGAGTTTTTTCTTGATCTCATTGATATCTTTAACTATGGCCGGCAGTTTTCGCGTAGCGGCCTTTATCTTCATTTCCTCGGTATGCGGCTTGGCCGGAAAACCCGAGACGAAAGATTTAGGCTTGATATCGTTTGTAACGACCGAGCGGGCCGCGATAACGCTTCCGGCGCCTATTGAAATATGGCCGACTATCCCGCTCTGCCCGGCTATGGTGACATCGTCGCCGATATCGACTGAACCGGAAATTCCGACCTGGGCCACGATCAAAACGTTGCGGCCGATCTGAACGTTATGAGCTATATGGACCAGGTTATCTATTTTAGTGCCGCGGCCGATACGGGTGGAGCCGATCGTAGCACGGTCGCACGTGACGTTCGCGCCCAGTTCAACGTTATCTTCGATAACGACGTTTCCTATCTGGGGAATTTTATAATAGGCGCCGTTATTTTTGACGAAGCCGTATCCGTCCGCGCCAATGACGGCGCCCGAATGAATGATGCAGTTAGCGCCGACGGAGCAGTTCTCGCGCACCGTGACGTTGGAATAAAGCCAGCTGTTATCGCCGAGCGTAACATTCTCGCCGATGAAGCATCCCGGATAAATGACGCAGTTATCGCCGATCACGGCGTTCTCGCCGATGAAGGCGTTAGGGTAGATCTGGACGTTTTTACCGACGGCCGCGCTTTTTGAAATGTGCGCTCCGGGGTGTTGCGTTCCTTTTATTTCAGCTGCGGGAAAGAAGAATTCGAGAAGGCGGGCAAATGCGTAATAAGGGTTCTTAGAAACTATATAAGGCACCCTGACGTCTTCCACCTTGACTTCTGGTGAAATGATAACAGCGGATGCCTTGGAAATGCTTAACGATTTTATATATTTAGGCTTTACCGCGAAGGTGATATCGCCGCTCGCGGCTTCGTTGATGCCGGCCACTCCTTTGATAAGGGTGTCGCCGTCGCCGAAATAACTTTCGTTTAAATATTCGCTTAATTCTTTTAAACTGACTTTTTTGTCGCGTTTTTCATACATCATAGTCTAAAAGGCCGCCGCCCCTTCTTTAGTGATCCGCGTCACCTTCAACGCGCCTTGAGAGTAAATTTCAACCCGGCGCATAAAGGCCGGGTTGAAATCGCTCAAAAACTATTTATCTGATTACTTGCCTTTTCCTTTTTTAGGAGTTTTAGCCGCGCCGGCGTTGAGTTTATCTAAAACCTTCCCGGTTATGTCGTCGCCTCCGACGAATACTACGCCTTTTTCAACTACGAAGTCTATGGCCTGTTCGGCGGCTACCGCGTTGATGGCTTCGAGTATCTTGTCTTCGAGCTTTTTATAGGCGTCCGCCTGTTTTTCACGAAGCTGCGCCGAGTACTGCTGGAAAACGTCCTGAAGTTTGACGAGGTCGGTATTAAGGCCTTCGGCCGCTTTTTTCTTTTCGGCGTCCGTTAATTTAGCGACTTTCTGTTCGATCGAATCTTTTTTCTTTTTGAGTTTTTCCTGTTCGGAGTCGAGTTTATCCTGCAGAGCGTCTTTTTCTTTCTGCAGGGAATCGTTTACGGTTTCGGCTTCCTTAAAGTCGTTCAATATCTTCTGCATATTTACGACGCCTATTTTTTCGACCGGTTTCGCGCTTGCCGCGTTAAAAGTAAAAGCGATTAAGAACAAAATAGCGATACCGACAATCCCGATT